>Ga0102934_1002763_pt1 | contig 12054 bp, 10 predicted proteins | sample SalPonR2_A_D1_MG_FD_78175 | JGI IMG/M metagenome (GOLD analysis project Ga0102934, IMG submission 78175) | Salt pond soil microbial communities from South San Francisco under conditions of wetland restoration - Salt Pond MetaG R2_A_D1_MG | ecosystem: Environmental > Aquatic > Marine > Intertidal...
CGCGCCGTACTCGCTGCACCTTCACGGTCGGCCTTGTTCACGACGAAGACATCACCGATTTCCAAGATGCCGGCCTTGGCCGCCTGGATGCCATCGCCCATTCCCGGCGCGAGCAGGACGACGGTGGTGTCGGCGGCAGCGGCGATCTCCACTTCGGACTGCCCCACTCCGACGGTCTCGATGAGCGCCACGTCGAAACCCGCGGCGTCGAAGACGCGAAGCACCTGTCCGGCTGCAGCCGCCAACCCACCAAGATGCCCTCGCGATGCCATCGATCGGATGAACACATCCGCATCAGCTGAATGCGATTGCATCCTGATCCGATCGCCGAGCAGGGCACCTCCGGAGAACGGCGAGGACGGATCGACGGCGAGCACCGCGACCGAACGCTGCTGTTCGCGCAGCGCCGCGATCAGTGCAGCGGTCATGGTCGATTTGCCGACCCCGGGCGAGCCGGTGAGTCCGATCGTCTGGCAGCGGCGTTGAGCCTGCGGTCGCGCGGAGAGCTCGGCCATCAACTCTCGGGCTGGTGCCCCACCGTTCTCGACGATGGTGATGGCACGCGCGACATCCCTGATCCGCCGCGCCACGACCCCATCGACGAGCGTTTCGAGCCCTAAGAGCCCAGCACCGGCCACCGTCATGCAGCGGGGACCTCGACCAAGAGCGCATCACCTTGGCCGCCGCCCCCGCACAGGGCCGCTGCTCCGATGCCACCACCCCGGCGCCGCAACTCATAGATCATGTGCAGCACCAGCCGTGCGCCGGACATCCCGATCGGGTGTCCGAGCGCGATCGCGCCACCGTTTACGTTCACTTTCGAATCATCCACGCCGAGTCGACGCATCGAGGCCAGCGCAACAGCAGCGAAGGCCTCGTTCATCTCGAACAGATCGATATCGGCGACCGAGATCCCCTCCTTCGCGCACGCCACCTCGATGGCCGCCGCGGGCTGTTCGTGCAGCGAAGGATCGGGCCCGGCCACCACGCCATGCGCACCGATGAAGGCAATGGGGGCGCGACCGAGCGCGGCCGCCTCATCGCGCGAAACGACGGCGAGCGCCGCTGCGCCGTCGGAGATCTGCGAAGCATTGCCGGCGGTGATGGTGCCGTCCTTCGCGAATGCCGGGCGCAGTCCCCCGAGCGAGTCCACGGTCGTGTTCGCTCGGATTCCCTCATCTTGGGTCACCACGATCGGATCGCCCTTGCGTTGGGGGATGGTTACCGCGGCGATCTCCTCGGCGAATAAGCCGGCTTCCTGCGCGGCTGCCGCTCGGGCATGCGAAGCGGCCGCCACCTGGTCTTGTTCTTCGCGGGTGAGTGCGTAGCGGGAGTTGTAGTTCTCGGTGGCTTCACCCATCGCGCACTCATCGAAGGCGCACGTAAGGCCGTCGAAGGCCATCGCATCGGTCATGGTCCAGTCCCCGTACTTCACGCCATCGCGCGAACCGACCAGCAGGTGTGGGGCACCGGACATCGATTCCATACCGCCGGCGATCACCGCGTCGAATTCCCCGGCGCGAATCACCTGATCGGCCAACGCGATGGCATCGATCCCCGACAGGCACACCTTGTTGATGGTCAGCGCCGGGACAGCCATCCCCAGGCCGCCCTTGATCGCAGCCTGCCGGGCTGCGTTCTGGCCGGTTCCGGCTTGCAGGACCTGACCCATGATCACGTAGTCCACATCCGGGGCGGGCACGCCCGACCGCACGAGCGCTTCGGCGATAGCCACTCCCCCGAGATCGGCGGCCGACAACCCCGCGAACGCACCCTGCAGGCGCCCCATCGGCGTGCGCGCACCACCGAGAACAACTGCTCCGTCTTGCAAGGACATGGGCTCTCCTTCCCCGGGAACCGCGCATGCGGCGCGGACGTTGGTGACACCATAGTTGCCATGCAGCCTTGGGTAACCCGCATCGACCACGTCGGGATCGCCGTCGCCGACCTCGACTCCGCCATCGACTTCTACTCCCGAGCATTCGGTTTCTCGGTGGCCCATGAAGAGGTCAACGAGGAGCAGGGAGTTCGCGAGGCGATGCTCGAGGTGGGCGAATCCGGCGCGTGGATCCAGTTGCTCGCACCCCTGCGGGCGGACTCGCCCATCGGCAAGTTCCTGGACCGAAGCGGACCCGGCATCCAGCAGATGGCCTACACGGTCACCGACATCGAAGCCGCCAGCGAGCACCTGCGGGCAGCCGGGGTCAGGCTGCTGTACGACGCGCCCAAGCAGGGCACGGCCGGCTCGCGCATCAACTTCACCCACCCCAAGGACACCGGTGGGGTGCTGATCGAACTGGTGCAACACGCCGGGTAGCTCGTTCCACCCGGGCGCGGTTACCGGCAGATCACCGGCTCGTACTCCACAATCAGGGGGTGCTTCCCTGGGACATCATCCCCACCGAGTTACCCGCCGGACTCCCCGTGGACCTGCCAGCGCAGCTGCCGGTTGCCGCTTGGGTCGTCGTCGGCGTCGTGGTCGCCGCATTGGTCCTGTTCGCCGCGAAACGCATCCGCCGCCTCGTGCTGTTGGGCACCGTCGCCTCGGTCGGCCTGCTCGTCGCCTGGAATGCCGGAATCCTCCCCACGCTTTCCTGACTTCGGTTGAATGGCCCAATGAGCAACTCCTTCGAGACCAACGCCTTCGAGACCAACGCCTTCGAGACCATCGTCACCGCCATCGAATCCCAAGATCCAGCGCTCGGGGACCTACCCCTGCCACCGGAGTACCTCGCCGCGACCTTGCACCGCGACGAGGAGCAGATGTTCGCCGGGCGGGAATCGCGCGACAAGGATCCCCGCGAGTCGATCCATATCGAGCCGGTGCCGGTTCCCGAGCTCGCACCGGGCGAAGCGCTGATCGCCGTGATGGCCTCGAGCATGAACTACAACACCGTGTGGTCGTCGTTGTTCGAACCGGTGTCGGCCTTCGGGCATCTGGATCGCTACGCCAAGGCCAACGACGACGCCAAGCGGCACGCGCTGGACTACCACGTGATCGGTTCGGACGCCTCGGGCGTGGTCTTGCGGACCGGTCCGGGTGTGCACGCCTGGCAACCCGGGGATCGCGTCGTAGCGCACTGCCTATCGGTGGAGTTGGAATCCCCGCTCGGCCATAACGACACCATGCTCGACCCCCAGCAGCGGATCTGGGGATACGAGACGAACTTCGGTGGCCTGGCCCAACTCGCGGTCGTGAAGGCCAATCAACTCATGCCTAAGTCCGAACACTTGACCTGGGAGGAAGCCGCCGCCCCCGGATTGGTGAACTCGACGGCCTACCGGCAGTTGGTCTCCAAGAACGGCGGCGCGATGAAGCAAGGTGATGTCGTTCTCATCTGGGGAGCATCCGGTGGACTGGGTTCCTACGCCACGCAGTTGGCGCTCAACGGTGGCGCCATCCCGGTCTGCGTGGTGTCTAGTCCACAAAAGGCCGAGATCGTCCGGTCATTGGGGGCCGAGTTGATCATCGACCGCTCCGCGGAGGACTACCGCTTTTGGAAGGACGAGCACACCCAAGACCCCAAGGAATGGCAACGCTTGGGTAAGAAGATCCGCGAGTTGACCGGCGGGGACGATGTGGACATCGTTTTCGAGCATCCCGGACGCGAGACATTCGGTGCCAGTGTCTACGTCGCCAAGAAGGGCGGCACCATCGTCACCTGCGCCTCCACTTCGGGCTTCATGCACGAGTACGACAACCGCTACCTGTGGAACAACCTCAAGCGCATCGTCGGCACGCATTTCGCGAACTACCGGGAGGCCTACGAGGCCAACCGGCTGGTGGCCAAGGGAATGATCCAACCGACGCTTTCCAAGGTGCTGCCGTTGACCGAGGCAGGCCAAGCGGCCTGGGAAGTACACCGCAACATGCATCAGGGCAAGGTCGGCGTGCTGTGCCTGGCCCCCGCCGAGGGGATGGGCGTCACCGACCTCGCGATGCGCGAGAAGGTGGGCGAACGTCTTCACCTTTTCCGCCAGTCCAGATAACCCCCCGTACACCTTCGCTCGCCTAGCATGAACAGGTGACCTCCCCAGCCGCCGCCTCCGTCGACGAACGGATGCCCTGGCGGCTAGATCGGGGCCGGGCCGCCGGGGAGATGGGCTACCTCCCGGGCTTGGACGGGCTGCGCGCCATCGCCATCATCGGGGTGCTGCTCTACCACGCGGGCCTGGACTGGGTACCCGGTGGATTCCTCGGGGTGGACGTCTTCTTCGTCCTCAGCGGCTTCTTGATCACCTCGTTGATCCTGGAGGAGTACGACCGGTCCGGTCGCGTGGACTTCCGCCGCTTCTACCTCGGCCGGGCCCGCCGCCTGCTGCCAGCCGTGCTGCTGCTCTTGGTGGTGGTCGGCGCGGCCGTGCTGCTGTTCTACCGCGATGCGCTCAGCGCCTTCCGCCAGGACGCACTCGCGACGATCTTGTACCTGAACAACTGGTGGTACATCGCCCTCGATCAGTCCTACTTCGAATCGATGGGTCGACCCCCACTACTCAAGCACCTGTGGTCCCTGGCGGTCGAGGAGCAGTTCTACTTGATCTGGCCGGCCGTCGCGCTCTTCTTGGTCCGTCGAGGTGGCCGTCCACTCGTGCGCCGAGTAGCCATCGTCGTCGCCGTCGCGTCCACCGTGTGGATGGCGTTCTTGGCCATCCGCGGCGGCTACCCGGTCGACGCCGACCCCTCCCGCGCCTACTTCGGTACCGACTCACACAGCATGGGGCTGCTCGTGGGTGCCGCTCTGGCCACGGTCTGGCGCCCGGGCCGGCTGAATGCGGCGCTGCCGAGTTCCCCTCGCGCGATCGTGACCGGCGTCGGTGTCGCGATGCTGGCGGTCGTCCTCGGCTTCTACTTCTTCGTCGGGGAGTTCACCCCGTGGCTTTACCGCGGCGGCTTCTTGGCCCTCGCGGTCTTCACCGCCGTGCTGATCGCTGCCGTCACACACCCGGCCTCACCGCTCGGCCCGCTGCTCGGAGTGGGTGTCCTGCGCTACCTCGGGCGGCGTTCCTATGGCATCTACCTGTGGCACTGGCCGATCTTCATGGTGACCAGGCCTGGGATCGACGTTCCCTGGAGCGAGCCGGTGGCCTTCGTGGCACGCATGACGATCACCTTGGCGATCGCCGAGGCGAGCTACCGCCTGGTGGAGATGCCGATCCGGCGCGGCCTACTAGGGCGGACCTGGAAGCGTCTGCGCTCGGGCGCGATCACCGGGCTGCGGGCGATCGCCGCGGTGGCCACGGCGATTATCGCCACCGTCGCGACGACGGCGGTAGCGCTCGCGCTGGTGCTCATCCCCGGCGAAGGTCGAGATGCCATCGCCCCCGATGTAGCCGAGGCGATGGGTATCGCCGACGGTGGCCCGCTGGAAGTGGCGATCGACGAGGAGCCACCGGACCGGGGCGCGGTCGAGGCTGCTGCAACCGATAGCAAGGATGGTGCTCCGGCCGGATCGCCGGACGAAGGCGTAGACGAGCCCGCGACCGGCGAGCCCGCGACCGAGGAAGCACCCGAGCCGACGATCGAGGAGATCCGTGCGCAGAACGGAAGCGTCAGTGTCCTCGGCGACTCCGTCGTCCTCGGTGCCCGTGATGCGATCACCGGCGCCATCCCCGGGGCCAAGGTGGATGCGAAGGTCTCGCGGATGCCCGGAGCGTTCACCGGGCGGGTGAAGAAGCTCAACCGGCGAGACAAGCTCGCCAATGTCGTGGTCTTGCATGTGGCCACTAACGGCGTACTCACCGAGGAGATCCTGCGCAACACCCTCGACCCGCTCACCGACTACGAGCAGGTAGTGCTCGTCAACGCCTCGGTGCCCCGGTCGTGGGAGCAGCCGAACAACGCCATCATCGACGACGTCGCGCCGGAATACCCGAACGTGGTGATCGCCGACTGGAACTCTCGCGCAGACGGCCAAAGCGACTTCTTCGTCTCCGACGGTGTGCACTTGACCGGCGAGGGTGCCCGGGCATTCGCCGACTTGATCAAGCAAACCGCCGACCTCTAGTCCCTGCCGGGTGCCGAGTATCCGATCGTGACGCATACTGAATGAATGCGTCGTCGAACCTGGGTTGCCAGTGCACTGGCCAGCGGGGCCGTATTCGCGGTGGCCGCCGGAGTGGCCATCGCTTCCCTCGGCGCCGGACCGGCCGCCGCAGGCCCGACCGTGCGGGTGATTGCCGATCGCACCATCGCCGAGGATCTGGACCCCCCGTGGGGCCTGGCCTTCTTGCCCGACGGTTCGGCCCTGGTCTCCGAGCGGGACACCGCGCGGATCCGCCGTATCCCAGCCCGCGCCGATGGACGTCCAGCCATATCGCTCACCGATGCCCCGGTGGTCGGGAAAGTGAAGGGGGTACGGCCCGATGGCGAAGGCGGACTCCTGGGCATCGCTGTCCCCGAGACCGACGACGGCGCCGATCCGGACTACCTGTTCGCCTACTTCACCGGCAAGCGCGACAACCGCGTGGTGCGCATCGCGTGGGATGGCCGGCGCCTGGGCAAGCAGACGCCGATCCTGACCGGAATCCCGAAAGCGAGTTTCCACAACGGCGGACGCATCCTGGTTGGCCCGGACGCCACGCTCTACGTAGCCACCGGCGACGCCGGGGATCCGGAGCTGAGCCAAGATCTCGACAGCCTCGCTGGGAAAGTGCTGCGCATCGACTACCGCGGTAATCCCGCGCAGGGCAACCCCTTCGATGACTCGCCGGTGTTCACCCTCGGACACCGCAACGTGCAAGGCCTGGCCTTCGACGACGACGGCCGCTTGTGGGCCACCGAGTTCGGAACACGGATCGCCGACGAGTTGAACCTGCTACGCGCCGGGCGCAACTACGGCTGGCCCGTGGTCGAGGGCCGCAGCGACAACCCCGATTTCACCAACCCCAAGGTGGTGTGGACCCCCACCTCGAAGGCTTCCCCTAGCGGTCTGGCGATCTCCGACGGCGCTGCGTACGTGGCGAGTTTGCGCGGTGAAGTGCTCTGGCGGGTGCCACTCGAGGGCACCCGGGCCGGCAAGCCGGTCGCCGTCGATGTGGAGAAGGGCAACAGGCTGCGCACGATCGAGGTCACTTCCGACGGACGCTTATGGTTGGCGACGAGCAACACCGACGGCCGCGGCGACCCGCGCGCCGACGATGACCGGATCGTGAGTTTCCGCCTCGTCGACTAGCCGCACAACTCGCCGTTGCGCCCCTTACCCATCCAGGGTGCTATTGCGCACCGTCTGCGCGAAGGCGACGAGTTCGTGCGTGACGTCTGCAGGATTCTCGATCGCCGAGAGGTGCCCGGCACCGGCGATGGAGGCGAAGCGGGCATCGCGTAGCGCGTCGAGCATCAGTTCCTGCTCACTGCGATCGGACATCCAATCCTGCTCACCCCACAGCACCAGCGCGGGGATCTCGCACTCGGCGAGGGTGGCCAACGAATCGGGCCGCGCCGCCATCGCCTTTTGATACCAGGCGATAGTCGGTGCCGCTGCCGCATCCATCCACCCCGCCACGAGAGCGACTACCTCGGGGCGTTGCGCGTGGGTGGTCTTGCCGACAATCACCGGCAGCACTCGTTCGCGTAGCAGCGCGGCGGTAATCGCCGGATCGGACTCGATCGCTGCGGCCATCTCCAACCGCGCCTGCTTCGCCGCCGGAGCATCGGCGGTGGCCTTGGTGTCGCATAGGGCTATCCCGGCGAGCATTTGCGGGTCTTTGCGCAGCCACTCCATCACCAGGTAGCCACCCACGGACAAGCCGCCGACGATAAGCCGATCGACGCCGAGTTCGAGCAGGTCCGCGACGATCAGATCCACTACCGCGCCAAGCGATGGTTCGGACGCGGGCAGTGTTTCCGGCAGTGTTTCCGGCAGTGTCTGTGGCAAGGGACTGTCACCGAAACCGGGCAGGTCGGGGACGAGCACGCGCCAGCCTGCATCGACCAGCGTCGGTACTTGGGCTTGCCACATTCGGTGATCGCACGGGAAGGCGTGCAACAACACCACCACCGGACCCGTGCCCGCATCGTGCCAGCGGAGAATGGTCATAGATCGCTCCAACGCTCGATCGGACCAGACCAGGTGCTCGGCAGCGGCGGACTTCCGGGCAGCACTTCAGCGACGATCCGATTCAGCAGATCTGCCACGAACCTCTCGCCCACCCACAGGTGCTTGGCCTCGGGCACGGGTACGACCTTGATCCGCGGTGCCACCGCGAAGGCCTCGATGGCTGCGTCCGGTGGCAGGAAATCGTCGTACTCGGGTACGAACGCCACCACCTCACGCGGTGCGTCCTGCCAGGAGCGAAGTTCCTCGGCGGTGGTGAAGCGCAGCGGCGGGCTCAGCAGCAAGGCGCCGCGAACGGGTTCGATATCGCCATGCTTGAGTACGACGTCGGTACCGAATGACCAGCCCAACAACCAGATGTTCGCTAGTTCCTGTCCGACCGCGTAGTGGATAGCAGCGCGCAGGTCCCGCCCTTCGCCCCGCGCCTCGTCGAAGGCACCCTCGCTACTTCCCGCCTCACTGGAAGTCCCCCGCGTGTTGAAACGCAACACCGCGATATCCGCCAGGGCTGGCAGCCGCCAGGCCATCTTGCGCAGCACATGCGAATCCATCATGCCGCCGTGGGTGGGTAGCGGGTGCACGCAGATGATCGTGGCTTTCGGGGTCGCCTCCTGCGGCAACGCCAACTCCCCTACCAAGCGCAGGCCGTCGGAGGTTTGCAGGCGTAGCGGGAAACGCCTTGCGGGCAGCACGGAATTCGCGGTGATCTCCGATCCGGCGGTCATCGAGCGGGCTTTCGACGTCCGCGTGCCTGCCAACACGGCGTATGCCAGTGCCGGCGATCATCCGCCCCGCTTGGATCATCGGCACTCCACGCGACGATATGCGGAGTGGCCGGTCGGATCTCGTGATCGCATCCCGGACACCGGTAGGTCTTGGTCGAGGACGATCCGGTCAGCGATCGCACATACCAATCGCCATCGGCATGCGATTCCACGCGCGGCGCGGGCGGCCCCGGCGCGCGTGCCGGTCCGGACTCGTCCTTGCGTCGGTTCTTGCGTCCCATCGGCTTAAGCGTAGGAGCGGAACCCCCGCCCAGCTTTCCGGCCGGTGTATCCGGCGGTGACCAGATGTTCGAGCCAGGGGGCCGGCGCGAAACCGGGCTCTCGGAACTCCCGGTAGAGCGTTTGCTGGATGGCCAGGGAAACATCGAGGCCGACGACGTCGAGGAGTTCGAAGGGGCCCATCGGGTAACCGCAGCCGAGCTTCATCGCGGTATCGATGTCCTGCGTTCCGGCGTAGTTCCCCTCGGCCATCTTGATGGCGTCGTTCAAGTAGGGGAACAACAGTGCGTTGACGATGAAGCCAGCCCGATCACCGCAACGCACTCCCACTTTCCTAATCCGCTCGACCAATACTTCGGCGGTCGCGATGACATCCGGTGCGGTGGCGACTGTGTCGACGATCTCGACCAACTTCATCACCGGTGCCGGATTGAAGAAGTGCAGCCCGACGACATCCGCCGGCCGCGAGGTCACCGCTGCAAGATCCACCACCGGGAGAGAGGAGGTGGTAGTGGCCAGGATCGCACCGGGCTTGCAGATCTCATCGAGGTTTTCGAACAGTGCCGTTTTGACATCGAGTTCCTCGATCACGGCTTCGAGGACGACATCCACTTCGCCCAATTCCTCGAGGTGCGTGGTGCCTTGGATCCGTGCGCGTGCATCGTCGGCGGCGGATTGCTCCAACTTCCCGCGCTGAACGGCCTTCTCCAAGCTTCGGTCGATAGCCCCGATCACCTTGGTGACCTTGTCTGCGGATCGAGCGACGAAAGTAACGGGTATCCCTGCCTTCGCGAAGACCTCGATGATTCCCGTTGCCATCGTTCCCGAACCCACGACGCCCACTGATTCCACCGGACGAGGCACCGCTTCGGATTGGACTGCATCCTCACCCTGCGCATCCGGCACGACTTCCGGTGAGTCCGGTTCGGCGTAGGTGTAAAAGCCCCGGCCGGTCTTTCGACCCTTCAAGCCTGCGGTGATCATGTGCTTGAGGATGGGACTTGGAGCATGCAGCCGGTCGCGGCCTTCCCGGTACATCGTGTCCAGGATCTGGTACGCGGTATCTAGGCCGATGAGGTCGAGTAGCGCCAGCGGTCCCATCGGAAGGCCACAGCCCAGGCGCATCGCAGCGTCGATGTCCTCGCGGGTTGCGTACTTTTGTTCGTACATGGAAGCCGCGTGGTTGAGGTAGCCGAACAACAAGCTGTTGGCGATGAAGCCGGCCTTGTCGTCGCAGATAACTACTTCCTTGCCCAACGATTGCGCGAAGGCTTGCACCTGCTCGACGACCTCGGCATCGGTAACGACCGTCCGCACCACTTCCACGAAATCTTGCACCGGAGCAGGGTTGAAGAAGTGCAAACCGACGAGGCGCGCAGGGTTACTGACCGCGGTGGAGATCTCGGTAACCGACAACGACGACGTATTCGTGCACCAGATCACATGGTCGGGGACCAATCCGTCGAGTTGCCCGAATACGTCCCGCTTCAACTGCAGGTCCTCGGTGACCGCTTCGATCACCAGGTCGGCTGTGAGGCACTCTTGGATGTTGGTCGAGTACGTGATCTGGTCGAGGGCGGTGCCTCGCTCATCGACCGTCATCTTCCCGCCACTCACCGCCCGTTCCGTCGAGGCCTCGATCCTCAAGCGCGCCTGATCGAGGGTGTCGTCGTCGACGTCGATTCCGCGCACCGAGAAGCCGTGCCTAGCGAGCACCTCGGCGATTCCGATGCCCATAGTTCCCATGCCGATGACGGCTACGGTCTTGATATCCATCCCCATCGGTGCAGTCTGTCAAACCTCAGAACAGCCGTTGGCTGGAATCCGAAGTTCCCTTCAACTCCTCGTAATCGACGACCAGGCACCGGATCCCCCGGTCCTGGGCCAGAGTCTTGGCCTGGGGCTTGATCTCCTGCGCCGCAAACACGCCCGATACCGGTGCCAGGAGGGGATCTCGGTTGAGCAACTCCAGGTAGCGGCTGAGTTGCTCGACTCCGTCGATCTCCCCACGCCGCTTGATCTCCACCGCCACCGTCGAGCCATCGCCGTCCCGGCACAGTAGGTCCACCGGTCCGATGGCCGTGGGGTACTCGCGGCGCACGAGCGTCCAACCCGAACCGAAGGACTCCACGTGCTCGGCCAGCAACTTCTGCAAGTGCGCCTCCACACCATCCTTGACCAGCCCCGGATCGGTTCCTAGTTCGTGCTCGGAGTCGTGCAGGACCTCGTGCAAGGTGATGGTCAAGCGCTCCTGCCCCTTGTTCTCCACCACCCAGACGGAATACTCGCCCTCGCCTGCGCCCTCGCCTTCGCCTTGACTCTCGGTCAGCCAACACGGCGGGGACATCCAATTCAACGGCTTGTAGGAGCCACCGTCGGCGTGCACGAGAACCGAGCCATCGGCCTTCACCATGATGAGCCGGATTGCTTCAGGTAGGTGTGCTGTCAATCGACCCTGGTAGTCGACCGTGCAGCGGGCCACGAGCAAACGCACCGCGCCAGCCTACGCGGCGAGCAGATCAACTACTCGATCCAAGATGATGGATACGTCGTAGTCCTTGGGCGTGAACACTGCGGCAACCCCCTGCTCACGCAGCCAAATCTCGTCCTCGGCCGGGATGATGCCGCCGACCACGAGCGGGATATCCACCGCACCCGCTGCCCGCAATCCCTCCAGGACCGCGGGCACCAGCGAACGATGCGAGCCGGACAGGATCGACAACCCGATGACGTCGACATCCTCGGCTATCGCCGCGTCGACGATCTGCTCGGGACTTAACCGAATGCCCTGGTAGATGACCTCGAAGCCTGCATCCCGTGCACGGACCGCGATCTGTTCAGCGCCGTTGGAGTGACCGTCCAACCCGGGCTTGCCGACCAGGAAGCGGAAAGGCCGACCACGCTGGTTCGAAAGGTCGCGCACTCGCGATGCGACTTGGGCGATGCCAGAACCCGACTCCCCCCGCGGGAGGACCGCCGGAGTCGCGTCGATGCCG
>Ga0102934_1002764_pt1 | contig 12053 bp, 10 predicted proteins | sample SalPonR2_A_D1_MG_FD_78175 | JGI IMG/M metagenome (GOLD analysis project Ga0102934, IMG submission 78175) | Salt pond soil microbial communities from South San Francisco under conditions of wetland restoration - Salt Pond MetaG R2_A_D1_MG | ecosystem: Environmental > Aquatic > Marine > Intertidal...
CATCGGACCAGCGGGCATCCTCCCGCAGCCAGAACCTCCAGCTCAGGCCGTCATCGCTGACCGTCCAGTGTTCGGCCAGACCGGGAATGAGTTCAGCCCTGGCATCCAGGCTGATCAGACCCTCGTGCAGATCGCGCAGCACATTGAGCGCCGAGAGTGATTGCGCGCGATGGATATCGAGCGAATCCGGTTCCGGCCCCAGGCCACGGTGAAGGGTCTGGGTCTGGGCATGGGCCAGGCTCAGCAGCAGCATCAACCCCAAACCCAGTAGCAAGCCGGGTACGGTAGTTCCCGGGAATTCCGGGTCCGAACCTGAAGCCAGGCCGCGACCAGAGGCCCTGAGCCTGCCTGAAAGAGTAAGCCGCGAAACCATATGCCTGCGCCCGGAAGAAGATTAAGGAGTCGATGAGGGGCCGTTTTACGGCCTCGGATGAAAGAATAACAACTGCGCCAGGCCGGTGTGCGCGAGGCGATCGGCATCGGCCTGAATCTGTTGCCATGATTTGAGTGATAATCGGCGTCGAATCTTCATCAGGACGGCGACAGTGAACACGGATCAAGCACTCACCGACCCGCGGGACCTGGCCGCCTGGCTGGAGTCCGGCTGCAAGCCCGAGGACCAATGGCGCATCGGTACCGAACACGAGAAGTTCGGCTTCCACACCGACACCCTGCAACCGCTGCCCTATGACGGTGAACGCGGCATCCGGGCGGTCCTCGAAGGCCTGGCCGATCAGTTCGACTGGCAGGTCAGCGAAGAGGATGGCCAGCCGATCGCCCTGACCCAGACCGACGGCAGCTCGATTACCCTCGAGCCGGGCGGGCAACTCGAACTGTCCGGCGGTTTGCTCGACAACCTCCACCAGACCTGCAACGAGGTCAACGCTCACCTGGCCCAGGTCCGCCAGGTCTGCGAGCCTCTGGGCATCGGTTTTCTGGGCATGGGCTTTCACCCAACAGCCCGCCGTGAAGATATTCAATGGATGCCGAAAGCGCGCTACGTCATCATGCGCAACTATATGCCCAAGGTCGGGACACTGGGCATCGACATGATGAAAAGGACCTGTACGGTTCAGGTCAACCTGGATTTCTCCTCTGAGGCCGACATGGTCGACAAATTCCGCGCCTCGCTGGCCCTGCAGCCGATCGCCACGGCGCTGTTTGCCAACTCGCCGTTCGTCGAGGGACAACCCTCCGGCTTCCAGAGCTACCGGAGCCAGGTCTGGACCGATACCGACCCGGACCGGACCGGGATGCTGCCCTGGGTTTTCGATGCATCGATGGGCTTCGAGCGCTATGTCGACTGGATGCTCGATGTTCCGATGTATTTCGTCCGCCGCAATCACGGATACATCGACGTTGCGGGACATTCGTTTCGAGACATCATGGCCGGGCGTCTGCCCGGCCTGGAGGGGGAGTATCCAAGGCTCGGCGACTGGGAAGACCACCTGACCACCGCTTTTCCTGAGGTTCGCCTCAAGCGCTTCCTCGAGATGCGCGGCGCCGACGGCGGACCCTGGCGCCGACTCTGCGCCCTGCCGGCCTTCTGGGTCGGACTGCTCTACGACTCGGAGAACCTGCAGGCCTGTCTCGAACTTTGCCGGGACTGGACTCTGGAAGACCGCCAGGCACTGCGCGAAGATGTCGCCAGGAATGGTCTGCACGCCCGGATCCAGGGCCGCTCGGTCCTCGACATCTCGCGCCAGCTGGTCGAACTGGCCCGGCATGGCCTGGCCCGCCGTCAGCGACTCAACGGGGCCGGGGACCATGAAGCAGGTTTTCTCAATTCACTTCAGGAGATCGTCGACCGGGGCATCACCCCCGCCGAAGCCAAACTGGCGGCCTTCGAAGGTCGCTGGAACGGCAGCCTCGACCCCCTGTTCAAGGAATTCGCCTACTAGCCCGAATCATTCATGAATTCACTCGCACCCTTGCTTGCTCCTTGTCGGCACAGGGGATTTTCCCACCGAGAGGAATGCCATGCTGTATTTCCGAGGGAGGAAAACCCCCTAAGCGAACGATTCCCTGCGCAGTCACCGCAGCGATCCATCAAAAATGCGGAACTAGGTGTGATCTCTCAGTAGCGAGTCCTGACATCCCGCCAGGCAAGGAAACGATCAGCGCGTGCCGGGCCGGGCGACCGGGTCGATTGTTCTGGCCTGCTCGCCCGGCTCGACACCAGCCGATGCTCGATGCCAGCTAAGTCACCGGTCGCTTTTCTCGCAGGAAGTGGGGACAACCTACTTAGGGAACCTCGCGCACCTGGCCCGGCGTCATATCACCCAGGATGAAATCGCCCACCCGGCATCGAATCAGACGAAGCGTGGGCAGGCCCACGGCAGCGGTCATCCGGCGGACCTGACGATTGCGGCCCTCGGTGATGGTCAGTGCGATCCAGCAGGTCGGTCGTCCCGCTCGCGGTGCAATGGGCGGTTTGCGCTTCCACAGGCCGGCCGGCGCCTTGGCCATCAGCTCCACGCCCGCCGGTGCGGTCGGGCCATCGTTGAGCCGAACGCCCTGCTCCAGCCGCTTCAGATCGGTCACGCTGGGGCGACCCTCGACCTGGACCCAGTAGGTCTTCGGCGTCGCTGATCGGGGATCGATCAGCCGCGCCTTGAGCACGCCATCATTGGTCAGCACCAACAGTCCCTCGCTGTCATAGTCGAGTCGTCCCGCCGGGTAGACCCCGGGCTGGTCAACGAACTCGGCCAGGGTAGAGCGGCCTTCGGAGTCGGTGAACTGGCTCAGAACACGGAACGGCTTGTTGAGCAAAAGCGTGACAGAGTTCACTAGAACTGGAGCTTGACGGTAGAGTCCCTGGCCGCGATCTGCCGACTGAAGGTCGTCTTGATGCGCTTGAGTGCCTTGCTCGATTCAGCCTCGAATCGAAGCACCAGACCACGGCCCTGATGCGATGCCCGGACCATCCCCCAACCATCCGGATAATCGGCCCGCAGGCCATCGACCATCGATAGCTGGGCATCGCCGAAGTCCCCTTCGGCGATCAGTTCCGTGATCAGATCTTCGGCGCGCCCCGATTCCAGCGACAGCCTGAGCTCGGGGGTGCCTACGGCCTGCGGCAGCTGGCCGATGATCTCGGCAATCGAGCGTGTATCGGCCGCCAGCACTTCGAGCAATCGCGCGCTGGCATAGATCGCATCATCAAAGGGATACCAACGTTCAGCGATGAACAGATGACCGCTGAACAGGCCACCCAACAGGGCCGACTCCTTGCGCATGCGCTGCTCGACGAAAGCTTCGGCGCTCCGTTCGGCCAGGGGCTTGCCACCCGCGGCCCGGATCAGGTCGTTCAGGGCCGGGCTGCTGGCCGAGTCGATGACCACCCGCGCGCCAGCATTGCGTTCGATGATGTCCGGCACCAGAAGCATCAGCAGGCGATCCGTCCAGATCACCTGACCATCGCCGGCTACCGCTGCAAGACGGTCTCCATCACCATCGAAGGCCAGGCCCAGGTCAGCGTGGAAATTCCGCACGCAGAGCTTGAGGTCCTCCAGATTCTCGGGCTGGGAGGGGTCGGGGAGATGATTCGGGAAGCTCCCGTCGACGTCGGCATACAGTGGAATCACATCGGCACCGATGGCGCCCAGGATGGCCGGCACCACCGAGCCGGCGATGCCATTCCCGCAGTCGACGATGACCTTCAGCGGGCGCTCGAGCTGGACATCGATACCGATGCGCTCGATGTAGCGCTCGATCACGCTTTCCTCTTCCAGACGACCCGCGCCGGAGCTCAGGTCCTGGGTATCGATACGTCGCTGGATCGCCTTGATCGCGTCATCGCTCAGCAGTTCGTTCTGGATCCGGATGCGGAATCCGTTGTGGTTGGCCGGGTAGTGGGAACCGGTCACCATCACCCCACTGCCGCTGGTCAATTCGGTGGCGGCAAAATTGAGTACCGGGATCGGAACCGCGCCGATATCGACCACGTCGACGCCTGCCGAGCGCAGGCCCTGCGAGAGCGCCGACATCAGCTGTGGGCCATCGAGTCGACCGTCGCGCCCAACTACCATTCGGTTCACACCGCGGCTCATGGCCTCGGAGCCGATTGCCTCGCCGATCAGGGTCGCTGCGCGGGTGTCAAGGTGCTCACCGACGATGCCGCCGATGCTGTTGGCCTTGAACAGGCCCGGATGCAGTACCGGCTCGCTATGGCCCCGATCCGTCTGCGCCGAGCCCTGGTCATCACCCAGCAGATCCTGCCGATCCTCAGAACCGGCTTCCGCGGCCACTTCAGAGTCGGCTGGCTCCTTCGATTCAGCTGGTTCAGCTGACGGCTCTTCCAGCTCGGCCAGAGCAGCATCAATGGCTTCTTCATCGCTGCCCGTCAGCAGCTCCTCATGTTCGATCTCGCTGTTGAAATCATCCCAGTCGATGTCTTCTTCAACGTGATCATCATCCTCCATGGTCCTCACTGCGTTCGGCGGAGTCGTGTCGCGCTGATCAATGGCAGCGGGCTCGTCCTTGTCGATATCGAAGTGCTCGGGCCAGTGAACCTCATCTTCGGAGGCGTCCTCATCCGGCTTCCCGTCAGCATGAGGAGAGTCGTCCTGGTCGAAGAAGCCCTCTTCGTCCGGGTTGAAGAACACCGTATCAGCGACCAGTCCATCGCCCGATGCTGCCGCGCGCTTTTCTCCGCCGACCGTGTCATCGACACGATCGCTCAGCGTATCCGGCAGATCGGGAAGCTCATCTCCACCGTCTCCGAGCGGCGCGTCGGTCTGATCGATCTGATCGGAATCGAGCAACCAGTCAGGCAAATCGTCCACGGCGGGTGGGTCGGCCTTTTTCTTCTGTCGCGCAGAGGCTTGGGGCGCTGCTTGCTTTTTCGCCGGCGTCGGCTTCTTTCGCGACACGGGCTTGGGGGTCGGCGGCGAAACATCCGCTGTCTTTTCGGTTTCGGTCTTTGGTTTGGCCTGTTTCCTGAGGCTCCCGCCGAGGGAAGATGTATCCAGGACCCCGAAACGCTGCCGAATGAGCAGACCGATCATCAGCAGAATCGTGCCGATCGACAGAATGATGACCGCAGACTGCTTGCTGAAGCTGCTGGCAAAAGTCTGTCGTGTCCAGTGGAGGCTGAAACGTGAGCCGGGAATCGGCGTGACTTCGATGGCGCCGGAAAGTTGACCGAGGTTTCGGATCGTATGGGCCTGCTGGCCCTGTCCCTGAATGATTGCCACAGCATCGATGTAGGACACCACTTTCAGCAGACTGGTCGCCATGCTGACCGGGACCCGTAGAAAAATAATCCCCTCAACGCCGGCGTCCACCTCCACCGCCTGAGCCAGGGCCAGATTCTCGATCGCCTGGCCAGGATAATGCACCTGAATCGGTGCCCGTCCTTCGGCTCTGGCCTCGAGCAGCATCTCGATGACGCTGAAATCCGGCTCGGGGTATTCACCCAGTTCGATCGACTCGACCTCGACCGGAAACACCCTCAGATCGATGATGTTGGGGACACCGCGTCTCTGCACTGCCGCTTCCAGTGCCTCACTCTGAGTCCGACCCTCGCGCAGGAGGTCGCGTGCTAGCCCGATCACCTGTGGATTCTGGATCGCGGCCTGGATCTCGGCCAGAGAGTCGCCGATTTCGCGGGCCTGGTTGCTGGCCGCGTTCGAGGCCTGCTCCGAATCCAGCTGGCCCTGGATGCTGGCGTACATGATCATGGCCCCGACCACCAATCCGAACACACCCAGCGCCAGAGACAGCAGGCCGCTGAGTCTGACGATATTGCTGCCGCTGGATTTGGAAGGTGAGCGAGTCATGTTCAGTGGCTTCCCGTATGGCCGATCCCGCCGGTCCCTCGTTGGCTCGCCTCGAAGGAGTCTACGCGCCGCAGTTTAACCTGAACCACCGGAACGACAACGAGCTGGCAGATGCGCTGACCGGGTTCGATTCGAATCGGCTGATCCGAACGGTTCCAACAGGAAATCTTGACCTCACCCTGATAGTCACTGTCGATCAGTCCAACCAGATTGCCCAGCACCAGGCCCTGCTTGTGCCCCAGGCCGGAACGCGGAAGAAGCACCGCTGCCAGTCCCGGATCGGCCAGATGGATGGCAAGGCCGGAGGGTATCAGCGCCGTGGCCCCCGGGGCCAGGTTCAGCGGTGCTTCGAGACAGGCACGCAGATCCAGCCCGGCCGAACCTGATGTTGCGTAGTCAGGCATCGGCCACTCCCCACCGAGCCTCGAATCCAGCACTCTGACATCCAACGTCGTCATTCGCCAGTTCCCTCCTTGTTCATTTCCTGATCATGCAAGACTTGAACCACGATGTCGACTAGCTGACGCGCCAGATCGCTCTTTTCGGCACGCTGCAGTGACCAGTGCCGATTGGCAGTGAAGACCTCCAGCGCGTTATCAGGCTGGTTGAATGCCAGTTGCTCACCGACCAGGTTGGCGGCGATCAGGTCCAGTCGCTTGCCTTTCAATTTGCCTCGGGCCGCCGTTGGAAGGTCCCGGGTTTCAGCAGCAAACCCCATTACAAAGGGGGGCCGTGTCGGACCGGAAGCCACGCGGGCCAGAATATCGGGTGTGGCAACGAGCTTGAGCTCGAGCGCGCGCTCTGATTTCTTGATTTTCTCTGCAGCACGATCGGCAGGACGATAGTCCGCAACGGCCGCCACAGCGACGAATCCATCGGCTCCGGGCACGGCTTCGAGCACGGCGGCAAGCATCTCCTCGGCAGTTACGACGTCCACCCGCTCAACGCCCATCGGTGTGTCCAGATGAACAGGGCCGGCAATCAGATCGACCTGCGCGCCAGCGTCTCGCAGGGCGGCAGCCAGAGCAAAACCCATTCTGCCGGACGATCGATTGCCCAGAAAGCGGACCGGATCGATCGCTTCGTGGGTGGGGCCGGCCGTGACCACGAATCGACGACCCGACAGGCGCCCGTCGCTCGATTCCTGCAGCAGCTCGACCAGCGCCTCAGGTTCCAGCATGCGGCCATAACCGGTTTCGCCGCAGGCCTGATCCCCACTCCCGGGACCGAGGAGCTCGATTCCCCGTTGCGACAGAAGTCGACAATTTTCGGCAACGGCCGGATCCGACCACATGACCCGATTCATTGCCGGTGCCAGACAGACCGGGGCTTCGGTGGCCAGAACAAGCGTGGTCAGTAGATCATCGGCCATGCCGTGGGCAAGCTTGGCGATCAGATGGGCGGTCGCGGGAGCGATAAGCACAGCGTCGGCCCAGCGGGCCAGCTCGATATGGCCCATGCCGGCCTCGGCTTCCTGATCAAGAAGTGACTCGTGCACGCGATGACCGCTGGCCGCCTGCAGGGTCAACGGGGTAATGAATTCACCGGCTGCAGACGTCATCACGACGCGCACATCCGCACCGGCATCGCGCATCCGGCGAACCAGGGTGGGCGTCTTGTACGCCGCGATGCCGCCACTGACGCCCACGATCCAGCGCTTTCCGGACAAGCCCGAATGGCGCGTCATCGAGTCAATTTCCTAGGCAACGACGGGGAAATGTCCCATCGCCAGCATGCGAGGCTCAAGTTCAAAATAACCGCCATGGTATTGATTTAAGGACGAGATTGTATGCGAATTGCCGACTGGCCACAGACCGAACGCCCGCGTGAAAGACTGCTCGAACAGGGCGCCGGCACCCTGAGCGATGCTGAACTGCTGGCGATTCTGCTGCGCACGGGAAGCCGCGGCCGGTCTGCCCTGGATTTGGCGCGCGGGCTGATTGCTGATTTCAACGGACTACGCGGACTGCTCGACAGCAGCCTCGAAGAGGTCTGCCGCTGTCCGGGACTGGGTCCGGCGAAGTTTGCCCAGATCCATGCGGCACTGGAGCTGGCGCGCCGTCATCTGCGTGAATCAATGACCCGGGGCGAGGCCTTGACCAGCCCACAGGCCACGCGGAACTATCTCAGTGCCGCCCTGCGCGATCGGCCGCATGAGGTGTTCTGCGCGCTGATGCTGGATACTCGCCATCGTGTGATCGCCTTTGAGGAATTGTTCAGCGGGACCATCGATTCGGCCCACGTGCATCCTCGCGTCGTCGTCGAGCGTGCCCTGCACAGGCGAGCCGCCGCCATGATCGTCGCCCACAATCATCCTTCCGGGGTTGCCGAGCCCAGCCAGGCCGACCTGGCGATTACTCGTCGCCTGCGCGATGCTCTCGGCCTGGTCGACATCCGACTACTGGACCATTTCATCATCGGCGATGGCGAAGTGGTCAGCCTGGCAGAGCGGGGGCTGGTCTGAGACCCGGGAAAAGTCGGGTCTCGCGAAGGGGCTGAGGCACGGAGATGGAAAGGAGACTTGGTCTTTCCTCAGGGCAAAAAAAACCGGGCGATCGCCCGGCTTTTCAGTGCCCGTCATGCAAAGACTCAGATCACTTGATCTTGGCTTCCTTGTACATCACGTGCTTGCGCACAACTGGATCGTACTTCTTGAACTCCAGCTTCTGCGGTGTGTTCTTCTTGTTCTTGTCTGTCGTGTAGTAGTGCCCGGTTCCTGCAGAAGAAACCAGTTTGATCTTGTCGCGAGCGCTGCCAGCCATGGTGGATCTCCTTAAACTCGTTCGCCACGGGCACGCAGGTCGGCCAGGACCTGATCAATGCCGTTCTTGTCGATGATACGCAGGCCCTTGGCGGACAGGCGCAGCTTGACCCAACGATTTTCACTTTCGACCCAGAAGCGATGGCTGTGCAGATTCGGCAGCGAACGCTTCTTGGTCCTGTTGTTGGCATGAGATACGTTGTTTCCGACCATCGGCCGCTTGCCGGTGACCTGACATACTCGAGACATGACGGTATTCCTGATGCTGTACAAAGACTGAGCCCGCCTTTATACCAGAACAGACAGGGCCCAGGCAAGAATTTCTCGAAATTGTCGCCTGATTGACGAGTCGCCTACGGACTCAGCGATCAGGGACGGGACGAACGTGGCGTGCGAAAACCTCGTCGATGTCAGACTCGGAGCCTTCAGCTTCGAATTCGCCGGACGCCTGAATCTCAGACGCCAGCCCGAACAGTGCCATCCACATGCTGGTTCCATCGACCTCGCTGACCAGTTCGAACCGCCGGTGATCGGCATAGACTTCTGCCCAGGCTGCGCGGACGAGTGCCCAGAACTCCGAAGTCGCTGCCCAGTAGCTGCGCCCGGCCTCGAAATCGTAATCGGCCACGGGCTGGTAGCGATTGACGCCGATCTCGCGGGCCAGATAGGGCTGCTCCGCCAGCGGTTCGCCATCGGCATCCACGCGCATTTTCAGGTTGTCCTGTTCGTGGACCCATCCCGACGGCAGGATAGTCTGACGATTGACCCCGCTGAGCACGTTGTAATCGTCTCGCACGCTCCACTCGCGTCGCGGCAGCGGTCGGCGAGCCCGATTGCTCTCCCAGACCGAATGCGTCGGGTGATGCTCCCAGCGGCCGTAGTTTTCATAGCGCGGAGAATCATCCACCTGGAACACGGCCTGCGTCCAGGCACCCTGCATGGTGCCAGTGTCCAGTTCGCGATAGCGCCAGATGTTGTTTCCCCGATATTCGTGCAGGTCGGTGTCCTGATAGGCCCAGTCCTGGCGCCAGTGCTTGGTGACCATTGGACCGGTGAGTTCACCGTCTTCATTCTGGAAGAACATGACCAGAACGTGCTGGAGACTGATGAACCCGGGCTCATCGCTGACCACTTCGACAAACTCGGTGCCCCAGGAGCGGTAGGGCCTGGCCGGCTCGAAACCGGGCTCGAAACCCACTGTTTCCAGGAAATCGAAGCTGACCCGATACTCGCCGGCCATGGCCAGGATCGCACGACGGTCGCGCTCGAGCTTGCTCAGGCCATCCTCGCTGAGGGCCTCCCAGGCGGCACTGACCTGCATCACGGGTTCCGGGATGGGGGCGCGCGTGGTGCCGCCGCGCGGGCTCATATCGTCGGTCGCGATGAACGGCCAGGCGAACAGATAGTTCACGCCCGACTCGTCGCTGGCCTCATAGGCCGCTGCGGTCGTACACAGGACAGAGAAAACGAATGCGAATGCTAGTGATTTTGATTTCATTTGCCTAGTTTATCGAAAAAGAAACGCCCCGGACAATGCTTGAGGAGAGTCGAACATCTTGAGGAGAGGTCCGGGGCGTTGGGTGAACAGGACTTTTTTGTTTCAAAGCTGCCAGGTGAAGCTCGCTCCTGCGTTGAAGCCGGGCTGTGTGAAACGATCCAGACCGGCACTACCGGCCGTTCGTCCCCGAACGTTCGACCAGACCCAGTACTTGCGATCGGTGATGTTGAACAGGCCGGCCCGGAGACTCATCGAGGGGTTGATCTGCCAACCGGCCAGCACGTCGAAGGTGACATAGCCCGGCGAGCGGAAGGCCTCAGGGTCATCCAGGTCGTCCTTGCCGGCCACCGCGGTGGCCACGATCTCGAGATCGACCGGTGCCCAGACCGGAAACCAGCGCAGTCCGACCACCGCGGTCAGGGGTTCGATGGTGTCGAGCGCCTGATTGCGCGATTGGTCCTCGCCATCGGAGTAGGCCACGGCGGTGCGCATCTGCCAATCCTCGAGCAGATCGGTCCAGTGGAACAGGTTCAAAGTTGCAGCGGCCTCGATCCCCTGGATCCTGACATCGGTGCGGTTCTGCGACTGAAACACCAGCAGACCGGTTGCCGGGTTGACGCCCAGGCTGACCAGGCTGTCGATGAAGTCATCGTAATCATTGCGGTAGGCCGAGACATCAACCGATCCCCATGCGCCACGACTGCGAATACCCAGCTCCCAGCCCTGGGATGCTTCGGGCATCAGATCGGGGTTCGGGATCGCGGTATAGCCGAATTGCAGATTGGTGAAGCCGACGTTGATGTCGTTGTAGGGAGGTGCACGGAACCCACGCGCGTACTGGGCAAACAGGTCGGTCGAATCTGTCAGCCCATAGATCACACCGAGGCGAGGCGTCACGTTCGTTTCATCCACCGAGACCGGCGTGAAGCCCGGGTTGTCCTCGAAGAAAATGGCGTCCGGATTCGGGTCGAGATCGAAATAGTCGATTCGCAGGCCCGGAATCAGACGTAGATTCCTGCCGATCGTGATCCGGTCTTCCAGATAGAACCCGGCTTCGAGTGTCGTGCTCCGGGGGAAGTCCCGGACCGGGAAGCTGTCAGGGGACAAGACGTTGCTGACTTCTCCTGTCAGCAAGTTGGTCAGCTGGCCATCGCGCAGCTGCTCGGTGTCGGTTTCGAAGACCTCGACGCCCGCCACCAGGTCATGGCCCACCGTTCCGGTGTTGAATGACCAGCGGCCGGTGAGCTCCGTACCCAGGATGCTCTGCTCGAAGAACGCTCGGCGGAACCGAGTGTCCGGTACTGCCGGAGGACCGCCCCGAAGGGTCGTGCGGGTTTCGAACGTGTCCTGAACCGTCTCACCTGTCTGGTAATACACCTGCCAGCTGAACGCGTCGGCCCAACCTGGATCACGGGCAAGCAGATCCAGGCTGACCCGCTGCCGTTCGGCACGATCATCCCCGGTCAGCGCGGAGGTATCGATGATGAAGGGAAACCCGAACGCCTGGGTAAAGTCGCGTGTCCGAACCAGGCTGAGCACATTGGTTTCACTCGAGCTTTCGTTCTGCTCGATCGTGAGGCGCCAGCGCAGATCCTGCTCTTCGTCCAGCAGCAGTTTAGCCAGGATATTGCGACCGCTGAATTCATGCGGGTTGGGCTGTGTCCGGGACGCGCCGGTGCCGCCGACCGACCCCTGATTGTCGAGTTCGTTGCCGCGCCGCTCGACCCACTGGAGAGAGCCGGAAAATCGCCCGGAGCGGCCCGCCAGGGTGCCGGATGCGACCCAGCCCTCGTCGGCACTGTAGTAGCCGGCTCGCGTTCTGGCAGTGACATCACCGGCGGCATCGGCCAGCCAGTCCGCAGGATCCTTGGTCGCGATCGCGACGACGCCGGCCAGTGCACTCGATCCGAACAGGCTGGAGGCCGGGCCACGCAGGATTTCAACCTGCTTGAGAGCATCGGTATCGATGAAGTTTCGCGACGCATTGGAAAAATCGCCGATGGCAAAACCA
>Ga0102934_1002766_pt1 | contig 12052 bp, 8 predicted proteins | sample SalPonR2_A_D1_MG_FD_78175 | JGI IMG/M metagenome (GOLD analysis project Ga0102934, IMG submission 78175) | Salt pond soil microbial communities from South San Francisco under conditions of wetland restoration - Salt Pond MetaG R2_A_D1_MG | ecosystem: Environmental > Aquatic > Marine > Intertidal...
ATACGATATGAAATTATATAAGAGATCATTAACCGATTTAAAAAAGATGTTGGATGAAAAAAGAGTTAAATTAAATGATATTCACGAGTCTTTTTCCTACCGGATTGGTAGTGTGGATTCCAAGGTAAAGGCTTTTGTCAATACAAATAAAGATTTAGAGATAGATAAGCTTAAGGAAGAGGATTATGAAGACACTTATTTAAAAGGACTGCCAGTTGCAATTAAGGATAATATTTCAACGGAAGGAATTGAAACAACCTGTTCTTCCCGGATGCTTGAAGACTATAACCCACCCTTTGATGCGACCGTTGTAAAAAAGATACAAAAAGCGGGTGGCATAATAACGGGTAAGACCAATATGGATGAATATGCGATGGGTTCCTCAACCGAGAACTCCGCCTTTTTCCCCACTGTAAACCCCTGGGGAGAAAACAGGGTACCGGGTGGTTCAAGTGGAGGTTCTGCCGCCGCTGTAGCGGCTGGAATGGCCCCGGTTGCCTTAGGTTCTGATACCGGTGGTTCTATTAGACAGCCCGCTTCTTTCTGTGGAGTTGTTGGTATGAAACCCACCTATGGGGCGGTTTCCAGGTATGGTTTGGTTGCCTTTGCTTCTTCCCTGGACCAAATTGGACCTTTAGCCCGTAATGTTGATGATATAGCCATGATGATGAATGTAATAACCGGTAGTGATGATAATGATTCCACCTGTGTTGATAGGGAATATCCCGATTTCACAGATTATCTAAAAAATGATGTAGAGGGTATGAAAATAGGTATTCCTAATCAATATTTTGAGATTGATTTTGATAAAGAAGTAAGAGAATCTGTCATGAAGGCGGTAGAAAAACTTGAAGACGCTGGTGCTACCGTTAAAAGAGTAGATGTGACAGGAGCTGAATATGCACTAGCAGCTTACTATATAATAGCAACGGCTGAGGCCAGCTCTAACCTGGCTAGATATGATGGAGTTCGCTATGGTTTGAGGTCTGAAAATGCCAATAATCTTAGAGATATGTTCACTGAAACCAGACAACAGGGTTTTGGCGACGAAGTTAAAAGACGTATTATGCTTGGTACCTATGTATTAAGTGCTGGTTATTATGACGACTTTTATCTAAAAGCTCAAAAGGTAAGAACCCTTATAAAAAATGATTTTGATGAAATTTTTGAGGAGTATGATTTTATAGTATCACCAACTACTCCCACCACAGCCTTTAAAATTGGTGAAAAGATGGATCCCTTAGAAATGTATGCGGCTGATATCTTTACAGTACCAGTAAATATTGCCGGTATTCCAGCAATATCGTTACCATGTGGATTTGACCAGAAAGGTCTTCCCATCGGTATTCAATTAATGGGCCCACATTTTGAAGAGGAAAAACTAATACAGGCTGCTTATTCGTTAGAAAAGATATTGAATTTGGATATTAAATATCCAGCTTTGAAATAGAGATGGAGGTGTAATAATGGATAAAAATTATGAAACAGTGATTGGACTGGAAGTACACGTCCAATTAGATACTGACTCTAAAATATTTTGTTCCTGTAGTACAGAATTTGGTAGTGAACCAAATACCAATACCTGTCCGGTATGTTTGGGATTGCCCGGGACACTGCCTGTATTAAATAAAAAAGCAGTGGATTATCTAGTGATGACCGGTTTAGCCTTAAACTGTGAAATTGCTACCTATAGCAAATTTGATCGCAAAAACTACTTCTATCCTGATCTACCAAAGGCTTATCAGATTTCTCAGTATGACCTACCGATAGCCAAGGATGGATTTATTGAGGTTGAAACCGAAGCAGGAACTCATAAAATAGGTATTACTAGAATCCACCTGGAAGAAGATGCCGGTAAACTAATCCATGAAGGTAGTATTGATAGATCATCGGGTAGTTTGGTTGATTACAATAGAACGGGTGTACCCCTAGCTGAAATAGTGAGTGAGCCTGATATTAGAACTCCTGAACAGGCAAGGGAATATTTAAATTACTTAAAGAAAACATTAGAATATCTAGGTGTATCCGACTGTAATATGGAAGAGGGCTCTTTAAGATGTGATGCAAATATTTCACTCAGGCCCCGGGGTGACAAAGAATTTGGAACCAAGGTAGAACTAAAAAACATGAACTCTTTTAAAGCGATTGAAAAAGCACTTGCCTATGAACAAAAGAGGCAGAGGCAGATGATAAAAGCAGAAGAAACCATAGTCCAGGAAACCAGAACCTGGGATGAGGATAAAAGTAAGACAATCTCCATGAGAGGTAAAGAAGAAGCAAATGATTACCGCTATTTCCCAGAACCAGATTTAGTACCACTAGAAATCAATGAAAGCTGGGAAAATGAGATTAAAGAGAAACTACCCGAGCTGCCAGCTGTCCGTAAAAAACGTTTTATTGAAGATTATGACCTACCTGAATATGATGCAGATGTCTTAACAGACAGCCGGGAATTAGCTGATCTCTTTGAAGAATGTGTTTCAGAATATGAGGATGCCAAGGAAGTCAGCAACTGGATTATGGGAGAGTTTCTAAGACTGGTTAATGAAGAAAAGATGGAAGTGGAAGAGACCAAAATTACCGGTCAGTTACTTGGTAAAATGTTGAAGATGATGGATGAAGATGTGATAAGTTCCAAAATAGCTAAAACTGTTTTTGAAGAGATGTTCTATACAGGTAAAGACCCCGAAGATATTGTAGAAGAAAAAGGTCTAAAACAGATTAGTGATGAAGATAAGTTAGAAAAACTGGTAGAAGAAATCATAGAAGATAATCCGGATGTAATTGAAGATATAAGAAATGGCAAAGATAAGGCGATCGGTTATCTCGTAGGTCAGGTTATGAAAGAGACCAAAGGTAAAGCAAACCCACAGATGGTTAATAAGATGTTTAGGGAAAAGATTAATAATTAAAGGGGCATATAAAAATGGCAGAGATTGCAAGTTTAACCCTTGTGACCGGGACCGAACAGACCCGACAGACCCTTCATAAACAGCTGAATGAATATATTACTGACAGCATTCCCATAAATAGTTATGCAGTTGATGAAGGGCTGACAAGTAAAATAAAAGATGACCTTGTTATCCTTTCAAGCGATATATTATATAAAGAACTTCTTGCTGCCGATAAACTCTGTGAAGATTGTGAAGTTATCATAGCCAAAAGGACAATCAATTATGATGCTATAGATGAAATAATGTTTTTAGATCCCGATACAGATGTATTGTTTGTAAATGATATCAAGGAGACTGCTTATGCAGGTATAGAGGCCTTAAAAAAACTGCAGATCGATCACATAAACTTGTATCCCTATTATCCTGATATGACAGAGGAAATTAAAAAAGCCGAGGTAGCTATTACACCGGGGGAAGTTAATAAGGTACCTGATTTTGTTGAAGAGGTATATAATATAGGTCCCCGTATTATCGACTTCACTACTATTTTAAAAATATTAAACAGACTCGATATTTTAGAACATAAAGCCGGCCAGTTTTCCCGGTCTTATCTAAACAAGATTATTAATATTGCCAAAAAGTTTGCACAATCTGCCAATGAAGTATCTAATTTAAACGAACATCTTAGTACGGTCATTAATAGTTTAAATGATGCTTTAGTTGTCTATAATAACAAAGGCTATATAAGTGTTACCAATGCTAATTTTAATGACCTGTTTAACTTAAATTCTTTTAATGTGAACGGGAAGTGTATTAGAGATTTAATATACAGTAAAAATTTACTTACTTTTTTGATGTCTGATAAAAAGGATAAGAAAGTTTTTGAAATAAAAAATAAAAACTATGTAGTAAGTAAATTTTCATTACCTGAATCAGACTTTTATACTGCGGTATTTAAAAGTGAAAAAGATACAATGGATGACACCAAACGTATTAATCAGGAGTTTATAAATAAAGGCTTTGTAGCCAAGTATAATTTTGAAGATATTATAGGAGAAAGCAGGGCCAACAGAAAAGTAAAAAAAGTAGCTAAAAAACTGGCAAAGACAGATTTAACTATTCTAATTGAAGGTGAAAGCGGGACCGGCAAAGAGCTGTTTGCCAATGCTATTCACAATAGTTCGAAAAGGAAAAATGGACCTTTTTTAGCAGTAAACTTCAGTGCCTTACCAGATAAGTTAATTGAAAGTGAACTCTTTGGTTATGAAGCGGGTGCTTTTACCGGGGCTAAAAAGGAAGGTAAGAAAGGACTATTTGAACAGGCCGATGGCGGGACAATTTTTTTAGACGAAATCGGTGATATTTCCATCGAAGTCCAGGCCCGCTTATTGCGCGTACTGCAGGAAAAAGAATTAATGCGAATCGGGGGTAATAAGATAAATAAAGTTGATGTAAGAGTTATTGCTGCGACCAATAAAAATCTATGGAATTTAATTGAAGAGGGTAAGTTTAGAAAAGATCTTTATTACCGCTTAAAAATTGGCTATTTGAAGCTGCCCCCTTTAAGAGAACATAAAGAAGACTTAAGAGAATTAATGGATTACTTTATTGAAGTGGAAAGTACTAAGCCCATTGCAATAAAAGAAGAAGTATTTAATGAACTTTTAAAGTATGACTGGTATGGTAATATAAGAGAGTTAAAAAACACCCTTAGTTACATGCTGGCAGTAAGAGAGGGTAAAAAAATTACCTTAGCAGATATACCCAATCGTGATTTCTTTAAGGGCGAGATAGTTATTGAGAAGGATAGGTTTAACCAAAATTTAAACCTAACGGATGAAGAGAAGTTTTTATTAGAATTGATCGACCAGTTAAAACAGAGAAATAATGTAGTTGGTCGGAGACTTTTAGCTGAGAAAGCGCAAAATACTTCCTTTCCCCTTACCAAATATCAAATTAGAAACCGGCTTAATAAATTGGAAGAAAAAGGTTTAGTTAAAAAAGGTAAAGGGAAAAAAGGCACCGCTTTAACAACCTTAGGAGAGAAATATATAAACCAATAAGACCATTAAGCCTTAATGGGCCACCAATAAAACCCATTAAGGCTTTTTTTATATAAAAAAGCCCGTCATATTAACTTTGTTAATTGGCACACAAATTGCATAATATTATATGGTAGAAATATATATTTGTGAAAGGAGTTTTTTAATGAATATTATAATAAAAAATGCCGAAATATTTGATCCTAATTTCATAGGGAAGAAGGATATTTGGGTAGTAGGAGATAAGATAATAAGTATAGAGGATAATATAAGCGAAAATTTTAACTTAAATTTTCTTAATTTTAAAACAATTAATGCTGAAGGTAAATATTTGGTGCCGGGCTTTATTGATACCCATGTCCATTTTTTAGGAGGAGGGGGAGAAGGCGGTTTTAAGACCCGGACACCCGAAATTAAGTTGACCGATATCACAAAGGGAGGAGTTACTACTGCGATCGGCTGTTTGGGCACAGATAGTGTTACCCGAAACTTACGATCTTTACTCGCTAAAAGTAAAGCTTTAGAAGAAGAAGGAATTACAACGTATATGTACACCGGTTCCTACCGGATACCGGTCAATACAATCACAGAAGGTATTAGAGAAGATATCATATTAATAGATAAAATAATAGGAACGGGAGAAGTGGCGATAGAAGACCACCGCTCATCACAACCGACCTATAATGAGTTTAAGAAAGTGGTCGCAGAGACCAGTATTGGGGGTATGTTGGCCGGTAAAGCAGGTATAGTTAATATTCATATGGGGGGAGGAAAAAACGGCTTAGGCTACCTATATAAGATTATAGAGGAGGATATCCTCTCACCAAAAAATATGCTGCCCACCCATATTAACAGGAGCCAAACATTACTTGAACAGGGTAGGGATTATGCTAAAATAGGTGGTCTGATAGATTTAACGACCAGTTCTTCAAGTAATCAACAGAAAACAAATGAATGTGCGGCAAGCTTAAAATTTTTACTTGAAGAAGGTACCCCAATTGAAAATATAACTTTTAGTTCTGATGCTCAGGGTAGTTTACCCAAATTTGACGAAAATGGCAAGATGACCGGAATGCGGATCGGACAAGTATCCTCACTTTTTGCGGCTGTAAGGAGTGCCGTGAAAGATCTTGATATAAATCTTGAAACTGCCTTAAAAGTAATAACTGAAAATCCAGCCCGGATTTTTAATTTAGAAAATAAGGGTAAGATCAAAAAAGATAATGATGCAGACCTTGTCATTTTGGATAAAGAGAGCTTAGAAATTGAATCAGTAATAGCAAAAGGCGAAATATTATTTGAAGACAAACAGGCAGTCGTTAAAGGAACTTTTCAGTAAGGAGGAAAAAATATAATGTCTAATAGGAAAAAATACTGGGCAAATAAAGCCTTAAGAACGATTATAACTGCTATCGGTGTTACCCTAATTGCATTTTTAATCTTACACCTAACGCCCGGAGACCCGGCCCGAATTATGTTAGGTCCTTATGCGAGTGAAGAAAATATTGAAGCTGTTAGGGCTAAATATAATTTGGACAAGCCACTCCATATCCAGTATCTGGCCTGGATGTCAAATCTACTTAAAGGAGATTTGGGTACTTCCATAAGATATAATCGGTCGGTTAATACTTTAATAAAAAACAGGATCGGTCCGACCTTAATTTTAACCCTGTCGGGACTGGTGATATCAGTTGTTCTCGGGGTGGTGATGGGCATTTTGGCTGCCCTTAAACGGAACAGCTGGCTTGACTATTTAACAACGGTGCAGGCCATATTTTGGATTTCAATTCCCTCGTTTTGGTTGGGTATACTATTCTTATACATATTCGGTTTAAAGCTGCGTTGGGTACCAATTGCCGGTATGGTTAGTTTTGTATCGGTAATACTACCCGCTTTAAGTTTGGGTTTAAGACAGGAAGCCTGGTTTGCCCGACCGATGCGTGCCGAAATGCTGGAAGTCTTAAACCAGGAATATATCAGAGCAGCCAAGGCGAAAGGTTTAACATACTATGTGGTTGTAACTAAACACGCCTTAAGAAATGCCTTGATTCCCATCATTACAATGTTAGCTTTAAGATTGCCCTGGATAATAGGTGGTTCGGTTGTTGTAGAAGTTGTCTTTTCCTGGGGTGGTCTGGGAACCTTACTTGTCAATAGTGTAAAAGCTAGAGATTACCCGGTAGTTCAGGCGATACTCTTATTAATCTCTATTGCCGTAGTATTAGCTAATTTATTCGCTGATGTTATCTATACCTGGGTAGATCCCCGCATTAGGATGGAGGGTTAGCGATGAGTGAAATCAATACTAATGTTAATGAAGAAATCAATGTAGAAAACATAAAAAAAGAACTCAGCCAATTAAAAAACAAAAAGACCAGCCAGCTCAGCCTGGTATGGAGAAGGTTTAAAAGCAATAAACTGGCTTTAGTCGGTTTTATCTTCGTTACAATGATCATCTTTGTAGCTATCTTCGCACCTGTCTTAACACCCTATGAACCTTTTGCGACCAATCCCAGCAACCGACTGATGGCCCCTTCCCGTGCCCACTGGCTGGGTACAGATGCCATGGGCCGGGATGTCTTAACAAGATTATTTTACGGGGCCCGTATTGCCTTACAAATAGGTGTCTTGATCATACTTTTTGAAGGTTTGATCGGTATTCTGATGGGAGTTATCTCCGGCTTTTTCGGCGGGATTATAGATAGTATCGTGATGAGGTTGGTCGATATCTTAAGATCCTTCCCCGTGATTATCCTGGCGATGGCGATCGCCGGTATCATGGGACAGGGATTATATAATGTGGTGATTGCCCTTGGTATTGTAGGATGGACGACCTATGCCCGCATGGTGCGCAGTAAGATCCTATCGATCAAAGAAGCAGACTATATCGAGGCGGGTTATTCGATCGGAGAGTCTACTTTCTCCATTATCACAAGATATATTATACCGAATGCGATACCCACCGCTATAGTTATGATCAGTATCATGATGCCGACCGCATTAATAGCGAGTGCCACCTTAAGCTTTTTGGGTTTAGGAGTACAGCCGCCCACCCCTTCCTGGGGTTCGATGGTATCGGCCGGGCGGGACTATCTCCTGCAGGCGCCCTGGATATCAACTTCAGCCGGCTTTTTCATCATGTTCACGGTCTTAGGTTTTAACTTTATCGGTGATGGTCTAAGAGATGCACTGGATCCCACTACCAAACATTAATCAGATAAAGGGGAAATATATATGAGTGAATTACTTGATATAAATGATTTGAAAGTATATTTCAATACAGAAGAGGGAGTCGTCAAAGCCTTAGCCGGAGTTAATTTCACCGTTGAAGAAGGGACCTTCCATGGACTGATCGGTGAAACCGGTTGTGGTAAGAGTGTGACCGGCCTCTCTATCTTAAAGCTTTTAGATAATAATGCCCTGATCGAAGGGGGAGAGATTATCTATAAGGATGATGACCTTTTATATAAAACAGAAAAAGAGATGCAGAGGGACTACCGCGGTAACGAAATCGCGATGATCTTTCAGGACCCCGGCTCTTCTTTAAACCCTGTTTTTACAATCCAGGACCAGGTAGAAGAATCGGTTAAGATGTACAAGAAAGCTTCTACCCAAAAGTACAGGGAGATCGTTATCGAAGAGTTAAAAAAGGTAAAACTACCTGATGTGGAAGGTTTATTAAAAAAGTATCCCCACCAGTTAAGTGGGGGCATGAAACAGCGGGTCATGATTGCGATGATGTTGGCCTGTAATCCTAATCTTTTAATCGCGGATGAGCCGACCACTGCTTTAGATGTATCAATACAGGCCCAGTTCTTACAGGTCTTAAAGAACCTAAAAGATAGGTTTAATATGACCGTACTCTATATTACCCATGACCTGGCAGTGGTAAGTGAGATCTGTGATTATGTATCTGTCATGTATGCGGGCCGGATAGTAGAAAACGTACCGGTACGAGAACTGTTTAAAAATCCCGTTCATCCTTACAGCTATAAGTTGGTACACTCCGTCTTAGGGGTAGAGACCAACCTGGATGATCTAGAAGAGATACCGGGTTCGGTTCCGAGGTTGATTAACCCACCTAAAGGTTGTCGGTTCCATCCTCGCTGTGAAGAAGCGATTGAGATCTGTAAAAAAGAAGTACCACCGCTTAAAAAAATCGGTGAAAAACATTTCGTAGCCTGTCATAGAAGGTGATAAAATTGGAAAATACATTAATAGAAGTACAAAACTTAAAGAAATATTTTGAAACCCCCGGTGGTTCCTGTAAGGCAGTTAATGGAGTAGATTTAAAGATAAAACAGGGAGAAACCTTTGGTTTGGTCGGGGAGTCCGGCTGTGGAAAATCAACCTTAGTTAGAACCATCCTAAAATTGATCGAACCGACCTCCGGAAAGATCTATCTGAACGGAGAAGATATTACCGGTTATGAAAAAGAACAGTTAAGGGAGTTAAGAAAGCGGATGTCGCTTGTTTTTCAGGATCCCCATTCTTCTTTAAATCCCAGGATGACGGTTTTTGATATTCTATCAAGGCCCTTTAAGATCCATAAGCTAACCAATAGTAATGAGGAGACAATGATAGAGATCGTAAAACTTCTTAAACTGATGGGAATGCAGCCCGAACACATGATAAGGTTCCCGCATGAGTTAAGTGGGGGCCAAAAACAAAGGATCGGGGTGGCGAGAGCTTTAGCCGTTAAACCGGAGATAATCTTTTTGGATGAACCGACCTCAGCTTTAGATGTTTCGGTTCAGACCAAGATATTAAAGTTATTGGAAAAGACCAAGAAGTTAAGAGACCTAACCTACTTTTATATTTCACATGATATTAACCTGATCAGAGTTGTATCAGACCGGATCGGTGTCATGTATTTAGGCAAGATAGTAGAGATCGGGAAGGCGGATTCGATATATGATAACCCTAAACACCCTTATACCAAAGGCTTATTTGCGTCAGTACCGGAACCGGACCCCGATAAAAAAATTGAAGGTGAACCATTAACGGGAGAGGTACCGAGTCCCGTTAATCCGCCCAAAGGATGTAACTTTTCACCCAGGTGTCCTTATGCTGATGATAAATGTAGAGAAGTAGAACCTGAACTACAATATTTATCAGATGGAAGGAGGGTTGCCTGCCATAAAGATAACTTAGAACAATACAATTTATTATAAAAATAAACAGGAGGTTATTAATGTGAGAAAGAGTTTATCAGTTCTTTTAGTATTATCATTATTGTCTGGTTTGATGATCTTTTCAGCTGTAGCTTTTGCTCAGGATGATATGTCAACCGTGGATATTGCTATTCAGGCTGAGCCATCTAAGTTAAATCCAATTACTTATCAGGACACAGAAACCGACTTTGTTTTAAGTCAAATTTGTGACCCTTTAGTAGAAGTTTCACCCGAGGGTTCCTATACTGCTGAGGGTGCAGTAATTGAAGATTATATGGTAGAAGAAGATGGTAAAGTATATGTATTCAAGATTAGAAAAGGTATCAAATTTCATAATGGTGAAGACTTAACTGCAGAAGATGTTAAGTTTACATACGAATCATTGATGGATAAAGATTTAGCTTCACCACACAGAAGTTATTATGAAGGTATTGAAAAGTTAGAATTAGTTGATGAATATACACTTAAAGTTACTTTAGGTGAAACTAATGTTACTTTCTTAACCAATGCAAGACTTCGTAATCATGTATTACCGAAAGACTATATTGAAGAAGTAGGCTGGGACGGCTATGAACAAAAACCAGTCGGAACTGGTCCTTACGTATTTGTTGAACATGTGCCAGGTCAAAGAATAGTACTCAAGGCAAATGAAGATTACTGGGATGGAGATCCTCATATTGAGAATTTAATATTTAGATTCTATCCTGAAACTACCTCAGCTGTAATGGCCCTGCAGACAAAAGAAATTGACTTTATTGCAGAACTACCGGCTGAAGTATTCCAGGATCTAAAAAGCAAAGAAGATGTAGGACTAAAATTTGGCACTTACAATAAATTTGAAGACCACAGGATTTGCTTTAACAAAAGAGAAGATTGTATCTTTAGTGATGTCCGTCTAAGAAAAGCAGTTGCCTATGCAATTAATAGACATGAATTAATTGAATTAACAAGAGGAGAAATGGCAGTACCTGCTGTAGGTAGAGTACCTGGCTTCCACCCGGCAAGTGCTCCTAATGCTAATGCCTATGAAGAAGATCTAGATAAAGCAAGAGAACTTATGTCTGAAGCAGGTTATCCAGATGGATTTAAAACAAAGATCTTTGCTCCTTCTGGTTACAGGGAAAGAGTTCTAGAAGTACAACAGATTCAGCAGCAATTGGCAAGAATCGGAATTGAGGTAGAAGTTGTCACACTTGAATGGGGAACTTATCTGGATGTAACAGCCGAAGGTCAAGCTCCCATGTTCAGAGAAAGATGGTCAGCTGGAGTACCTTCACCCTATAGTTTCATTGAAAACTGGCATTCCGAATCAGGCTGGAACTCTATCTTTGGTACCTATGAAAATGATGAAGTAGATGCATTGATTGATCTCATCAAAAAGACTACCAATCAGGAAGAAAGATGGCAGTTATATAGAACAGTACAAAACTTAGCGATGGATGAAGTTGCTTCTTATCCACTATATTGGCCTGTAATCGGGGAAGCATATAATGACCAATTAGTTATTCCCGAACACGTATGGAATGTATTCAAAAGGCCTATCTATAATGTAGACCTATGGCATTTTGAGTAAATACAGGTCATAATTAAATATATCAATTAAAAGGCAGCCCCTTACGGGTTGTCTTTTTTCTTTGAAATATATTATAATATAATAAATGCAATATCTATGAGGTGAAATTTATGTATCTCGACTTAATAAAAAAACGCATTAAAAATAGTCAAATAAAACCTTTGGGTGTAAAGGCCAAATATGCTGTTTTGGTTCCCATGCTTAGATTAGAAGATAAATTACATTTAATTTATGAGATTAGGTCAGAAGAAATTGGTACCCAACCAGGTGAGGTTTCATTTCCTGGCGGTAGAATAGAAGAAGGTGAAACGGCCCGTGAGGCTGCTGTGAGAGAAACGGAAGAAGAACTTGGACTTGATAAAAAACAAA
>Ga0102934_1002767_pt1 | contig 12050 bp, 9 predicted proteins | sample SalPonR2_A_D1_MG_FD_78175 | JGI IMG/M metagenome (GOLD analysis project Ga0102934, IMG submission 78175) | Salt pond soil microbial communities from South San Francisco under conditions of wetland restoration - Salt Pond MetaG R2_A_D1_MG | ecosystem: Environmental > Aquatic > Marine > Intertidal...
AATCAAATGAGAGAGAAAATTAAGGAGAAAGCTCGTATCTTTAGTGAAAATACCAGCCAAATGTATGTTATAAATACTAATAATGGAGAAATAGAAGGAAAAAGTTTAGATGAATTAAGTAAAAAATATAATAAGGGTGCCAAAGATCTATTATTAGATATGCTCATTGATGATAAGTTTGAATTTACCCTCTGGAACGGCGGTTATCGAAAAAAAGCCTTTCCAGGTGATTCTTATCCGGATAATATTGCCAATAATCCTTTAGTAATGGTTGGTTCTGACCGAATCTTTGGAGAAAATGACAACCCATATGTTTGGTATGAACTTTTTCGTACGGGCGCTTTCCCAATCTATTATAATTTGATGAAGAAAAAGAATATTAGAACTGAAGAAATAATTCGAAGATTAACTTCTTTACCCGCACAGCAATTCAGATTAACAAACAGGGGACTTTTAAAGCAAGGAATGGTGGCTGATATATCAATAATAGATTTTGATAAATTTAACTTTCCTGCTGATGAAAAAAGAGGCTATAAAAAGCCATTGGTTTTTGCTGAAGGTGTTGAATTTGTAATAGTTAATGGGAAAATAGTCTTGGATAGAGGTCCCCTTGAAAATATTAAGGCGGGTAGTTTTTTAGGGAGATACGGAACTGAATTATAAAATGGAAAGGAAGAAAAAATGAATAACAAAAATTATTCTGGCTATCGATCCTATCAATATCTCGAACCAGACAAAGATTATAAAGACTTTGAACTTGCCAAAGAAATAAACAGGGTAAAGCCTTATGAGAGCAATCTAAATGAATCTGAAAAAGAAATTATAAAAGATATTTTTGATAACAACCTTATGATTTCAGTTCATGAACATCCTCGTAGACTGCCAAAAGATATCAGTGAGTTAACTGAAATGAATTCCCTGGGTAGAGAATTCACTGGTTATGAAGGACTATCAGTTTCAGGTTTGGATGCTGTTTTTGATAATTTTTTAAATGGTTCTTGTTTTATTACTTCCAAGAACGGTTGGAAATGGAATGATGTTTTATATAATCTGGGCATGAAATACTGTGATGTGGCTCATCAAGATATGTATGTAAGGGCTGAAAGTATTACAGATATTAAACAGGCAAAAGAAAATAAGCAAGTTGCTTTAATACCATCTTTAGAATCTGCTACCATGATTGAAAATGAACTGGATAGATTAGATATATTATATGGTTTTGGAATCAGATGTATGGGTGTAGTTTATAGCGAATCCAATAATTTAGGGACTGGTTTAATAGAAAACAGAGATGCAGGATTAACTAAGTTTGGTGAAAAAGCAGTTGAACGCATGAACAAACTAGGTATGGCAATTGATGTTTCACATGCTAGTGACCAAACCTGTTTGGATGTAATTGAGATAAGTAAAGCACCTATCTTTATTAACCACGCAGGAGCAAGAAGTTTGTGGGATATAAAACGGCTGAAACCCGATGATGTAATCAAAGCTTGTGCTAAGAGAGGTGGAATAATTGGCATTGAAGCTGCTCCACACACTACTATAACTAAAAATCATCCCAGACATAATATTGAATCTTTTATGGAACATTTTGAATATATTGTTGATTTGGTGGGAATTGAGCATGTAGCATTCGGACCTGACACCAATTTTGGTGATCATGTTGGTTTACACAATGAGTTCAGAAAACTGCTTTCAATTGATGAAGAAAAAACAGACAACTCACCAGAACATATTGAAGTCGATTATGTAAACGGGCTTGAGAATCCTTCAGAAAATTTTTATAATATTGTAAAGTGGCTTATCAAACATAACTATTCCAAAGAAGAGATTAAGAAAGTTACTGGGGAAAATGTTGTTCGTCTATTAAAAGAAGTTTGGCGATAAATGAGATCAATATTATCTAATTTAAATATTTATACCTTCAAAACATAAAAAAAGGATGGGGAAACCCATCCTTTAAATTATAACAATTACCATTTTTATAATTTTGTTATATTATATATTCTAGATTATTTCCTTTAAGATTTTAAACCATTCAACCATTCTGTTTTAAGGTCCTTAAGTGAACTACCTAAAATTTGTTCTACACTTTTCATATCTTCCTTTGAACTTTCTTCAAGTGCAGATATTGTATCGGTTTCTTGTCTTCTAGCTTGATAAAGTTTTAATAATTTTTCTTTTCCATATTTATTTTCAATGAATTTCACAAAAGAACCGGCCAAAGGTGCAAAAGCCCATTTTTCAGCACTACTTTGATAATACCTTTCTGGAAAGTACTCTATGACAGTTTCATATTTATCATCTTGGATTATTTCTTTAGCTAATTTATCAGGACTATTTTTATTGCCGATAAGATCAGCCGGATAATCAGCAAATATTGAACTCAAATAATTCGCCATACCAATATTTAACCAGGGTTTGGGAGTTTCAAAGTCATCTTCATCTAATAGCATCCTGGCGGTCACATGGATATAGGGTGATTGTTTTAAATGGACATGATATAACCTGATTCTACCACCACTGATTATTGCATTTGAATATTGATCTCCACTTTTTATAATATACTCAATTTTACCCATTTCATTAAAATCATATTTTATATAATCTTCTCCTAAGTATTCTTTAAGGTCTCTAATGCCTTGTTCAATCTTAACTGCAGTATTATATATTTCTTCTTTGTTAATATAATCCTTTTCAATATGTAATTCAGCGTGTTTAGTAGTAGCTACTATTTTATTTTCGTTTTCCTGATAATTAAGAACAAAACTATTATCTGCTTGAGCCGGATTGGTAAATAAAGCAGCAGTTAAAAAACACAATAGTATGAGAAAAAATAATTTCTTATATGCTTTCAATTTTCATACCCCCAATGGAAATATTACCTTTTACTCGAATCTCATTAATATAATTTAATAAAATTAGGGTTTCACCTGCAAAAATAAGCTAATAGATCCCATTTTTTACAATAATTTTTACTTATTCTTTTTAATTTTTTTGACTCTAATTAAAAAAGCGTATGGATACAATCCACACGCCTTTATAAGAAGTATTTAATTATCAAAAATTAATTATTCAAGCCGAGATAAATGAAGTTAACTAGCTCTTTTTTGGCTTTGGCATAGTCATAATCTTCATCATATTTGATTCTAACGGTAACTCCGTGGGTGGCATGTAATATTGCACTGGCTATGATTGAAGGATCAACATCACGTACTTTGTTTTTTTCAATTTCATCAGAAATTAGTTCACTAAATGTTGTCTTGAAATTTCTCATATATGATTTAATAATTTCTAATTTCTGTTCATCTTCAATCATGGAAGTATTAATCAAAATTTCGCTAATATTGGGATATTCTTTTAAAAAGTTAAAATGATAATCAAAAAACAAAATGAGTTTATTTTGTAAAGACATATCTTTTTCTTTTAGACTTTTAATTAACTCAATCTTTTCCATTAACTTATCTCGTATTACATAATCTAATCTTTCATATTTATCCTTGAAAATATTTTTAACATCAAAGTCTAATTTGTTATTTATCATTTCTATATTTATGTCATTTAAGTTTTTATTTTTAAATAAACCTATAAACTCCTCTGCAATCAAATCTTTCTTATCCATTTCTCACACCTCTAAGATTAGTTGTTGTATATATTATAATATTCTTTAATCAAAATTAATATGAATTATATCACATTAGTTCATTAATTTCTTTAACTGTTCCATATCATTAATTACAATTTTTTTGCGTGAAGTGGAGATAATATCATCTTTTTCAATCGTATTTAAAGTACGGGAAACGGTCTCACGCGTTGTTCCAATCATGTTAGCTAACTCCTGTTGGGTTAAAAAGAGGGCTATCGAGACCTGGTTTTCGCTGTTTTTATTGCCATGTTTTTCAGCTAAATGATAAAGTAGGCTGGCAAGTCTGCTTTTACTGTCTTTAAGACCAAAGTCACGGATACTCTGCTGAGCTCTTCTTAATCTGTAGCTCATCACTTTCATTACTTTTAATGTTATCTGAGGATGGTCTAAAAATATCTTGGATAACTTGTCACTATCAATGGCAAAAAGTTGTACATCTGTTAAAGCAATTGCGGTGGCGGGATAGTTTTCTTTATCAAAAACAATTACTTCAGCTAGGATATCATCTTTTTTAAAGACATTCAGGATCTGTTCATCACCTTCCTGATTCATTTTCAACATCTTGACTTTTCCTTTTTTAATTATGTAAATGTAATTTCCCTGCTCACCTTCAAAAAAGATAATTTCATCCTTTTTATATTTTTTTAAGGTAGTAATATTTTCAATTATTTGCAACTCATCTTCATTTAAATGTGAAAAGTAGGGTATCTGGGCAAGGTTTAACATAATTTCACCTCATCTTCGAAGTCACTTTAAATTATACAGGAAAATATAATAAAATAAAAGGAGAGCAAGTTAAAAGGAGGATTATACATGTCAGAAATAATTAATAATAATGAAAAGAGGCGGAAGGCGTTAGCTGAGTTAACAGAGTTTGTTTTGGCTGGTCAAAAAAATCCAGAAATCATAAAAGAGTATAGAGATAAACTTGCAAGTCTTAATCCCAGTGATGTACTTATTGTTGAAGACACTTTGGTTAAAAAAGGTTTAAGTATCGAAAATTTAAAAACACATATCGAAAAGGTTTTAAATATTATAGGACCCACCTTAAAAGAATTTGAATGGGAAAAGCCAATTGAATCTGATCATCCCCTTAATCTATTATTAAAGGAAAATCGAGAATTAGAACAAGTTTTAAAAGAGATAAAAGAGATCACTAAAAAGTTTTTCCTAGAAGATAAAAAGACAGATGAAAAAGATTTAGATAAGTTGAAAAAGAAATTTGCAAAGTTAAGTGAATTTAATATCCATTATATTAAAAAAGAAAACATTCTCTTTCCCTACCTCGAAGAAACATTTAGTTATGAAAAACCGATGGCAGTGATGTGGTCATTACATGATGACATTAGAAAACAGATTAAAGAACTGCAAAAATTAATAGAAAACAATGAAATCAATTCTACTACATTTAAAATGAAGTTTGGTAATCTTTTAAGTTTAATGAATCGAATGGTATTTAAAGAAGAAGAGATCCTTTATCCCGTAACTCATAGAGTTTTAAAAGAAGAGATTTGGGATAAGATATATAATCAATTTTTAGAAGAAGGCTTTTATTATCTCGAAACCAAAGATTTGAAAAAGAAGACAATCAAAGAAAGAACAAAACAAATGGAATCCGGTAAAGTGAAACTACCCACCGGAGAGATCACAGTTGAAAATTTAGAAATTATTTTAAATACCCTTCCAGTAGAAATCACATATGTTGGTCAAGATGATACGGTAAAGTATTTCAGTGGACACAAAGAAAGAATCTTTCCCCGTTCCAAGGCAATTATTGGACGGACTGTCCAGAACTGTCATCCGCCTGAAAGTGTACATATTGTAGAAGAAATTCTTCAAAGCTTTAAAGAAGGAACAAAAGATAAAGAACATTTTCGGATTAAAATGCAAGGTAAATATATTATGATTAACTATTATGCCCTACGGGATGAACAGGGTGAATATCTTGGTACGATTGAAGTAACCCAAGATATTACTGAGATTAATTCTTATGAGGGAGAAAAGAGACTGCTGGATATGGAGTCATGAGATTCCATCCAGCAGCCTGTTTTTTTAATATAGTATAAAATTATTACTAATGATATTTTAGTCTACATCTGTTAAGAACGCAAACTTACGGCCATAACCAGTTGCTATAGAAAAAATCAAGATAACCAGCATTACCCAGGGATAAAACTGGTTTGTTACTACATCTAAAGTGCTAACTTGAATAGCACCTTCAAAGGGAGCATACATTGAACTCATCATAGAACCAACCACTACCGGAACCATGTATGGTATTAAGTAATTTAAAGTTGTACCAGCACAGTCCATTAGATTAGCTCTGCGATAACCACTAATATTATACTTTTCCCCCATTTCATTGGCAATTTCTCCGGTGCCAATAATGGCGGCAGTATTTAAACCTGTCAGAACATTTAAGGAGATAAGGAGTGAGACAATTGATAACTCGGCTGTTCTAACTCCTTTTACAAACTTAGCCATCATATAGATAATTATATCAATACCGCCTCCTTCTTTAAGGAAGTTGATCTGGGCAAAGAGGATAAGAACCACTATGATTGTGGGTACTGCTCCCTGGATACCTTCTAGGATAATACCTCCTGCTCCGAAGGGTTCAGGTACATTAATAATCATATTGGGTGTAATGATACCTGTAAATAAACCAATGATAAGTCCGGTAATAATTCCATAACTTAAGGCTTCAATTAAGTGGTGTTGTCTTACACAAAGATAAACAATTACAATAGGGACTAATAGAAAAAGTAAGCTGACCGGTTCAGGATTACTCACATATTCACTAATTTGATCAGACATCTGACCACCTCTACCGATTAGACTATATAGTATAATTGTAATTAAGGCAGTTGGTATCGAATATTTAAGTCTGCTTTTTACCACTCCACCAATATCCATCCCTTGAGTTGTAGCAGAAGCAATTGTTGTATCTGAAACAGGTGATAGATTATCACCAAAAGCACCCCCAGAAACGATAGCTCCAATGAGTAGAGCTGGATTACTCCCCACTAAATAACCAACCGGATATAGAATAGGACTAACTACAAAGATGGTTCCAACCGAAGTACCGGTTGATAGAGCTACAATACCGGTTAATATAAAGGTAGCGACAACAAATCTACTACCAATTAGGTTCATATTGACCAGATAGGTAGCCAGAGTTTTAACAAGACCACTTTCATTTAAAATTGTACCAGAAATACCGGCTAACATTACAGCTGCTACTAATATCATGGCAACCCTTGAACTAAACCCATCAATAATAACATTGGCAAACTTTTCTTTATCTTTAACAAAAGGCATGATAAAGATTAAGGGTAGTAAAAAGACCACCCAGTATTCGGGAATATTCGCATTTTGTAAAGCTATGTAGACCAAGCCAATTAAAGCCAGTAAAATAGGAACAAAAACCATAAACTTACCACCGTAAAACTTTAAGGTATCATTTTCTTTTGTTCTTTCCATTATTAATACTCACTCCTCTCATTCTTTGACCTTAAATAATCTCTCTTTTCTTTAAATCCTTAATAATTTCATTTAGTCCTAATTCTCTTAACTTCTCTTCTTTAGGTAGTCCTGTTTCTACTTCCCAGTTTCTTGCCTTATAATATTCATCTAACATCGGTTCCAATTCTACAATACTTCCGGCTGAATCACCACATTCCTCTGGGAGTGGTTCTTTTAAGAAACGCTCAGGCAGAGTGTCATCTTCACGTCTGATACCTTCTCTGACAATATAGGCTCTTTCTATATTCATAATCCTTTCCGCAGATTGTTGTATTTCAGCCGGGGTAAAATTATATTCGGTCAGATAATTTAATAGTTCGGCTGCTTCTTTAAAAGAGATGATTTCCATATTGACTAATGTATTCTTACAGGCTTCCAGACAGTCGGCTAATACACAGCGTTCTTCATAGAATTTAACAACATTTCCTTTACCTTTATATTCAAGGCGAAAAGCAGCTTCGGGATGACCAAATCTTTTCTTACCTGCCTCTGCATCTTCACTAAATTCAAACCATGGTTCACTGCGTAGATGATCGCCACCTCTAGTTGCAACTGCAACTCCGAGCCCATAACCCTTTATACCACGGGGATCTGCCTGAAAGATTTCTAAGCCCTTTACATGCATGGCAAGTTTTTTAGTGTCTTTACCAATCCTTTCAGCTGCTTTTAGGACCCCATCAGCTAATATATCACCAAAACCGGTCCGGTCTTTTATCTTTTCAATAAGTTCAAAGACAGCTTCACTGTTGCCAAAAACCGGTTCTAGACCATCAACTTCCGCTTTGCTTAAAATACCTTTTTCATAAATTTCCATAGTAAAGGCTATACATTCTGAGGTAGTAATCACATCTAAACCATAACGGTTACATAGATCTACTGCGTGTAAAGCATCTTCTATATTAGAAACTCCTACTCGAGAAGAAAATCCGGCTAATCCTTCAAATTCAGGACCTTCACTTTTGAGTCCGGCATGTTTACCTTCCGTAATTTCAAAATAGCGGCTACAGGGGATTGTACAAGCAAAACAGCCTTTTTCTTTTTTCTTATAGTTTTCTTCTAAATACTCTCCACTTACCTGGTCAGCTTCTGCAAAGTAGCCGGTCTGGAAATGATTAGTAGCAAGACAGCCCAATTCATTTAAGGAAGACACTAATTGAGTAGTTCCTAATCTTGTTCTTGTTTCATATTCAGAGTGATTTTTAATTTCTTGGTCCATTTTATCGATTAAATTTTTAAAATTTACAGGTTCTTTAGCACCTAAATCCATGGTTCCTCTAACGGCAATGGCTTTAATGTTTTTACTGGCTAGAACCAAACCCATCCCTGTTCTGGCAGCAGCCCGAACCATATTACAAAAGATACCGGAGTATTTAACACCATTTTCTGCAGCTGGGCCGATAGCAGCAATTTGAGTTCTACTGTCCCCCAGTTCTTTTTTTATTTTTTCCTGGGTCTTAAAAGTATCTAATTGCCTTAAATGTTCAGCTGATCTAATTTCAGCTTCACCATCTTTTATATATATATAAGAAAGTTTGTCTGCCCTACCTTCTATAATTATTTGGTCAAAACCAGCAAACTTAATTTCAGGACCTAAAAAGCCGCCCGTATTAGAGTCTCCCAAAATATTGGTTTGGGGTGATTTGGCAGTAAAGTTAACTCGCGCTGCCCCGGGAAACAAAGTACCGGTTAAAGGGCCAACCCCGATAAACATCTTATTGTCCTCACTTAAGGGTTCAACTTCAGGTGGTACTTCCTCATATAGGCGGCGGACATTTAAGCCGCGTCCTCCTAAATAGTCTTTTAAAAATTCTTCACCCAGAGGTTCTTTTTTTATAGTGCGTTCAGTCAGATTTATTCTGAGAGCTTGATTACAGTAACCGTAGTTCATCAGTTTCGCCCTCCTATATTATCAAATTTTAAAGCGTTGGTAGGACATCTTTTTACACATTCTATTTCTCCATCACATAAATCACAAATTAAAGCAGTGTCATTTTCAGTAAAGGAGATAGCATCAAAAGGACAGGCCTCAGCACATTTATAACAACCGATACAGACTGCTTCATCGACTAAAATTGCATTTGAGTTGCAATCTCTGCTTAAAGCATCTACTGGACAGGCCTTAACACAGGGAGCATCACCACATTGCCGGCAGACATAGGGGATATCTTCTCCTTCGATTTCATTTTTATTAATTTTAATCCGAGCTCTTTCTCCATTAAAACTTTTGGTATGTACAAAAGCACAGACTGTTTCACAGGCTCGACAGCCTGTACAGGCCTCAGGGTCAACCTGAATCCGGGCAGGTATTTCAACGTTCTCTTCTAGGGGTTTACCGGTTTTGGGATCTAAGCGGTCAATACGAAAGATTACTCTTCCATTTGGATCCGGACAGGTAAATCTTTTAGTATGTGGTATCCAGTCATTTTCTTCGTTGATTTCTCTCTCTTTAGCAGGTAAAACCGGCATTAAGCTCTGTAAAGCCCAGAGGCACATATGTTTATTATCAGGGATTTTGATCTTACCTCCGCTTACTGTGAAATAGTCGCCTACTTCCATTGGTAGGTCACAGAAACCTTCAATTTCTTCTACAACAATTTTTAAATCATACATAAAAATACTCCTTTCTCAGTATAGAAATATTTATTAAATTAAAAAAAGGTGGCAGCACGCAATAAAAAAATCCTTCATCCCAATAGGGACGAAAGATTAATAATTCCGTGTTGCCACCCTTGTTAGTTAATTAACTTAACTCACTTTGTTAAAAACCATCTTAATTAGATGATTTTTATTTACTGTTAACGGGTAAAAACCGGCGATAGGATACTTTATCTATTAAAATAGATAGTTCCCCCTGCTTCTCACAAGGCCATTCACTTTATAAGTTTATTACCGAATTCTCAGCAATGTCGGCTCTCTGTAAATGAAACTATAAAGTTACTCTTCTTGGTCAAAGAATTTTTAATTTATTTTATTGTCTTTAATTTTACCACTGTGTGAAAGTTATGTCAAGAAAAATTTTCCATAAAATCCTTGACATTCAATGAAAGGTTATATATAATTATCAGCAATAAATTCAAATAATAAAAACTAAGACTGGGGAAGAAGTAAGCTTAAGGCCGAAATACACCCCTGAGTTGCCGGTTGAAATATTAGTAGGCTAGGCCGTTATCCAACGTTATCTGGTGAGAGAGTGTTAGCTCTCAAGAGAGTTATTCTAATCCCTTTTGGGTTAGAATTAATTCAGGTGGTACCGCGATCATAAGTCGTCCTGATATAGGGGCGGCTTTTTTTAATTTTAGATAAGTTTTTATTATTTGGCAAAAAATAAGGAGGAGTAAAAAAATGAGAAGAGAGAAAATTTCCTTTTTCACAGCTGTTTTGCCGATTATTGTCTTATTATTAACAGGTGCTTTTTCTGTATTTTACTGGAAGGTAGGAATGATTGTTCCCTTGCTTAGTGGAGTAGTGACAACCGGAATTATTGGCTTTGTACATAACTTTAAATGGGAAGAACTGCAGGAAGGTTTAAAAGACGGGGTTGCTAATGCATTACCCGCAATTTTTATTCTTTTAATTGTAGGTTCTATCATTGGAACCTGGATTTTAAGTGGAACTATCCCAGCAATGATCTTTTATGGGCTTAAGTTTTTAAACCCCTCACTATTTGTACCATTAGCTGCTCTCATTACAGCAATTGTATCAACCACTTTAGGAACTTCCTTTACTTCAATTGCAACTGTGGGCATTGCCTTAATTGCAGTTGGCAATGCAATGGGTTTTGCAACTCCCCTGACAGCGGCAGCCATCATCTCAGGTGCGTTTTTTGGTGATAAACTATCACCACTTTCCGATACGACCAATATTGCAGCTGCCATGGCGGAGTGTAAGCTTTTTGAGCATGTGGGTCATATGCTTTGGGATACCATTCCCGCTTTTGTTATTTCACTGATAATCTATTGGGGAGTGGGTCAGTCTCAGATGAGTGGTGGATTTGAAGGAACCGAACAGATTAATTCTTTAATGCAGGGGCTTGATAGTTTATTCAATATTACACCGTTACTATTTGTTTTACCTTTAATTACAATTTTTCTGGCTGTTAGAAAAACACCAGCTATTCCAGCTCTACTTTCAATGTCAGTTTTAGGTGGTATTTTTGCCATGGCCTTTCAGGGAGCTAGCTTGGTTCAGGTTTTGGGGTCATTTACCTCTGGCTTTAAAAGTAGTAGCGAGTTTGAAATGATCAACAGTCTGCTTTCTAAAGGTGGAGTCACTTCAATGGGCGGTACCATAATACTATTAATTACAGCCGCTGCTCTGGGTGGAATCATGCAGAAGGTAGGTATTTTAGATATCATATTAGAAAAAATGTTGAATTGGATAAACAGCAAAAGAAAAATGCTGGTTACCTCGTTGGCTACTTCCTTTTTAATAGGTTTAAGTACAGGTGCCCAGGTGCTGGCCATTATTATTCCTGCTAAAATGTTTGCTAGTACATTCCGCAAGATGGGACTGCATACTAAAAATTTAAGCCGGAATGTAGAGGCAGGGGGAACAGTTGGTATAACCCTGGTTCCCTGGAGTGTACCAGCTATCTTTGCTGCTAATATGCTGGGAGCTCAACCGGCTCAATTTATACCATTTCTATTTTTCCCTATGTTGGTAATATTAATAAATGCTTTCTATGGTCTAACCGAAATATCAATTGCAGAAGTGGCTGTTGAAAATACTGATGAAAAGATGAGGAGAGATGCATAATGTCTGATATTTTAATAAAAGTACTAGGTACAGCCCAGGATGGGGGTTATCCCCAACCGGGCTGTAACTGCCCTAATTGTAAGCAGGTCCGTAAAGATAAAAGCTTAATTAGATATCCTGCTTC
>Ga0102934_1002769_pt1 | contig 12043 bp, 7 predicted proteins | sample SalPonR2_A_D1_MG_FD_78175 | JGI IMG/M metagenome (GOLD analysis project Ga0102934, IMG submission 78175) | Salt pond soil microbial communities from South San Francisco under conditions of wetland restoration - Salt Pond MetaG R2_A_D1_MG | ecosystem: Environmental > Aquatic > Marine > Intertidal...
AACATCTTCCAGAACTGCAGCTCTGTGCCTGAATCTGATCTTCGCTTTAAGAGGTATATCCGGTTCTCTTACTCTCAGTATTACTGATTCGCAAACAGCTTTCTTTGTATAGATCGCTTTGTTTTCCGCAAGTATAATCCTTCCAGTCCGCGGATCTATATCCTTTACATAAAGCGGACTCGAAGCTGAAATCCCCAGCCCCTTTCTCTGCCCGACCGTATAAAAACATATCCCTCTGTGTCTTCCCAATATTCGACCCTCCGGATCAACTACATCTCCGGGGGTAGGATCCGCTTCTTTCTCCAGAAAAGTGTTGAACTCTTTTTCGGGGATAAAACACACATCCTGACTTTCCCTGCCGATACTCCCTGTCAGTCCATACTCGCCTGCTGTCTCTCTTACGTCGCTCTTCAATTTATCTCCCAGTGGAAGAATCATTCTTTGCAGATATTTAACTGGAACACGGTAGAGAAAATAGGATTGATCCTTAAGATCATCCTTTGCCGCTGACAGAAACTTTCTATTTTTATAATTTACTATACGCGCGTAATGGCCTGTAGATATCCACCTCGCTCCCACAGAATCAGCGGTTTCGGCAAGATATGGAAATTTAATGTATTCATTGCATCCTATACACGGATTGGGAGTTTTCCCAATTCTGTAAGAATCGACAAACCGCTTTATAACCCTGTTTTTGAAATCTTTCCCCACATCGACTGCAATATGAGGTATATCAAACCTCCGGCAAATGTCAGCCGCCCTTCCGACTGCCTCTCTGTCCTTATCATTTAATACAGAGCTTAAAGCTCCAAAGAAACGAAAGGTTACCCCGGTTACCGAATAACCCTGCCGAAGCAGAGATAAAGCCGCGACCGTACTGTCAACCCCGCCGCTCATTCCGACGACTACTTTTCTTTCCGCTTTGCTGCTGCGCACAACACCCTTTCAAATTCATAAATAATCAGATATATAATATATCCGTTCCGCCTGAATAAATCCAAAAGCTTCGATTATCAGCTGCCGGAGGGGGAGATTTCGCGGAGTCTCTTGACAACGCCGGCCAGCGCCAGAGCAAACGATTCAATATCGCTCCCGGTGTTCCGGATACCGAGACTTACCCTTATCACTGACTTCGCCAGTTCCGCCTCGAGCCCCATAGCTTTCAAAACAGCAGAGGCCCCGCTCTTTCCCGAGGAGCAGGCGCTTCCGCTTGATATACAAAACCCGAGAGCGCTTAAGTTAAGAACTGCCGCTTCACCATCTACGCCGTAAAGAATTATGCTGCTGGTGTTTGGAACCCTCGCGGTGTTCTTGCCTATGATCCTGATATCTGGAATCTTTTTTAGAAGAATCTCTTCCATTCTGTCTCTCAACCTGCCGATCCGGTCAATTTCCCCGTCAAGCATTGCCTTTGATATATCACACGCCCTGCCAAGACCGACAATGGATGGAACATTTTCTGTTCCCGGCCTGAGGGAGAACTCGTGAGCCGCCCCCGTATAGACCGGTTCAATAGAAATCCCCTTTCTTATATAGAGAGCTCCCGTCCCTTTGGGGCCGTAGAATTTGTGGGCAGAGATTGAGAGCAGATCCACTCCCAGTATCTCAACATCAACATCGATCTTTCCAACGCACTGCACGGCGTCCGAATGAAGAATAATCCCCCTTCCTGAGAGCCTGGAAGCTATCTCTTTTAAGGGCTGAATTATTCCGGTTTCATTATTTGCCGTCATAATCGATACAAGCACGGTGTCAGGTCTTATAAGATCTTCAAGCATCTCGATCTTAACAACTCCGGAGCTGTCACATTCTACTCTGTCTACTTCCGCACCGTCCCTCTCAAGCGATATAAATGTGTTCTGAACAGCGGGATGTTCGATAGTCGAAGTAATAATATGACATTTACTCAGAGGCCGCTCGAGCGCTCTCAGCGCCCCCCGGACCGCGAGATTGTTGGATTCTGTTCCTCCGGATGTAAATATTATCTCCCTTTCACCCGCGTTAATAAAAGAGCCTACTTCTTTTCGGGCGCGTTCTACAGCTTCCCGGTTTTCACGGCCGAGAAAATGAAGACTGCTCGGATTTGCAAATTTCTCCGTAAAATAAGGCTCCATGGCAGAAACAACTTCGCCTCGCGCGTATGTCGTGGCATTATGATCCAGATAAACACTCTTTTTCGAGCTCTTCTGCCGTTTCATTCCTTCTCCTCTCAACTCGTCCTGTTCCTTTCTCTCTACCTTATTTCTTAATCAAAGATGGACTGCATTTAAAAAACGCGCAAACCAATAACAACAGCCTCGCCCAAAAGGGAGAGGCTGCAAGTTTCTTCTAATTACCATTACCGGGAGAAAGTTCAGCTATTCCTACATCTCCTGTTCCTTCTTCGCCTCAAGCCTCTTTATCAGCACTTTCTGACGGCCGATCTGCTTCTTGGCTGAACTACTCCAGGGTTTTACACCTAAGCTGACAACCTTCTGAAATTGAGTAATAGCCTCTTCATACATTACTTTTTTTGAAAGAGCTTCGCCCAGCTGATAACGCAGAAAAGCCTCCTTGCCGCCGCCTATCTTTAATCCCATTCTGGCCGCGGCTACGGCTTCGTCATACTTCCTGTTTTCATTATAAATCTTTGCCAGCAAAGCATAATTAAAAGGATTGCCGCCGCTTAGTAAATTTGCCTTCTCGAGCTCGGCTGTAGCTTCCTGATAGTCACCTCCGGCTTGAGAAATCGAAAAGCCAAGTCTTTGATGAAAAGATGCGTTATCCGGATAAACTTCTAAAAGCTTATTGTAGACCGGAATAGCTTTGTCGTACTTTTGAGCTGAAAAATAAGCGCTGGCGAGCTTTTGAATCATGGTGTAGTTGGTCGAATCTGCTTCAACAGCTTTCTGCATATATTCTATTTCTTTATCCTTATCACCCTTATCACCATAAAGAAAAGCAATAGAACCCATTGTCACAGCATCGCCGGGTTTTCTCTTGAGAGCCCTTTTATAGTGTGCAATAGCACTGTCAATTTTATTTCTCTGTTTTGCTATAAAACCTAAATGAATATTTCCGTTATAGTCGTAGAAATCCTTATCAATAAGCATATTGTAGTACTCTTCGGCTTTCTCCAGATTATTAATACTTAGATAATTATATCCGAGCGAAGCAATCAGAGATTCATCTTCCGGATTAAGCTCCAAGGCTTTTTTAAAAGCTTCTAAGGCTTCCTTGTGTTTCTTTATTTTAGTAAGCCCGTTGCCGAGCATAGCCCAGGCATCTGTGTACTCCGGATCAAGTTTGACAGCCTGACGCAGATGATCCACCGCTTCATAATAACTTTCCATCTCCATGAACTGCTTGGCGGACTGATATTCTACTTCAGCATCTGAGAGATCCTTGTCAAACCCTCTTTTATCCTTGAATTGAGGTCCAGCAGAGAGATCCGCGACACTGCTGCAACTGATAATAATGAATACGGCCAGTAAAAGAAACGCGGACGCAGAAATTGCTTTTTTCATTCTATTTCCTTTCATGAAAAATAACTACTTACTCCCTATCTATAATTTAAATCAAGAAACAAACGATTGTCAATATCAACTTGTACTTGAGAATCTTAACTGACCTCATAAAATTGCTGTAAAATATAAATAAGTAACTGCTATAAAAAGGTTTATCAATTAATAAATCAAACGGCCAGACTTCCGTTAATTAGAGACGGTATCATCGCTGCTTGTTTTTTTTAAACCTGAGGGTTCTGAGATTGTCCTTCTTACCATCGCGATATTATCTTCCGCCCTGCGGGCGAGGGGGTCATCAGGAGCCAATTCTATAACCTTTTTCCATTCATTGACAGCCTCCTTATAGATCATGCTGTCAAAGAAAAAAATAGCGAGATAGAAATGAGGCTGGGGATGATCAGGGTTGCCCTTCAAAGCCCTTCTTAAATAATCAATAGCGGTTCGGTATGAATTCTGCCGATAGTACAGATAGGCGATATGGGAATTCGGAAGAACCGCCCCGGGCCTTATCTTAATGGCTTTCTTGTAATTTTCTACAGCTTTTGGGAAATTTCCTATATTATCATAAAGAACCCCCATATTACTAAAAGCCTTGAACATCGCGGTGTCTTCTTCGGCAGCCATTTCATAGTAATAAATGGCGGAATCAGTTTCTGTTTCTTCATGGAAAGCCAACCCGAGATGAAAATGAATATCGGCATTCGCCCCTTTTTTATCGATCAGGTATTTAAGATATGCTATCCGGGGTTTCGGACCGAGCCCGTCAAGCTGTTTATCCAGGGGGATTTCCTGTGCCCGACAAGGAGAGGCCGTAATAGAATAAAAGAAAAAGATCAGAAAGATCACTGGAAGACTGTAAATCCCCCGCGTCCCTTTGCCGCTCAACCGGTTATTCTTCAAATCAATATGGTTCATTTTGCAATAATCTTTTTTATTCATGAATTGCCCGGGTATATGAAGTTCTTAATTTTAAGGCGCGGCGGCTAATGTTTCTCTATTATTCTCTTCTCCCAGGCTTCTGAAATACCCAGGCTGACACTGAATCTGAAGACCGTCTCATCAATCCCGTTACGTTCTGTAGAACCCACCCTCCCGAATTCAAGAGTCCAGTCAAGATTTCCGTCTCCGCCGGGAATCCCGAAACCGCTTCCCAGAGTAAAAAATCTCGACTTAACAGGTTCTCCTCCGGGAATTTCGATATGCCAGGTATTTTCATAGAACCCCATTCGGAGCGGCATCCTGGAAAACCAGTTATTCCCTTTCTTATCAGCTCTTCTCTCCAATCCTACAGAGTAGAGTTTTTCAGTCCCGAGCGCTCCCTGAAAAACACTGAACCCTGAAGCGTCAGGGGCGTCTCTAAGCCAGAACGCGGATGTAATCCACCATCTATCTGACAGGCCAACCGCTACCCCTCCGCTGTAAGCGGGAGGAAGATCAAAGCTCCAGGAATCAGTTGAATTAAATTCACTCCTGGCATGTGTGATATATTCATTCACGGAATAACCAATGCCGCCGTCAAAGACTCCGGCAATATAGAACCTTGGATGCAGCTTTGCCAGAAAGGAAAGGGACCAGGAGGTGGCTGAGAAAGTCCTCTTTCTTTCCGAGTGAGAACTCCCGTAGTCTGAATTCTCAAAAGTTATTGTAACGCCGTCTGTGATAGAACCTCTCTCTATTTGTAATTCTCCCCCTATGCTTACCCATTCGTTGATTCTCCACGAAAGCCCGAAGGGCACCGAATAGAGAGAACTGTCCAGTTCATATTCTTCCGAAGGCTCAGATGCGGAGGAACTCTCATCGCCGACAAGTTCACCGGGAAATGTAAAATCAGCTCTCCCGGCGAAACGTGTTCTGTAACCGGCGCTGAATACAAGCCCTTCGGTAAGAGGGACGGCAACCACAACCGACGGCAATAAGAAACGGCTCTGGTTTGATTCTTCCTTCTGGTAAGAGATGCGGCTCATATGCAGTTTTTCCGTTACGGAAAGTGTTACGGCGCTCAGGTCGGAGAGTGTCGCCGTATTCATAGTACCGGCCATATTAGAGTCCTGAACCGCAAGTGCTGAAAGCCCGAGAGCTATAGAGCGCGCGCCTCCTCTGAATTGATGCTCGCCAATATAATTAAGGCTGAATATTGACTGCCCCGCAGTATTTCCGCTCACAGAAACCGCTACCAGCAATAGCAGTGTTATCTTAATATATCTTCTCATCATATATCTCTTTATCATTTTCCGTCAAAATCAGCCGGCATGGAATAGATTATCTCCACCCGGGGAGGCTCCAGCGAATCCGCGGCGCCGTCACTGAACAGAACCTTCTGGAATCTCACATTTTCCAGATCGGACTGTAGAACCAGTCCGGTATTTGTCCGCGAACCATCTATAATGTCTTCTATATACGCATCAAGCGGAAGTCTTAATTCAAACGACTCAAAAGGGTAGAATTCTCCCTCGTAAACACCTTTACCCTCAAGGAATGAAGGGTATAGCGTGCCGTCAGGCGAATACAGATAGTAATAAAAAACTGTGGGCAATCCTAAAATATCCCCGGACTCCTCCCCCGCTGTCGCCCCCAGTCCTCCAGCGCCGTCAACATTGAGAACAAGTTCTGAATTATGAATTACAGCGCTGTCATTTACACCCCCGAGATCAAATTCAAAGAAGATTCTCCTCGCCAGACCGCCGTATACAGCCAGTTCATCACTATCCTCACCTGATACGATGGAGTAATTTCTATTTACTCCAAAAGAAGTGGTATCATCTTCAAATATTACATTGAGCGATATGGGACCTCCGTCAAGATCTGCCACGGAATTGATCTCGAAGAACCCCAGTGAATCGGGATCTTCTTCAAGAACAACCGCCAGGCCACAACTCGTATCGGCATCCTCCGAGTCGATCCAGTTCTGAACAACACTGCTGTTTATATTATATTCCTGATCAAAAGCCGCGATAGTCCTTTCGGGAACCGTCCCGAATGAATCTGTTATCTGAGTATCAGCCCTCATTGGAGAGGTGGCGGGTGACAGAGTATCATCTTCGCTGAAGGGCTCAAGCAGTTCGTAAAGACCTATTTTAAGATCAAAATTACTCGGTCCGATCCTGATAGGGACTTTGAGAGTTGCTTCGGAAACACTCTTTCCCTTATATTTACTAAGTGAATCGGAATTAAAATCAATAAGTATGGTTTCAAATTTAAACCCTTTATTCCATCCCATCTTAAGAAGGGTGCAATGCCCGCCGACATCTGTGGCCAGATTGATTGACGAATACTCAAGAGTATCTATATAACAATAGGTCTCCCCGGTCTCCGGGGTATATGTGCCGTCACGAAACCTCTCAACCACCGGTCCTTCAGGATCACTGCTACAGCCGGCAGCTACAATAAAGAAGAATGTCAGTAAGAAATATATAATTGTGTTGCGGTTCATTCTAACCTCGATCCAGTTGGCATCTGAAACCTCAGAAGATTCGTTCCGACATACAGCATTACTGAAACCTACACAAATGTTAAGGCCTCAGTCAAGTATGATATTTTAAAATGGGGGATTTATGAATTGACCAAAAAGAGATCCTGAATGATTCGATTGAAATAAATTGGGAAAATAGAAGATTTATATTTCTTGACTGTACAATAATTCAACCATAAGATAACGCTATGCTATGGCAGAGCATTGTTGGACAGGCAACTAAAAATAGAAAAGTTACTATATGATAATAAATATATTAAGTGATTTGTCCGCGTTTTCCGCGTTTTCTATAACTTTTATTGTAACGCTTATCCTTCCGGGATTTCTTATATTCCTGCTCTTCTTCAACAGAGCTAAATACAAACTATTTGAAATTATTCCTATATCTTTTGTTATAAGCATTTCATTTATCTCTTTAATTACGACAGCACTTTACTATATGCATTCCAGCGTAACAGCATTGCTTTACCTATTACCGCTTTTCATAATAATTCTAGCGGCCGCTAATCTTTTTCAGTGGCGGAGAAAAGGAGTCACTTATTCCGACAATCCTGACATAAAGTATAAGATAGACGCCGGATATCAAAATCAAAACCATTTATCCAATAAAACAATTTATGTTTTGATGGTTATTGGTGGCCTGTTAATGCTATATGGTGGGGTCCTTTTTACATATCACGCGGATTCGATGGTCCATACCAGTACTATCAGAGAAATTGTGGAGAATCGTCAAATATTCCCGACAAACACATTTTTTATGGGTAAAGAAGGTCTCGGCGCCGATCCCAGAACCGGATTATATCATGTCGCACTGGCGTTAATTTCCATAATTACAAAAATTGAGCCTTACCATATCTGGATATGGCTCCCCGCCTTTCTGCTCCCTATAATGTTATGCGCCTACTTTTCATTTGCCAGGGAAATATTCAGGAATGATAAAATTGCAATTCTTTCTGTTATTTTATTTCTTCTGTGCTTCGAAGGAGTTAATAGGGTTTTGTTAAGAAGAATTGGATACCCTTTCAGCGTCGCTCTGCAAATTCAGTTTGTCGCGCTGTTACTGATATTTAAATATTTGCGAAATAAAAAGCTCAAATTCCTTTTGTTCAGCGCCTTTCTCGGATTTGGTATTGCAGCGGTACACATCTACGCTTTTTTTCAATTCTTTCTTGCTTTATTCGCCTTTTTCACCTTTGCCTGTTTTTTTAGAAGAGATAATAAAAATATTATAAAAACCATTACTAAGCTGGGTCTAATTACAATAATATTCTCAATTCCATTTCTCGTCGTAAAATATAAACTGTCCTACTCCATAGATAATCCCTTTGATGAGCAGCTAAGACACCTACTATTTCTTTCAAATAATATTTATATCGTAAATCCTATAACGTCTTTAATGCGAATAGGGCCATTGGGGATATTTGCCTTTATCATGACTCCCTTCCTCTACAAACAGGCGAAGAAAGATGATGGAATATTGTTTTTATTCTCCAATATGGTATTAACTCCCCTGATTATTTTCAATCCTGTTGCTGTTTCCTTATTGGGTAAATTCATTACTACCGGACTTGTTAGACGAATTGTCAGACTGGCTCCATATATTGCCGTAATGGGCTTTTTCTCATACAGAATGATAGATTCCCTTTTCTTTCAAAGGGAGTGGAAACAAAAAGTGAAAGCCTTTTTATTTCTGGCAATACTTGCTTTGACATTGTACCCCTATATTTCGCAATATTATTTTTGCTACAAACCATCCGCTATTAAGAAAGAAAGAAAACAAACTGTGTTCAAATGGATAAAGGCTCTTGAATTTCTGGAGAATAAAATAGAGAAACCAAGCGTAATATTGAGTGATCTGGGGACTTCCTACAGTATTCCAGCTTTTACCAAACACTTTGTAACGGCAATTCCTATTGGGCATTCTTCACCAAAAGATGTCTTAAATATTGAAAGGGCAAAAGATGTTACGAAATCATTGAATCCCTACATAAATATGAAGAACACCTTATCGATATTAAAAAAATATGATGTTGAGTATATTTTGCTAAATGAAACCTATGATCATCCAATATATAGAGCTTTTGGGTCAATTAATCCGATCCTGTTTGATGAAATGCGCAGGAAGTTCGAGCGGTATCCAAATATATTTAATAAAATCTCCGAAGAAGAAGATTGGCACATATATAAATATAGTTATCGCTCAGATATACCAGAATCGCTCCTAGAGAAATCACTTAACCGGCCATTTATATTAACCGATAAGCCAAAGCTGGATAGAGTTGTTAATGCTGTTTTCGACGATCAGTTCATGTTATTGGGAGCTTCAACAGACAAAGATACTGTAGGTTTCAATGATGTTCTCACCATTAAATGCTACTGGGAAAACCTAAAAGAAGAAAGTACCAGAAAATACTACAAAGTATCCGCACGCTTTGACACCGATTATAATAAAAATTTTCTTTATAACAAATATTGGAGCAAAATATACAGAAAATCCTTGGAACAAATCAAGGGCAAACGCTATCGATTCCGTTTCGATCATAACCCAACAAATAGCATTCATCCTCCCGAACACTGGAAAAGGGGAGAAATAGTGATAGATAAGTTTGATGTAAGAATCCCTTCGGATATATCACCGGGAATCTATAATGTAAAAATAAAACTTCGCGCAGAGGCGTTCGGGGTTAATTATCGTATTTCAGATTTCTTACAAAATCATGATACTTACGACGGAGCAAAAGTAGGCTCTATTGTAATACAGAAATAGGCAAAAACCCGGAGCTGTTTAAGGATGAAATCATCCGCGTTAAATAATTCACTTACGACGGTCGCGAAGGGAGCGACTATTGTATTTACAGGTCTGATAGTGGGAAATATCCTTGGAATTGTAAATCAAATTCTGTTGGGAAGATTTCTTGGGCCTGAAGATTATGGCCTGTTTAACCTCGCTTTAAGCGTTGTGATGATCGCGTCTGTCATTGCCATTTTTGGTTTGTTCGGAGCATTATCGCGATTTATTCCTTATTATTTGAAAAGAGATGAAAAAGAAACTGTAAAAAGCCTTATAGATTTCAGTTCCTTGTTTGTTTTTTCCGTTAGTATTCTACTCGCCACTCTTTTATATATATTTTCCAGGAAAATAGCCACTACTATTTTCCATGACGAGGATCTTGCAACGGTATTGAAAGTCTTTTCAATCGGGATTCCAATCTTCGCTCTGCAACGCGTTATGATGGCAGTTGTTAGAGGGTTTAAAGCAGCGAAACATGATGCCCTGATATTTAAAATCGGAGATAGGCTGGTAAGAATTTTTGTTTTTCTTTTATTTTTAACAATTGGATACCGGTTGTATGGTGCTCTTTTCGCCTTTCTTTCGGGATGTTCTGTTAGCATTATAGTTTCAGGCTGGTTGATTAAAAACAAAATATTTCCGGATTATCATAAATACAAAAGGGTACCTGTCGCTAAAACTCTACTTTCTTTCTCTTGGCCTCTGGCGCTTACAGGGTTCACTTTCATTTTTGTTTCAAAAACCAGCACTCTCCTTGTAGGATATTTCCTTACCTCAGCAGATGTTGGAGTTTATACTCCTACCTTAGTAATAGCGAAATTGCTGTTCTTTGTGAGTGCCGCTTTTCAATACATATTTCTTCCAGTTGTTTCAGAATCCTTCAGTAAAAATAAATTGAAAGATATAGAATCTCTATTTAAGTCAACATTCAAGTGGACCTTTTTAATAGTTTTACCTTTGTTTTTGTTAATTTCGTTGTTTCCCAGAGAGATCCTTACTCTTTTATATGGAAATGAATACTCCGGAGGATATTTAGCCTTAATTGTACTCTGCTTTGGTACTTCTATAAATGCTTTTTCTGGTACTCCCGGTAATATTCTTGTAGGTGGAGGACACACAAAATTGAATTTAGCCTGTGAGATAATTGCCGCTGCAACTACCATATCATTAAGCCTTACTTTGATACCTACTTATGGAATAGTCGGAGCCGCAATCGCCATGGGTGTGTCCTATTTTGTCAGAACTACTTCCTTTCTATACTTTGTTTACAAAAAATTCGGAATACATCCTTATAAACATAAATATCTGAAAATTGGTTTTTCATGTTTAGCTGTAACATCTATTATCTATGTTCTTAAAATATATTCCCCATTTACATGGTGGATAACCATGCTTGTACTTGGTGCTATTTTCCTGATTTTATATACTATAACAGTTATGTTTAGTAAAAGCTTTGATGAAAATGACATGGTTATTTTGGAAGCTGTTGAAAGAAAGCTTGGTATTAAACTTGATTTTATAAAGAATATTATTTCAAAAACATGATAATAATTAATCTAAAGCACAAAGCTCCAATGGCTAATGTTTTTCAACTTATATTTCGTTTTTTCGAAGTTTTACATCTTTCTCTCAAATATAAACACGAAAATCAATATAAGTAGAGAGTTTGATGGATTTTTTAATAGGGTAGATTATTAACGGCATTACCTAGAAATTAGTTTTTAAAGATAGGTAGTAAAAATATTGAATTGTTTTTTACGTGTTCATTCTTAAATAATTAAGAGAAGGGGTTAAAGGGGATATTTTTGAAAAGAAACTATCTGGATTAGTTACAGTTGATTAGTCTGTAGATAATTAAGGAGCAAATAAAATATGAGCAAAATAAGTGATAAAATAATATATTTTTCTGGACTTTATCCATCGAAAATTAATCGAGGAATGCCATTTATAGATAACCGGTTAAATTTGTTGAAAAAGAGAGGGTTGTCTAGCAAAATATACTTTTTAAATAAAAGAGATACCAAGTTTGCTGCAACGGTAAAGAAATTATTATTTAGACAAAAAAAAATCGAAGTTAATAGTAGTGTAAATCAGAATGCGACAAGTAATTGGTATCCAATAGATTACAAGAATAATTTAGCATTTATACTTCTAAATTTATTTTCTAAAAAAAACAAGAATAGATATTTATCTCGGATAATTAAGAAAGAAATACCTGAGATTACAAACATAAAACTTGTGCATTTACACTGGGCTTATCCAACGGGATATATTTTC
>Ga0102934_1002771_pt1 | contig 12042 bp, 13 predicted proteins | sample SalPonR2_A_D1_MG_FD_78175 | JGI IMG/M metagenome (GOLD analysis project Ga0102934, IMG submission 78175) | Salt pond soil microbial communities from South San Francisco under conditions of wetland restoration - Salt Pond MetaG R2_A_D1_MG | ecosystem: Environmental > Aquatic > Marine > Intertidal...
TCTGTCGCTTACTAATCGTCATTGTATACATTTATATGGTTGTTATTAAATCAATTCAATTTTATAAAATTGAATGGATATGAAGTTAATTCCAGTATAATCAATATACTCAATAAATGTATACCTTACATTTATACGTTCCAGAGCAATATCTGAACATCTATACTACTCATGTCGAGCGATGGCTTGAGCAACAAAATGATCGAGGTCAGTATTTCGACGCCGGATTTGACCTTCTTCTCTTAGAGTCGGTAGAAGGTTCTTGTTGGAATACAGTAAAAGTAAATCATAGAGTAGCAGCAAAGATGGTTTATCAATCAGGTGCGACAGAGACACCTGTTTGTTATTATATGTATCCGCGCTCTAGTTTATCAAAGACGCGTTTCCGTCTTGCGAATAGTGTCGGCATTATTGACGCTGGATATCGCGGTCATTTAATCGCAAAAGTAGATACAATGCCGTATAACGATTTAGATATGCATCTCAGTTCTAATAAATGTTATTTTCAATTATGCGCGCCAGATCTAGGTAGAATTACGAATGTAGTCATTCATTCAGAGAGTGAATTGAATAATGAAGTCACTTCGAGAGGAACAGGTGGATTTGGTTCTACTTCATAATATATCAACGCAAAGAACGAAATATAGATTTCCATACACGAATTAATTCTTTTTTATGTTGTTTTGTATGAACGATATGACAACAATCTTTACATAAATATTCTTTCACTCGATATCCAGTAAATCTTGTTTCTTCAATCAATACATCGAATACAATAGAAGTTAAATTAGCACATTGTGTGCAAGGATGTATCCACCCTTCATAAGGCATTGACTCTGTGTAATACAAATAAATTACATACATTCTGTTATACAAAATTAAGGATGATAATTAAAAGAATAAACTAGTTCGGTATCATTAAAATATTGGTTCTTTGATACAAGTCTCTTTTGTAATATTCGTTCTTTTTGTTGTTGCAGCATTTTACCAATGAATGCACGATAAGGTGTTTTACGGAAAATAGTGCCTGCAACAATAATATCTTTATCTTTTTTATGTATTTTAGAAGGTAAATGAATATTTAAATGTGTGTCAGACGAATCATAAATCATTACACCAGAATAAGATGGGTCAATATTTCCAAAACTGGCGTCTATCGCGCCTGTGTCGATAAACATTCTCGCTAAAATGATTGTATTTAAACTATCATTATCAAGATATTCCGAGTCTTTATTTGTCTCAATAACTATTCCTGGAACTTCATCGATGTTATCCACTAAATGTCCCATATTTGATGAAACATCAATATTTGGATATGTATGACCTAAAATATACATGTAATCATCGTCTATCAATGTATCATCTATAAAACCACCTGTGCTAAATATAATTTGGTTAGATATATCAACATTTTGTTTGATTGTAGAGAGCGGAAATAAATGATATATCCCATCTGTTACCGCATTCTGTGATATATCAGGAACGACTTCGAGAGAATCGAGAGAAAATGGAATGCTGAAAAATATATAATTATATAACGAATACCGCATTTCACCTGAAATATATAAATTTCCCGAAATATCCACACTTCGAACATTGATTTTATTCAAGTCTGTATACCCTTCTGTTGGGAATAAATTACTCGCGGGGTTTGGTGAATAAGTCTTTTCAGTAATCGGTTCTCCATCTAAATCAGTATTCAATATAAATATACTCGAAACGTAATCACCTATTAAATACAGACTTTCATCGTGTTTGACAATCTTTCTAACGCTCCAGTCTCCATCTTTCTCGAATTGTTTTTGAACTAACACATTACCACTATGATCTAGTTTAGTGAAATGAACGGCATTCATATCAGTCGAACGAATAGAACTAATATAAATGGCTGAATTATCAATCTCTATATCTGTAGGTATTATACTTCCTTGTTCGCCCGCAAAATTAGTCGAAGCATCATACACACCGAAACCTGGTTTGCACTTATCAGGTGTAGGATTAAATTCGACTTCCAATTCATCTGTTTGAGAATTCGTTACAGCAATACCGATACAAGATGAGGCATTTTCATTCCATTCTATATCATCTGTCGAGAGATGCGAGAGAACATAAATGCGAGATAAGTCAACCGAATATAATGTTTGAATAGGATTCCAGTATGTATTTTTTATAAAAGGTGTCTCGACAACGATTGCTGATATATCAACAGCACCAAATTCGTTCTCTCGCTTCTCTCGACTCATATCTAAATTTTTACTAGACAATCTATTTTCAACCAAATCATATTTCGTTTGGTAAAACCATCCTTCCAAAGATGGATAATTCAAGTATGGAGTTTGCTTATCAGTCCAATATTGTATGTCTGGTTTTTCACGATATTTCATCGTTCCATTCTGATATAAATCATTTCCAATCAAGCAAGAAGTAAATGAAGGATTTCCTGTTTGAGTGACATTGAGAGTCGTACGAAACTCTTTTGAATTTCCACTTGTATCAACTTTCCAGTAAAAAGGCTCAATATGCTGGGTCTGCTGTTTTCCTGAAATAAACATGGCATTATTCTTACGATATATATTATGCGAAACTGTATCGCAATAATATTGATGGCGCGGAGATGCGAATAAAGCACGATAATAATAATTACTTTCATTTATTCCAGGACTCGCGTTGAATGTAATATCTGGACGTCCATCTGGTGTATATCGTGCAACCAGTGCCGCACCAGTGTAAATAGGAACAAAGTATTTATTTCTCGTTCTATTTGTGTCTTTACATACAACATACAATCGTCCTGAACTATCGAATTCAATCATTTGATTTACACCAAAAAGTGTAATACCATTATCATTATAAACCAATTCTCCACGAATATATCTAGGGAAAATATCATAAATTATTCCTCGTGGAGAATTGTAATCTATCTTACCTTTTTCAGTTGTAAAATCATCTGTTAAATTACTCTCTGGAAACATACCGAATGATAAATCAATATTACCACTATGGTCCACTCGCGTAATTGTAACATGTTTCTCGCTATTCTCACCTTTGTAATAAGGTTCACTATGTCCTCCTAAATAAATGTAATCATCCCTTATATTTAATCCGCGCATAATAGTGCGTTCTATTATTCCTTTATAACGCCCAACCGCAATCAATGTTGTCGAGCTTATATCTGTGCTTGAACCAAAATTAGGATCTAATACTCCTTCTGTATTTCTCTTTTGTATCATAAAAAGTTGTCGTTGAACTGACCGTCCAGGAATAGTTTTTTCTACATAACCACCAATATATAACGCATTATCACAGACATCAACTTTTGTTAAGAATTCTTTTTCAGTATTCTCTGACTTTGTGTGAACACTACCGCTAATATCAACGAATAATACACCTGTTCCTGATGGATCTTCTATTGTGTTATCTCCAAAATCACTAACTAGATTTCCACTTACATCTAATTTAAATAATAAACCATCATTAATTTCATCGTTAAAGTTAAATACAACGCCACAATAGTATGTATTTCCACTTGTATCTATCGCAACATCACGAATGAATGTATTCAAGATTAAATTATCACAAATATCAGTTCGTTGTTCAACAATATCATTTTGAACGCCACTATCGCCGAAACTTGCATCAAGCTCGCCTTGTTTATCCAGTTTTACAACTAAGTTTCGTGTTCGTTGTTCTTCATCAATATAGTATCCAGCAATTATAATTCCTGAATTATCTTGAACTGCAGATGAAACACGCTCATTGAATTCTAATTTTGTCGAACCTTGAAATGAGACATTTATTCGTCTAATTCCTTTCTCTCCAAAATCAGTATCTATGGTATCTAAATCAAGTTCTGGAATCCTTTTTTTAACTTTATAAAGAACTATATCACCAGTCCGGTCAAATAATTCACCATTTAACGTATTTTGATCATATCCTACTAAATATAACTGCGAACTCGTATCGAATAGTAAATTTGTAGGATTAAACTCTAGAGATTTATTTCTCGTCGCAAGCGACGACACACCAAACCCACCAGTTTGCGTTTTACCATAATCAACATCCACATTGAAAAAATTATATTTATTTTTTATTTTAAAATTCACGAGTGGTTCCTGAGTGCTATAAAAAAATCGCCGCATTCTTATAATCATTCTTGAAATTAAATATTGATTTAAACCTTTATTGTATTTTAATTTAATGTTAAAACATGTATTTCCTTTTTTAGAAAAAGAACAATTTGAGTATGTATGGATGACCAAAGATGGTTCTCTCCGTTCCAAGGTACGAATACTTAATTTCATTCCCACTAAACCTACGATAAGTGATATTCCTCAATGGTCTTATAATGGTAGATTTACTAACGAAGGCGATACAGAACGTTTATTACTTCCAGAGAGAATGTGGAGACATCCATTCGATCATGGATGGGTTGTATGGTGTATGACTGCTTGTCTTAGAGAGAACGGAGAGATAGAATTTGACACACAGCAATACAATGCTTCTTTATTAGACACGGATATTTATATCGGCTTTGAACAACAATTCTATTTCGAGGTTCAAGATGATACACATCAAGTAGCTCCTTCAATTTATTTCGATAGAAATCCGCAAACAAACAATAATGTATTCAGTAGTGCGGATTTGAACTCGAATGAAAATTATTGTAGTGTTGGACAAGGTTCAGAGCGAACCACAATTCAAGATTTTACGAATTGTGCGTTAAAAATGAATATTGCTTTGGATAGTGTATATCAACATATATCGCCTTCACAATGGAGTTTCAAACTGCAAAATGGAGAAGCAATGAAAATGTCGGATGAATTATGTATTACCAGATGGTTGTTATCTCGTGTTGCTGAACAATATGGATGGCGAGCAAAATTTGAGACAAATCCACAACTCGGCGGTGTTTATAATCGTTTTAATTTAAATCGTAGTAAATGTATTACCACAATAAGCACAGCTTGGATGCGAGAAGTGTTCGATAAAACTTATAGTGAGGCAAAGACGATTTTAAAACCTTATTTGGAGAGAATGCGAGAGAACAGAGAGAACTACATAGAAGATGAACTAGATGTATATATTCCATTCGAGACGAATCGAAACAATTTCTGTCTCATAAAAGATGAACGACCATCAGGCCATGTAAATCCTTATTGTATCATGCAATATTATGTCGCGATGTTTGAATAAAATGATTTCGATATATTATCACAATCATTTCATATTTCACAATCATTTATGTTTCTTAATAAACGCAAAACAACAACTTGCGGTTTCAGTAGCTACTTCACGAAGTTGATTTACGTCAAGTTCTCCTTTGGTCGCGCCAACTACCAACTCAACTGTCTCGCCAATAATACCGCTATTCACTAATTCTTCACACATTTTCTTATGTTCTTCACTCAACGATAGTGTTTCGGTGAAAAGACGCAATAAAAGTTCATTCACCAACTCTTTTTGTTGTATTCCTTTGAGTGATGTATGTTCTACAATCTGCATTGCCTCACGAACTAATTTCATTACTGATGAAGGCGACACATCAATTCCTTTCTTTTCTAGAACCTGTTTTAATTGTTTCAGTGTATCATTGACAATTGGTTTTATACCTTCGAGCATCAACTTTCCAGATGATATTATACGGTCTTGTTTATCTTTGACTTCTAATGCTTTTTCCGAAACTTGCGCGTTTGCTTTCGCTTTCGGTTTAATGTTCACGCGAATAATTGCTTCACCTGGCATTTAAATACTCGAAAGAAAATAACGAACGATTTTATTTGGTCGGTCTCTCGTAGTGATATTCCAAATAGGACGTTGCATTGTGATATCACTCTGTTTTGTGTACACACCTATATAGTAATTGTTTTTAATAAACGATATATAGAAATATGTATGCAGAGAACGATATATTCGTGTTAAATTCGTTTTCTCAATCAAAATAAGTTCCTCCTCTTCAAGTGCATCCTCGAAATATCTAGCGAAATCCTTAAATTGATCCATTAATTTATATGTTTAAATTCATCTAAACCATTTTTAATAAACAAATAAAATGAACGATGAATTTCGTAACTTTGCTCGCGGGGCGTGGGCAGGAATGCTATCCAGAACGATAACCGCACCGCTTGATTTGTATAAACTACAACTACAAAACCCTTTTATGCCTTCCAAGAACTTATACCATGTAATCCAGCGAGATGGTTTCCGACATCTATGGAAAGGGAATTTATCGAATTGCTTGCGTATAATGCCTAATCAAGCAATTAATTTGATGGTATACGAGAGAACCCGAGAGAAAATGAATATAAGTTCGCCTTCATTAAGCAGTTTTACATCTGGAATTATAGCAGGTGGTATCTCGACATTATCCACTTATCCGCTCGAAACATTACGAGTTCGTCTTGCATTACAGGATTATGCGAGTAAATATCACGGTATTTGGGATGCGGTTCGTTCAACTCCCAAATCGCAGTGGTACCAGGGTGCAGGTATATGTATGATTGGGTTTCCTCTATTTAACGCAATTTCGTTCTCTGTTCATTCAAAAATGAAGAAATATTTCAATTCGTCGGTTTATTCCGAAATCGCACGAGGTGGTATAGCAGGTTCAACAGCGATTACATTCACATATCCAACTGATTTATTACGCCGTCGAATGCAGTTACAAGGATTTAATGAAAACATTCCAGAGTATAATAATATACGACATGCAATAAGACAAATATATTTAGTAGAAGGAATACGCGGATTTTATAGAGGATTAGGAATGTGTTATTTAAAGATATTTCCTACAACTGGAATATATTTCTATATTATTCGCAAAACTAGATTGAACTGAAAACACTAAATTGTATATAACATGTTCGATCTTGATTTGCAAAAATATTCAATACAAGAATTGCACGAACTCATCCAAGTGGATAATCCTTGTTCTTTCGAACAAATCCAAGAAAATTCGGAGAAATTAAAAGATAGCATAAAACAAGATGATGTTTTAGAGGATAGTAAGCGACATAAAGTAATTTCATTCATCGAAGACGCCGTTGAACGACTTTATCAGCATTATGGTCATTCCACAAAAATACAAAGTCGTCTTCCGGGTTTAATTGAAGAACCTATTGTAAAAAGTCTGCCTACTAAATATGCAAAAGGTGCGAATGATCCACTCCATCGAGAGAGTGTCACCAAAATTATAAGTATCGACAGCAAATTTCGTAAACAATATTACCAGACCGAACCAAGTGATTTTCAAGTGACACTGAATGCTCCTGTAAAGAATGTCGTGCGAATGACACTCAATGCACTAGAACTACCAAATAGTATGTTTCCTATATCACGTGATCAAGGAAATAACAAATTCGAGATACGAGATGTGAGCGAGAATGAGTTCAAAACAGTAGAAATACCAAATGGTTCATACAATTATGGCGCGATAGTCAATGCTGTAATGTTTGCAATCAACAATCTAGGAGGAGTATATGCGGATTATCAAGTAGGACACTCTGAAGAACCAGTAAATGCTCGTATAATCCTAAGATCATCGACTGATAATACAGGTAATAAATTCGAATTGAGATTTTTCGATGGAAGTCCAGACCAAAATATATTGAATACATTGGGTTGGATACTTGGTTTCCGATTAAATTATTACAAAGGGAATGACATTTATGTAGGGGAAGGTTTATACAATGGCGGTGGATTGAATTATATTTTATTAAGAATAGACGATTTCAATAAGAATTCAAATGACCAATTTATATCTAATTATGCTCAATCAATATTGAGAGATAATATACTCGCACGAGTTCAAATGAGAGCTCAAACATTTAGCACAAATTATACCACGAATAGTAATATTATAAGTCATAAACGCGAGTATTTTGGTCCTGTTACTATCGAGAAAATGCGTATACAAATACTCAATGAATACGGACAAAAAGTAGACTTGAATAATATGGATTATAGTTTAGCTTTGGAATTGGAATGTTTAAGATAACCATTAAACATAAGGAATGTTTAAGATAAACATTAAGTATTCGTTATAGAATATAAGAATGAACAGATGTTTCGATATGGGAGTGCCTAATCTAACTTCAAGTGATAGAACAAAAGCAATACGTAATCGTGAAATATTTCAAACATTCACCGACCAAGTAGAAGATAGTATTTCATTAGCAAACGATAAAAATCGCGATATTAAAGTAAGTAAATCAAATCAAATAATATTTAGAGACCAAGAAATACAATTACAATATACAAAAGGATTATATGAAGACGCTTTATGTGGTGATGATAGTGAATGTGTCTTTATCGATAAAGAAGGCGATGGTCTCGGACGAGAAAATCGTATATTAGATTTATATCAAGGTGAGTACACAATTCAAGATACATCCGGTGTTGAAATTGATGTTTCCGGAGAATTAACATTTAAGTTACAATACTTAGAACCGCTTGGTTTATATTACGACCTCGGGTGTGATCGTATTCAAAATTACCTCGAATATACAACAATTTCTGGCGAAAAACCAGACCGCGATAATTTCAACTTTAAGTACCCCTTACCACTCTACATTGATAATGAATAATTTATAAAATTGAACTTGTTATAAATTATTCTCATTTTGGTAAACCATGGATATCACAGACTTGAGTCTGCAGCAAAAAGAAGCATTCGATTTGTATTTACAACGAAAAAATATATTCATCACAGGTGCAGGTGGATGTGGTAAAACATACTTTATCCGCCGAATTTATCAACACGCAAAAGACAATCATCAAGAAATTCAAGTATGCGCGACGACTGGTTGCTCTGCTTTATTGCTCCAGTGTAATGCAATGACGATTCATTCTTGGGCGGGTATAGGTCACGGTAATGGCGAACTAGATACATATATTTATAGAATTAAAACAAGACCATTCCTGCGAAATAGGTGGTTGAAGACAAAAGTGTTAATTATTGATGAATTGAGTATGCTTTCTAAAAAAACATTAAATCTTCTCGATACAATCGGCAGAGAAGTTCGAGGAAATCTAAATCCGTTTGGAGGAATTCAGGTAATTGGTAGTGGAGACTTTTTCCAACTACCACCTGTGGGTTCTCGCGACGACCCCGATACAATGGCATTCGCCTTTGAAAGCGGTAGATGGAACCAAATCTTTCCGTATGAAATAGAATTCAAGACAAATTATCGCCAGAATGATAGGGTATTTCTCTCTATTCTCTCGCAAATCCGCCTTGGACGTCTAACGCGAAGCAAATACAATCTCCTCAGACAATACGTAAATCGAGAGAAAGATACAACTCATATTCAACCTGCCAAATTAATGCCGATTAAATCCAAAGTAGAACATATCAATAAAAAGGAATTAGAAAAATTAGATAACGAAGGAATGACGTTCAATATCGAATACCTTGATAAACCCAAGAAAAATCGTATTTCGAGTGATAAGATTAAGAAAGAGTTAGAGTTTATGGAGAAATATTCCAATATTGTAAAGACCTTAACCCTAAAAATAGGCGCTCAAGTAATGTGTACGCGGAATTTATGTATAGAAATAGGAATCGTGAACGGCACAATTGCGCGAGTAGAAGATTTCATTTGGGACTCAGAAATGAATGAATACAATGTAAAACTCAAATTGAGTTCAGGACAATACTTTAGTATGCCAAAGACAACATTCTTGTGTGAGAAATTCAGTGCTGATGATGAAATCGGTATTCGACAATACCCACTTATTCTTGCTTGGGCAGTTTCAATTCATAAAAGTCAAGGTCTTACACTCGAATGTGCGGAAATGGATATCGGCAAGTCGATTTTCGAATACGGACAGAGTTATGTCGCGCTCTCTCGTGTGAAATCCCTAGAAGGTCTTTATTTGACTGAATTTGAACCCACACGTATCCGTGTCAACCCAAAGGTGCGCGATTATTATTCTCGTTTTACCGACAAGTCTGATAATTCATCTCTCGCTCAAGTTTAATATGAAATTCAATTTAGAAAATCAAATATTGAATACATCTCCTGAATTGAAAGCAAAATATGGTGAAGTATTTACTCCATATTGTCTGATTAATGAAATGTTGGATTTACTTCCTCGAAATATATGGAAACAAGAATTAAAGTGGTTAGACCCTGCTTGTGGAACTGGATATTTTCTGCATATCATTTTCAATCGTCTTTTTGATGCAAACACCGAGACGGACTCACTTGGCAACGGAGTTGAGAGAACGCGAGAGAAAATACAATCCATGCTTACAGCGTGTGAGATAAATCCGGATAATATTCGCGTTTTAAAAAAAGACTTTCCTAAACTGACGATATGGAATGATTTTTTATCTGTAAAACCCGCAACAATTTGATGTTATTGTTGGAAATCCACCTTATAACTCGCGGGGTTTGAAAAAAGTACCAACACGGATAGGAATAAAACGGAATGACGGCGAGACGGTGTGGACACAATTCGTGAGAAAAAGTTTAGATATGCTACGAGATGGCGGTTATTTATGTATGATTATTCCTTCAATATGGATGAAACCTGATAAAGCAGGGATTTATGAATTACTAACACAATACAAACTGCGGATTAAATGTATGACCAATACAGAGACAATGCGTCTTTTTCATAATCAAGCACAAACCCCGACATCGATTGTATGCCTACAAAAGACAAAAGGAAGTATTGAATTATGGGATGAAGGAAGTTGGATAACTTATTTGAATCAATGGGTTCGTAATAAACAAGCAATCCCAACGCGTTATGCTGGAATCGCAAAATGGTCTAGATATCTCCAAACAGAGATTTATCGCAACGCTGTTGCTCGCGACCATGTTGCTAAGTCCGAAGGACGTCTCGGTTCTCTCGGTTCTCTCGAACATCGAATTATAAAAACAGGAATGCCTTCCAAATATATCGATATATCCAAGACAAAAGATGAAATCCATTTATATCCAAATATACAGAGTTGTATCGTAAAAGAAACGCCTATATGGACGATTGAATATTCAGATAAACCATGTAAATGGTACGGAATACGCAAGATTGTACTCGAGCATAAAATGTATGGATATGCCCAGATAGATGCATCAGGCGAATATGGGATTTCACGACGGGATAATTATGTAATGCAGTTTAGTAAAGAAACGCCGCTGATAGAACTCGAGCGTTGGAAGGCACTTTTTAATACCAGATATTGTAGAGCAATATTTGATTGTGCGAAATACAGAATGAGATATCTCGAGAAATATGCGTTTGAATTTATACCTGACTTTTCATTATTGCCTGAATGGACGGATAAAACACCAGAACAAATAAATGACCAATGGTTGATTGAAACATTCGATATGCCGAAACAATTACTACAGCAAGTAGAAAATCTAAAATTGACAAGTTATAATTGATAACTTTGTGTTGATAACATAGATAAACAATGTTCTGCACAGATCAAGCCCGAGTTTGGGTTGGGGTTACACGATATAATATGCTGACTTGGATGGAACGAGAACGATGGAGGCGTAAACACATGAATAATAACGAAGCAGTCTATCCTACACCATGTATTGTTACCCCTAAAATTCCTCAACTAGCTTGGATTGCGGTAATTGAAATGAATAATGACACAAATAGCATAGAAGGAATAGGTATACTGCAGAATACAATATGGAAAATGCGAATCCCTATATTTAGCGACAATAATTATAATCGATATTCGTATCGTGCGAAATACTATAAATCTTATCGTTCAATGACTGAAAAACAACAAGAAATAATTGCTAAACTTGAAAAGTATTATTTAAAGGCAAAACTCATTTGAAGAGAGGATACGGAATAACGAAAATGAACTATAAATTGTATCTGAAACATCGGATACAATTTGATGAATTCTTTATTAATTTATGTGATGAATTAAATTTTACGCGAGAATTAATGTAAGTTTCCAAACTTTTGATACTAAAAAGTTATCTGTATTTAAGTCTATATACTGTGGATCGATGTTATAACTCGTAAGTTCTTTTCTTAAGAAATTATCTATTTGAGGTTTTGTAA
>Ga0102934_1002774_pt1 | contig 12038 bp, 12 predicted proteins | sample SalPonR2_A_D1_MG_FD_78175 | JGI IMG/M metagenome (GOLD analysis project Ga0102934, IMG submission 78175) | Salt pond soil microbial communities from South San Francisco under conditions of wetland restoration - Salt Pond MetaG R2_A_D1_MG | ecosystem: Environmental > Aquatic > Marine > Intertidal...
CACCCTGGGTGCGGAACCATCGAGAGACGGTCGGCAATGCTCTGCAACTGCCACAACCACTCCAAAGCGTGTCTTCCCTGACGGAAGACGTCATCACGATCCGTATAGAAGCCAGCCAGCATCATCGCTTCGGCTACCGACGCGTTGGCGTAGGTGAGCCGACCCTCCGGCCATACCCACTTGCCATCCGGAGCATCGGGCAACATCGCGATCGTGTCCTCCAAGATCGCCAGTGCACTGCGATTACCCGGCAAGACGTCGAGCACCTGGCTGGCCCCTAGAGAGGCGAAGACCATCGAGCGCAGGAACACCGAACGTCTACGCGCCGAGAGCCGAAAGTGCTCATAGGCCTGGGCTGACTGATGGGTCTCCCGGCTGTGACGCACGGCGGTGCCCCAAGCCCAAAGCGCCCTACCCCAGTGGTCCGCAGTCGAAGGCACCCCGTGCCAATCGCCACGAGCGTCTCGACGATTGACGATGCGCCCATCGGGAAATTGGGAATCGGCGAGGAATCTGGTGTAGGTCTCGATCAGTCGGCGGCCTTCGTCGCTGCGATCATCCGCGCGCAGCAGCACTATTAGCGCCCTTGCGACATCATCGACGCAGTAACCGTGTTCAGTGCGTGGCTCGTCGTACAAACAGTGTTCGAAGAGTCCGAGTTCATCGGTGAGCGCCGCAAGGTACCCGATATTCATGCCGGCACCTGCTCGTGCACCATCGGCGTAACCTGCTGCTTGCGAGCACCTCGAACCACCGAGTGAGTCAACGAGGTCATCGTCGAACCGACCGCTGGCCAAAGGAACGACGACGACTTAGCAGCTGTCTTGTCCCGCATTGCCCGCCGCAACTGCGGTTCCCGGATGAGCTGGCGCACGGCCTCAGCTATGGCAGTGGGGCTTTGGTGCTTGACCAGGATTCCCGTGCCATCACCGAGCATCTCGACCGCGTGCGGGAAGTGCGTGGCGATCACCGGACCGCCCGCCACCATCGCCTCGGACAGCACCCCGGATGTGACCTGCTCACGTGTGTCGTACGGCAACAAGTACATATCGGCCGATGTGATCAATTTGGTCAAGCCGTTGTTGTCGAGGTATCCGTCCACGAAGTGCACGCGATCGCCGACCCCGAGACGTCGCGCCATTTCCCCCAGTTCCTGGCGATAGCGGTGCCCATCCCGCGCAGCTACTTTGGGATGCGTTTGACCGACTATGTAATAGTCCGGCATCGGGTCGACATCTCGCAGCAAGGACATCGCGGTGATGCCCCATTCGATGCCCTTGCCCTCGCTTAGCAGCCCCCAGGTGAGTATTCGAGGACGCATTCGTACACCGTTGGGTCGGTAGGAACCACGGACGTCGGGAGCGCCGTGCGGAATGACCAAGGTGCGTTCCGAAGGGACGTCGTAGGTGCGTTGCAGTGCATCGAGCGCAGCATTGGACAGCACGACCACGGCATCCGACGCGTACATCAGACCCTGCAGGATCCTGCGCTGTCGGTAAGTGGGTCGCTCACCGACCGTGTGCAGGATCGAGATCACCGGAACCGTGATCTCTGCAAGGAGATCCAGTACCCCTTCACCATCCTCGCCAGGATAGATACCGAATTCATGCTGCAAGATCACGGCATCATGGCCGTTGAGCACCTGCGCCGATCGCGGGACATCACGCGCGGAGCCGTGATCGCCGATCACCAGCGGACCCGCGGCTCCGCTCGCCCCATCCGCCAACCGCAGGATCCGGACGTCCTGACCGAGGCGATTCATCGCCGACGACAACGATCGCGCGAACGTTGCGATCCCACATTGGGTGGGCGGGTAGGTGCTGATCATGGCGAAGCGCTGCGACATTCGAGATCTCCTTGACAGTGGTGGTCGGTGGTGGTTCGTGGTGGGTGTGCAATCAGGTGATAACCGTGGAGGAAGCGGACAGGTAGACGGGTGGTCAAAGCCGGCGGGCGCCGGTCAGTAGATGTTCAGGCGCGTGTTGCGATCACGACCACATTCGCCTGGTAACCGCCACGTGATCTGTCGTATTCGCCACCACAGGTCAAGAGCACCAACCGATGTGGGCCGTCAGCAGCGAAGAGACCCTCCGCTTCTGCGGCGAATTGCGACCGGCCGAGTAGGTCGACCTCACTGACCACGTATTCAATGCCCCGCCCGGCCTGATCATCGAGGTGAATCCGATCACCGGGTACCAGCTCCCCGAGTCGACGGAACACCCCGTTCGGATCATCGACGCCGTCACGGTGGCCGACCATGACCGTGTTCCCCCGCGTAGCCACCGGGACGACGCTGCGATCGAACCACCCGATCACGTCGATATCAGCCGGTACCTGCATCGTCACGTCATCGGTCATGCCCACCGGCTGCACTGGACCGCGCACATCGAGTGCAGGGATGCGCACCATGACGGGTTGCTGACTGTTCGCATACGGCACCGCCCGAGGTACTTCCATACCCGCCTCGGGTTTCGTGTGCACCGGCTCGCGCATCACGCCTGGCGGCTCGAGACCGGAGTCTGCCTCCGCGCAGCCGGAGAGCAAGGTAAGGCTCATCGCCAGTACCAGCCAGGCGCCTATCCGCCGCAACAGTCGACCTCCTCCGGCCAATTGGTTCCCGGGAACAGGGCCTTCGGTGACGACGAATCGCCGGTCGCGTACTCGAACGCCGGGATCATGCCGATGGCGCGCTTCACACCATCGCAGCATGACGATTACCCACCAGCACGGGAGCCACGGGGGCATGACCGTCTTCGGCGAGCAGTCCCCTCAACCCGGCGATATGCACGGCGTCGCGGCGACCGTCGGCGTTCAGGAACCGGTAGATGGCCATAGTCTCCTGGCGCACCGTCGAATCGGAAAAGCCGATCCGCGCAGCGATCTGCGGATTGGTCATCCCCTCGGCGAGCAGATGCAAGATCCGCAGCTGGCGGGGCGTCAACTCAGTATCGGCATCGCGATCAACCTGACTGAGCTTGGGGTGCTTGTCATCGACCGGATGACCGTTAGGTATCGGTGAGCGCATACTCACGTACAAGCCCAGCAATGGTGCGATCGTTGCGAATACTCCTTCGACCACAGCCTGCGAAATGGTTTCGGCGAACTGAACCTGCAGTGATCCCAGGCGCTGGCCACCCACAGCGAGCGGCCACGCGATGGTGGGATAGAGCAGACCCTCATGGTTGCCAAGCCAGGGATAGTTGGTCAGAAGCGTCTGCCGATCAGTGTGGACCACCGGTGCACCTTCGCGGATCGCATCCACGGATGGAGATCGATCCCACAGGGATAAGCGGCGCAGCGCACGAACCATGTCCGGCGCCAAGCCGAAGGATCCAGCGGCGCTGACACTTCCGCTGGAATCGAAGACACTGATCAAGGCAGTACGCGGCTTACTCTCCCGGAAGGTATCGAGTACCAGGTGCTGGGCGACATCATCCAAGGTGGGTTTCGTCGCCAAGTACGTGACCATCGCATTGATTCGATCCATTTGTTGGGACACGTCAACTCCATTCATGTAGCGGTCATCTGAATCTAGGAGTTGTTACTCACACAGTGCTGACGTACTGCTCACAGCATGCTGACAATGACTGCGTAGGAAGTCGGGTAGTCGTCGCATTGTGGTTCTTATGCGCATCACAGGTGGTCGTTTAGCGGCGTGCGCTCTCGCCACGTCCTTCTTGCTCTCGGCATGCGGATCGGATAGCGCCAGCGCCAGCGCCACCGTCCCTACTGATCTGCCTGTCGTCGAGGAGATCATCGTGCGCTACGAACGTGGCGGTCCCCTCGAAACATCACGCGGACTTCCGTGGGGTGCACAGTGCGTATCCGACGACTACCGGAAGCAACTCACCCGTGATCGCGCTCTCGGTGCGCGCATGCACGTCGTGCGAATCGAACCGGGGGTCACTCCCAGAGTCGCCACGCGAATCGCTCGCCAAATGCAGCAATGTCCGTATATCGAATGGGCGGAGGCTGATGTGATCGTCTTCACGCTCCCTTGATAGTTCCCTCGATAACTCCCTCGATAGCCCTCTATCCATTCCTCACACAATCCGCCCACACCGCACCGCACCGCTTCCGCAGTGAGCGGAATCGGTTCGGACCCCTCGCAGATCCGACGTAACCTGCCTGCATGCGCGCAGTCCTGTCCGCTTTGACCGCCACGGGGTTGGTTATCGGATTTATATTGGCTGCTCCATCATCGGCCACGGAGCGCGACAAGGCTGGGGTCGTCGTCGCGGTCTTGGACACCGGGATCACTGCACACCCCGAAACTGGCTGGCGGGTGACCAATAGGGGTGTCGGTCGCCCAGGCGGTGTGGTGCTGCCCGGTTATGACTTCGTCTCCGATCCGTGGGTCGCCGCAGATGGCGATGGTTGGGACCCCGATCCCAGTGACCGCGGCGATGGCGTCAAGCCACGCGAAGCGGCCGATCGAGCCGGATGCCGTTCACGGGTGAGCTCGTGGCACGGGACGAACGTCGCGGGCACGATCGCCGCCCAAGGCTTCGCGCGCAATGGCTCCCTTGGCATCGCTCCCAGCGCGCGCATCCTGCCCGTACGCATCATGGGACGGTGCGGTGGAAACACCGCGGACGTTGCGGCGGGACTGCTGTGGGCGGCGGGCGAACCGATTCCGGATGTCCCGCTCAACCCCTACCCCGCAAAGATCATCAACGTCTCACTGAGCGGGACTGCCTCCCGCTGCCCGCGACCTTTGCAAACAGCTATCGACGTGGCACGCGAGCGCGGCGCCATCGTCGTCGCTGCTGCAGGCAGCTCCGCACAGAACACAGCAACTTCGACACCAGCGAACTGTGCGGGGGTGATCACCGTGGCAGCGGTCGACAAAAAAGGAAAACGGGCTCCGACATCGAACTTCGGCAGCGAGGTCACGCTGTCGGCCCTTGGCGGAGATATGTCTACTGGTGAGCGGAACGGCGTCTTGACCACGACCGACACCGGGAGGTACCGACCGCGTGATCCGGCCTTCGGCTACTACCAAGGTTCGAGTGCCGCAGCGGCGCGTGTCAGTGGCGCACTCGCTGCCCTCGCTACACGGAATCCACGAGCCGACGCGGACACCATGACGTCGCTTCTGCTGTCCGCGGCTGCTCCTTTCGACAGCGGTCAGTGCGATGCCGGTGAGGGTAACTGCGGTGCGGGGATCCTCGATCTGGAAAGCCTTCTCGACGGTTGACCACGATCGCTGCCTGGTCAAGACCGGCATTTCGTCTTGGCAGCCATTCCTCGCTTGCGCACAGTGGTGATTGCGCGCAAGGCGCAGCAACCAAGGAGGCACAAACAGATGAACCCACCGGCATCCACCGAGACAGCAATCACGCGCTCCCGCGATGTGTGGCCCCGCTTCACGGACTGGCTCGACACACTCGTCCCCAGTGATCTGAACTGGCGTACCGGATTCCCGCATTCGATCAGGGTCGAGGAATTCACCCGCGACGGAAGTCTCGTGATCCGAGCGGAGATGCCGGGTATCGATCCCGATGAGGATGTGCATATTCACGTCAAGGACAGCATGCTCACCATCGAGGGTAAGCGCGAGGAGCACACCGAAACCGACCAGCGCTCGGAGTTCTTCTACGGGACGTTCATGCGCACACTACGACTACCGTCGGAAACGAAGAGCGAAGACATCAAGGCCGAATACCGCGACGGCATATTGGAGATCGCCATACCTGTGAGGGAGCCGACTACACCGGCCGAGAGCATCCCCATCAGCCACAACTGATCATCCCCGAGCATGCGAAGGCCCGGTACTGACAGCAGTACCGGGCCTTCGATGATGCGGTTCGCTCAGCCAGCCCAACGCTCGGCGAGGGACTTGCCCAAAGCCTGCAAAGTGGCTCGCTCGGCCGCGGTGATGTTCTGCTTGTAATCGCGGTCGTATTCCAGAGTCTGAATGGCATTGCCGACGAGGTACATCACCACGTACTCGTCGTCGATGAACTCGTAGTCCTTGCTCTTGTTGTCACTATTGGAGTGGATCCACACGCCGGGGACGCCGAATGTCTCGAACTGCGTGGTGCCGTTGCGCAGACGCTGGCTCCAGGTGTACTCGAGGTCACCTTCACCGTCGGTTTCCCGGGTGTCCCCGGTGCACTTGGCGGCGCGGGTCTTCACTTTCTCCCAAGCTTCCTGTGCAGCTTCCACAGAGCCGTACAGGTAGAGGTTCTGTTGGATAGCGGCATCGCGACGAAGGTCGAGGTCGCCGAGTTCCACCTGGTACTGCTGGACCGCAGGCGGGCCTAGCCGAGCCTTGTTATTGGTCGAACACAGCCACGGCTGGGGACCAATCCCCTCGGAGGCCATAAAGGAGTAACCCTTCGTGCTGACCCGGATACCTTCGGGGATATCGGCCCGGGTGAGCATGGTGCTGGCGGCTCGAACCAGTTGCTCGGTGGTGGGCGCTGCTTGCACCGCTCCGGCACCGGCGAACCCGAGCACCGCCGCCATTCCGGTGGCGGCTAGGGCCCGCATCATCGTGGGTGTCTTCATCGAGAGGATCTCCTTCGTCTTCGTGGTAGTGATTCCGGCCGGCTGCTGCCGACTCGCAAGGTTCATGACCCCTGTGCGCTGACTTGCAGTGTGGCATCTATATCGACGACCAGGTCATCCACAGTGCCGACACCGGGTATGGGGATGGTCACCTTGCCAAACGCCGCGCTACCGACGATCTCCAACTCCGACATGGCATCCCAGTCTTCGTCGACTGGCTTGAGGGTGAGTTCGATCTCCACGTCCAACGTCCCGGCCTTGGCCCGGCCGCTGATGCTCGAGGTATCCGTGGACAGTCCACCGGATCCGGCATAGACCAGATCGTGGGCACGGTATCCGGCGATGAACGCGCGGGCGGCGTGCTCGGTGAGGAAGTTTCCGGTCTTCACCTTGTCCAGCGCCACGGTCAGATCCAAATGCACTTTCGCCGTGGCCAGGGTGAGCCGGCCAGAACGTACGGGTGCGCGGACATCGAGATCCATCAGCCCCGAACCGCCACCGTTGCGCAGGCGGACATCGCTGCCGTCCATCTGCCCGACATCCCAGATCCGACTCACGGCGATACTCTGCCAAACGCACCGACGATGCACCGCGGTAGCCCACTGATTCCTGCAGGTGGCGTCGCAAGGCGGCGCCTTTTGCGACGCCACCTGCAGGAATCAGCGCTGCCGGGCATAGCGAAGGGGCGGGAACCTTGCGGTTCCCGCCCCTTCGCGGTGTTCGTGGTGCCTGCTGCCGGACTTAGAAGTCCATGCCGCCCATGTCGCCGCCGCCGGCCGGCATGGCCGAAGCGGGCTCGGGCTTGTCGGCAACGACAGCCTCGGTTGTCAAGAAAAGGCCGGCGATCGACGCGGCGTTTTGCAGCGCCGAGCGCGTCACCTTGGCCGGATCGATGATGCCTTCGGCAACCATGTCGACGTATTCGCCGGTGGCAGCGTTCAGGCCTTGGCCCACCGGCAGTTCGCGCACCTTCTCCACGATCACGCCGCCCTCGAGGCCGGCGTTCTCGGCGATCTGCTTCAACGGAGCCGAAACCGAGACGCGGACGATGTTCGCGCCAACAGCCTGCTCGTCGATGAGGCCGAGGGCCTCGATCTTCGGATCCGCAGCCTTCATGGCCTGAATCAGCGCGACGCCGCCGCCGGGCACGATGCCCTCCTCAACGGCCGCCTTCGCGTTGCGAACGGCGTCCTCGATGCGGTGCTTGCGCTCCTTGAGCTCAACCTCGGTTGCAGCGCCGACCTTGATCACCGCAACGCCACCGGCCAGCTTCGCCAAGCGCTCTTGCAGCTTCTCGCGGTCGTAGTCGCTATCGGAGTTGTCGATCTCGGTGCGGATCTGGTTGACGCGGCCTTGGATCTGCTCCGCGTCGCCGGCACCCTCGACGATCGTGGTCTCGTCCTTGGTGACGACGACCTTGCGGGCGCGACCAAGCAGATCGAGCGTGGCGTTCTCGAGCTTCAGGCCGACCTCTTCGGAGATGACCTGGCCACCGGTGAGGATCGCGATGTCCTGCAGCATGGCCTTGCGACGGTCACCGAAGCCCGGAGCCTTGACGGCTACCGAACGGAAGGTGCCGCGGATCTTGTTGACCACCAGGGTCGCGAGGGCTTCACCCTCGAGATCCTCGGCGATGATCGCCAGCGGCTTGCCGGACTGCATGACCTTCTCTAGGACCGGAACGAGATCCTTCACCGAGGCGATCTTGGAGTTCACGATGAGGACGTAGGGATCCTCGAGCTCGGTCTCCATCCGCTCGGTGTCGGTCACGAAGTAGGGGCTGATGTAGCCCTTGTCGAAGCGCATGCCCTCGGTAAGTTCGAGTTCTAGGCCGAAGGTCTGGCTCTCCTCGACGGTGATGACGCCTTCCTTGCCGACCTTGTCCATCGCCTCGGCGATCAGCTCTCCGACCTCGGCGTCGCCACCGGCGGAGATGGCCGCGGTGGAAGCGATCTGCTCCTTGGTCTCGACATCCTTGGCCATCGAGAGGAGTTCCTCCGCGACGACATCCGTCGCCTTCTCGATGCCACGCTTGAGACCCATCGGGTTGGCGCCGGCAGCGACGTTGCGCAGACCCTCGCGAACGAGCGCCTGAGCGAGGACGGTCGCGGTGGTGGTGCCATCACCGGCGACGTCGTCGGTCTTCTTGGCGACCTCCTTGACGAGCTCGGCGCCGATCTTCTCGTACGGGTCTTCGAGTTCGATCTCCTTGGCGATGGAAACGCCGTCGTTGGTGATGGTGGGGGCGCCCCACTTCTTCTCCAACACGACATTGCGGCCCTTGGGGCCCAGGGTGACCTTCACGGCGTCGGCGAGCACGTTCATGCCGCGCTCGAGGGACCGCCGGGCCTCCTCGTCGAATGCAATCATCTTTGACATGGGGGTCTGTTCCTCCGGAACGTCCGAGTGGAAAGTTGTCACTCTCGGGTGTCGAGTGCTAAAGCAGAAGTTAGCACTCACCCCCGGGGAGTGCAAATCTCCGGGCACCCCGAAGCCCTCGGCCCGGCAGCCGCCGAGCCGTACGAGCCCGCCGATTACTGGCTGGTGACGTCTACCCCGAGCCGGCGAGCCGAGCGAGCACGCTGGCGAGCAGCGCGCATCCGGCGCAGCCGCTTGACCAACATCGGGTCGAAACGCATGGCTTCCGGGCGGTCGATCAGGTTGTTGATGATCTGGTAGTAGCGGGTGCCGCTCATGTCGAATAGGTCTCGAATGGCCTGTTCCTTGGCTCCGGCGTACTTCCACCACTGGCGTTCGAACTCCAGGATCTGGCGTTCACGTTCGCTCAAGGCTTCCCCTGCCGCTTCGGACTCGAGGCGGGCAGCATCCATGCCGTACTCCTTCGCAGTCAACCCGAACGTTCAATTTTCGGATCGGTGGTCGCAAGTGGTTTCCGAGGGGAAGGTGGGGGACATCGTATGCCGCGAATGCCATCGATGTCATTTACCTAGGCCGACGACGTTGACCGCTACGCAAGATCACCCAACTGAAGCCGTAGCCGAGGCCATTGGTGGCCCAGTGCAGGCCCATCGGTGCGATCACACTGCCCGAGACGATCCGCATGAGAGCGAAGAGCACGCCTGCGATCGTGGTCGTCAGCACGCTGCCGGCCACCGCGAGGATGTTCCCGCGCACTCCACCGCCGACGACGGATCCCAGCGCCGGGTTCTTCTCATGGGTTCCGATGCTCGGAAGGACGTGCCAGATTCCGAACAGCAGCGCCGAGATCGCAATCGCCCAGCCCACTCCGAACCTGCGGGCGAGCATGGAGAACAGCACCGCGCGAAAGGCGATCTCCTCGAGCATGACCGTCCCGAACGGGACTTCGACGAGCGCCTGGAACGCTAGTCGTCCACCCGAGAGCGCACCGATGCTCTCGTCCTTGAATGCCTGACGCGTCCTTCGGAAGAAACTGCCGATCACGTAGATGGCGGTCACCAACCCGATCGAGGCGGCCGCCCAGATGAAGCCGGATAGGAAGAAGAACCAGCCGAGCCCCATGTCGGTGAAGGAGTTGCCGTCCAGCAGTCCGATAGCCACCAAGACGACCGAACCGGCGAAGGACCACAGCAGGTAGTGCGTCTTGGGTGCCAACCGATTGTTGACGATGTTGATGATCACGATGGCGGCGATGACCACGAGCAGTGGCCACCACGCCAGCCCCGGTTCGTACTCCGGAACCCGCCAGCCGATCATTTTTCGCCCGCCTGTGCCACATAGACCGTGTTCGTGGCGACACCATCTTGAAGCGGGTTCGCAAAGCTGACGATTCGCGAACTTACGTGCGCGAACGTGCCGCGCAGCACCCGCAGGTACTCCTCATCCGGCGGGTCGTTCGACCACAGTGCGAAGACACCCCTGTCATCGAGCAGCGCGGCGAGCGCCCTGGTTCCCGCATCGGTGTACAACCACTCGTTCCCCGGCGCGAGGGTGTGGCGCGGAGAGTGATCGATATCGACGATCACCGCGTCCCATGCAGACTCCGCGCACGGACCCGTTTGCTGTCGCACCAGGTCGAAGAAGTCACCTTCGAACAGGCTCGTTCGTCCATCGCCACTGACTTCCAAGCCCAGCGGAACGAGTCCTCGACGATGCCAGGAGATCACCGGCGCGATGGCGTCCACCACCGTCATCTGGCTCACTCGGTCATCGCGCAGCACCTCACGGGCTGTGTAGCCCAGGCCCAGACCACCGACGAGGACGCGAAGATCGTTACCTGAAACCCCCTCCAGGGCCGCGATGGCCAACTCCTGCTCAGCAGCCGTGAACGAACTCGACATCAAGTACTCCTCGCCCAGGAGCACTTCGAAGACTTCCTGATCGAGGATCGGGTCGTGCCGACGACGAAGGGAGATCTCGCCCCACTGCGTGGGCTGCCAATCGATCTCGGTTATCCGCCTTGACACGAACGAACGCTAACCCACCCCGGGAGAATGCCACCCATAAGCGATGGCCGACGTCATCTCGTGCACCGAACCCGGCGCTACCCTTTCCTTGGCAATGCCGGCCCCTGTAGCTCAGTGGTAGAGCAACCGCCTTGTAAGCGGTAGGTCGTCAGTTCAATCCTGACCGGGGGCTCGTTTCGGTCGAAGCCAGCCGATCACCGAGGATCGCGCTAGTTGTTCGTTCGGCCGCCTCCAAGGCACCTTCGATGTGACCGGCGAAGGCTTGCGCCGTCTCGGTCGATGACCAGTGCAGTCGACCTTCCAATGCCGGGCGTTGATAAACGGGGTGTCCGAACATGCCGTACTCGGGAGATCCGCCCGCACTCGGCACCGCGGTCCACTTCTCTTGGCTCCAGTCCTGGATGAGCAATTCGATGGGCGCTGCGGCCGACGGCCCAAACATGCGGGTGAGTTGCTCGCGAATATCCATCTCGATTGCCGGATGCATGGACGCCGCTCGCGCGAAGCCGAACAACGCAGCCGGCTCGCCGCCTGGTCCGGACATGTCGTGGATCTCCGCGAGCGGTCCCCGCCTGCTCATCGCGGCCCCAGCGAAACCTTCGGTTCGCCAGAAGGGCTCGTCATAGCGCGCGACCACCTTCACCGAATCACCCATCCATACCGGCGTGCGAACGGCGACATTGACGAGTTCATTCGGCAGCGACTTCGGGAGTTCGATCGCGTGCACCGCGAGTGCCGGCGGAAGTGCGATGACCACATGATCTGCTCGCCACTCGTCAGCTGTCGTGACGACCGTCAGTTCATCGGTAATCCGCTGCACCGGCTGGTCGAGATGGATCACCCCGTCCGGCAGTTGATCGGCGAGGGCAGCAGCGAGAGTCGAGGTTCCTTGAACGATCCGATGCGCGGGAACGTCGATCGGATTACCCGGGTAACGCTGCACACCGGTGAGATCGTCGATGACGGCGTCACCGTCTCGATACTGATCGAATGTTTCGATTCCCAACCGACGTGCTAGGGCCTGCACTCGATGCTCCCCCGGCCAGAACCATGAGGCACCGAGGTCGAGTGGCGATCCCAACAAGCGACCACCGACACGATCGCGTGCTTCGAGGA
>Ga0102934_1002775_pt1 | contig 12038 bp, 11 predicted proteins | sample SalPonR2_A_D1_MG_FD_78175 | JGI IMG/M metagenome (GOLD analysis project Ga0102934, IMG submission 78175) | Salt pond soil microbial communities from South San Francisco under conditions of wetland restoration - Salt Pond MetaG R2_A_D1_MG | ecosystem: Environmental > Aquatic > Marine > Intertidal...
ACCGATCGTACTGCAGGCGACCGTGCGACAGATCGCTCCTCAGCGCGAACGGCTTCGTCGACGGCGCCGATACTGAGGCTACGGCACCGAGAGGCCTGTGCGCTACACTCTGGGCTGAATACAGGATAGGGGCTCGTCATGCGCTCTCTCGCTTCACGCATCGCACTGGTTTCAGTCGGTCTTGTCACCCTGGCGGTGGTCCTTGCGGTCGGCGGCGCCACGCTGATCGGACAACGCGTTGCCGATACCGCGGTCACCGGCTCGCTGTCCACCAGCCAGTCGACCCAACGCTACCTGCAGGAAACGACGGCGCGCGAAGTCGCTCTGACGACCGACCTGCTGGCTGCTGACCCGCATTTCACCGCCTATCTGGTCGAAGCCATTCGCGGCGGTCTGAACGCCGACGCCGGCATCGACACCCGCTCGATCCTTGATCAGGTCGATGCACGCCGCGCCGAGATGGGCTTCGACTTCGCCATGATGCTCGATCAGGATGGCCAGGTGCTGGTTCGAACAGATCGTCCTGTCCGTGGTGAGGAATCGCGGGCGGACCACCCGATGGTGGCCTCGGTGATGGAGGAGCTGATACCGGATTACGGCCCGTGGCGCGAAGGCAATCGGCTCTACAGCGCGGCCGTGGTGCCGGTGACCACCGCCTTCGAACTGGTCGGTTTTCTGGTGACGGGAATGCTGATCGACAGCACCGTCGCCAATCAGATCAAGCAGGTCACGGGCGTCGACATCGCCTTCGTCAGCGCCATCGATCAGGGCAGCGAAGTCATTGCGAGCACGCTGGACAATGACCACAACGTCGAACTTCTGGCCGCCCTGGCAGGGCCTGCTCGAGAAGCGCTTCTCGACGGGCGAGCAATCGAAAGGCTGGATGTCAACATCGACGGCGAAAACTGGGTCGGTCGCGTCGAGCCGATTCTGGATCGAGGTGGATCCGTCCTCGGAGCGGTCATCACCGTGGACTCGCTGGACGCCAAGCTGGCTGGGCATCGCAGCATTCGCAACGCTCTGATCGGCGCCGGAATTGCCGCGATTCTCATTGCTCTCCTGCTCTCTATCGTCGTGGCCCGCCGCATCGCAAGGCCGGTCAGCGCGCTGGCCAGGGTCGCCGACCAGGCCGCGCAGGGCGACTATGAACAGGCGATCGACACGGGCGGCCGTGACGAGGTCGGCACCCTGAGCCGGGCCATCAGCCGCCTGCTGGCCGATCTTCGCGAGCAGAAGGAGATTGCAGGCTACGTGTCGGATCTGTCGCGCCACCTGGAAAGCAGTGACAGCCAGGGTCCTCAGCAGGCACCGGAGGATTCGTCCCTGGTCGAGGCCCCGCCCTCGGGCCCGGCCGTGATCCTGGCTCTGGAATGGGTCGCTGGCGAAAAGGGGGGCGCGGGTTCGACGCTCGAGTCGCTGCAGAGTTGGCTGCCGGCGCTCGAGGCCATCGCACGCAAGAGTGGGGCGAGAATCGCACCCGGTGGAGGGGCTAAGCTGTATCTGATCTTCAGTGCAGGCGAACAGGCCGGGCTGCCGGATGCACTCGGCGAATTGAAAGTTCTGCTTGATCAGCGCAGTGACCCACCAGCCCTGGCGCTGGCCAGCGGGGAGATCGTCAGCTCCGCCCTGAACCTTGGGCCGACCCGGTCCCCGGTCATTACCGGCCGACCGATATTCCACTGCGAGCGGCTGCTCGCCGAGGCAGGACCCCATCGCCTTCTGATCTCACCGACAGCTCACAAGCAGCTGCTCCCGGTCTTGAAGAGATCCGGCGGCGGTGCCGGAATCGTTGAGGGCTTGCGCAGCCAGAAGCGCTTCTACCAGCTCGACCCTTGGCCGCAGAACGATGAGGCAGCGAAAACACTGCCCGTGCAAAGCGAGGCATCCGGCGCCCCGGACCGGCCGATGGCAGTGCGGCCAGGCAGCGTGCTCGGCGACCGCTACGAGATTCTCGAGCCCCTGGGCTCCGGCGCCATGGGCATGGTCTTCAAAGCACGCGACCGCAAGCTCGATGACGTCATTGCCCTGAAGATGCTGTCACCGGCGGTACTGGCCGATCCAGATAACCTGGAGCGGATGAAAACCGAAATCCGGATTGCCAGAAAGATCACCCATCCGAATGTGCTTCGCACCCATGACCTCTGGGAACAGGATGGCCAGCCGATGATCGCGATGGAATACGTCCGCGGAATCGCCCTGAGTCAGCTGCTCGAGCGATCGGGCCGGCTCAAGCTGGCGGCCGGGCTACGGGTCTGCTCGCAGGTTCTCAAAGGCCTGGCAGCGGCGCATCAGGCCGGCGTTCTCCATCGTGACATCAAACCGGCCAATATCATTCTCGACCAGAGCGGCAATGCCCGTCTGATGGACTTCGGTATCTCCCATCCGATCCGGACCGGATCGAACACGGGTTCCGAAGGACCGGCCAAGATCGTCGGAACAGCCAACTACATGGCCCCCGAGATCGTGACCGGCGGAGAAGTCGATGAGCGCAGCGACCTCTACGCCATGGGCGTGATGATGTTCGAAATCTTTACCGGCAGCCTGCCCTATCGCGGTGACACTGCGATGGAGATCTGCACGGCGCATGTCAAGCAGCCGCCTCCATCGCCATCCGAAAGCTGGGAGGAGATTCCGCACGCGCTGGAGCGGATCATCCTGACCTGCATGGACAAGCACCCTGCCCGGCGCTACGCCAGCGCGGAAGTGCTGTTGAATCAGCTTGTGCAGATACGACGCCAGTCGGCTGCGGCGACGATCGTTACGCAAGGCTAGCTTACCTTTGGGCGATCAGAACAGCCAGCGCCACTCCAGGGTGAGGGTCTGGCCGCTGGTATCGAGCGGCCCGCCCGAGGCCTGAGCGACCGGGCGCCGGCTGTCGAGCCAGAGCAACTCGGCCGCCAGTCGATGGCGATCGCTGAACTGGCGGATCCAGGCCAGGGTCCAGGCCTTGCCGCGATCGTCGAACACGCCCCAGGCCGGATTGCCGATCCTGTCCGCGGCACCAAAGCGATCGTGTCGGATCGACCAGCGCCCGTGATCGCTCGAATAAGAGGCCATCAGATAGGCCGCATGAAAATCGACGTCCACCCAGGGTGAACCGGGAAAGTTCATCCGGGTGTTGCCACGGGTCGCTTCAAAGATCAGCTCGAGCCGTTCACTGACGCCCCAGAATCCACCCAGCAGCCAGAAGCCGGTTCGCCAGGCATACTCGTCGTCGTGCAGTTCGCGGTCACCACGATTATCGACCCAGGCCAGCTGGACATTGACCCGGCTGTCGTGGTCGAAGGCAGCGCGCAGCGCATAGCCGGGCTGACCATCGAGGTCGCGGCCGAAGGCGGTCGTGCGGAAAGGGCGCTGGAACTGCCCGAATGCGCCCTCTGATTCGAGCGAGAATACGGGCGGCAGCGCCAGAGATTCATCGACCAGGCTCAGACGATCATGCATCGTCCAGCCGCGCCAGGCGACCAGCGTTCCAAGCTGGTCATTGCCGCCGAAGACCGTCCCACCCAGGCGCCAGATCGAGCCGGTCGGGGTGAAGAAGCTCTGCTCCAGATCGAGCCCGATCGGGCGGAATTCCTCGGCAAACCACGAGTTGATCGCAGAATAACTCAGGGTGTAGGGCGATCCCCACAGGGGGTCAACGTTTTCCTGCGAGCTGGGAAAGAAGAACAGGCCGGCCCGAGCGCGAAGCTCGCTGCTCGAGCCCACGGCACGCTGATACCCAAGCCAGGCCTCGGTGACACCGATTCCGGGGCCGGGCACGTCGGCATCTTCGAGGCGCGTGGCCGCATGCAGACGTCCGCTCCAGCTGCCGCCGGACTGCCAGTTCAGGCCGATCTGGGCCTCCGGGCGAACAAATCCCTGAAAATCATCATCATTGTCGCCGCCGGCATACAGGCGACCGAATCCACCTTCCGGCCAACCCACCGGGCCATCAGCGACCCCGGCTCGCACACCGATGAACCCTTCCCATTCGAGAGGGCCTTCCTGCGCCGGGACAGTAGAAGAGACAGCTGCCAGACCGAGCAGGGCAAGAAAAAGGCAAGGAGAACGCATCACTCTGACAGCCGCCTGTAGAGGGTAGGGCCACAGAGTTTAATTGAAAATCGCAATCGAAGCCCCGCCCGGGCATGATCCCCGGGCGGGATGATGGATGATATCAGCCGATCGCTTGCTCTAGCTCGGGCACGATCTCGAACAGATCGCCGACCAGGCCGATATCGGCAATCTCGAAGATCGGAGCTTCGCCATCCTTGTTGATGGCAACGATCGTTCCCGCATCCTTGATCCCGGTCAGGTGCTGGATGGCACCCGAAATGCCGATCGCGAAATACAGGTCCGGCGCAATGATCTTGCCGGTCTGGCCGACCTGCAGTTCGTTCGGCACATAGCCTGCGTCAACGGCCGCCCGCGACGCCCCCACCGCCGCGCCCATGGATCTGGCGAGCGAGAAGATGATGGCAAAATTCTCCGACGAGCCCAGCGCCCTTCCGCCCGAAACCACGCGTGGTGCAGAGGCCAGATCGGGGCCTTCACCGTCCGAGCCCTCGACCTTGACGAAGCGGGTATGGCCCGGGTCTTCGGATTGTGCGGCGCGTGACTCGACGGTTGCCGAACCGCCGTCCCCGGCAGCCGCAAAGGAGGCGGTGCGAATGGTCGCGACCACCTTGGATTGCTCTGGCACCTTGACCGTCACGATCGCATTCCCGGCATAGATCGGTCGCTTGAAGGTGCGCGCATCGATCACTTCCATGATGTCGGAGACCTGGTTGACGCCGAGCAGCGCGGCTGCTCGCGGCAGCAGATCCTTGCCGAAGGTGGTCGAGGGTGCCAGGACATGCGAGTAGTCGCCTGCAAGCGCGACGATCTCCGGCGCCAGACGGGCTGCAGTCGGGTGAGTAAAACCCTCATCCTCGATGGTCAGCACACGATCCACGCCTTCGATTGCTGCGACCTGTTCAGCCACCGCCGAGGCGGATTCAGCAAATACCACTACGTCGATCCCATCGGCACCCATGGGACGCGCGCCGGTGACGGTCTTGGCCGTGGCCGGATCGAGCGTCTGGCCGTCGTGTTCGGCAATGATCAGAATTCTGGACATCAGAGCAATCCCCGGTTTTTCAGTTCGGTTACCAGTTCAGGAACGGAGTCAACCTTGATACCGCCGCCGCGTTTGGGCGGCGGCTCCCAGGCGACGGTTTCGAGATCGACTGCGTCTTCGATACCCAGATCGTCGATCGCGATGACATCAAGAGGCTTGCGTTTGGCTTTCATGATGTCGGGCAGCTTGACGAATCGCGGCTCGTTCAGGCGAAGATCGGAGGTCATGACGGCGGGCAGGTCGATTTCAAGCGTTTCCAACCCCGCATCGACTTCCCGGGCGATCGTCGCTTTCGACCCTTCGATCTCGACTCTGGATGCAAATGTGGCCTGGGGCCGGTCCCAGAGCGCGGCCAGCATCTGCCCGGTCTGGTTGCAGTCATCGTCGATGGCCTGCTTGCCGAGAAAGAAGATGCCCGGCTCCTCCTTGTCGACCAGGGCCCGAAAGACACGAGCCGCAGTCAAGGGCTGGACGACGGATGCCGCGCTGACCTGAATGGCTCGATCCGCACCCATGGCCAGGGCAGTCCGAAGCTGCTGCTGTACTTCATCACCGCCAATGGACACGGCAATGACTTCATCGGCCTGTCCTTTTTCTCGAATCCGCAGCGCTTCTTCCAGGGCAATCTCATCAAAGGGGTTGATCGACATCTTGACCCCGTCGGTCTCGACGCCACTGCCGTCGGATTTGACTCGCACCCGGACGTTGTAGTCAACCACGCGCTTGATCGCGACCAGTATTTTCATGGAGATTCCTTGCAGTCGTTGGAACGTCTTATCAGGCTTGATATTGTAACGTGCCGAAGGGACGGAAATGGAAAGGGCGCGCCAGTCGACAAGCCGCAGGTCGCGAAGACGCTCGGATGAAGAGAACCCAGCTTTGGAAACGAAAAACACGCCCAATCACCTGATGAACGCTTTGCGTTGTTGCGTTCCAGGCTTCCGGTTTCAGGGTGTTGATTTATTCGCCATGCAGATGATGGCGAAGATTCTGCGCCCTGGAATTCAAGCCTTCAACAGGCCGGCCGCCGCCTGACAGGCGCGGGAGTCGAGCAGAAAGACCCCGTCACCGCCGTGGGTGAACTCCAGCCAGATCAGCTCGACCTGCGGGGCGAGCAGTGCCTGCAGCGCCTCGGCGGCCTCACCGACTTCGCAGATCAGGATGCCGTGCTCGGTCAGGTGCTCGGGCGCCTGAACCAGGAGTCGCCGAACCAGGTCCAACCCGTCAGCGCCGGCCTCCAGTCCGAGACGGGGTTCATGGGCAAACTCTGCCGGCAGCTCCACCATCGAGGCGCTCGGTACGTAGGGCGGGTTACTCAGGATCAGATCGTAGCGACGGTCTGGCACAGCCGAGAGAAGATCGGATTCGAGCACGCTCACCCGATCAGTCAGTCGGTGTCGCGCCACGTTGCGGCGGGCCAGGGCCAGTGCGGGCGGACTGATGTCCAGCGCATCGACTTCGGTGTCCGGATGATGATGGGCCAGCGCGATCGCCAGGCAGCCCGAGCCGGTGCCGACATCGACAGCCCGCCTGAGCTGCCCCCGCGCCAGCCAGGGTTCGAAGCCATCGACAATCAGTTCAGCCAGCGGCGAGCGCGGCACCAGCACCTGATCATTGACCTCGAAAGACAGACCGGCCAGCCAGGCCTCGCCAAGCAGGTAGGCCAGCGGCCGGCGGGTCCGAAGCCTTTCCTCCAGGACCCGATCCAGTGCGGTTCGTTGCAATGGGTCGAGTTCGTGGGTGAAACGACCGGCGTCGAAGTCCGGCGGCCAGCCGAGGACCGAGGAAGCCAGCCAGCAGGCTTCATCGACGGCATTGTCGGTCCCGTGTCCGAACCACAGACCGGCTTGTTCCATCGCCGCGGCCGCGGATCGGACCCAGTCTTCGAGAGTCGGATTGAGAGACGCCATCACACCCACGGTACTGTCATCGAACGGAATATAATAGCGCTATGAGAACTCCGAACCTGCCGTGCCGTCAGCGCGGACGCATTTTTCTGGTCATCCTGGTTGCCGTCGTTGCGGTCGCCTCCGGACTGATCGCCGCCAACCGCTGGATGCAGAGCACAAGTGACTATCAGGCGCTGCAGGCTTTTCCCACGCCGCGAGTCGTCGCCGACTTCGCGCTGGAAACCGCCGCTGGCGAGCCTTTCAGCCTCGAGGATATGGATGGTCGCTGGAATCTCCTGTTCTTCGGCTTCACCAACTGCCCCGACGTCTGCCCGGATACGCTGGCCATGCTGGATCAGTCGATGCAGCAGCTGACCCTGATGCGACGCGAGAAGCTGCCGCAGGTCGTCTTCGTCTCGGTCGACCCCGAGCGCGATCAGGGCGAGTCCCTGGCAGAGTATGTCAGCTGGTTCAACAGCGATTTCGTCGGGGTGACGGGCCCGGAACCCCAGCTCGTCGCCCTGACTCGCCAGCTCGGCGTCGCCTATTTTCGCGAAACACCGGATGAGGACACCGGGTTCTACAATGTCGATCACTCTGCGGCGGTGATCCTGGTCGATCCGGAGGGCCGGCTGTTCGGACGCTTCGCACACCCCCTGGACCCCGCACTGGTGACCGCAGATCTGTTCCAGCTGACCGGCTCGTGAACGCCCAGGCCAGTCTTGCTGTCCGGCTGCTGAGCTGGCCGCAGTATGTCCTGCCCAAACAGCTCCTGACCCGGCTGGCCTGGGCATTGTCGACCTGTCGCTGGCGCTGGCTGAATCAGCCCTTCATGCGGGTCTTCGTTCAGCTGTTCCAGGTCCGGCTCGATGAGGCCGAGAAGAGCGATCCCTCGGACTACGAATGCTTCAACGATTTCTTCACCCGAGCGCTGAAGCCCGATGCCCGCCCGTTGGCCGAGAGCACCCTGATCAGCCCCTGCGACGGGACCATCAGCCAGCTCGGATCGATCAGCAACGGCACTCTGATTCAAGCCAAGGGCCACAGCTACTCGGCGGCCGCCCTGCTCGGCGGAGAGGACTGGGCCGAGACCTTTGCCGACGGCCACTTCGTCACGATCTATCTGGCGCCGAACGACTACCACCGCGTCCATTCGCCCATCGCCGGACGCCTCATCGGCGAACGCCGGATCCCCGGCACGCTGTTCAGCGTGTCGGATGCCACCACGCGAGCCGTTCCGAATCTGTTTACCCGCAACGAGCGCATGGTCGCCATGCTCGAGACCGCACAGGGGCCGGTGGCAGTGGTGATGGTCGCGGCCCTGCTGGTCGCCGGGATCGAGACGGTCTGGGGCGGACCCGAAGAGCGTCGGCCCGGATCGGGCATCGAAACCCGTATACCGTCCGGCGTCGCGCTGGCCCAGGGCGGCGAGCTCGGTCGCTTTCACTGGGGCTCGACGGTCATCGTCCTGACGCCCTCTGGTGCGCCGGACTGGCGTGAATCGCTGAGTGCCGGCCGCCGCATTCGCCTCGGGCAGGCGCTCACCGCCCCATCCCCAGGCTGAAGCATGCAAGCGATTCCTCAATCGAAAGGAACCCAGGCCGCGCACAGCGGATCTCAGCCTGAATGAAATACTGGCCCACAATTGCGCTGATCCTCACGTTTTTTCTGCCGACGCCGGCCCTTGCGCAGGAAGCGGGCTCGCAGGCCGCGTCCGACCGACCGCTCCATCCCTCGCGGCTGGCATCGGAATCGGACCTGGTGGCGCTGATCCAGCTCGAGCGACTGAACTATGAACGTCGACGCGGCTTCCCGGTCGGTGGCCACGCCTGGGTCGACGTGCTGATCCGCTACAAGACAGACCAGCCGATCGATCGGCTTCGGATCGAGGAAACGGGTCTTGGGCCGGATCGCTGCTACTTCCCCGACGTCCCGCTGTGGCAGGAACTGCCGCGTTATCTGGTTTTCCTCCATCGTGCCGGGCGCGGGGATTTCACCGGCCACCGTGGTGGCTGCATGCTCGACGTACTGGTAACCGCCGAGCATCGCTACGCCGTCCGCTGGCCGCAGAATGGACTCACTCTCAACGACGACGAACTCGAGCTGGTCGAGGCCCTGGAATTCATTGGTCCGGGCGCCACAATCGAGGGAGCTGAGCTGACCTCGCTGAGAAAAGAGGCCCTGATGCGAGACTACGCCATGGAAGAGGCCGGGGGAACGGCACTGCGCTATACCCGCGGTATTCCGCTGGAGATATTCCGGGAACAGATCATCGGCAACCAGGCCCTGACCCGGGAGGGTCGGCAGGGCGTCCGGAAAAAGTGAGAGCCGGCCGATAAGCCGGGTTCTGTCGTTGGACAGTCATTCATCTGGGACGACTGTCGCCAGCCGCCTCTAGCAGCCTACCCGGATGCAGCGCGGGCCACGCCATCGCATCCCTATTTGGCCTTGCTTCGAGTGGGGTTTACCGTGCCGTGCCTGTTACCAGCCACGCGGTGCGCTCTTACCGCACCTTTTCACCCTTGCCTGTGAGCTGCCGAAGCAACACCATCGGCGGTCTGTTTTCTGTGGCACTGGCCGTAGACCTTCCCTCGCGAGAAAGCCCCCCAGGCGGTACCTGGCTCCCTGCCCTGTGAAGCCCGGACTTTCCTCCACGCGATCGATTGCGCAGCGACTGTCTGGCCGACTCTCGACCGACATTATGCCCGGAATGCTCGATTGAGGAGCCGCTGATCAGTATCGCTGGGTAAAGTAGTCTGTGGTGATCTTGAGCGCCTGCTGCCATTCGGCCATCAGCTCCGGCGTGGCGCGCGGATCATTTTCCTCGACAGCCTGAAGCAGGCTGTTGCGCCAATGCTGATAGAGAACCGGATCGACCGGCGCCCTCCCCGCGCGACTATGCACATTGGCCATCTGGTCCATCGAGCCCTGAACGATGTTCGAGCCGCCGGCAAAGGTCAGGGCGATGCTGATCCCCCGTCTGAGCGCCTTGTTCTGTTTGGCCCAGTCGGTCTCTGCGAACAGATCGGGGATCCGGCCATCGCGACTCTGAAGCAGCTCGTAGAACCGGGTGATGAACCCTTTGCTGCGAAGGCAGCGGCCGTAGCTACCCTGGATGGCTTCTGTATTGAACGACAAGATGGTATCTCCCTTGAGCGCAACTGCCAGCAGGATCACTGGTCACCGGCCATTCAGTCTAAACCCGGCAGGGACAGCCCGACAAGCGATTCCGCTGGTTTTCAGCCCGGTCGCAGAATTCGCAGCCACCACCAGAAGTTGACCAGCCCCATCAGCGAGGCAGAAACATAGGTCAGGGCGGCGGCGGTCAGGATCCGTCGCGCCGGCCAGCGATCTTCTTGCTTGAGGTAACCGCCCTTGACCAGGATCGGCAGAGCGCGCTTGAAGCTTGCATCGAATTCGGTCGGCAGGGTGACGAAATGAATCAGGATCCCCGAGGCCAGGGTCGCCAGGCCGATCAGAAGCAGGCCAAGCCCGGCGGCCGGCAGGCGAAGCAGCAGGAGAACGACCGGCACCAGCCCGATCAGGATCACCCCGATGCGCTGCCAGCGCGTCATCCACTCGACCAGCCGCGTTCGCCAGATCAGGGGTTCGTAGCCATCGGCATGCTGGATGGCATGGCCGACCTCATGGGCGGCGACGGTCACCGCCGTCAGCGAGCGTTGATCGAAGTTGTCCGGGCTGAGCCGGACCACGCGATCGCGCGGGTCATAGTGATCGCCCTGATCCTCGGTGCGCTCGACGCGGACTTCATCGAGCCCCATCTTGTCGAGCAGGTGCCGCGCCAGCTCGCCGCCCGTGCCCGGATAGCGGTCCTGAGGCCGGGAATAGCGACGCATCACCCGTTTGACCCACCATTGGGGACCGAAAATCAGGGCCGCGGCGACCAGAAGAACAATCAGAATCACGATCCGTCTCCGGCCTTCGAGACCCGGCCGCCGGAGCCACCCCGGGCCGCCTCGATCCGTCTCCAGGCATCCTGGCGCCGGATTCCGCTCAGGCGGGCGAGCATCGCTGCCGCTCGCGACGGCGGCAGCGCCTCGGCCAGCTCCAGCACCAGGGCGTCAATGCTGACCGCCTTTTCCGGCGATTCGTTGCCGGCCACGACCACAACCGCCTCGCCGCGCTTTTGATCCGGGCTGCCCTTGATGAATTCCGCAAGCCGACCCAGACCGGCGCGATGAATGGTCTCATGGCGTTTGGTCAATTCGCGGTTCAGGCAGGCCATTCGGTCGGACCCGAGCGTGTCTGCCATGTCGCTTACAATCACCTCCAGATCGCGCGCTGGAACGTAGAAAATCAGCGTGGCCGCCTGCCCGGACAGGTCGGACAGGCGCTTCCTGCGGGCCGCGGATTTCGCCGGGAGGAAACCCTCGAACCAGAACCGGTCCGTCGGCAGACCGGAAGCCGACAGCGCGGCCACGGCGGCACAGGGCCCGGGAACGGTCGACACTCTGAGCCCGGCTGCGTGGACTGCATCGACGAGCCGGAAACCCGGATCCGAGATCAGCGGCGTGCCTGCATCGCTGACCAGGGCCACGCTCTGATCCTGATTCAGAGCGCGGATCAACGATTCGACTCGATCCGCCTCGTTGTGCTCATTGAGGCTGATCAGGCGGCCCCTGATCCGATCGATATCGAGAAGTCGCTGGGTCATTCGAGTGTCTTCGGCGGCAATCAGATCGACATGGGCCAGAATACTGGCAGCGCGAGAAGACAGGTCGGCTCGATGGCCGATCGGTGTGGCCACCACATACAGCACGCCCGCCTCTGGCAGGCAGGATGCATCGGCGATCGGGTCGACTCGGGATTCGGCAGTCATAAGCTCAGGATTGTACGCGGGTCATCGTTTATCATCCGTGCTTATGGCAGCGATCCCGATGACCCGTATTCTTGCCGTGCTGATGGCCGCAACCCTGCTCGGTGCCTGCGCGCCGTCGTCGCCGGTCGTTCGCGACAACGGGCGCTCCGATCAGGACTTCGAGCAGGCCGAACGCCTGGACCGATCCGGCGCCCATGCCGAGGCGGCC
>Ga0102934_1002776_pt1 | contig 12034 bp, 7 predicted proteins | sample SalPonR2_A_D1_MG_FD_78175 | JGI IMG/M metagenome (GOLD analysis project Ga0102934, IMG submission 78175) | Salt pond soil microbial communities from South San Francisco under conditions of wetland restoration - Salt Pond MetaG R2_A_D1_MG | ecosystem: Environmental > Aquatic > Marine > Intertidal...
CAGTCAGTTGAACAAGAACTGGATTTTTCTTAGAATCCAGCCATTTAACGAGCTTCAGCATATCATCTTGCGCCATTGTAGTGCAACCAGCAGTAGAGTCTTGTGGCGCTGTCCAGCAATGTAAAAATATGCAGGAACCAGCCTCTGAAACTACCGGTGATTTATTGTGTTGAACCATAACACGCAGGTAATAGGCAGTTGGCGATCGTTTGCTAACTTCTGACGGTTTCCAATCTATACTCTCAACCTTTGCATTGTTGACCAATTGATTGTAATATTTTGATTCAGGATCATCGATACATTCCAGCATTTTGCTAACAGGTATATAATCGAGATTCAATTCTCCCAGCTGGCTGGAATCAGGAAAACCAAAAGCAGGGCCTAATTTAAACACTCCGCTCGTGCTACAGCCATCACCCTCAACTTTGCGAGGGTACATTGTAGAATCCAATTTATGCAGGCCTCTCCCCCATCCCAGACCATTAACCCCCAGAATAATTGGAATCTTCTGACCAATTTTCTGCCACTTACCAGACAAGGGACGGCTGAATTGATACAATTCTCCTTCGGAAGCCCTTGGGGACGGTGTAGTCACAACCAGCATTTGCCTGGAATTGGCCGGAATTGGCCTTCTAGCCCCTTCTTCCATAGGTAACAAAATCATGAAGACAGCCACTCCAATCAAAATTACCAGCACAAATAAAGCGATCAACATTCTACCGATCTGATTTTTTTCTCTTGACCGGCCCTTATCCCTATTACTCATAAATAAACTCCATTTATTACTCCATTAATATATATAGACATTCTCAAGTACCCTTACAAAAATCAACAGCAATCAATTCCTGACTCCTCTTCAATAAACAAAGTTAGTAAAATTACTGTTTAATTCAATCGATAATATCCATTTTTATCTTTTATATAATCGATCAAGGCTCGATAGGTAGAATTGCTGCTAATTGTTGATGAATCACCAATAATGATCAACTTTTTTCTAGCCCTGGTAATGGAAACATTCAGACGTCTCAGATCTTTGAGAAAACCAATATTTCGATCAGGATTGTTGCGGACTAGAGACAGAATAATGATCTCCTTCTCTCGCCCCTGAAATCCATCTACTGTATCAATTTCAATGCTCTCATTATCAATCTTGCTGGCAATTAGATCAGCCTGATCTTTGTAAGGCGAAATCAGGGCCACCTCGCTTCCATTAATGCCAGTTTGTATCGCTCTCTCCAGAATCTCAGTTGCAAATTGGGATTCCACTATATTTCGATAGGATTGCGAATCTTTAACCGATTCCTCAACAGCCTCTTTGCTAACAGTATCCAAAAATATAACGGGCTTTTCAGGATCAAATACATTATCAAAGAAAGGCTCTTCCGGCAATTCTATTTCCAGATCGTCAAGAGTCCAATTTTTGACCAGAGCTGCAGCCCTTAATTCCTGATCATAAAAATGCTGTGAGGGAAATTCCATGATTTTTTCATTCATTCGATATTGGGTGCGCAGGAGTTGCTTGATATCATTTCCATGAATATCCAGGAGTCTCTCAAATAATGATTTTGCCAGCCCTTCCTGTTCAGCTTTTTGATTGAGAATTGTAGGCGGTAATTGCCTGTGATCTCCAGCCATGACTACCCTTTTGGTTTTCGTTAATGGAATCAAGGCCGAAGGTTCTGTAGCCTGGGTTGCTTCATCTAAAACCAGAAGATCAAATTCACGATCAGTCATAATTTCCGAACCTGCTGTTGAATTAGTGCAACAAATAACTTCAGCTTTATTTAAAATTTTATTGACAGCCTGTTCTTCAAGTTCATCAATCTGACGAAAGTAATCATTGATCTTATCCTGAATTTTTAGCCAGCCTGCCATTGATTGGATTTTATCTTCTGGAATGTTCCGGGTAGTTTGGCCTTTAGAAGCCAGTTCTCGAATGCTGCTATCGCTCAATCCTCGCCGCCAGCGTCCCTCTGGCAATGTGTATTGATCCTGTTCCTCATCCAGATCAAAAGCCCTTTCCCGTAGTTCCTGAGCCTCTTTATAAGTTGAATTATCCTCAAGCATATAATCCAGAGTATGTTCCCTGAGCAAAGGATTAACCCGGGCAGGATGTCCTACACGTACAGTTCTGACACCTCTTTTGACCAGCCATTCCACAATATTATCTACGGCAACATTGGAATCAGCAGTAGCTAGAACTGTCTCCTTTTTGGCAACAGCCTGCTGAATGACTTCAATACAGGTCACAGTTTTACCTGTTCCCGGCGGGCCATGGATCAGGAAAAAATCACGGGCTGCTAGTGCCTTTTGAACTGCTTTAATCTGGGAATTGTTTAGATTCTTGTTAAATAGAACTATTTCTGAGACAGCATTTAACTCAGTATCTTCCAATCCCAGAAGTTTATCCCGCATAATTGACAAATTACCTGAAGCCCTTTCTAGTTTATCAAGCGCTTCTAGCATGCGTTGATAAGTAATATCATTAACATACAGATCAATTCTTAGTCCTTTCTTAGACAAAAAACCTGGTGGTTTTTTATCAAAAGAGACCGTGATTGAATAATTCGTTTGTCCAATCACCGTTCCGGTCGGATTATCAGCAAGAGGATCATTTTTACTGACCATGACCAGATCGCCGATGCTAATTTCATTTTCAGGAAGCTGTTCTCCGCCGCGATAGCGAACAAATTTGATTAAATACTTGTTCCCCAGTCCTGTGCCCTGATCACGGCCTTTCAGATGCAAAATTGCCCGGCCCTTTTGCTCACGCTGCCAGCCTGATAGCTGCCGAATTTCATTCTCATGTCTGCGCATTTCCTCCTTGCGCTCCATTTCAACAAAATTGCTGAATTTTTCTGCATAATTGGTAATCCCTTTATGCTTCGCAAAATTGGAATCACTAAACAGGCGAACATTGACTTGCTCGCTTCCAATAGTTTTATTTTGCATTCTATCAATTATGATTTCAGCAACCTCATCTTCAACTTCCACTCTGGCCATATTATCATTGAGATCTATATTCCCAATTTGATCAGCTTTTATCCCAGCTTCATTAATAAAGGCACCGACAATATCGCCAGGCCCGATTTTATTGCTTATATTTGTTATCATTAAATCAGTCATAGATTTTCTCCAATAAAATTCAAAATTATTTAGTCTATCAGCACAAACTTAAAAATATTTTTTCGGGATTAATAATTTTACAATTTAATACTAAATTCCATGTTCGTTGACCAGTAATCTGTAATCTGCTATCATCAACTTACATTCAATATATAGCAGAAGCTGTCATCCTGATTAGCGAGCGAAGTGAGCGTTATTGAAGGACAAACCCTGGCAAAACTTCTGCCATGTACGTCCATTTCACTAATTCTCATATTGACAAACTCATAAGACCTTAATCATTAATCTGTAATATTCTATAATTGCTAAAATACAACAATCTAAGATGCCCCCAACTCTTTAAACCTTGTCGGTCTTTAAGCTCTGCAAGGTTTGAAAAAAAAGCCCCTATCTCAAACATAATTATCACATCACCTTTTTTATTTTCAATATTATATCCTCATCAAAAAAACTTTGATTGACAGAAAATTTAAATAAATTCGGGCCAATTCGTGTAAGTCCAAATATTTTCTGTAAGCTGTAATCGGTATTTTCGAAGGTCAAACTCTGGTACAAATTCAGACAAATACACCAGTATTAGTGGTCACAGAGTATCCCCCAACTTATCAATTACCGCTTTAGCATAAATAATTACAGCATGTAATCTAATAGAGTATTTATAAAATACAATTATAAATTCATGTAGATTCTTAACTTACCTGGTTTTAGTAACTTAATTTCTAAAAATCCACATTTAATATTTGGAATTAATAACAAATATTTTTAAACTATTAACCATAAAGCAAAACATTTTATTTATTTCACATTCGAGCGAGAAAATTTTTATAATTTTAGAGTTGAATTATTAACTCATATGGGAAGCACACATGGAGAAATTATTTCATTCTTCACAGATTTGTCCGATTTGTAGTAATCATGGAGGGCAGATCTGTGCAAAATGGGACCTTAATGGTCCTTAATCAAGCAGGCCATATTAAGGAGTCCCTGTCAGTGTTAAGTTCCAGAATTAAGTAACCTGCATGCATGGTTCTGGAACTCAAATTAGGTACTCTGACCCAATTTTAAAATCCTAATTTACCCTGAAATGATTAGTATTATCGCTATTATTTTAGAAAAGACATATCTTTAAATGGCTTAAGACGGTTAAATAGGTCATCTATTTTTGTTTATGGTGATCTTCTTATTGCCAGCCTGAAAGTTTTAAATTGACTAATAATGTCATTATCGAAGGATTATTATGTCAAAAAAGCACCATACACCTATAGGCTACCTTTAATAAAATTTTTTAGGTCATGAATTAGAAAGGTAAATATATTTTTAGCCAGTATTCCTTAGAAATTTCATTTTTTACAAAATCCTGGATAATATTAGACGGCAATAGCACTTGCTGGGGACACTACCAGTTTTTCATGTCATCTTTTGTTTACCTAAAAATCATAATAAAGACGTCTTTTTATTTAATTTTCATGTATTAAATTTATTCGAATTTAAAATCTTTAAAGCGAATACTAATCATTTCCAGTTCTTTTATAATTTTGTCTCTATAAAATGTCTAAATGATATTTTTTAGTGTTTTTATTTGTGAAATTTTCTCATTATAGAGGTAAACTATGAATATTAATGTCCTAGTTGCTGAAAGTAGTCCTATTTACCGAGAAGGTCTAAGATCAATATTTGATAGCGAAAAAAATATTGCTATAGTTGGTGTTGTTGACAATGGTGATCAGACTATCCAAAAAACAAACGAACTGTCCCCCGATGTAGTTTTAATGGATGTAAGTTCCGACAGGATGAATAGTCTTCTGGTTAGCCAGCAAATTGAAGATATTTTAGCATACACAAGTGTAGTGATCCTCTCCCGAGAGGATGAATTCAAAAATGGAAATGGTGCAAAATATATTTACAAAGCGCTCAAATCGGGAATTAGCGGCTATCTCACCCAGCAGGCAACTCCTGATGAAATAATTCGAGCAGTCCGGTTCGCTCACAAGGGCAAACGCTATTTACAACATGAGCTCAGTGAAAATTTGATAAATAGCTACATACTGGAAGATAATATTGTACCTGAGGATCCTATGGGTAAACTCAGTTCCAGGGAAAAAGAGGTGCTGAAAATGGTCTCCCAGGGAAAGTCATCAAAGGAGATTGGCAGTATTCTAAACATTTCCGAAAGTACTGTAAAAACCTATCGCAAAAGATTTATGGACAAACTTGAACTTAAAAATATTCCGGATCTTGTTAAATTTTCTATCCGCAATGGAATAATCTCAATATGATCTTTATTTTATCGATAAAGATTAGATATTAAAAAATTAGATGTATGATTAAGAGAGGGAAATAATTCAATTGCTCACAATGAGAATCAAATTGGATAAAATAATCTAAATGCAATCCTGTACTTTTGTTGGAGGCAAAAGTACTAATAGATGCAAATAAATTCCAATGGAGAAGGAAAGGGAAAAAGTGAAATTTTTTATCTACTGCTTTAGTTTCGCTAGCTGTTTAGAAAAACATCATCGTCTAGATTTATTCAGGCAATTATATTACTATTACCAAAAAAACTTATAAAAATCAAACAGGGGCTCAAATCCCATTAAGAGGAGTCTAAATTTGTACATAGAGCAATCCAGCAAAATAGAAACAAATGTTCAAGGTGAGATGGGGCACTGGTTAATGATCCCTGAACAAAATATTGCCAGTTGGTCAAAAGAAATTTTTGACATTTTTGGTCTTGAACAGGAAAATCCTCAGATTTCTTCCCAAATCTATCAACAATATCTTAACTCATCCGATTGGAAAAAATTACAAAATGCAATAGAAATGTCTATTGAGAAGGGAAACTCCTTCCAGATCGATGCCAGAATCACCTATCCTCGCAAAAATAGTAGGTGGATCCGCATTACAGGTAGTCCCATTAACAATCAAAAAAAGAAACATATCAAAATTATAGGCACTATTCAGAAAATTAACAATCATCAAGTAAGAAAGCATGCTCAGTCAAATAAAATGCTAAAATACAGAAAAATACTGGAAAATTTGCATCAAGCTATCGCTGTTATTCAAGGACATAAATTAATTTATGCCAATAATGCTTTTGCTGAAATAATCAAAGAGGATCAGTCAGATATTTTATTTGAAGATAGCAATAAATTTTTCAGCCCTAATGTTATTTCCAAAATGATCAAATTTTTGAATAATGAGCATAAAGAACTATTAAGAATCAAAACTTTTAAAGGTACTTTGATAAATAGCAAAAGTCACGAAATTCCGGTAGATATTAAATGCAAAGCTACCCAGCTTCAGGAAATGTCAGCACTTCTGGCTTCTATAACAAAGATATTAGACAATAACGCTGGTACTCAAACCATTAAAAAAGGAAAAAAAGAACTGGAAAATTTTGTGCACATTTGTGCCAGTTGCAATAAAATTCGTGAACAAGAAAAAGATGAAAAGCCCTGGGTTTCTCCTGCTGTTTATTTTAGAGAACGAATTCCTGATATGAAATTTTCACATGGATTATGTCCTGAATGCCGGGATAAATCCATGCAGGAATACCTTGAATTTAGAAATAAAAATGGTGATGAATAATGAATTATATAACTGATTTTAATTCTATTACTAAAAAATCCAACTTTGCAATATCTAAATTTAATATAATATCTATACAAACAATTGAAATATGGCCCCTTAATAAATAATCCTAAAATTTTAATATAAGCTAACTTTATATGATGATAACTACAACAAACACAGTTCAACATAATTTATACAATTATCCTAATAAATATATGAGTCCATATATAAATACTGGACAATTTTTAAAGTTTACTGGTGTTACATTACTGTAAACTTTAGTCTATTCTTCATGAACGCTTAAAGTACTCTTTTGGCTACATATTGCGATTTTTTTAGCAGTCCATGTGACTGACCTGGCGAAGCCATGTCTAGATCTTTTCCATATTATCAATAAGTCTACAAATCATTTCCATAAAATAATCAAAAACAATTAAGCAGGACAAACAAGAATACAAACACTAAATATATATTCATTAATTGTTATTTTCATCAACTAAAATTCCCTAGTTCGCAAAATCTAAGAATTCACTTTTCCCAAATTTTCTACCTTAATTAGAAAAACCATAAAAATATTTTATGAATCATTAAAAAATTTTATGCTTTTCATAAAGAAACTTAACACATGCCCATTTTCATGAAATTTAAATTATCTTTGTATATAATTGTTTTAACATGTTTTTATCTGTCCTGTTTTACTGTTGGTATAGTAATTGCGCTATATATAGGGCCTGTTTTTGAAAATTCCGATCGTTTTATTTCAGATTGCTACTGCTCAAAACACTATTCATTACCACTTTTATAACCAGTCCATGTGACTGACCTGGCGGAGCCGTGCTTGAATTAATTAAGAATTTAGAATTATGGATTAAGAATAGAAGAAAACAAATCTGATAAAAGATAAACCCTTTGTTTTTTTTTAAAGATTATCAAGCTGTATAAATATCTGACAAAAACTAAAAAAGAATACGGACTCACGAAGCAGATATTCCGGTCGGGAACTTCAACCTGCCCCCTTAAATAAGGCTGATAAAGTACACTGTCTATCAAATAAAACAAAATTCAATATATGTATTTAATATTTTGCTTTAACCTGAAAAATTCATAATCATTTCATATCATGATCCCGATCACTTCGAGAAATTTTAAACCATTTAGGCCGCCCCCGAAAACTCCAGGATTAAAAGAAATAATCTAATCGAAATTTTCACTGAAGGTAGTCGGGATGAATAAATCACGGGATTAATCAGATAAAATGAATTAAATAAAATTCGCGTCAATTCTTGTAATTCGCGGTAAAAAATTATTTGAGGAAACTATATTTTCTCGTCAATTCGATCAAGAAAAAAGGGAAAACACCAACCATGAATATTCGGAAACCAATTTTTATTATAACACTAATAATTTTACCTATTATCCTTAGTTCCCAGACATCGCCTAACCAAAGTTTGCAAAATATCATCCGTCAGAATAATAATGTTCTCATGCCAACCGGTGATCAGAAATATATCACCTCTCAGGATGGTACAATTCGAATGTTTGTCAATGTCTGGGGTCAAGTAAATCGACCCGGAACTCACCTGGTTTATGAAGATATTAATATTCTCAACCTATTATCGATATGTGGTGGCCCTAAAGAAGGTGCTAATCTGTCCAAAATAAAGATTATTCGAGAAAATCCAGATAGCACAGGATCAAATATAAAAATCCTGAATGTTGAAAATTTCCTTGAAAAGGGTTCCCGGGAAGATCTAATAAGACTCAAGCCCTACGATACAGTCATTATACCGGAAAGTGTGCCCCATCTCCTATTCTCAAATCTCAACCTCCTCAATACAACGCTCCATCTCATAACCCTCTACTTTCAGATTGAATACTACCGCAGACGATGATCGGTAATCCCAATCCAAAATCCCTATAAAAAGACTATCCAGTCAAAAATTCAATACCGAAAAATGAACTCCGGGGCAGGCCCCCGAAAAAATACCTCCGGGGCAGGCCCCCGAAAAAATACCTCCGGGGCAGGCCCCCGAAAAAATACCTCCGGGGCAGGCCCCGAAAACACAACATCCTTCCCATTCCACCCACGACCACACCACTATACCAGGAGATCTCTCCCTCATTTCATTCACTCGAGATGACATGCCTTTTCTCCTATTCATTCTTTTCCAATTCCCAATACACATCTGGATTTCGCATCCTGACCTGCCTGCCCGATGAAATCACCTTTATTTAATTGGGTGAAATTCTAATCTTATTTCACCGGGTCGATCAAAACCGAATGGGTTCGGGATTTCGCTTCGCCCAAAACCGAATGAGTTCGGGATTTCGCTTCGCTCAAAACCGAATGGGTTCGGGATTTCGCTTCGCTCAACTTTAATTTTTCTGATTTCTGGTTTCTGCTTTCTAGTTTCTGCTTTAGCATTCCCGTTTCCACATACTAAAATCTCCCATCCTTAATTTTAAATCATTCTACATTTCACATTATCCATTCTCAAAGTTTCAAACATATCTTCTGTTAACAAACTCACATATTAACAAAGTCTTTTCGCTCACCACCTTATCTTTAACCTTAAATGAAAAAATTCAAGAAAAGCGCGTAATTCTCGCACTAAACAATAAAAATGGATAAAAAATGAATACTAATAACAACCGAAACAATGGTGCAGCCAAAGAGCGTGTAGAAGCTCGTAATCTGCAGGATTACTATAAAATTGTAGCCTCAAATAAATGGTACATTGTACTCATTGCTCTGATTGTAATTGCCATTGGAACTCACAATGCACTCACTTCCCCATCTATCTATGAGTCCAAGGCCAAACTAATGATCGAAAACCAAAGCGACATGAGCGATATGTTCTCCTTTCAGGGTAATTTTACCAATGAAACTATGGCCAATGAAATTGAAATCCTCAAATCAAGAGAGTTGAAAGCACGCCTGATCATCTCACTATGGGATTCACCATTAAAAGACAGCCTCTTTATTTTAGGAACCCGCCAAATTGATACAACAGAAAGTTTTGTAGGCAAATTCAAAAGTAAAACAAAAAATGCTATCAAGACAATGATTAAAGGTGTTATTGGGAATAGCAATGGGCATGGTGAAGATTCTCATGGTAGCAAACAAAGCAAATACAGTCAACTTAATGAATGGATCTCCAATCGTGTTAAAGAATTACCCCCGGGATTGACTCTTGAAAAATTATACAGTCTGGTCGGAAGCCTGGGCACTAGTTCCTTCAATATTCAACCCAATAAAGAATCAACTATCATTAATATAAGCTATAAAAGTCTGGGTAAAGAAGAAGCTCAACTTGTGCTGGAAAAATTTATCAATATTTACCAGCAGACTGATGAAGAACGCAGTGCCAAGGAAATCACAAAACTGAACTCCTTTCTCAATGAAAAGGTCAAGGAGCGTGAAAAAGAACTCCAAAAAGCCCGCAGCAAAATGGAAAATTTCCAGGAAAAGGAACTTGTTTTTGGAGTGGAAGGCAAAAACCAATCAATACTGGAGCAAACCACTCAAATTGAATCCAAGTATTACAATGCTCAGGCTGAGGTAGAGATCAAACAGCAGGAACTAAAATTGCTACGCTCCCAGCTCTCAAAACGTGAAAGCCGACTGGCCGAGAAAGTGGGAAATGTTATCGATAGTGAATTGCGGGCCTTGCGACAACAACTAGTTAAACTCCAGGCCAAAAAAATTGGTGCTATTAACAAATATCAGCAGGATCATCCGGAAGTTGCCAATATTCAAAATGATATCGATAAGATTAAGAGTAAAATTCAATCTAAAACCAATCAACTCATCACACAGGGCATCTCAGTTGCCGATCCTATTACTTTTTCACAGGAACTGGTGACAAAAATTCTGAAAGCTGAGGCCGAACTGGGAGCCCAAAAAGCAAAAGTCCAGCAGTATAACCAGATCTTTGAAAGATATAACGACAAACTTCAACAATTACCCCAAAAACAACTCCAATATGCCTATCTAAAACGGGAACTGGATGTGCTGGAGGAAAACTATATTTTTCTGCGTAAAAAACAGCAGGAAACCCGCATCAACCGGGCTTTTGAAGCTGGTAAGATTCGCATCATCGACCATGCTTTTACTGCCTTAAAAGTCGAGCCTAATGTCCGCCAGATCATTCTCAACTCTATTCTTATCGGAATTGTTCTTGGTGTCGGATTTGCCTTTGTTAAAGATTATCTCAACAATACAATCAGTTATATTGAAGACCTGGAAGATAAAGATATTCCGATTCTTTCTAGAGTGCCCTATACACTAAATGAAGTCAAAAAGGTGAAAACTGATAATTCAAAAATAAGCCCCGAAGTCATATCCTATTTCAAGCCTCTTCACCCTATTTCAGAGTCCTATCGAAATCTTCGTACCAATATCAATCTTTCCACTGCTGATAAAAAAATTAAATCCGTTTTGATCACTAGCCCCGGCTCTACTGAAGGTAAAACCACAATTGCTAGTAATGTGGCTATCACCTATGCCAATATGGGTAAAAAAACCCTGCTTTTTGATTGTGATCTGCGCCGCTCGCGTATCCATCGAGAGTTTGGCCTACACCGCAAACCCGGTCTGATCCAGTATCTTGTCGATGATCAACCTATCAAAGAAATCATTAAAGAAACTGAACAGGAAAATCTTTTTGTGATAACTTCCGGAGGCCATCCACCCAATCCATCCGAACTCCTCGATTCTCATAAAATGCGGGAACTAATGAATAAATTGGCTGAAGACTACGATAATATCATCTACGATAGCCCGCCTGTAATTCCAGTCTCTGACTCGATGATCCTTTCTGACAAAGTAGATTTCCTTGTCCTGGCTGCCATGCTAGATAATACCCACCAGGCCGCCCTTGACCTGTCAATAGAAAAATTAGAACAGGTTAAATCTAGACCCAATGGGTTCGTCATTAATGGAATTCGTGAAAAGCATCATAAATACGGAAAATATAACTACTACTACAAAAGATACTACCGTTACTACCAGGAGGATGGAACAAAACATAAACATCACCGCAAACGCAATATCTTTCAGAAAATATTTAATGGATAAAATGCTCAGTAAAAGAATACCTGTCCGCGAATTAATCGAATTAAAGGGAAACCGGAAACCGGAAACGGGAGACCGGAAAGAAAAAGTAGAAAGCATAAAAGCACGAAAGAATTAAAGGGAAACCGGAAACCGGAAACGGGAGACCGGAAAGAAAAAGCAGAAAGCATATTGGCATGAAAGCATAAAAGCACGAAAACAGGAAAAATTAAAGGGAAACCGGAAACCGGAAACGGGAGACCGGAAAGAAAAAGTAGA
>Ga0102934_1002778_pt1 | contig 12031 bp, 6 predicted proteins | sample SalPonR2_A_D1_MG_FD_78175 | JGI IMG/M metagenome (GOLD analysis project Ga0102934, IMG submission 78175) | Salt pond soil microbial communities from South San Francisco under conditions of wetland restoration - Salt Pond MetaG R2_A_D1_MG | ecosystem: Environmental > Aquatic > Marine > Intertidal...
CGAGAGGGGGCGGGCGGGGGATGGCGGCCGGGGGGGGGGGGGGGGGGGGGGGGGGGGGGGGAGGGGGGGGGGGGGCGCCTCAGGGGGGCACGGCGCTTGTCATGCACATCGACCAGGACAAAGTGGGGCTGATCATCGGCCGGTCCGGGGCGGTCATCAAGGAGATTCAGCACCGCACCAATACGCGCATTCAGGTGCCTACCACCGCCGAGCCCAACACCCATCCCCCCGTGCGGGCTGTCACCATCATGGGACCCGGCGATGGACCGGAACGGGCGCGCTACGAGATTGAAACCAAGCTAATGAACGAAGGTTGCCGAGACGCCCACGGCAACTACATCCCCTACCAGCCTAGCCCCGCCTTTATCGTCCCCGTCGGTCCAGGCGGTGTGCCCATCATGCCGGGGGCGGCTCCTCCCCCTCCGCCCCAGGGGGGGGGTTACTACCCTCCTCCCCCGGGCTATCAGCCCCAGCAGCCACCCCCGCCCGGATATCCACCCCCTGGATACCCGCAGCAGCCTGCGCAGTCAGATCCTTACGCCGCTTACTACCAGCAACAACAGAACCAGGGCCCCAGTCCCGCGCAGCAGCAACAACAACAGCAGCAACAACAACAACAACCACAACATCAACCACAACATCAACCACAGCCTCAACAGCCGCAGCAACAGCCAGCATATGCTTCGCAAACGAACGGTGGTGATGCCGCCGCTGCACAACAACAACAACAGGCTGCTCCTGCTCCCGCTCCAACATCAAGCTCTGACTCGGCGAGTAATGGAGCAGTTGGAGGTGAAGCAGCTTATGATCCCACTCAATACTGGGATCAATTCTGGGCATACGCTGTGCACTACGGAGAAGAATACGCGCGCAAGCAGTACGGCACGTGGGCACCGCCTGAAGGTACGCCGCCTCCTCCCGGTATCTCCCTTCCTTCCGCCGCGCAGGCCATGGCCGCCATCGCGGCACTGGGTCAGACATCTTAGAACTGGGTGACTACAAAAATGGTGGAACGGAAGAATAATTGACCACCGAAATCGAGTTCTTCAGGGTTCACGAGGAAAGTGTGGTGAAGAGACATAATGGTAGGGAGGTTTTTTCGTGGTATTTAGAAAAGTTAAGTGTTTTCTTTTGATAATCCAACTTGTATCGTTTGGTTCATCTTGACAAAATTATCAATACTCCACGTTGCCTTTTCATGCCAACATAATCCATTTTTAACATTCTCCCAGCAACAATAGCTTCACATGAAAAGCCGTTGCACGTTTGAAAGCAGTTTGAAATTTGAACGCTTATCGCTCCCTCTGATTCAAGTATTGGTCATGTGTCTCACGCGCGACGAGTGTATATATGGTCGTTGAAATCTGATATCATAAGATGTCAACACCCCTTTCGTATCATATTGGAAAAAGCTAGCATCATCACCGTTGACCGCACACCAAGACAGATTGCTCTTCGTACCACGCCCATACCTACACACGTACACACGCTTCCACCAAGAAATCACGGCATCATGTCGTCTTCCGCTATTGGATCTTCGAACTCATTTTCATGCGATGGTACTGGTCATAAATGGCAAGATAAGGTGTCGAGAATGTCTAAAAAAGTGGTAGTTGTGGGGGCGGGCCCAGCAGGAATTCACGCAGCAAGTCGTCTCCGGCAGCGTGGCTTCACTGATATATCTATCTTTGAAGCAGGCCCTGCTATCGGAGGACGATGCATCACGCGAATGATGCATGGAGGAAACGTGCCAGTTGAAGCTGGCTTTGTAGCCAATATTTCCGCTCAGAACGCGTTGACAGACCTTGTGGTAAGGAGAGCGGAATCCCGATAAGTGAAGTGAAACGTAACAAAATCTGTCTAAACTTAGCTGTAGACAGAGAGCTCATCCCCTGCTCCAAAAGTGAAAATGTTCGCGCTCTTATACCCCATGTATTAAAATCTGCCTCGGCATTCCTCCACACAATATATGCTTAGGGTGAGTACGGCCTGGCCGTCCAAGAAGAGGTGGTAGGGCAGATCAGCCCCGACTCGATCCCACGCGATGGCAACGAAAGGGTCGAACGAGAAGCAGAATTTATGCCTGGATCGAAAAGCTTTTCATCAGTCGGGAGGAAACACTTTCGTAAGTGTGTCGGGCAAGAAATTGAGACTGCCGACAGGGACGAAGGTAGCCCTTGTTATGGACACCAAATCTCCACCAGCTCCGACAAGACGGCTCAAGTAGCTTGTGACTTACCCAATAGCCATAGAGAAAAAGACATGAAAAGCTCTTCACGCATTCTAAGTGTCCGCGACAATGTTCCCAACCCGCCGGCCAACAATTCTCCTCCCTTGACCTTCGAGGCGCCCTCCAAGGCCGAGCAGAGCCCTGTCTTTAGTAAGGTAAAGACCACGGAGGGGCGTTCTGCTCCATCCATCGTCCCATCACTCTCCTCATTTTCCCGGTCCGCATCAAATGTGGCAGCCAGCACCGAGTTCAAGCGCAGCATAAGTAACATGGGTGACAAGATCCGCGACACCTCTATGTCAGAAATGACTCCCATGCGTCGGCTCTTTTCCCGTGGTATTTCGAACATCAAAGACCAGGTCGGCTCGCTTCTCGGAGAAGAACCCATTGTGGGGGCTGTACGCCGCTATACACGTGCACACAAACAGATCCTTGGAGAATACCCTCTTGGCATGCCCCCCCGTCCTAAGCCCGAAGACCTGTCTGAGCTGGACAAAACTTTCGGAGATTGGCTCAAAGAGCACGACCTTCTAGACCTCGTTGCTGTCTTTGTGCTGTTTCCTCTTATGTTAAGTTACCAATGTCTTATGGAAATGCCGGCCTTCTATGGGCTGTGGTGTTATCATCCTCAGCGTGTGATGGGCCTTGTTGACAGTCGCAGAGGTACGCTGAAGCTGCCTCGTTACACGGTTCTTACATGTGGATGGCAAACTTTGTGGACTCACATTGCAGTTATTGAAGGTCTTCATGTTCATTTAAATTCCACGATTAAGTCCATCCGTCGGCCATGGATGGGTAAGAAGGGGCTGCTCGTTGTGGAGTCACGAGAATCGTCATGCGCGACAGGTGCGGTTACTCCAGACAAGATTTGTAGTGGGAAAGTACCCGGGCCAAAGATGCATGAGTTTGACCTCATTGTTATTGCCTGTAGCCTCAAGACCGCTGTCCCACTCTTTGTCGATGCCTCCCATGAGGAGCGCCAGCTCGCGTCGTCCTTGGAAGAATACGCCTTGTGCAGCACGATGTTCGAATCAGACATCATCCCAGGAGAACGACCTATTGAACTTTTCCCATTTCCCAAACGTGGAGGGGCCTCTGGCCAAGTATTTGCTCAATTTAACTCGCGCCTGCTCGTACGCAAATTGCCCGATGAGGCAGCCCCGCAGGTCGAGTGGGGCTGTGTCGAAGCGCCCACTGCCTGCAAGGGAGCGTCGCCGGCCAAAGACCCGCGCATTGTGTTTCAATTCCTTGACCGGGCTCCTAGTGCCGCAGATGTGAAAATGCTGCGGCGAAGACTTGAAATGTTCTTTGACGATCAATCGTTCAATGAGCCCACCATCCTGAAACAGTGCCTGTGGAAGTTTTTCCCTCATTTCCCTACAAAGGCCTTACTGGAAAGTGGATGGCCATGGCGGCTTCAGAAGTTGCAGGGGCATAACAGCACGCTATACCTCGGAGCGAGCGCCTGCATGGACGCCTTGGAGGAAGTGCTTCTGTACAATGATGCTGTAGTCCAGCGGCTTTTCCCGTCATGATCTGCGATGAACGAAGCAAGTCATGAGTAGGAACGGGATTAAAAGAGCTTCGCGACACTAAAGCAGTAAAAACTGTAGCACTCAATGTGTGGGGGAGCGACGGCTTCAAGTTAAGCTACCCTTTATCGTCGGATGTTTTGTTTGTCACCTTAGATAATGCCATGTTGTCTAGAAAAATATGAAACCTATGCGTTCGTCAATTGCATTGCCTCCAACTTTTCCTGTTGCTCCAACAACAAACACTGATTGGTAATCTCCTCCAGATTCCCGTCCAGGAACATCTGTAAAGGGAAGTTCGTGCCGAGTCGGTGGTCCGTGCATCGGCTGTCCTTCCAATTGTACGTCCTTATCTTCTCCGAACGACTGCCCGAGCCGATCTGGGAGCGTCGCTGGCCTGCCACCGCATCCCTTTGTTTCTCCTGTTCCAGATCGAACAAGCGCGACCGCAGCATCGACATGGCGAGCTCCTTATTCTTGAGTTGTGACCTCTCTTGTGTGCAAAAAATCCGAATGCCCGTCGGCTTGTGCAGCAAGTCCACCGCGGTCTCTACCTTGTTCACGTTCTGCCCTCCTGAGCCACCGGAGCGAGCAGTCGTCAGGGTAATGTCCTTCGGGTCTATTTTCACTTGCACCTCGTCCACCTCGGGCATCACAGCCACCGTCGCCGTACTTGTGTGCACGCGGCCCTGAGTCTCGGTAGCCGGTACGCGTTGCACTCGGTGCACCCCTGCCTCAAATTTGAGCTTTGAATAGACTTTGTCGCCCTGGATCTCCAGCACTGCATTCTTGTATCCGCCCTCGTCATTTCTGGAGTCCTCGACGACGCGGACGCGCCACCCCAGGCTCTGCCCGTAACGCTGGTACACGTCGACTAGATCCCCCGCGAAAAGCCCGGCCTCGCTACCGCCCGTGCCTGCCCGAATTTCAAGCATGACATTCTTGTCGTCCAATGGGTCTGAAGGCAGCATCAGAACCACCAGTTGCTTTTCAATGTCCTCTTGTCTCTCCTCCAAGTCTTTCATCTCCGCGCGGGCCATTTCCTTCATTTCGGGGTCTCCCGCGGCCTCGTTAAAGAGCTGTTTCGCCCCTGCCATGTCTGCAGCAAGTTTCTGCCACTCTTGATAGCTCACGACCACTTCTTCAATGTTCATCCGTTCCTGATTTACTTGCATCAATGTCGTAGGGTTGGCAATAACGTCGGGGTCCCCCAGGCGCTCAGTGAGTTCCTTGTATGTGCGTGAAAAACTCTCCAGTTTGGTCTGTACAAAAGGATCTAGGGTCATCGACACCCAATCTTTATATCTTCTTGATATTGAGCGCCCGGACGGCATTACCAGGTTAGGACTGACGAAGGCATGGGTCATGATGAGGGTTGTCAACCACCCTAGGAGGCAACAGCAATGGAAGGGGAGACGCATTGCAACGACGAGAAGATAGACCCCCGTCGGGCCAAAGCACGCGTGCGTCAAACAGTTGGCCTGTTTTACTGTGAGTGAATGACATGGGATGCCTTGAGCAGGAAAAAGACGCATTGCATGGCAGCGGGGTCGGAGATCTAGGATACGGCGCGACGCGTTCATCAGTTCAAGAAGTTCCAGCCGCCGCTCCGTGCACGTTCCCAAACCCGACGCGTCCCTTTGCTTCGTCGGAAAGAGCACACCTCATGAATATTGAAACACATGCACATACACACACGAAAGGCACAATTATCGTCAAAGAGTGGGGCTCTTCAGTCAGCCACTGGTGTCAATGCGACGGACCTTATGTCCAGGAGCAGGCCAGAGCCTGGGTGGGATTCGGGCCGCCGTTACACGCACGAATATAATATGCAATTTGCATGTGATTTCGAACGAGCTTCGAAGGCAGCAACATCAGCATATCACCGTGGTAATGCGTTTTTTAGCCAGCGATGCCAACTGTCTACTCAAGCGAAGCTTTCAGGGTTACAACGAAGAGTGGCGCCCGCCTCCCTTGGCTGCTGCTGCCATTTTAAGTTTAAGTCCCACAGCTTCGAATGCTACCAACGAGGCACAAATGGCTGACAAACCGGGACGTCGACGATGGATGCACCTTTTCAAGGCATTTCTTCGGGCGTGTCAAGTGACTCTGGTCATGAGCCCACTACTGGCGACGTTGCCTATTGTGTATGTGACGCGTCATATATTTCCCCGGCTTCGTCGTGGATGGTGGGCTTGCGCCCTGTGGTCTATCGAGGCTCTGGGCCCCTGCATGGTCAAGTTCATGCAATGGGCAAGCACCCGCCGGGACATTCTTGCGCCTGAAGTGTGTGACCTCTTGGAACCAATTCAGTGGCAGACTCGCCCTCATACGTGGGCGCAGACCAAGCAAGCTTTGAGCACGCTTCGCGCTGACTGGGCCGATGTTCTGTGCATTGACGCAGATAAATCGGCTATGGTGGGATCGGGCTCTGTGGCTCAGGTGTATCGTGCCACAACCACTGCGCAGCTTGCTGACGACGCAAGCGACGCCACAGCACCGCCCCCGGCGCCCCGCGTGGTGGCCGTCAAGGTGATTCACCCTGGGGTAAAGAGACAGATCGAGGCCGACTTGGAGCTTCTGCGGATAGGGGCATGGCTGGTGGAGGCGACGGGTCATTTGCAGTGGTGGAGTGTGTGTGATTTTGTGGAGGAGTTCGCCCAGATCATGCACAAGCAACTGGACCTACGCTGCGAAGCAGAAGCCCTGGATCGCTTTCGCGCCAATTTCGCGGGCCGCACCGACATCATGTTTCCCCGTCCTTCCTGGCCCTTGGTTAACGAGTTTGTCTTAGTTGAGGACTACGTAAGCGGTGTCCCGATTTCGAATATATTGAAGGATCCCGCCTGGCCGGTGCAGGAGAAGAAGGCGATCGCTCGTTCCGGCCTTGACGCCTTTTTGAAAATGGTGTTTCTTGACAATTTTGTTCATGGAGATTTGCATCCAGGGAACATATTCGTGCGGCACGACACGGAGGCTCACAAGGCCAAGCCACATTTAACGTTCATCGACGCTGGGATCGTGACAGAGCTGACGCAACAGGATCGCCGGAATTTTGTGGATCTTTTCTATGCCATCGCTACGGGTCAAGGGGAAGCGGCGGGACGGCTTATGATCGAACGGTCCCGACGCCATGAGTGCCAAGACCCTGAGGGCTTCTGCCGGGGTATCTCGAGAATCGTGGAGGAGGCGACAGCGGGGCAGCACTTGCGGTTGGGGAAGATCCGCGTCGGCTTCTTGATCCAGAAAGTATTGGCCCTGTGTATCCAGTACAAGGTGAAACTGGAAAGCAATTTTGCGTCCATTTTGCTGGCGATTGGAGTTCTGGAGGGCGTGGGTCGAAGCTTGGACCCTGAGCTGGACATCTTGGCCGCGGCAACCCCAGTCATTTTAAAAAGCCGGTACTTTCAAACCAAAAAAGAAGATTAGAAGAAAAGAGCCGGGACAAATTCTCTGCAATGAAAAAGTAGCCCAAGAACGAAAGAAGATAGCCAAGGACATGGGAGATGTACGTCTCAAGTGTGTTAAACGGATCGACGGATATTGAAGGAGTAAGCTGGTTTTGGAAATCCGATGACGGCCACAAGGTATCAGAATCGGCTATTTGGTTGACTAAACACGTTTTGCTGTACATACATGATGGTGGAAGAGGGAATAGCGGGCCGGTGGAGGATGAAAGGTAACATGTAGCTTGTACTCCGTTCAAATTTATAGAGGTGTACAAGTACAGCGCATTGTCTTCGTTGCTATGTATTCATTTCGGCACAATATGGCTGAGACTTGACGTGAAATTCGCAGTGCGACGAGTAGTGTACATTGTAATATCCCCTCTTCCGGTGATGACGGTTGTCCACCGACTCTTGAGACAAAATACTTCCTTGTTAGCAACTAGAGCCGCGCAGCAACGACCTATCACTTTCTATCATAGGCGTGAGACCATTTCCTCCTATGCAATTATCTACGCGATGCTTGATATGGTAAACTTCATCATCAACGTCGATCCAATAGGTCGTAGCTTCATGCGCTCCCCCAGTGCGATAAAATGCAGTTGGTAGATTGCTTACTGTGTTGAGGCGGCTGCTACTTCGAGTTGCCAGTCTCTGTCTGCATTCAAATTCCTTCTCACCTCGACGCGATGAAAACAATTTCTTGAAAGCTCATAAGTTTTTCCCATAGGCTGTTTCACGTTGCTTTTGGTTGACTCTTTGTGCATTCGCCTTTTTATACAACACGCTGTGTACACATCAGACTCATGTATATCAAACAACCCTGAACCTTCCTAAATCGTGCAGTACCTATTTTTTCTTAAGCTAGCGTGTAATAGATGCCGTCAAGAGAGAAAGCCCTGTTTCATCTACGAGGAGGCTGTTAAGGGTACCAAGCGCATGCTGGATTGCAGGAATGGCTGCGACGTCAAGGACCTCATAAAGGGGAGCATCTAATGCGTCAATTTCAAGGCGCTGTACAAGCATTTCGATAGAAATAGAGCCTAGTTGAGCCTGATGCTGGATCAGCGCCTCGGCAATGGATTCCATATCCTCGCAAATGTCCAGACCGGCAGGGAGCAAAGAAGTGGCAAGACGACGCACGGCGTATTGTCGTCGACACAGCACCCATATGTACGCCTGCCCTCCGAGGTCTACCAATAATTTTAAGGACGTATCTCTGCGGCGTTCTGAGACTTTTTCCTCCTGGACTTCGTCAAAGATGATTTCATGCTGCGTTATCGATCCTTGAATGCGTTGTCGGGGATAAAACCTGGTCTCTCCTCCACTTTGCACCTCGTTCATCTTGCCTATACTAAGTAGAGTAAAAAGCCGAGCACGCTCACCCTCTAGCACACGAGGTGCATCTGATGATAATTTTACCCATCGACTCAAATCTGCCATCGCATTTCGAAGGTAAGCCTCATTGCGTGCCCGGGGAGGAATCTCCTTGCGCATACCACTCCATACCGAGACACTGGCCATGACAGTATCCGTTTTAGGGTCATACGATTGAAACACGAGATCAGTTAATGCGTAAACGTCACAGTTTTCGCTAAGCGTCTTTCCCATTTTGCAACGTTCCTGCTCCATGTCCACTTTCTTCTCCATCCCGCGCTCACTGGCAGCAGCGTCATAGTCTCGTTTCTCCAAGCAAAGAATGCAGCTTGATGCATCTGTCAAAAAGATTCGAGTCCGCACTGGCATGTTGGAGTTTCTCTTAGTATATTTCTCGCCTCTAATGCCTTGAGTCCCCCTGGTGTCCTGCTCTTTAGCCAGCGCTCGCGGGCTTGCGTCGTCCCAGGTGATGGAGAGCAAACGCAGGCCGACAATGTCAAAATCCATAGAGAGAAAAGGGCCTTTTCGGCTGTCGAATCTTTCCTTAGCTTCCCGAATGCTTTTCAGCACATGGCGAGGCTGATAGCTAGCATAATCAAAAACAGAACGGTGACCGAGTGGAATGGGAAAACAAGAGCCAGAGCACTTTTCATTTCTGATCTCACCGTCTTTCCCCGAATAAGAAGAAAGCGGGACTACTTTGGTAGATTTTCCAGTGGCGTACAGACGGAAAAGGGATGGGGCGGGTCCATCGCTTTTATTCGGTGGTGCGGTGATCCCGTACAGCATAACGTGCCTACCATCCTGTAAAGCCTCCTCGAGCTCCTCAGATGGCTCCCACACGGTCAACAGGGCTAAATTTTGTCGTTGTTTCGCGAATGAGTGGCATTCAAACTCGTCAGAGAGTTTGTACGAATCGACAGAGGTTGATGGAAGATGCGAATGCCTGCTTTTGACAGAACATATTTTCACTCGGAAGAAAGGTTTGGATTCCCTGTGACATGATGGGTCCTTCAACACCTCATTTCGAGCCTCTTCCACTCGCGAGCATATTTCTGTGTGGAGCATTTCCCTCGTTTTTCCTGTTTCCCATTCTTGTTCCGAACCGAGTCCAGTCGTGTTACCTTGCCTTCTGTGACGGCGTTCTCGGTTCTCTTCCTCCGCCTGCTGGGTCTTCTCTTCTAAGAGCCGCTCCATGCGGGCTTGGCACACCCCCTCATGTCGCTGTTGTGCATCTTCCTCCTCTGCCACGCTTAAAACTCGCGACGCAAGTCGCTCACCTTCGGCATTGAGACTGCGCTCCATGAACTGAGTGGCATAGCGTCGGACCACTACTGCCTCAATCGCCGGCGCAGATCCACCACCGGCCACAAGGCCAGATACAGACGTACTCATGACCCCCCTTGAGCACATTGAAGGCCGGCGCTGAAAGCCCAATGGCGCATCCCACCTGGCAGGCCGTGTGCCATTAATGACTAATTGCAAACATGGACGGGCGTCCGCTGACTGGTCAAGCATTTCCAATGGGTCAACACCCCCTCCGGAGAGGCCTTGCAAAAACGCACCGCAAATTGCCACCTTAGTGCCCACACGGATGCGACCAGTCCTGACAAAGGCGCTCAAAAAGCTATCCAAAACCGCATCGAGATAATACCAGCCGTCGGTTAACTCTATACGCACATGAGTCGATGGACTTGTGCCTCCCGTCGACTCAGCCTGCTCCAAAATTTCCGACTCTTTTTCTTGAGCGTCATCTGCCGTCTGTTCATCAGCCAGTGTATGTGACAGAGAAGCATTGTTGAGGAGGCTCGTCTGAAAAATAGGCCGGTGGTAGACTTGGCTGACACATAAAATCATTAAGCGTCCTGCGGAGGCATCGCCGTTCAATATCATTCGTAGAGCTGAACGATGGCCACACACCATCTCACGATAAGCGCGATATCGTAATTGCTGCAGAACGCGAGGGCGAGTCAGGTACCTTCCTCCAAGCACTTCAGGAAAAGCTCGCTCGAGACAAGCAAGCTTCCATACAATAGCTCCGTAGTGATGCGCGACCCACACCTCCGAGGGTGGGGACAGCGAGATTTGTAAGTCCCTACATACTGGATTCGCGGTTAATTCGCGAATCCACCGCGCACATTCGTCTGGAGGTAGCAATGCTTGTCGACGCCTACATGATGTAGCTGGCATTTCCTCCAACGTGCCTGCAGTAACATTCAAAGCATCCTCCATTACCAAGGGAAAGCCTGATTCCTCCTTTGAAAAGCGTAAATTATGCCCATTTGTGCTTGTTAGTGCCAATGTTGCCTGCTTCACGCCATACGATGATAGAAGATGGGCAGCAACGCTGCCCGGATATACTCCAAGATCACATAGATTCAGCCTTGCGTAGTTTCCATGCCCTCCCTGAATGTTTTGTCCACCGCCTTTTTCATTCCAACCAGCATTCCTGTCGCAGTCTTTTTGCATTTGTCTCAACTTGTCGAGGGCCAAAGCCCGCAAGTCCAGCAACGCTTTGTCTTTGCATTGAGTCGGAGGCCGCAACAACTTTAGGTGCTCTTCAGCAGATGGTGGGCAAATGTCGCCTTGCGACAAGTCCCGGACACTATCTATACTTTCGACTACTCGTCCTTCGATGTTGTTGCTATTGCTCGTTGTACATGCTATTTCTCGAACGAGCGCTCTGTCTGTGATCATACCAGCGCTTTTGTCACGAGCACTTTCCCAAAACTGTTCATCACCTTCTCGCAAAAAAGAATGGTCAATTCCTTGCTTTATCTCAGCCTTTCCCCCCTGAACTTCCTCAGTGCCTTCCGAGAGGAGACAGTCGGTGCTCAGAACGGCGCCTTGGCATCTTGAATCACCTTTGCGGGAAGCCAAGTACTTTTTGACATCTTGTAGGGCGACTTGATCAAATGTGTGTGTCGTTTGCAAACTCTTCTCACCATCTTCGGGAATCTCAAATTGTGACACGGATAACACTTTTTCCTGCGCAGCAACACTTATATTTGGAATGGCTTCATACGCAGCGGCGTGAAATCCTTGATTTATCTCAGACTCAACTTTGGTATGACTTTTTGACGGCCTATTTGATACCCCCATTCCAGTGGGTGGTTCGCTTGTGTTTCCGTGATCTTCTTTTCGACCCATCATAAAAACGTTCAAACTGTTCGCGCTCAGACATGCCCCTTGAACAAACGATCCGGAGTCTTCTACAGACAAGAACGGAGAAACTAAACCAAAAACAGCCTTAATCATTCCAAGTGATGAAGAGCTCCCTCCAGCAACGCGAAAGACTCCTTCAATATCAGAACTTGAGGTAGACTCCAGAACCATGCAAGCGACCGATGCCGACTCCGACACTCCATTCTCCTTGGTGCTACCACCTCCCCCGCTCTCCTCGAACAGGTGGCTCACCTTCGCCAGCGCTTCCTCTGACACTGCCA
>Ga0102934_1002779_pt1 | contig 12031 bp, 10 predicted proteins | sample SalPonR2_A_D1_MG_FD_78175 | JGI IMG/M metagenome (GOLD analysis project Ga0102934, IMG submission 78175) | Salt pond soil microbial communities from South San Francisco under conditions of wetland restoration - Salt Pond MetaG R2_A_D1_MG | ecosystem: Environmental > Aquatic > Marine > Intertidal...
ACAACAGCAAGTGACATGCCAAAAGCCGTATCGATATTCTTGGACACACCAAGAAACGGACAAATACCCAGAAATCTCTGAAGGACAAAGTTATTGACCAAAATCGCTGAAAGGAATATGAGAAATACCTTCATGCTTTTCCACCTGCCTTTTTAGCTGCTTTTTGCTTTTTCTTTTTCGCTTCTTCTTTCGAGATGCCTATCCAGTTGAACAAACCGGCAAGCAGGCCGAGTGTGATGAATGCACCGGGGGGAAGTATCATAATAAACACGTTGAAGGCATCTCCCCAGAGTTCAACACCAAAGACCGTCCCGGCCCCGAGTATCTCTCTGACAGCGCCGAGTATGACAAGTCCTCCGGCAAATCCCAGACCCATACCAAGGGCATCCAGAATAGATTTCCATATCCCGTTCTGACTGGCATATGATTCTGCTCTGCCAAGAATAAGACAGTTAACGACGATGAGCGGAATGAAGAGCCCGAGTGTTTTCCAGAGATCGTATAGGAAACCATGCATGAGCAAATCCACCATTGTGACAAAGCCGGCGATTATGATGATATAAACCGGGATACGAATCTTGGCCGGTACCAGTTTCCTAATGATAGAAATGACAATATTTGACATCAGTAAAACGGTCAATGTCGCCATCCCCATCCCGAGTCCATTCGACGCACTTGTTGTCGTCGCAAGCGTCGGACACATACCCAAGGCCTGAATAAAGATCGGGTTATTTTTAACAAGGCCGTTGGAAAATTCCTTCATTGTTCCCGACATAATCATTCACCCCCCAGTTCTTTTTTCAAATAATCGAACATGGTATTGACCGCATTGGCAACACCTCTTGGGGTAATGGTGGCACCGGTCATGATATCGCTGATATAGATTACCCCTTCTTCCTTGTATTGTTCAACCTGTTCATCGGTCTTTGCCGCAGCAACACCGGCATCCTTATCAACCTGTAATCCGTCTTCCAATGCCTTTTTCGGAATCTCGAAGAATCTTTCTTTAGCCTCTTTCTCAGCTATCTTCGCTCCGAGTCCTGGTGTTTCCTGTGAATAATCTAAAACCTGTATCCGCATCATCTCAAGATTCGACAGTTCTCCGACAAAGGAACACATGACCGTCACATAACCACCGTATCCGACAGCTGCGCCGGTTACAACATAGGCGGGTTTACCGTCTTTTAGACTGAATTTATAGGCCGGTGAAGATACATACCCTTTATATTCACTACTCTCATAGAGAAATGCTTCCTCAGTCGATTTCCAGACTCTCTCCTTGAGTTCGCCTTCGCTTTCAGGAATCTGGTTTTCGTCTATCATCAATTCTTCGTCTTCAGGATTTGAGAGGACGGTTTTGATTGACTGAAGCTTCACGTTCAGTTCAGCATCCTCAATCGGACCTTTCGTTATCGTGTAAACAACAGAAAGGAGGACGGCAACTGCAATAGCAAAAAGCATTAAAGTGAGACCCATCTTCAGATAATTCTTCATTATGCCCTCGCCCCCTTCTTTTCAGCACCAAAAGGCCTTCTTCTTGTCCACTTATCGATTAGCGGTTTAAAGGCATTCATAATCAGAATGGAATATTGCACCCCTTCAGGTAATGCGCCCGCGTATCTTATCAGCATCGTTATCAGACCACAACCGGTACCAAATATCAATGAGCCTTTCACGGTGGAAGGACTGGTTACCATGTCGGTGGCCATGAAGAGTGCTCCGATCATCAGACCGCCTCCGAAAAGATGCATCATGGGTGTTCCGTACTGTTCCGGATTAATCAGGAAGAATATGGATGAAATAACAAGGACAGTCCCGAAATAGGAAGCCGGTATATGCCAGGAGACGTGTTTCCGGAAGAGGAGATAGGCAAATCCTATCAGAAGGGCCAGCGCACTGACTTCCCCCATACATCCGCTGGTATTCCCGAGAAACATATCTGCCAGTGAAAAGCTGCTCGTTGCAGCCTCCAGGCCGTCTGCCTTCAGGATATTCATGGGGGTTGCTGCAGTGACCAGGGTATCTGAGACCCTCCAGGCTCCGGCCTTGGGCCATACTGTCATGGCTGTTGGAAAGGACATCACAAGAAAAACCCTTCCCACAAGTGCCGGATTAAACGGATTAGCGCCCAGTCCGCCGTATACATGTTTCCCCAAGCCAATTGCCACCAGAACACCTATCAGCAGAAGATACCACGGTAAACCGACGGACACATTCAAAGCCAGGAGCAGACCGGTAACAGCTGCACTGCCGTCGGGAACAAAATCCTTTTTCTTCCTCAACACTTTCATGATGAACAATTCGAGAGCTCCTGCGGATACAACGCCAAGAAGACTCATAAACAAAGCCTTCCATCCAAAAACGTAGATTGATACGATCACGGCGGGCGCTAATGCGATTAATACATCTATCATGATCTTTCTTACAGAGTCATTTGTCCTGATATGGGGAGCGGCGGTTGAACTGAAAACCTGTGCCATATTTATTTCCTCCCTTTCAAAGCTTTGTAGACTTTCTTGGCAAGCTGGAATGTTTTGATATGTTCAATTCTTGACGGACATATGTAGGCACATGCACCGCATTCGATACAAGACAGCAGATTCAGATCAACAGCCTCGTCGTATTGTTTTGCCTCACAGAGCTTAACAAGAAAATTCGGTTCAAGTGCCATTGGGCAAACCGTCACACATTGATTACAGTTAATACAGGGCTTAGGAGGGTTCGGGGCTTTTTCAGGTTCCGGTAAAACCAATACTCCCGATGTGGCTTTCATAACAGGCGTTTCTGTTGTCTTCAATGCGGGACCTGTCATCGGTCCACCGGCAACGATTTTTTGTGGAACACCCTTGTATCCGCCACAGTATTCAACCAATTCTTTAATCGGTGTGCCAATTCTTGCAATCACATTTTTGGGCGTCCTGATCCCCTCACCTGTCACGGTAACGCCTCTTTTTATTGTTGGTTCGCCATTCTGAACAGCTTCGCATACGGCTATGGCAGTACCGATATTATTCATGATAACGCCAATGTCAATGGGAAGCCCTCCTACCGGGACCTTTCTTCCGGTGGTTGTGTAAATCAGCTGTTTTTCGGCCCCCTGGGGATATTTTGTCTTGACGGAGACGACATCCACATTATCATCATGTGAGGCAATTTCTGTCATACTCTTGATGGCATCCGGTTTGTTGTTTTCAATACCGATGATCCCCTTTTTGGCGCCTGATACCTTCATCAGTATCCTTAAGCCGTTTAAAACCTGTTCTCCTCTTTCCAGCATCAGCCGGTGATCAATCGTTAGATAGGGCTCACATTCAGCACCATTTAGGATCACCAGGTCGGCAGGTTTGACCAATGAGGATGTATATTTGACATGAGTTGGAAATGAAGCGCCTCCCATTCCCACTATTCCTGCATCCTGGATACGCTGATACAATTCCTCTCTTGAGGCCGTTGTAAAATCCATCTCACTCATGAAGTCGCGTTCTTCTTCATCTGAACTTTCAATAATAACTGCTTCAACCTTTTTGTTCTGTGCAGGATGGAACATTTTTGTAATCTCTACCACCTCACCGGTGACCGGTGAATGAAGAGGAACTGAGACCTTTCCACCGGGATCTGCAATCTTTTGCCCGGTCTTCACCCGGTCTCCCTCTTTTACGGTTAATTTCGGCGGGTTTCCAAGATTTTGATGAACAAATACATAAGCTTTTCCCGGTAAAGGCATTAGCTCAAGTTTGGCCTTTTCCGACAAAGTCTTTCTTTCCGGTGGATGAACCCCACCGGGAAATGTTAATACCGCCATTGTTGTTAATCCTCCCTTCGATTCTATTGTTTATGTGTTGGTCTTTTTTTAATTTCCGCCTGAAGCCATTTTTTCATTGCCTTCAATCGTGCCTGATTCCTCCTCAGGAAGCCCTCATTCAATTTACCATAATCTATTTTTCGTATCTTTGACAGGGCATGGCCGATCTCTGAAATACTTTTGTCCTTGAAAAAGGCATCAAATCCCTTCATATCCTTGAAGTATGACTTCATTTTAAAGGTATCGCTGCATAACAGTGGAATTCCAAAGTGTGATGACACGATAGACCCATGAAGCCTTTCAGAAATAATAAGTGAACAAGTTGCCACCTGATCAGTCAGTTCGGAGACCTCCCCGACTTTTATTGCTGTCGGAAAATGTCTTTCAAGGTCTTTTTTAGCTCTTTTTGCCACTTTGAGCTCTTCATCGGGAAATGCCACCAGTATTTGGATCTCTTTGATACCTTCATCCTTCAACGGTCGAATGATTTCATCGGAATCAACCCAATCTCTCTTCAGAAAGAGGCCAAGCCTTCCATTAATCTTTTTTGTAACTCCCCGTTTTTTTAAAAACTCATAAGACAAGTCTGTTCCACGTTTGTGTTGTCTTCCAAAATTCCGGGCATATCTGTAAGATACTTCATCCCGGAAAAACCCAACACAAAGTTCTTTCGACAAGATTTTTTTCATGCGGCTGTAATTCTTTCTCGATGAGATCTTACCAATCCCGTGTCCAAATAAAAAGACAGGCTTTTTAAAAAACAGGGCGGTTGAAACAAGTATATAATAGTATAAGAAACTACGGTTGCTGGTTTCATCCTGGAAGAGATTCCCTCCACCCCCCAGGACAATATCCGCTTTTTTTATGGCCGATATCAATGACAGCGGGGACGTTCGGGGAACATGGTTGATGCGTATGCCACCCATCTTTCTTGAACCCCTGCGCGGATAAAGGAGGTCCACCTCTTTTAACCCCAGCTCACTAAAAAGCTTCAAAGTGCTTTTAAGCAGCATCTCATCCCCGTAGTTGTTCATTCCATAATAGCCAAACAAAAAGACTCTGATACTTTTCAGCCTCCCGGACTCTTTCAATCATTAGTTTCTGACAAAATAACCAATGGATTATAACACGCAATACCTATCATCCAAAGACACCTTTTCAATTTGAACGACGGGAGTTGAAAACCACAAGAAATCAACCGGAGTGGAGTTAACTCGAATTTTTATAGGATGTTTACCACTTCTTAAATAAAACACGTATTGACCTCAACCAAGGGCGAGGTTGTACACTGTAGTTGAAGATGAAAGGGAAAAGAAAAAACGAAGGAGGTTCTTTAAATGAAAAGATTTGAGAGAACAATTGAGAAAATCAGGCGGAATCATCAACTTCAAAAGGAATTTAACCGAAGAATGGATTTAAACACGGATATATTCTTCAATATCGTCAACAAATACTAAGAGAACAACGAACAACACTTCATATAGATTGCACTCCTTTCAACCCTCCGGTAGCGGAGGGTTTTTTTATTATATAAATCCAAATATGATATACTTTTTATAAACCTGTTTTAGGTAAAAACGTTTGGAGTGGATAATCATGAAAAGATTGACAATTGTAGTTTTATTCTTTCTACTGGCGATGGCTCTTGTATTTTCACAAACAGACCTCACCATCCATTATCACCGATTCGATGGTAATTACGAGGGATGGAATCTGTGGTTGTGGGGGAGAGGTCTTAACGGAAGTGCCCATGAATTTGACGGGGAGGATGAGTACGGCAGGATCGCCAATGTAACACTACCCGATGATCTTGACGAAGTGGGGATCATTGTTCGTCTTGGCGAATGGGAGGCGAAAGATGTCTCTCAGGACAGATATTTTGAGACTGAAGAAGACGGAACTGAGATATGGCTGCTTCAAGGGGTTAAAGAGGTATATTATGAAGAACCGGACACATCTCCGAGGATATCATTTGGAGGCGTTGTGACGAAAGAGACCATTAGAGTTAATACAACCAATCCCTTTAATACAAATCAGTGGAATGGAAGATTGTCTGTTCTCGTAGACGGTGAAAAAAGATCGGTCAAGGATGTTTATGAAGTGAATCCGACCGATCTTTCCAAAACGAGTTTCTTCGAGATTAAACTGGAAGAACCGCTCACATTGAACGAGATTTCAAAACCCGTCACTTTGGATATTGATGGTTTTACTCCACAAAGACTTGTCATGATGGGGATTCTGGATCAATACAAGTCTGAAAAGAAAATGGGCGCCTCATACTCGCCGGGAAAAACAGTATTCAGGGTATGGAGTCCGGTTTCTTGCAATGTAGAACTCATGTTGTTTGACGAGGGGACTTCAGAAACACCTCAAGAGACCGTTGACATGGAGATGGATGAGAACGGGGTATGGGAAGCTTCTGTCGAACGGGATTTGAACGGAATGTTTTATCTCTATCAATATGACAGATACGACGAGGTTGTTAGAGGAGTAGACCCTTATTCAAAATCCACCTATGCCAACAGCCTGAAATCTGCTGTGGTCAATCTTGATGAAAGTGATCCGGCTGACTGGAGTGAAGATAGCCCTGTTCATCTTGATGCGCCTGAAGATGCCATCATTTATGAGATACATGTAGCTGATGTTACAGGCGATGAGTCCTCGGGGGTTGAAGAATCCTTACGAAATACCTACCCCGGACTGACTGAAAAAGGCACGAAAGGTCCTGATGGTGTAACCACCGCTCTGGAAAGCATCGTTGAGCTCGGGGTAACCCACGTGCATGTTCTGCCGGTCTATGATTTTTATACCGGGGACGAGATGAATAAGGATTTTGAGGACTATTATAACTGGGGATACGATCCCTTCCTCTTCACTGTCCCGGAGGGGAGATACTCAACCGATCCGACTGACCCGCTTAAGAGAATCACGGAACTGAAAAAGATGATTGAGTCTTTCCATGTTGAAAAAACCGGAGTCATCCTGGATATGGTTTTTCCTCATACATATGGTCTGGGAGAGATTTCTCCTTTTGATACAGCTGTCCCCTATTACTACTATAAGATTTCAAAATCGGGTGCTTTTATCAATGAGAGCGGATGCGGCAACACAATCGCCTCGCACAGGCCGATGATGAGGAAATATATCGTGGATACCGTTAAATATTGGGTAGAGGAATACCACGTTGACGGCTTTCGTTTCGATCAAATGGGCTTTATCGATATCGAAACCATGCACAGAGTCGAAGAGGTTGTACACAGTATTAACCCCTCAGCTCTGTTATACGGTGAAGGCTGGGGAAGTGCCATTGCAAGGGATTTCTGGATGCCACCCGAGGAAGACCGATACTATGCGCGTATCTCCAGAATGGTTCAGGCTGCTGTTGAAGGAACTGAGATCGGAACGTTCAACGATGATATCAGAGACGGTATAAGAGGGTCTGTCTTTGATGAGACAGCCAGAGGCTTTGTCCTTGACTCCTTTCCAAGATTTAAGAGTATCCAGAAAGGTGTTGTTGGAGGTATAAGATACAGCGATTCCCTCTTCTGGCTGACAGATGATCCACAGCAGTCTATCAACTATGCCGCCTGCCATGACAATCACACGCTCTGGGATAAGAACGTCCTGGCGGCGAGACAGGATACCAGAACCGACTGGACAGAAGAGATGCTCAAAGACGCTCAAAAACTCTCCGGGGCCATCATACTTACTTCACAGGGCATTCCGTTTATACATGCAGGGCAGGAATTCTGCAGAACAAAGGACTTTGATGAAAACTCCTATAATTCCCCAATATCCGTAAATGCCCTCGATTATGCGAGAAAGGCTGAATTTATAGATGTTTACAACTACTACAAAGGCCTGATCGACTTGAGAAAAAGCCACAAGGCCTTCAGAATGAGGACGGAGCAGCAGATCAAAGTTAACCTGGAGATTATTAACGCCGGGAATAAGAGAATCGTTCCCTTTAGAATAAACGGTTCTTCAGTTGGTGATGAATGGGATGACATCTTTGTTATCTTCAACGGCAGTATGGATGCTGAAACGTACAGCCTTCCCGACGGGCAATGGAACGTTGTGGTTGATGGGGAGAAGGCTGGTACTGAGACGTTATACACGGTTGAGGGGTCGATGGAATTAGCGCCGACCTCTGCTTATGTTCTGTATAAATGAGTCTAAACAAACTTAAATAAGTACGCCTATTTTTCGTCTTTATCAGTGTGGATTGCTGTTTGAACTGATCTACAAACAAAGATAAAAGCGTCATAGGACATGAGCCAGGGGACTCATGACAGGTTCACGGCTACAAGCCGGGGACATGTAGCCAGAAAAATAGGAGAATAAAACGCTCCCCTTTTTCCTGATAGTTGTGGTTGCTTTTTTTTAAACCGAAAAACCAGTATGCTCAGAGCTTAAATAAAGAACACCATACATTGAAAGAGTCGTTTACTCAACAAATAATACTGAAAAGGAGGAATAGAATGAAGAAGATTTTACTAACACTTGTTTTAATGACATTTCTGGCGGGGGGGCTTTTCTCTGCTGTGAATGTTCTTTCACCGGTGGGGCCCACCATTGTTTCGCTCGTGGGGATCCTCGAGGACAAGATTGACAGTGCAGTTGAGTTGGATATTGAATTCTGGACATCTTTTGACCAGATCACTGCCTCTCTTGTATCGAAAGATGCGGATATCGTTATTGTTCCTGTTGCGCTCGGTGAGATGCTTTATGATAAAGGCATGGATGTGCAGCTGGCGGCAGTAACGCTCTGGAAGAGCTTTTATATGGTGACCAGTGATATCGACGCTGATTCCCTTTCAGATCTAAAAGGGGTTGAAATTTATACGCCTCAGGGTACTGGACAGACCGGTGATGTTCTGATGAGATATAAATTCAGAGAACTTGGATTAGAGGTCGGGGAGGATGTTGAGATAAAATATGCCAAGCCGCCTGAAATCGTTGGACTGATGGCAAAAGGAAAAGTAAAGGCCGCCGTTGTTCCTGAGCCTTTTGTAACCCTTATGCTGAAAAAGGTTGACGGGTCTGAGATCACATTTGATTTACAGGCAATATGGGGAGAAGAAACAGGCAATTACAGAGTTCCCATAACCGGTGTTATGGTCAGGAAGTCTGCGCTGGTCGAAAGACCATTGGAAATCTCATCGGCGTTAAATGCCATCAACGACTCGATTGATTTTGCCATGGGTAACAAAGATGAAGCGGTTGCATTGACAACGAAGTACTTCAGCGGCATGCCCGCCCCGGTTCTCAAAGAGTCGCTGAGTCGTTCAGAATATGCTTATAAAAGTGTCCTGAAGATTCGTAATGAAGTTCAATCATTCATGAAGACGATCAATGAGATCTATCCTGAAATACCTGTTCCCGATGAAGGATTCTACGCAAAATAAACCGATGAAAAAGACAATAACAGCACACCCCCCGAATTGGATTCTGGGGGTGTGTTTCTTGTTTGGCGGCTGGTGGATCCTGTCAACGATTATCTCAGAGCCGCTTATCCTGCCATCTCCACTACTCGTGGGAGAGAGAATCCTCTCACTTACAGTGGAAGGCAGCCTGCTCCCGGCCCTTTTCATGACCTTTTTTAAAGCGCTGGAAGGTCTCGGAATCGCCCTGATGATAGGAACACCCGTCGGGCTATTGATGGGGATATCCAGAAAAGCAGAGGAATGGCTGAGGCCGACAACCATGGTTATCCGGTCAATGCCCGTCGTATCATGGCTTTCCAGCGTCATTGTCATCTGGGGTGTCGGCTGGCGTGCCCCCCTGTTCATCATCGTCACAACCCTGCTGCCGCTTATCATTTACAACGTGGCACAGGGCGTAAAAAGCATCGATATGAAATTGATAGAGATGGCCCGGGTTTACCGGATATCCAGAAAAAAGGTGTTTACAAGGATTTATCTGGGGTCTATTGTCCCGTTCTTACTTTCATCGATCCGGGTCAGTCTTGGAACCATGTGGAAGGTCGCCATTGTAGCAGAGTTTATGGCAGGTGACAGTGGTCTCGGGATCCAGATCTCCTGGGCAAAGTTCTATCTTGAAACGCCCAAGGTCTTCGCTTTCACAGCCGTCGCCGTTATATCAGGGTTGCTTCTTGAGTATTTGTTCGACAGTATCATCAGCTTGTTATATAAAAAGGGGATCGGAATATGGGCTCAATGATTGACGTGAAAGGCCTTAGCAAGACCTATGGAAATAATCTTATCCTTGACAACATGAATATCACAATAGGGAAACACGAAACCGTTGCTTTTCTCGGCCCTTCAGGCTGCGGAAAAACAACTTTTTTAAGATGTCTCTCTGATATCGATCGAGATTACAGGGGCGTTATCAATCGAAAATACAAAAAGGCAGGATTTGTCTTTCAGGAAGACAGACTGATCCCCTGGAACACACTTGAGCGCAACCTCGATTTTGTAAACGAGAATCCGGACAAAATCAGAGAAGCTCTGGACACAGTCGGTCTTTTGAAACACAGACATCTTCATCCAACTCAACTGAGCGGCGGGATGAGACAAAGGGCAAATCTGGCACGCGCACTGCTTGTTGAACCGGAAGTGATCTACTTCGACGAACCGTTTCAGAGCCTCGATCTCAAATCCAAGATTTCGCTGATGGATGAAATAAAAGACATCTATTCAAAGAAGCAGTTTACAGCCGTGTTAGTAACCCATGGCATTAGAGAAGCTCTTGTTTTCGCCGACAGAATCGTTATCATGTCAAGAGAGCCGGCGAGGTTGATAAAGGAGATCGATATAACGAAAATGCGCTCCCAACTCCAATTCTTCAGCCCCGAAACGGCCCGCTATGAAAAGAAGATCCTCAGCTTCTACGAATAAAGGCCCGGACGCTTTACAAACATCCGGGCTTCTTCCTGCTTTTTCCTAACTTGACTATCTTATCTTAAACTTTTTCACCAGCTGATTGAGTTCATTGGACAGGCCGTTTAACTCTTCGGCGGTTGCATTGATCTTTTGGGCCGATTCAGCTGTCCGTTTGATGCCATCCGTGATATCCGTCATCTGTTCGGTGACATTGGTCATAGACTTTGCTGAACTGTCCATGGCACTTGCCATCTCATCAGCGGAAGCGCTCTGCTCTTCAGCAGAACCTGTCAGGGATTCGACTCTCTCCGTAATGGCCTCAACCGTTTCCATGATTGTATTGAACTGTGTGGCAATGTTTTCTCTTCCCTGAACAACCTCTTTATAGAGAGAAGTGGATTTTTCAACTGCTGTGTTGGCACTGTTGGCCTTTTCATCGATCTCGTTCAGAATCCTGGCGATATTGGCTGAAGACTCCTGACTCTCCTCGGCTAACTTTCTGATCTCATCGGCAACAACGGCAAATCCCTTACCGGCTTCTCCGGCCCTCGCAGCTTCTATGGCGGCGTTTAGCGCAAGGAGATTTGTCTGTTCGGCAATTGAAGAAATCGTGTTGACAATCTCCTGAACGTTGTTGGATTTCTCAGCCACTTCTTTAACAATGTCCGTTGCTTCCTGATTCTGGCGGCCTACAGCTTCCATTTTCTTTGCCTGATCTTTCAGTTCCTTCTGGCCGTTTTCAACGGCATTTTGTGTTTCGCTGACCTGATTGGAGAGTTCCTGAGAGTTCTTTGAAACATCCTGTGCGCTTGCCGCAACCTCCTGGATACCCGAAGAGACTTCTTCGATAGAAGCGGAAGTGTTTTGGACATTACTGTCGACTTCCTCGCTTTGTGAAAGGAGCTCTTCAGCATTGGCACTGTCTTGCTCAGCCATCGTTGAGAGTTCACCGGCAGAGGCTTCAACGCTGTCTGTGGAATTGTCTATCGATGTGATCGCCTCTCTGAAATTGGAGACCATCTCAATAAGTGAGGAAAAGATCTGTCCGATTTCATCCTCTGTCTTGACCATAAATTCAACCGTCAGATCACCATCGCCAACGGCCTTTATCTTATCGGCCATAAGTTTGATCGGTTTTGAGATCGACCTGGAGATCATGTAAATGACCACCAGGGATATCCCCAGTATGATAATCAGCATGATCATCGTGAAGAGCAGGAGTTTGACATTTTGCTCCCGTACCTCTTCATAATTCATGATGACACTGAAACTCCAGTTTGGCGTTCCAGGGATCTTCTGAAAGTAAACCATCTTCTCATTACCGTTCGGGTCGTCAAACCGCCCATGGTCAGTCTTTCCATCCACCATTTCCGCCCCAAGTTCA
>Ga0102934_1002780_pt1 | contig 12029 bp, 12 predicted proteins | sample SalPonR2_A_D1_MG_FD_78175 | JGI IMG/M metagenome (GOLD analysis project Ga0102934, IMG submission 78175) | Salt pond soil microbial communities from South San Francisco under conditions of wetland restoration - Salt Pond MetaG R2_A_D1_MG | ecosystem: Environmental > Aquatic > Marine > Intertidal...
CATCCATGACCCGGGCGGTTCGGGAGGCCCGGAAATACAGCGAATTCCGTGAGGCCTTCGGCATGCCCATCGGGCAATTCCCGCTGGTAGCCGGCCAGCTCCGCGACATGGAGAAAGCCGCGCGCCGGACCACGGCCGGGGCCTTCAGGATCTACCAGGATTTTCTCAGTCTGGAAGACGGCCTCAAGGGCGGTTTTGCGGCGGATGAACCCGAAGAGATCAGGCGCAGGCGATTTGACATCCGGGAGTTGATCATGCTGCAGAAAATCACGGGATCCTGGGATGCAGTGGATGTGCTGCGATCCGCCATGTCCATCTTCGGCGGCCACGGAGTGATGGAGGACTTCTCCTGCCTGCCCCGCCTATACAGGGATGCCGCAGTCAATGAACTCTGGGAGGGCCCCAGAAACGTGATGCTGACACAAATCTATCGCGACATCAAGCGGGCCGAGCCATGGTACCGGCCGGCCGATTTCGTGGCCTCCATTCTGGACGGCTGCGATAATGCCGTGGTCGACGGCCTCTGCCGGGAAGTCACCGATCTTGCCAATTTTGGCGATCCCATGAGCCTCAACCGGGACTCCCTTGCTTTCTGGCAGCAGTGGGATAATTTCTGCCACCGTCTCTTTCATGCCTACCAGGAAATGGCCGTTCAGGAAGTGGAGGCTGCAGAATGAGCCGGGAAAAATCCTTTGCGGGAATCCGGCAGCGGGAATGGGAGCAGCGGCGGGAGGCCATTGTTGACGCAGCCGAACGGGTCTTCAGTATCAAAGCCTTCAACAAAACCAGTATCCGCGACATTGCAGCAGAAGCCGGCATCAGTCATGCCACCATCTACAGGTATTTCCCGGACCGCCAGGCGCTTTTTCTGGAGGCATTTTTGCGCGGCGTCGATCGGATTCTGCCTCCCATAGATGCCGTCATTGCCGAAAAGCAGGGCAGGCAGGCCCTGGAGGCCATTGCAGAAACCCTTATCCGTTTTTTGAGCGAAAACGATCAGTATTTCCGCATGATGACCCACTTCATGCTCGACGGCGACCTGGAGCCCGCCCTTCTGGAGAAACTCAACAGCGCGGAGCGCCTGCTGCTCGACAAAATCGAAGCCGTCTTCGCTGCAGGCGGGGAGAAGCAAAACAGCCGGGCCCTCGCCCACGCCTTTTTCGCCGCGCAAAACGGGCTTCTCATCTCCTTCCGCAACTACCCGGGAAGGGATAAAGCGGCAGTAATGCGCCACATGCAGGAACTGGCCCGACTGACGGCCCAACGTTTTGCCCCTGCCGGATAGACACCCTTCCATTTTTTCGAAAAATTCATATCCTTGTCACCCGTCCGTCAAGAAGCGCTCCTATGGTGCAGCCAGATCGGTCCGGACGGTTCCGGAAACACGGGCCCGGGAGCCCGCTGGCAGCCCGGGCCGGTTGCGATAACCCCCTTGAAAAAACAGGAGACAGCAATGGCGGCACAAGAAATGAAAGTGGACCTGCACGTTCACTCCAAAATGTCGGATCGTCCCTCGCAATGGGTACTGCAGAAGCTCGGGTGTCCGGAGAGCTTTACCTCCCCGCTTGCCATCTATCATCTGGCCAAAAAGCAGGGGATGGACCTTGTCACCATAAGCGACCACAACACGATCACGGGGAGCCTCGAAATCGCTCATCTCGAGGACACTTTCATCAGCGAGGAGGTGACCACCTATTTTCCGGAAGACGGCTGCAAGATCCACGTGCTGGCTCCGGACATCACCGAGGCCCAGCATGAAGACATCCGCCGGGCTCGCAAAAATGTTTACACGCTGCTCGCCTACATGCACCAGGAAGGCATCCTTCCCATTCTGGCGCACCCCCTCTTTGACATCAACCACAAGCTCACGCTTGCGCACTTTGAAAAAATGCTGCTGCTCTTCACGCATTTCGAGATCAACGGGGCGCGGGACCCCTATCAGAATCAGATTTTGGAATCGATTTTGAAAAATCTGCGCCCGGCGGACATCGAAAGGCTCGCGGACAAGCACGGAATCGTCCCTGCAGGCGAGCAGCCCTGGATCAAAAGCCTTACAGGCGGCTCCGATGATCACTCCTCTTTAAACATTGCCCGGATGTATACCGCGGTAGCCGGTGCCCGGGGAAAAGAAGAATTCCTGCAAGGCCTTCGCCAAGGCAGCAGCCGGGCATGCGGCACTCCGGCAGCACCCGTTACCATGGCCCACAACCTCTACGGTATCGCCTACCAGTATTACAAGTCCACACTCAGGCTCGGACGCTGGGTGCACTCGGATGCACTGCTCCGTTTTGCAGACCGGGCTCTTACCAACATCCCGCGCGAAGACAGGAGCAAAGGGCTGCTGCACCGGGTACAGGATTTTTTTGCCGCCAAACGCTCCGCAGCCTCCCTGTTTACCGGCAAATCCGCCGCCCCGGAAATAACAGGACTGATCCAGGAGAAGGGCAGGGCCTTTCTGGCCGGGCATGCACGGATGCAGAAAAAACTGGCGGAGCCGGATGCCAGCGGCCGGGACAAGGAAACCATCTGGTTCCGGTTCGTAACCGAAGTATCCGACAGCATTATCCGGAACCTGGGCGATAACACCCTGGCAAGCCTGTCCCGGGCCAGGCTCTTGAATATTTTCCAGACAATCGGCTCTGCGGGCTCCGTCTATACCCTGCTCGCCCCCTACTTTATGGCCTACCGGCTCTTCTCCCGGGACCGGCGGTTTGCAGAGAACTGCCACACCCAAATAACGGGCCGGACGCCCAAATGCAAAACGGAGACATGCAGGGTCGCCCTCTTTACGGACACCTACAGCGAAACCAACGGGGTGGCCCTCACCCTCCGGATGCAGCTTGCCGCCGCGCGCAAAAACGGCAAGGATCTCAGCATCTTCACCTGCTACCCGGACACCCCGGAGGGCGGCCCGGTTAACTTCCGGCCCGTCGGCTTCTATGAGCTGCCGGAATATCCGGAAGTCAAGCTCTACTACCCGCCCTTTTTAAAAATCCTGGACTACTGCTTCCGGAACCGGCCAAGCCAGATTCAGGCCTCCACCCCGGGTCCCATGGGACTTTGTGCTCTGGCCGTTGCCCGCACCCTCGATATTCCGGTATACGGCACCTATCATACAGCGTTTCCCCAGTATGCCGCTGAATTAACGGGCGACAACGATATCGGGCAAGTGATGTGGAAAGCCATGGCCTGGTTTTACAATCAGATGAACCTGGTCTATGTCCCCTCTGCAGCCACGGGCAAGGAGCTTGTGGAAAGAGGCGTGGACGAGGCAAAAATCCGTGTCTACCCGCGCGGCGTGGACACGGAGCGATTCCATCCGGAGCGCCGAAACGGCATATGGAGCTCCGGCTACGGTCTTTCCGGAAATTCCATGAAGCTTCTCTATGTGGGGCGGCTGTCCAGGGAAAAAAACCTGGATGTGCTGGCCCGGGCCTTTCGCCAATTAAGCGAGGCCGGCAGGGACATGGATCTCATCGTTGTCGGCGACGGCCCCTACAAACAGGAAATGGCGGCCATGCTCAAGGGGACCAGGACGCTGTTTACCGGGGTTTTGACCGGCCGGCGGCTGGCAGAGGCCTACGCCTCCAGCGACCTGTTTGTCTTTCCCTCCACCACAGACACCTTCGGCAACGTGGTTTTGGAGGCCCAGGCCTCCGGCCTGCCGGTTATCGTCACGGACCGGGGAGGCCCCCGGGAGAACCTGATCGCCGGCAAGACCGGATGCATTGTCCCCCCTCTGGATGCAGCCGCCATTGCCCGTGAAATCAGGCGCTTATCCGAAGACCCGGCGGGGCTTTCGCGGATGAAAAAAGCGGCCCGCCGCTACATGCGCAGCCGCTCCTTTGAAGAGAACTTTCTGAGAAGCTGGGAGCTTGCCCAACGGGCAGCGGAATCCACGGAAAGCCCGGGCCTTACAGAAACGGTCTGGCCGCTGGCCTCCTAGCTCCTTTTTATTGGAGTAGCGCCGGCTGCGGCTTACCGGGGGAGCCCGGTTTGAACAAAACCCGAAAAAATGATATTATTATAATTTATGAATCATGCAGCAGAACCGGCGGGAGATACCAGCAGCAAATGAGAAAAGCATGGAGATCATTGGGTATCCTTATTGCCGTGGCACTCATGGCCCTGGTGGGATCCCCGGTATACGGCCAGACAGGGGCAGATCCCGCCCGGCCGCAGGAATTGTCGGGCAAAGAAAAAGAACGGATTTCCGGCGTCGATCTCTTTGATATGCACCCGCAAAAAGACCGCTTCCGGATCATCCACGGAAAAGGCAAGGGAGAAGCCATTGCCATGCGCCTTGAGCCGTATGCAGAACCCGGTAATAAATGGCGGCTTGTCTTTGCGGATCTCTACCGGCTGATGCTGGTAAAGGCCCCTGATGGCGCGGTCAACATAGAACAACTGGAAATCTGCCGCAAGGACCGGAAAATCACGTTTTCTCCGTCATTTCCGCTTCTGCCGGCCCAACTGGTGGCAGGAAAAAAAATCCGCACCTCGGGAACTATGAAGCTTAAAGGGCTGGGCGACAACAAAGAAGCAAAGTCCGGCCGATATACGCATGTGGTCAAGTCCCTGAGCCGCACCGAACTGGACACCCCGGCCGGAACGCGGGCCGGGTATCTCCTGGAATACACATGCCGCATCGAATTGCCCTATTCCCGGATCCGGATTGATCTGGAGACCGGCTTTGACGGCAGGAAACGGCTCGTGTACTGGCGGGAACAGACGACTGTGGAAAAATTCGGCCTGTTCAGCGAGACCAGCTTTCGCACCCTTGCTGCAGCCCCGAAAAAACCGGCGGAAAAACCGGGGCCGCCCTCTGCCCCGGATGGAGGCGAAGAGCTTAATCCAGAATGAGCCGCTTGAGTTTGCGGGTAATCCAGCGTGCGGGGATGCGGGTGATGGTATAGCCGATTGCTGCCAGCATCACAAATATCAGAATGCTTTTCAGCGGCCCCATATCCGGACTGGTAGCGTAGGGGCGCAGGAGCAGCGCAAAGACCAGGCCCATGGCTGCCTGCCAGGAATCAGGCAGAAACAGAATATAGAAGGCGATATAGGTGGGTGTTACAGGCCGTTTTCCCAACAGTTGTGCTCCTGACTTCTGCGGTCGCTTCCGCCGGCAGGGCCGGGGCCCGGCTCTGCCGGCGTCATAAATACTACAGCCACGGCACAGTGCCTGCCGCCGGGCTATCTACAGCAGGTTTTCGCTGCGCAGCCGATCAATAATCGCACACGTACTCTTGCTGCGGTTCATGGTATAAAAATGCAGGCCGGCCACGTTGTTCTGCAGCAGATCCCGGCACTGTTCCACAGCAAAATCAATACCCGTCTGCAGGACAGTATCCTTGTCCGCGCCGTTGAGTGCATCGAGCTTCTGCTGCAGCTCGGGCGTTATGGTGGCTCCGCAGACCCGGGATAAAATGTTGATGAGCTTTACGGTATAGACGGGCATGATTCCGGGGATGATGGGAATCGTGATCCCCGCCTGGCGGCATTTCTGCTCATAATCATAGAAAAACTGGTTGTCGTAGCAGAACTGGGCGACCACGTATTCCGCCCCGGCGTCCTGTTTTTTTTTCAGGGCTTCAATGTCTTTTTCCAGGCTCTCCGCCTCGATATGGCCTTCGGGATAACCGGCGCATCCCAGGGTGAAATCATAGCGGTCCCTGATAAAAGCGATCAGATCGCAGGCATAGGAAAAACTTTCCGGATGCGGGACAAAGTTCTCATCCCTCGGCTGATCGCCGCGAATGACAAACACGGTCTTTACCCCGAGATCCTTGTACTTATCAAGAACGTCCGTAATTTCTTCCGGACCCAGCCCGTATCCGGCAATATAGGCAACAGTCGGGTGCTGCTTTTCATTCATCAGTTTTTTTACTGTCTGGTAAGACCCGTCCCTGTTGGAGCCGCCAGCTCCGAAGGTGACCGCCTTATAATCCGGTTTGCGCTCTGCGAGCGTATCCACTACACCCTCAAATTTTTCCGCTGCCGATTCATCTCTCGGCGGGAAAAACTCCATGGAAACAACCGGGGCCTTTTTTGCATACAGATCGGTAACACGCATACACCACTTTCCTCCTCTTTGCATATTTCGGGATCAACTCACCCTTTTTCAGAAAGCGCTCAGTATTTTAAAAAGCTCTCCGCCTGTCAAGACATTCCTTGCCCGGATTTTGCAATTTCGCCGAAAAAGGACTATGTTAAATTATAATATACCTCCCATGCCTGTTTACTTCAGCCTCCCACGCACCTCTAAGGCCGGGATCACAATCCAGCAGCCTGTCAATCGGTCCGGAAACAAATTATTGCAGGCGGAAAGGAAATTCTCATGCTCCAGCGTTACGAAATCAGGCGGGACCCTGCCGAGCAGCAGTTTCGAATCAGGGAATACGCGGTTATTGATAAATGGCTGCGGGATGCAGATCCTTCCCTGCTGCGCCGGGAAGATTACGTGCTGCTCCATGAAGCCGCATATGATCAGAATACGATCCTCGAGGCGGCGGCAGACGACATCAAGACCCTGATTACAGCACTTCGGACCCCCTTTTTCTTCCCCAATGCAGAGACCGCTGCAGGTATCGCCCAAGCGCTGCTCGGGTTGTCCAATGGCCGGGAGCCCAGTGAAGTGGCCCTGTTCGTCAATGACAAGGACGGCCATTTAGCCGCGCCGTTTGCATCCGCCCCGCTGTAAGCCTATATTATACTTCCAAAAGGAGTTTTCGAACGTGCCACCGCTCTGCAGGAGGAGAACCCCATGAAGCTGCATATCGGCACCTCCGGCTGGAATTACAAACACTGGCGGGGCCCCTTTTATCCCGAGGAGCTGCCGGCAAACAAATGGCGGGAATACTACATGGAGCGCTTCCATACGGTGGAAGTAAACAACACGTTCTATCAACTGCCGGACAAAAAGACTTTTGAAAAATGGAAACACGAGGCGGAGAGAGGCTTTATTTATGCCCTAAAAGCCAGCCGCTACATCACGCATATGAAAAAACTCAAGGATCCGCACGAGCCTGTGAACAATTTTCTCTCCCATGCCGCAGTTTTGGAGGAAAAACTCGGGCCTGTGCTCTTTCAGCTCCCCCCGCGCTGGCGGTGCAATCCCGAACGGCTTGGGGCTTTTCTGGAAGCCCTTCCCGGCGACTTTCGCTATGTATTGGAATTCCGCGATGATTCCTGGTGGAAACCGGAAATCCGGGACATGCTGCGCCGCTACAATGCCGCTTGCTGTGTCTTCGACCTGGAAGGCGTCCAGTCGCCGCCGGAGGTCACGGCGGATTTTGCCTACATCCGCCTGCACGGCCCGGAAGCCGCTTATCAGGGCCAATACCCGGACAGCGCTCTCAATCATTGGGCGAAGCGCATCCGCTCCTGGCTGGCACAGGGCATCGAGGTCTTCTGCTACTTTGACAACGACGAAAACGGCTATGCCGCCCAGGATGCCCTGCGTCTTGCGGCGAAAACGGAAGCGGAAGCTGGCTGAAGTGCGGCCTGGCCGGCTGCAACCAGAGGGCTCCTTATTGAAAAAATACGCTCCACCCCCCCTTGACGAAGTGCTCCAAGGTATTACATTAAAGATGAAAAAAGGATATAGAAAACCGAAATTTCACATAATATAAAAAAGGGGGTGAGACTATGGCACTGGTGAGATGGGATCCATGGACAACACTGCCGACACTTCAGGACCGGATTAACCGCCTTTTTGAGGATACATTTCCCACCCGACAGACGGGCGCGGAAGAAGAGATGAGCCTGATGGATTGGCGACCGACGGTAGATACCTATGAAGAAGGCGACAACATCGTGATCAAGGCCGAATTACCGGGAGTCAAAAAAGAGGATGTCTCCATCGATGTCAAAAACAACGTGCTAACGCTCAAGGGAGAGCGCAAACACGAGGATAACGTGGAAGACGAAAACTACTACCGCAGGGAATGTGCGTACGGAAAATTCCAGCGGGCATTTACACTGCCCGATTCGGTAAATCCGGACAAAATCGAGGCTTCTTATAAGGATGGAATCCTGAAGGTCACGGTTCCCAAGACAGAAGAGAGCAAAGCCAAAAAAATCGAGATCAAATAAAAACTCTGCGTAAAAGCCCGGACCCCCGGCGGGGTCCGGGCTTTTGTTTGTCCGTGCCTCATTTTTTTTCCAGCGGCAGCACCCAGCCTTCCGGATCTTCGGCGCGGCCGTACTGAATATCGGTGATGGCGTTAAAAAAACGCTGTGCCCACGGCCCCACCGTGCCATCGCCCACTTTGACGACTTTGTCCTTGTAGCGGATCTCTCCCACAGGGGAAATCACGGCCGCCGTACCGGAACCGAAAACCTCCTGCAGACGGCCGGCCTCGTAGAGATCCACCAGTTCGTCAATGCTGATCCGGCGCTCGGTTACGGCAAGCCCCCATTTCTGGGCAAGCCGGATTACCGTATCCCGGGTAATGCCCGCCAGGATACTGCCGCTCAAAGAGGGAGTGACCAGCTCATTGTCTATTACGAAAAAAATATTCATGGAGCCGACTTCCTCGACATACTTGAGCTCCACTCCGTCAAGCCAGAGCACCTGCGTGTAGCCTTTGCTATGTGCCTCTTCTCCGGCATAAAGGCTGGCGGCGTAGTTTCCCGCCGTCTTCACCTCGCCCATGCCGCCGCGCACGGCGCGCACGTGTTTATCCGTCACCCAGATTTTTACCGGGTTGAAGCCCTCCTTGTAATAGGCACCGACCGGGGAAAGGATGATAAAGAACCGGTAGGTGTAGGAGGCGCGGACTCCCAGAAAGGGGTCGGTGGCAATAATCGTGGGGCGGATATAAAGAGAAGTGCCGGGCGCTTTCGGCACCCATCGCTTCTCCAGCTGCAGCAGCTCGGCCAGCGCTTCAAGAGCGAATTCCTCGTCAAACGCAGGAATACAGAGCTTATGCGCCGACCGGTTAAACCGTCTGAAATTCTCCCGCGGGCGAAACAGATTGATGCCGCCGGCAGGGGTGGTAAAGGCTTTGAGACCCTCGAAAATGGACTGGCCGTAGTGCAGTACCATCGTAGAAGGATCCATGCGGAATTCGTGATAGGGTTCAATGCGCGGATTATGCCAGCCTTTCTCCGGATTGTAATCCATATTGAACATATGGTCGGTAAAAACCGTGCCAAAGCTAAGTTCGGAATCATTCGGCAAATCCTTTAACCGATCAGCAGTGGTGATGCTAAGTGTCATGATTATCTCCAAAATCTGTCAGGTTAGGGTGGATTCCTGTAAAGCTGTATTTTGTATCACGTACGCCTGCATGATCAAGGAAATTTAACGCTGACGGAAAAATTCTCCGCCCAAAACAACCCCGGGGACCATCAGTTCCCGGCCGGATGGAAGCTATTTAGCATTTTTTTCCCCTTGAAGGCAATGGCCGGAGTGGTGTAAAAGGCTTGACAAAAAAGAGATTTTTCTTAATTTTGATACTTTTGGAAAAAATCGGCAAACCTGCCTGCTAGCAACCTTCAAGATCCTGAAAAGAGCAGCTCATGCGAGACGATATCATCCAGATCCGATGGCACGGCCGCGGCGGACAGGGCGCAATCACCGCTGCCAAAATTGTCGCCAACGCCGCATTTGCATCAGGCTACACCGGCGTTGTCATGACGCCGACTTTTGGTACGGAACGGCGCGGGGCGCCGGTGCTTACTTCCCTGAAAATCGCAAGGGAAAAAATCTACGATCTCTCCCCCATCAGCGAACCCGACATGGTGATGGTATTTGACCCGCTGCTGCTGACCGAAGTGGGTGTTACCAACGGTCTGCGCGCAGACGGCCTTATGATGCTCAATTCCCCGCGGTCGCCTGCAGAGTACGCCAGCGAAAAATTGACCGTTGCAACAGCCGATGTCACCTCCCTTTCCGCAGGGGCAGGTCTGCCCAGGGGTATTATCAACACCGGAATGATCGGCCTTTTCGCCAAAGCCGCCGGACTTCTCGAGCTGGATCACCTGCTTGAGGCCGTGGGCGAAGAATTTGCGGGACGCAATCCGGAGAAAAACATAGAAGCCGCCCGGGCGGTGTATGCGAATACGATGATTGGAGCGTTTTCATGACAAAAAAACCTTATGCCTGCCATATATCCCGCAGCGAACCCGGTCCGGGAGACGGCGGCCGTACCGGATCCTGGCGTGTGCTTCGCCCTGTAATCGATCTGGAAAAGTGTATCCCCGCCAAGCGCGGCAAGCCTGCCTGCTTTACCTGCTGGCTCTACTGCCCGGACGGGGTTATCTCGCGCACCATTCCGCCGGAAATCGACTACGAATACTGCAAGGGATGTGAGATCTGCGCGGAGGAATGCCCGGTGGACGCCATTACCATGGTAGAGGAAACCGCTTTGATGAAAGAGGAGAAATAGCCCTATGCATGTCATTGAATCCGGCAATGTAGCGGCTGCAAACGGTGTAAAACTGGCCCGTGCACAGGTTGTGGCCGCATATCCCATAACCCCGCAGACGCCTCTTACGGAGAAGCTCTCCGAATTTGTCGACGCCGGGGAAATGGAGGCCGAATATATTCCCGTGGAAAGCGAGCATAGCGCTCTCTCCGTCTGTATCGCCGCTTCCAGCGCCGGCTGCAGGGCCTTTACCGCAACCAGCGCAAACGGCCTGTTGTACATGAACGAACAGCTCCACTGGGCGGCCGGGGCCCGCCTGCCGATTGTCATGTGTGTGGTAAACCGCGGCATCGGGGCGCCCTGGACCGTGTGGAATGACCATCAGGATGCCTTCTCCCAGCGCGATACCGGCTGGATACAGATATATGCCTGCGATCATCAACAAATCATTGATACAGTCCTCCAGGCCTATGCCATCGCAGAAACCGTCAACATTCCTGTTATGGTCTGCTACGACGGCTATATTCTCTCGCACACCTACATGCCCTTTGAACTGACAGACAGGGAAACCGCAGATAGCTTTCTCCCCTCCTTTTCCCCGGCGTTCTGCCTTGACCCGGAGCAGCCCTGCAACTTCAACACGGTCACGCTTCCCGATATCCGGCCGAATGTGCGCGGTGAAACAGCGCCGGGATACATGGAAATCCGGCACAACCTGTATACAGACATGCGGGAAGCTTTAGGCGTGATAGAAGAGGTGGACCAAAAATTCGCCAAAGCCTTCGGCAGAGGGGGCAACGCCTTTCTGGAGCCTTACAAATGCGGGGATGCCGAATACATTGCCGTATGCATGGGCTCTTTGTCCTATCATTTAAGGGATGTGGTCAACGCCCTGCGCGAGGAAGGCTTGCCTGTAGGCGTCTGCGGGGTTCGGGTCTACCGCCCCTTTCCGGATCAGGCTGTACGCGAGGCCTTTCAAGGGGCCAAAGGGCTGATCGTTTTTGAAAAAGCCCTGAGCTACGGCTACGAGGGCGCCCTGTTTTCGGATATCAAAGCAGCACTGTATAACCTGGAAAAGCGCCCTTTTATTCACAACTACATTCTGGGACTGGGCGGCCGCGAGATTCAGACGACACAGCTCAAGCAAGCCCTTTCCGATTCCTGCACCCGGGAAATGGATCCGGGCTCCATGCCCCGCTGGCTCGGTCTTAAGCTATAGGACTGCAGACCAGCCTGAAAAAAAAGACGAAATTTACGGGATATCGAAATGGCTGACAAAACAAGCATCCTCAATCTGCCGGAAGAAGAACTCGTGCACCCGGGCAATCGTGCCTGCGCAGGCTGCGGCCTGAGCATCATTTACCGCATCGGGCTAAAAGCCCTGGGGCGCGATACCATTCTTGTGGTGCCGCCGAGCTGCCTGACCGTACTGCAGGGACTCTACCCGATTGCCGCCACCCAGTTGCCCTGTTTAAACGTCACCTTTGCATCCACCGCGGCGGCAGCCACCGGTATCCTGGGGGCCCTGCGGTCGCAGAAAAAACACGGCACAACCGTTGCCGCCTGGGCAGGCGACGGCGGCACCAGCGACATCGGTCTGCAGGCGCTCTCCGGGGCATGTGAGCGCGGAGAAAACTTTATTTTTATCTGCTA
>Ga0102934_1002781_pt1 | contig 12026 bp, 13 predicted proteins | sample SalPonR2_A_D1_MG_FD_78175 | JGI IMG/M metagenome (GOLD analysis project Ga0102934, IMG submission 78175) | Salt pond soil microbial communities from South San Francisco under conditions of wetland restoration - Salt Pond MetaG R2_A_D1_MG | ecosystem: Environmental > Aquatic > Marine > Intertidal...
ATAATGTTGGCCCAACCACTCCGAAATATGGGTCATATAATAAGTGTTGGTATACCCCCCGAGGAAGGAATAAAGCTCCAAACCATAAGGAGTGAAAAAAGTGGCAACCAGGCTGATCAAAGAAAACAGAGCAAAAATGGCTATATATTTCAAAGAAAGAACTTGCTTAAAATCCAGAAACTTCCAAGAAAACTTTTTATAAACCACTAGTTCCACCAATTTAACTCCGATAAAAAAGAATAAAATGAAAAACCCTATCAAAAACCCCCCATGGACACAGGTCCAAAAATAAAACAAAGGAGGTAGGAACAAAAGTGGCTTTATATTTTTGTTTTTGTTATAATAGTAAATAATTATCAATAGAAAAACCAAAAGCAAAAGCGTTATCTCCTGCATTCTGACCCCGACATGAGGGCGCATGGCAAAAGCACCCCACAATAAAAAAATAATAAAAAAGAAAGCTCCTTGGCTTTTTTTTAACATCCTGGTTTGGATAAACCTGTGCCAAATGGCCAAAGCAAGGGTGACCAGCAAGGCAAACACAAAGCTTAAGGCGATATAGCCGAAATGGTCATAAACCCCAAAAGAAAAAGCGTCCAGTAACCATTCATGGTCCACCCATCTTACCCCCTCCCAGGAATAATTATAATGATTGATATGGGGAACCGCTTGTTCCTGCCAGACCTCCTGCCCCACTCTTAGATGCCAGCCCAGATCCGGATCCAGGTAACTGAAAGAGTTATAAAGAAAAAGCGAGAACAAAAAGACATAAAAGAGAAACCAGATAATTTTGGAAAAGGTGATCTTCATAAAATAGCGATTATTGTTTCCCATTATAGCAATTTCTTTTGGTTTTGTATAAAATGTGATAGAATGAAAATAAATAATGATTAATATCCAGGTGACCAATCCGATTGGGGGTTGGCCCTTAACTAGAAAGGAGGTGAAATATGAGTAAAACAATTATCAAAACAACACTGGGAATAGTAGCCGGAATGTTTGCTATTTCTACTTTTTTAAGTGTTGCCGCTGTACCGGCTCAAGCTCAAACTTTGGACGCAGATGATCTGGGAACCAACTATGCTGAGCAGACCGGTTTGAGCAACCAAGACCCGCGAACCACTGTTGCTAACATTATTAATGTGGTATTAGGTTTCTTGGGTATCTTGGCTGTCGTGATCATCTTGGTCGGAGGTTTTAAATGGATGACCGCCGCCGGAAACGAAGATAAGGTAGCTGAAGCTAAAAAGATCATTGTAGCCGGTATTATCGGTTTAGTGATCATTTTGGCCGCTTGGGGAATCGCCTCCTTCGTCCTAAATGCCTTAGTAAACAATGTTTAGCAAACTTAAAAAGTGGATTTTGCACCTACAAGCAAAATCCACTGCCCTGGGTATAGCCGACTACACTCAGGGCAGTGGATTTTGATCACTAAGATCTTGAGAACAAAAGTATGCTCAAAAAACAGTTTAAAAATATTGCTTTAGTTTCAATAGTATCTTTTATATCCTTTGCTCTTCTTCCCGCCTTGACTGCCTTTGCTCAAAATGATGGCTATGGATTAACTCAAACCACCGGGGAAGTGGAAGGGTTGAAAAACGGGGATCCGCAAACCATCATAGGAGATATCATCGGAGCCGTCCTGACTTTTGTCGGGATTTTGTTTCTTATCCTGGTTATCTACGGCGGCCTGCTATGGATGACGGCCCGAGGTAATGAACAGCAAATAGAAAAGGCCAAAAACTTGATCGGAGCGGCCATAGTGGGTTTGATCATAGTTCTGTCCGCCTATGCCATTACCGCTTTCATAGGAAATGTCTTAACTTAACCACAATGCCAAGCAGATCCAACATCCTTTTTAAAATAAGTCTTTTGTTTTTGGTAGCGGCCTGTATTTTTACACCGGGCCCAATACAGGCCTATGATTTTATAGAGGACAGTGGCCTGAACTCCACTGCCCAAGGAACCGGACACTTAGGGATACCTCTGTTCAATACCGCCAGCCCCTTGGGAATAATAGGAGTTATTATCGGAGTTATTCTTTCCCTATTAGGGGTGATCTTTCTAGTACTTATTATCTACGGTGGCTTTCTGTGGATGACCGCGGCCGGAAATGAAGATAGAGTGGCTAAAGCTAAAAAAATAATCCAAAACAGTATAGTGGGCTTGATCATAGTAATAGCCGCTTATGCTATTACGGTATTCATAGGAACCCAATTAACTTGATCACAAAATATGCGGAACAAAAAAATAAAAATATTTTTAACTTCCTTGTTTTTTCTGTTTTTGTGCTTCCCGGTTTATGCCGGAGGCCTGGATAACGCTTTTAATACTTCCGGGGCCCTGGGTGAAGTAGGGGAAGAAGCCGGATACGACACCAGTCAAGAAGGAATTCTGCCCATAATTAAAACCATAATCCAAGTGGCTCTGTCCTTTTTGGGGGTTATATTTTTAATATTGGTTATTTATGGCGGCTTCCTGTGGATGACAGCCAGCGGCAACGAAGAGCAGGTGGGCAAAGCCAAAAAAATATTAAAATCGGCCATAATCGGCCTGGTTATAGTAATAATGTCCTATGCCATCAGTTGGTTTGTTACCAACGCCATAGGTGAAAACGCGCTTCAGGACAATGAAGGATCAACGCAAGAGAGTCAACAATAAAAATAATTATTAAAAATGAATAAACTTATAAAACAATTCCTGTCCCTGGTTTGTTTGTTGGGCCTGTTAATTCTGCCTTATTTTGTTTTTGCCGGCTCCTCTATGCAAAACAATTTGGAGGAAGTGGGTGAAGGAAGCGGTTTTGCCGAGGCCAATGAAACCACACTATCTTCCACAGCCGGCCAAATCGTAAGTATTCTTTTGGGTTTTTTGGGGATAATATTCGTGGTCCTTATAATTTACGCCGGCTTCAAATGGATGACCGCGGCCGGAAATGAGGACAAGGTCAAAGAGGCCAGAGCTATGATCACCCGAGCCACCATAGGTTTAATAATAATTATCGGCGCCTGGGGTATCTGGGCCTTTATCCTTTCCAGGCTTTTTTAAGTATGACCCAAGAAAAAACCAAGAAAACCAACTTTCTTAAAGCGGCTGTTTTTCTACCCCTGTTAAGCATCCTGATCTTGTTGCCTACCTGGGCTCAAGCTCAACCCCTGACCCCGGAACAAGCCGGAGAAATGGACGATCAAAGTGACGCCTTTCGCCAAAGCGCCGGCTTTCAAGAGGGCTTGACCATAGGCGGAGTAATAGCCACGGTAATAAAAGCCGTGTTGGGCTTTTTGGGTATAATTTTTGTAATAATCATAATCATAAACGGCTTTAAATGGATGACCGCCGGGGGGAATGAGGAAAAGGTCAAAGATGCTAAGGATTCCATAAAGAATGCCATTATAGGACTGATAATAGTAGTGGCCGCGTATGCCATTACCTACTTTGTCTTTGAGGTCTTGAGCGATGCCGGGAGTAGTGGCGGCACCATAGAGGGCGGCTGGTAACTATCTTAAAATAAATTCTCCATATTATAAAAGCGACTATTTCAAATAGTCGCTTTTTTGAATTCTCCTTTCCTTTCCTTTCTATTCGTCATACCAAATCCGATTTCCAAAATCGGTTTTCAAGCCATTATAAATCTTGCTCTTCTTGACCGCTCTAACCCTATCCATGTCTTCATCCCCATACCACCTAACATGGAGATACTCCGGGATATGTGTGGTATAAATGAAGGCATGATTCCCTGGTCTTATTTTTATTTGAGAAGACTGGGAAGGATGATGCAGGACAACCGTCCTACTCTCATCTTGGTTGACTAAACAGCCAATATATTTACCGGCCAAGTCGCCGGGATTACCTTTCTTGATCTGCTCAGCCAAGGCCTGGGTAAGCTGGGCATTGGCCAACTCTTCCGGATTCACCGTAGGCATAAGAAATCCTACATAATTATCGGAATAGGTAGCCTGACCATTGCGAGACTCCAGACTAGCCGACCGCCGGCCATAAGGACCGGTAGAGCAGCCAACGACAACCAATGACAACACTAACAGTGCTGAAATAAAAACAATAGTTCTATTCATGACAACCTCCTTTTTTTTGTTTAAAGAGCTAATTAATAATTTAAACTAAGATAAAATTTTTGCGAACTCGGGTTGGCGGTGGGCTCCTACAGAATATAATTAATAGGGCGCGGAGCAAAAATTTTATCTTAGTTTAAATTTACTAACTTTATCATTAAAGCATATTAAATTAATTTTGTCAAGCATTTGTTATGGTTCAATACCTTTGCAACACCTTGTAATAAAATATTGCCTCGAGATAATTTAACTCTGATGACGATCATTTATAGAGTTGGGCGGAGGGAGTTATATGGCCTCCAATGTTAAATTGTTATATTGTTTTCATGTTCTAGTGTTTTTATGTTTTTAGCCATAAAAAAAGGGGCCGGCTAGGCCCCTTTTATATATATTTAATATTGTGGCCTAATAGATCCGACCCCTAGCCCTAAAGGCTTATTCCTCTTTCATCAATTTTGGTTATATTATTTGATAAAACCAGGAAATCTAAGAGCCCTCAAGGCTGTGGTGTCAGCTTTCTACCAATCTTTAGTAAAATCAATGATTGATTTTTTGATTATTGATCCTACTTTTTGTTTTTGTTTTTGTTTGAATTTAGAGTCCAATTTAAGATCAGTAGAAAGCAAAGAAATTTCTCCAAACTTGATAATAGATCGGTTTGGGGAGATTTCTTTGAAAAAGGATGAAAAGAACTTTTTTAACTTCTATTTATATAATATCATATTTTGGACTTTTTTTCAATAGTTTAAATCCAATTTTTAAAGGGAAGAACGAAAAAATAGGGATTTTAAAATTATTTAGCTAAAATTAGAAAAATAAAAGAAAAATTAATTTTCAAAGTCCACGAATCCTTGGACTTTCATTTTTTACTTATCCACATAAACCACAAGTTATCCACAACGAAAGTCCAGGAATTCGTGGACTTTCATTTTTTACTTATCCACATAAACCACAAGTTATCCACAACGAAAGTCCAGGAATTCGTGGACTTTCATTTTAATCATTCCTCAAAATCTCTGTTTTACTAAAGTCCAAGTTTGCCTGGACTTTGAAAAAACCTTTCCAAGAAAAGTCCAGGAAAAATTGGACTTTGATATTTAAACAATTCTATAAAAAAACAAAAGTCCACGATATCGTGGACTTTTGTTTTAGCCAGAGGTCTGGGCGGGATTCGAACCCGCGAATAAGGGTTTTGCAGACCCTTGCCTTAGACCACTTGGCAACCAGACCCTTTGACTCACCTCTTGGAAATCAATTTAAATATAGCAAACTTTTATTTTTCTCTCAAGAGGCGAGAGCCCAAGAGTCTGAGAAATTTTATTATTCCAAAACCTCTATTGAAGTTCTCTTAATTCCGAAATTAATGGCCTGAGTTTTGTCCTGCATCCATACATCCACCCGGTCATAATACCTGGGATTCATTCTATCCCTGACCACAAAGACCTTACTGCCAAACAATTCCGGAATCCTTATTTTGCTTCCCAAGGGCAGGTGGTTGGCGGCCACTGTATTACTTACCTGACTGGTACATAAATTATAACCATTAGCGGTAATACAGGGAGAGGCGTCGCACTGCGATGCCTCGGAATTATAAGCGGTAACAGTGGAAACAGAAGTATACTCCACCTCCCTGGTTTGGTTCTCGGGCAATCTGGGAGTATCTGCGACCCTTTTGGGATTCAAGGCCGAATTATCAGCCACATAATCCCGGAACCTCTCCCCGATCAAGGACCTGGCCTGAATGGAGGGAACGGAAAACAGATCGTGAGAGGCCAAAAAAACAAACTCCGCCACTATCAGGGCTAAAACGACTCCGCCGATAAAACCGCTGAAATTCTTGGGGCTAAAAACGACTTTGTCCTTTAGCCCCAAAAGAAAATTACTCTTTAAAGATTGTATGTTCATAAAATTTTTATTAATTAAAAAACCCCTTAACAAGGGATAATTGAAATCTTATTTTTTTACCATAAATTCTTTTTTTTGTCAATAGTAATCAGGGAATTTACCTCTTTTTAGCTCCCCGAAAAAACTGGAAAAAGAAATTAAAATATGAAATAATAAACACAGCAACACCCACCTATGTTTATATATAAAACGGCCCGACAGGGGTGTTGATTTGATTATATGAAAACAAAGAATAAAATAATTAACATCCTTTTGATAACTCTCACTGTTTTTGCGGTCATTCCCTATCTTTTCAACTATAATGCCGAGGTTGCTTTTATTTTCGCCGCTGTCGGCGTGGCCGCTTTATTGTGCTTCTTTTTTTATTTTTCCCGACTTTTATTTACAAAAAAAAGGATCGGCTTTCCCTCTTTTTGGCTCGGAATTTATCTGTTTCTGCTTCTGGTGGCCAACCTTTATCTTTTGTTGCTGCCCAACCTGGTTCTTTCCAATATTCTTATATATGAATTAAATATTTTTTACAAGGTGTCTTCTATATTTATCTTTTATTCCTTGTTGTGGCTTTTTACTTACTGCCTGGGGCTCAAGATCTTAAAAAAACTCCGAATAGAAAAGCAAATCCAAGAACCGGAAAAACATTTTATATCCCTGGGCTTGGGATTTATTCCTCTTATATTCGGTATATTTTTGATTCTGGCCTTGAAAATTCTCTATGCTTGGGTGGTAGGGGGCTTTGTATTTCTCTTGGCCTTATGGGTATTTCCGGAATTAAAAACCTCCTTATCCCGACTTTGGTCCTTAAAAATAAAAAATAATTTGGACCGAAATAACAAGGCAATGATCCTTTTTGTGTTATTCGTGCTCTGTCTTGCTTTTGTTTATATTATCAAACCCATACCCTATGGAACCGACGACTTAAGCGCCTACTTTAATGGCCCTAATATTTTTATCAACCAGCACCAATACCAAGTGCTGGAACAACACATAAGGGCTAACTGGAGCCAAAACACAGAAATGATCTATACCGGGATCATGTCTCTGTTGGGCTCTCCTTTTGCCGTACATTTTCAGTTTTTTAGCTTTATACTGCTTTTAGTCGGTGTTTATTGTTTTATGAAGAACTTTTGGGGAAGGTCATATGCCCTGGCCGGCTTATTGATAGTTCTTACTATTCCTTGGAACAAATATTATTTCAACAAATTCAAGGTGGAGTTTTTCCTTTCCTTTTATTGCCTGCTTTTGGTGTACTCGGCCTTTCTTTATATATACAAACAAAAACCATATTCCCATTATTATCTATACTTATTCGGGGTTTTTGCGGGGCTGGCTCTGGGAATAAAATATAACGCCTTCTTTCTTATATTGCCCCTAGGGCTTCTAATTATTTTTGCCAAGATAAAAAACAATACCCCCAAGGCCCAAGTGCTAAAAAACTTGGTTGGGGCCGGACTTCTAGGTTTGATTTTCTTCTCTCCCTGGTTAATTAAAAATCAAATATACTTTAGCAACCCCACTCACCCCTGGCAAACCGTATTTGGAACCAGTGATTACTCCTCTTTTGAAGTATTAAAGACCAAACCCAAATGGAAAAAGATAAGAGGAAATGAACTTAACGAAATAAGACATTCTATTAACGAGAAAAGTAAAGTCAGCATTAGCGGCATGGTTCAAACATTGTGGAGTCAATCTGTTGGCAATAAGATAGATACCGGTCTATGGGTAAATTTTGGCTTTATACCGATCCTAATCCTGCCTTTTTATTTTTTATACCGCAAGCAAAGGACAAGATCCGCTTTTATACTAATAGGATTGGGGCAGTTTATCCTATGGTTCTTTTTGGCCGGGGCCAGGACCTGGTATAATTTCTTCGGAATCATAACCCTGTATATGGCTCTATCCTTTTTAGTGGTGGATTATCGCAAATTCGGATATCTTTATATATTCACGGCCATAACAATATTCTTTTGCTTCTTTCACGGCCTGGACCTGAACCTTAACACCAAATACTTAATAGGAGAGCTGGACCGACAAGAATACCGAGAAAAAGTGATACCTTATAATGGCCTGGCCAAATACATAAACAATCAAAATTGGGAAGAAGATGATAAAATATTAATGGCCGGGATCTACCCCACGGCCTTTATCGAGAACAATCACAAAATAACCATGGTGGATAAATATTACATCCGAATAGGCAGCCATATCCACCAAGGAGACCAGAATTTCCTTAGGTCATTGAAAAAAGCTTCTATTGCTTATATAGTAAGGTCAAAGAACAAACCCTATGTAAACTGGATAAAAAAGAAGGGTTTTGCCGGCAAAGAAGAATACCTGGCTCAATACAATCGGGCGATTCCCAGTATTTATGAGGATATAGACAAATTGGATTCCTTCCTAAAGAAACATGCCAGTTTGGAATACAAAACCCCCAATGATCTCTTTTATTTATATAAAATAAATTACCATGGATCCGAATAAAGAAAACTTAAAAATTCTGGTCATAATACCGGCTTACAACGAGGAAGATTCCCTGGGTCCGCTGTTGTCTAATATCAAAAAGAACGATATTCCTAATGCCCGAATGGATTGTTTGGTAATAGATGACGGCAGTCAAGACGGAACGGCCCGAGTCGCGCAAACTCATGGAGCGCTTCTTATAAAGAACCACCAAAATCAAGGCGTGGGACTTTCCTTGTCCCGGGGGATAGAATGTGCCTTGTCCCGAAAATACGACCTGGCTGTGAACATTGATGCTGATAATCAATTCGAGCCCGAGGATATAAAAAAACTCGTCGCCCCTATTTTAAACCAAGAAGCCGATATGGTGGTCGGGGAAAGATTCGGTTCCGGCCGGCCCCAAAATATGCCGAAAATAAAATATTACGGCAACAAAATAATGAATCGAATCATAAACACCATCATCAAGGGCGATTACTCGGATGTTTCCTGCGGTTTTCGGGCCTACAACCAAAATGCTCTTATCAATCTGAATTTATTCGGAAAATTTACCTATACCCAAGAAATGTTTTTGGACCTATACTTTAAAAATATTAATATCAAACAGGTTCCGGTCCGGGTAAACTACTTTCCGGGACGCAGATCCCGAGTGGCCGGAAATTTATTTTCCTACATCTGGAAAACCTCCAAAATAATATTAAGAAGTTTTGTTTATTTCAAACCTTTAAAATTTTTCGGTATTCCAGCCTTGATAACCTCAGTGGCCGGCTTGGGTTTTGTGGGCTTTTTGTTTTTTTATCGCCTAACCAATGGTAGCTACACCCCCTTCAAGGCCTATGGCTTCATCGGGGTAGCACTAATATTTTTTGGTCTACTTCTAATGGCAATAGGCTTAATGTCTGATATATTAGACAAAAATAGAAGGATCAATGAAAAAATATTATATTTAATCAAGAAAGATAAATTTTATAAAAACAATACTGACAAATAAATTAATATATTAAAATTATTTAACACCGATTCTTAATAATACTAAGGTCCATGAAAGCTATAATTAAAAATTTTTTAATTGCAATTATTCTAATTTTAATTTTTTATTTGCTTTTTCAAAGAATATGGGTTGATTGGGAAAAAATAAAACAATATGAATTCATTTTTAACTACCAAAATTTATTAATATCATATTTTATTTTTTTTGTTAGCGCCATTGTTTTTAGTCAAGGTTGGCACTACGTCTTAAAATGCATAGAACCCTCGTCCCAGATAAAAAAATACGAGGCTTTTAAAATAATAACATATTCTCGCCTAGCTAAATATATTCCGGGAAAAATTTGGGGGGTTGCCGGCCGAATATACTTAGGAGCCCACTATAATGTCTCCAAAAGATCTTTATTGATAGGATCCTTACTTCACGCAGCGATCTCAACTATAAGCGGCATCACCCTGGGGGTTTTTATAATAAGTTTAGTTTTAAATCCGGCTTATAATTTTTTTTATTTGCTTGTCTTTCCCTTGATCGGATTGGTTATATTATTTAATCCAAAATATTTTTATCAAACACTTAATTTTGTAATAAAAAAAATCGGTCGGAAACCAATTACAAGATATTACCATTTAAACAAACAGCAACTACTATTTTTATATTTACAAGTATTGTTGGTTCAAATTTTAAATGGTACTGCTATGTTCTTCATGATGCGCTCTTTTGTTGAAGCTCCCGGCAATATTTGGCTTGGAGTAGTAGGGATTACTGTATTTGCCAATGTGTCCGGATTTTTGGCTGTTTTTTCCCCGGGAGGGATAGGAGTACGCGAAGGAATATTAACTTTTCTTATGAAATCTTATTATTCAGTTGGTTTGGCTGCTTTAATATCATTACTGGCCAGATTTTGGCTAATAATTGGGGAGGGCGGAGCCGCAATAGCCGTATTTATTTTTGATAAAATCATCAAACAGACAAAAAAAATAAACTAAAAACACTTTATATAAAAAATTAAAAACATTCATTTATCTATATCCAAACTTGTCCATTAAAGGGCCGCAAATATCTTCAAAAATAGTTTTTTGTTTGCCTGTCCAGTTGTTATATTTAAAAAGATCTCCTTTCTTGGAAGCGTTTATCTTATTTTTCAAAAATAAAAATACCTCTTCTCTATTATATTTTATATGTATGTTCCGCGAATTAGAAATATAATCTAAAAGATCCAATATTTTCGAGTCTTCGACTTTGGATGTAAAAATATCTTCAAACTTGTATAATTTAATATTTGAGTCTTTCTCTATTGAATTTAAAGCGAATTCATTTAAATATCTCCAAGCCCAACAAATTCTAGCAAATCTGCCCATTTCCGGCCATTTGTTTTTATACGGATCATCAAACAACTCATCTGCCCGTGGCCAATTATGGACAAATACTTTTTTAAGTCCTTTTTTGTTATACATTTTCCCCCAATTATATGCGGATTGCACCCAAGTACGGGCATCACGAACCAAATAAATAGCGCAAAAGTTTTCAAAAACATCTCCCAGAATATCCAAAAGACCATAATAGCCTATGCTGGATTCAATATAAATACCCGCGGTTTTGAAATCTATAAAATCACTTCTTTGCTCAAACAATTTTTTGGTCGCGAATTCCTTGTCAATTCGACCCGTAAAACGATCATCTGATATCTTTACTAAACTCCAAGAACCTCTTATTTTTAGCCACAAATATTTTCCCCCTATTTCATTTATTTGCTTGGCTGTATTTTTTAAAGCCTTGTTTTTTCTAATAGTTAAAACATCCGGCTCATGTAAAGCAAGGCAATCTTGACACACGGAATTAAATAATTCAGCAAAAAAATTAGTTCCTGTTCTGCCTATTGAGGAAAATATTATAGTTGGCCTGGATATCATTGACCTAAATCTTTATAAGTTATTTAAAGACTAAAACAAAACAAACAATAAATAATAATTTTAAAATTCTTTTAAATCAAAAAAAGGGGGGGGTGATTTTTGGACAATATAATTTTATGTTTATTTATTTAAAATTTTTATATACAGATCTTTTAATTGTCCAGCTTTAATATTTGAATCATATTCTTTTTCAATAAATAACCTGGCTTGTTCGCCTATTTTTTTTCTTTTATTAACATCGGATGATAATAATTCTATTTTTTCTGCAATTGCGCTGACATCTCTTGGCTCCACCAAAAAACCGTTATAATCATTATGTACAATATCAGATATTCCGCCAACATTACTGGCAATACAAGGAACTCCGCAAGCCATGGCTTCTAAAAGAACCACTCCCAAACCCTCAGTATCGCCTTCTTGGTTAATTATTGAAGGCATAACAAAAATATGGGAACGTTGAAAATATGATACGATATTTTTATTGGGTATATTTCCCAAAAAACTAACATTTTTTTTTATATTATTATCTCTTACGAATTTTTCGAGTTTATTTTTTTCCGGGCCATCTCCGATTAAACAAAGATGAAAATTATCTATTTTATTTTTTAATCTGAATACTGCCTCTAGTAAATATTTAAATCCTTTCAATTCTATTAGCCTTCCTACTGCCAATATTAATGTTTCGTCTTCTGTAAA
>Ga0102934_1002783_pt1 | contig 12018 bp, 15 predicted proteins | sample SalPonR2_A_D1_MG_FD_78175 | JGI IMG/M metagenome (GOLD analysis project Ga0102934, IMG submission 78175) | Salt pond soil microbial communities from South San Francisco under conditions of wetland restoration - Salt Pond MetaG R2_A_D1_MG | ecosystem: Environmental > Aquatic > Marine > Intertidal...
GCATAACCTCGGGCGAGACGCGATGCCTCGGCAGCCACGCGCCGAGAGGACGGGTGAACCCCGCCTCGACCCTCCCGGTAGGAGGGCCCCAGGCGGAAATAAGGCCGACGGCGGCGACGGGACAGGTGGGACCACTGTTGTCGCGCCACGTGCAGGAGCTCGAGGTGAGACAGGCATCGAAGCCCGCCACGGACGTGGTCCCGGAGGACCCCCGTGGTGATCAGGCCGGGCGCGTGGGGGGAAGGGTGGCTTGGAGAGGCAGGCGGGGGTGGGGGGGAGGGGAGGGGCAGGAGAGGAACACCTGCCCACTGACGCAAGAATACCCGGAAGTAGGCGGAGAAAGCGTCCTTGGTACGCAGCAGGTAGTGCGTGTCCAGGGCCGGGGGTGGGGGAGGAGGAGGACGGGGGGGAGGAGGCGTTCCGCGGTGCGGCCGGCGTAGGAAGAGGGTGTAGTCACGGGCCGCGACGGGCGCCAGGCGCTCCTTGCCGGTGGCACAAGCAGGAGCGGGGGGTGGGAGGGCAGGTGGGGGATGGGGGCTGAATTCACAGGACGTATGCGGGATAGTTGCTGGGTCCGAGGTGGGTGCCGAGGCTGCCGTGACCAGGGACGGGGGGGCAGGTTCAGGCGATATTCGCCCATCCACATCTTCGGGCAAGGGGGCCCTTGCCATGGACGGACGGCCCTCAGACCGATATGGACTGCTTCCCGGCGACGAAGGGGAAGACCCACGCGTCGTGGGGGCCACGGCTGTCGTGGTGGAATCTGGCTCTGTCCGGGTGGCTGCTGCTCTGGGCTCCAAAGGCGTGCTCCCTCCCGCCTTGCGCGCTCGCTTTGCCATGCCGTGGACGTATATGCTGCCCTTTCACGATGTCAACCCCAGTGCATGGCCCAATCAAAGATGCGGCATGGACATGTCCATGTGCATGGAGGCTCGTCTTGTCTCCGTCACTCCACCGCCAGCGGGTGCAAAGTGGGCCATAAAGCTGTTGCAAGCCCTGCTTGTCGCGAGTGGGACCGTGTGCCTGTCAAAGCCTTCATCGCGACACACTTGCGACAACGAGAGGTATACAAGAGATGTGTGTAATGTGTGAAGAAACAAAAAGTGTGATATTTTTCATTTGGGGAAGGTCAAGCCCCACAGGGTCTCCTTTCAAGTCTTTGAAAAGTCAGTAAGGCAGGTATAATTGTGTACCACGTACAACATTCTTGGACAAAAATATCACAACCAGGGAGAATTTAAAGACACGAGTGTACAATGAGGGTCCGGCCAACTTGCCGTTTCGCATTCCTTCACTCACATCGCCCGTCGCTTACGTGCCAAGGCGAGGAAAGGTGACGCAGAGCGTGGACTCGAGCATTTTGTCCGCCGGTATCAAGGTCACTCGGAGGGCCGTGACGTTGGCGGCGCCCGTGACCGAAAACCGCACATTAGCAGGGCCACCGTCGCTCAAGCCAAGACATCCCATGGCCTTTGTACATGCTTGAGCACGCTGATGGGTAGGGGGACCCTTGGTGGCGCGTGTGCCATGTGGAAAAAGGCTTTCAAGCGTTGTCCCTACCGTTGCTCAGAGAAGATCAGTCATTCTCCGTATCTTTCTGGCTGTGCGTCGCCCCGCCCGCTCGATGCTTTGATAAGGCACATGCTTTTCTTTTCTTTAGTAAGTGAACCTAAAGCCGCGGTGTGTATGACGATAAGCGCATGGATAGATAGCTTTGTGTGGTGGCGGACATGCCTTTTTTCCTGTGAGAACGAACCATATGTATAGTGTTCTCCCGTTCCGGCCCAGGGCCACTCGCTCTATCTTTTGGGTACGACAACACGCAAGCAACGTACACAAGTAAAAATGAACCCTGATCAGGCCCCAACCTATTGAATCATGCAGCATCAGCATAGTCAATGGGATACTCTGTTGTAGCTTTGGTCTTCTCAGAACTGAAATCGTCGAGATCTTCGATTGGCCGCTGCGAGCCGAACGGAGGATCGTCTTGACGCTGACCACTGGGCACCATGTTGCCAGAAATAAAAATGTGCCCACGCTTTTACAACATCTTGATTGAAATATTGGTGTACGATGTGTTATGATGCACGTATTTCTCACGTTTTCCCTGGTTTCACCGTTCCTGCACATGGTTACAGTCACACTCCCATAATCCTTCAGATGGCTCGCCTTTTTGTCACCATTGCCGCCCTGGTGGCCGCCTGTGCCACGGTAAACGCGTTCCAAGTGCCGCGCATGTCCTTGGACAAGTACAGGAGCGAGCTTGCTGAGACCGCCAAGAAGATTGCTTCCCCCGGTACGTTGGATAGAGGGGATGAATTAGGAAGGATAAAGCCGGGGGCAAGAAGAGGAACGCCTGTGTAACGGGAGGAAATGGAAAGATCCAAACCCCGCCATCGATATTCGAACGACCATGACTGAATGTCTTAAATTAGTCTAGTGAATATATGGCTCGGAAGTAAGTGCCATTGTGTTGGCTGGTTGGGAAGCATAACAGACGGCGGCGAGGCCGAGACTGATCACCGCCCTTTTACTTATCACCATTCATGCGAACCTTTCTCGTCCTTCTCAATGTATGTACACAGGCAAGGGTATCCTGGCCGTGGACGAGTCCACCAAGACCATTGGCAAGCGCCTGCAGTCCATCGGGGTTGAGAACACAGAGGCCAATCGTCAGGCTTACCGAGGCCTCCTCTTCACCACCCCCAAGCTCGGCGACTTTATCTCTGGGGCCATCCTGTACGAGGAGACCCTCTTCCAGGTCGGTACCCAGAGGCTTTCTTTGGTTCGGGGGGACCATGAAGAGGTTGTCGTCACGCCCACAGGCTGGCAATTGTCCCGGAGAAAGCAGGCGTGAGACCCGTTGCAGTCGCTTCGCCTCTTTTTCCCCACCCCCCCAAGGCCTTCCCCGGCAGCCTCCATCTAATTCCTCTCTGCCCGCCCCTTTTTCAACAGAACAACGTGGACGGCACCCCCTTCGTCAAGAACCTTGCCTCCGTGGGCGTGATCCCAGGCATCAAGGTGGACATGGGCCTCTCCCCCCTCCCCGGCGGGCACCCCGTCGAGACCTGGTGCACAGGCCTGGACGGCCTGGTGGAGCGCGCCCAGAAATACTACGCCCAAGGCGCCCGTTTCGCCAAGTGGCGCGCGGTGTTGCAGATCACGTCGGACGGGGCTCCCTCGGAGCTTTCCATCCAGGAGAACGCCTGGGGCCTGGCTCGGTACGCCCGGGCCGTGCAGGAGGGTGGCCTGGTGCCCATCGTGGAGCCTGAGATTTTGATGGACGGCGACCACAACATCGACACCACGGCCCGCGTCCAGGAGCGTGTGCTGGCCGCGGTCTACAAGGCCTTGTCGGACAACGGGGTCTTCCTGGAGGGCTCCCTCTTGAAGCCCTCCATGACCCTCCCCGGCGCGGACTGCGGCGAGTCTGTCACCCCCGAGAAGATCGCTGAGTACACCGTCCGCACCCTGGAACGCCACGTCCCTTCCTCCGTCCCCGGTGTCATGTTCCTCTCGGGCGGGATGTCCGAGGAGGAGGCTTCCATCAACCTGAACGCCCTCAACAAGCGCGAGCGCAAGGGCCCCTGGTCCCTCTCCTTCTCCTACGGACGTGCCCTCCAACAATCCTGCCTCAAGGCGTGGATGGGCAAGGCCGAGAACGTCCCCGCGGCACGCACGGCCCTCATGGCCCGCGCGCAGGCCAACAGCGAGGCCAACTTGGGCAAGTACGTGGCGGGCTCCCAGCCGTCCGCGGACGAGACCCTCTTCGTGAAGGGATACAAGTACTAAGCAAGGAGAATTAGATAGAGAAAAAGAGCAGGGGGAAGCGTGGGTGGGGATGGGCAGGTGGGGAGCGGAAGGAAGGGACCGGCGGGAGGGGAGGGCTGGACAGCGTGGCGTCTTATGGTTTCCGTGGAGAGGAGAAGCCTCCAGCTGATTACATGGGGCAGACGATGGATGTGGAGGGAGGGGGGAGGTCGGGTGGGCCACGGGCCTTATGGAGTGGAAGGCAGGCTTGCGACGGAGAAATGGGGAGAGAGAGGGGATGCCGTGACCCTCCACTGCCCACGGTCGGGGAAGCGAGTCAGTGGACATCTAGGGCGGGGTAGCAGCTAGCGTGGGAGAATGGCTCGTGACATTTCCAGAAGCTTCCTGGGGCCCGCTTTAGAGTGAGTGTCATCTTGAGAGGGTGGAGTCCAGAGCCTCGATCGCACGTCGAACCGGATTGTCTAGCCCCTCTCTGTGCGACCAGAACGGAGACGAGGAAGAAGTGCCCGTAACAATTGGACTCAGGCGAGATGTCGGTCGGGGCGTGCGGGGGCTATGGCGTCGGTCGTGCGTATGTGTGGTTATGAATGTGATCTATGTGAGTGAGGTACCGTGGGCAGGGGAGGCGAGAGGGAGAGGGGCCAACCGGCGTGGAAGGCCCGGGATGTGTTTGGAGGCTGCGGTCGTCGAGAAGGAACTATTGTCCACTTCCCTTTAAGAGGAGATACTGCCTTGTTTCGTTGCTTTCCTCCCACCTTCACAACGAATTCAACGCTCTGTCGCCGTGTGCTCTACGTTACTCTGTGGGGGGGGGGTTCAAAGGCGCCTTGGGACCGAGGCCCCCGGCCGTGCTTCCCCCGCCCAAAGACTCTTACGCCATGACGGTTTAGGTAAGCCTTGCACAGGAGGATTGTCATGCAGACGGACCGCAGCCGTCCTTCCTGTGGGACTGCCCGGCTTCCAAACAGATCGCGTGCATCGGAAAAAAAAAGAGCCAAGAGGCACCCGGCCCCCAAACCCTCCGCCCCCCCCTTTCCACCCCAAAACGTGCAGAACATGTTTCATCACGAGTATGTTCATAGTTTCTTTGACGGTGGCATGCCCTCGCCCGGCGGCCTCTTTAGGCTCTCCACGGACCCAACGTTGCCCTCCCTGTCCTCGTCCCCACCATCACCTCCGCGGCCAATCCCGTCGTGAAGGGCCCCCCTGCACCCCGCATGCCCCCACGTCGAACCCACCGACCTGGACCTTGGCTCCTTCTCCCCTTCTCCCTCCCTCCCCAGGCCCCCCCTGGCGTCTCGACGAAGGCCAGCCTCCCCGTGCCTCCCCCTCCTCCGTCTTCCCCTCCCCGGTGCAAAAATTTCCCCAGTTGCGCCCACCAGGCTACTTTCTTACCACAGGAAGGCGGCCGCTGCTCCTCCTTCCCTCCATCCCTCCGCGCCCATCCCTGCCGGGCTCCCCCTTTCCCAGGCGGTGCCCCCAACCCGGAGCGCCTCCCAAGCCGACCCCGGACTTGTCTCCCCAGGGCTGCCCAGCCAGTCTGCAGGATCGGACTGTTCACGTAGCCCCTGAACACGCCCTCCCGGGTCGTCAAAGGGACGAGCCGAGGACCGAAGAGCCAGCCACAGACCGCCCCCCCCACCAAACCACCCAGATGCCCAAAGTTGTCAATCCGGGCGCTGCTCATCCCCAAGACCCCGTTGATGACCACCGCCTGGGCGACAGAGCGCAAAGGCCCCTCCAAATTCCAAACGTGCCGGTGCCGGTAGCAAAAGAGCCCGACGGCGCCCAAAAGGCCCGAGACGGCCGTCGAGGCTCCTATGGAAACGGGGGCCCGCCCGGAGACGAAGGAGAGGGCATTGCCCGCCAAGCCGGAGAGGATGTACAGGGCCAAGTACTGCATGGGCCCACCAAAGAGGGGTTCTATGAAATGCCCCAGGTTGTACATAGTGTAGGAGTTCGCCATCAAGTGTTGGATGTCTCCGTGGAGGAGCATGGGGGTGAAAAGGCGGTAGAGCTCTCCCCGGCGGATGAGCTGGTCGTTCTTGGCGCCCATCAAGGTGATGCTAGGATCCACTTGCTGCGCGATGAAAATCGCCACATTCAAAGCAAGAAGTCGATTTGTCCAGTTCGACAGGTCGATCCCGCCTTCCCCCCTCCCTGAGAGTCCGCCTCTGCCCCCCCTTCCCCCGCGGCCGCCATAAGGTTGCCCTCGTCTACCACGCCCACTGGCGCCGTACGCGGGCAGAAAACGCCGCCGTGAGAGCATCCTAGGCCAGGAATGCATCATTGTGGCCGAGGTTGAAGTCGACGCGGACATGCAGGAGCCAGGAGGGGGCGGGGCTGGGAGGACGGAGGAATGTTGCTGGGCATTCTTTATCCAAGCCACCGGGAGCGGAAAGGAATGAGAGCGGGACACGGGCGCAGAGGATGGCAAGACTGTCGACGCAACAGTAGCTATCGCAGCTAAGATCAGCGGCAAGGACATCAGAGACGCCTTCCTGCGACATCGCATGGTCGCCACGGTAGAAGGGCTCCCACCCCTCGTGATCGTTAAAGGCACTTCAACTGCCTACGTTCGTGGAAAGTGTGGGGTGGGTATGAGGACGATACGCTAGGTCATGGTCTGGGACACGCAGTCCGCTCGTGATTGAGTACGCATACACAATCAGGACACAAAAAAGTCTTGACAAGGTCCTGAAAGTCTTCATTTTTGGAGATTGATATCTTGCCTCCTCCTCAGCGAGATAAGCGGCAACCTCCTCTATTCTAGGTAGCTCCTCGAGCAAAATGCTCGAAGCAAGAGATTGAAAAAGACGTCACACAGTCCGTTGATAGAATAGAACTGTCAAACAAGGGAATTACAGAGACAAGCAATTGAGCGACGCGTGGATGTAGCCCTGACCACTTTCGCTTTCGCTCTGATATGCCTGTCGTTGTTACTAACTTATCATATAATAATTATGTATCCACTTAAACACTTTGTGCATCTCAACGAAGGCAGGACAAATGGCACAACGCATGGTAGACGCTTTTAATCGCTTCGTGGACTTGCACATCGTTCCGAAGGTGCAACCCATCGTCGAGAAGGACCTGGTCCCGGACAGCGTAATTCGCCTCGGTATGTTATACAGGCGTCGATTCTTTCACCCAAAGGCCTAATCAGCCATTCGACTCACCTGACACATGCCCGCTGTTATGTACTTATAATGCTCGATCAAAACTACGTGATGATTCATCAAGTTTCAACATGCCTCTTTCTCACGTTTCCTTCCGACCGGTCCATGTATAAATTAACACAGGCATTCGTTCAATGCTACGGGACATGCTGTGCGATTTCAAAAATCGCGGTCTAGAGGGAACTATGACCGCTAAACAGGCCTACGTCGACGAGCTCAAGACCCTGCCCATAGCCGTGAACACGGGCGCGGCAAATGAACAACACTACGAAATACCCACGGCTCTTTACCGACTGATGTTGGGTCCATGGATGAAATATTCCTGTGGATACTGGCCGAAAGCCGACACGAGCTTCGTGGATTCGGAAACCGAAATGCTGGAACTGTATTGTAGGCGTGCGGAGTTGGAGGATGGGATGACCGTCTTGGATCTAGGCTGTGGGTGGGGCTCTGTCTCTTTGTACGTCGCAGGAAAGTACCCTCGCAGCCAAGTCTATGCCCTGAGCAATTCCGCCACGCAACGGGAATACATCGAAGAGGAATGCAAGAAACGGGGCTTGACAAACCTGACAGTGTGGACGGCGGATATAAACGACTTTGACGGGCCGGAGGCAATGGCGGGGAACGGGGGCGAGGATAAGTCGCGCACGGCGGGAAATATCTCGTCCAAGACTCCAGGTATCGAGGGATACGCCATGGAGGCAGGGGTCATGCCCACCCCGTCGGTGGAGGGCGGCGACGGCGGGAGTGGCGACACCCGAAGGGGGGACGCCTTCGACCGAGTAATTTCCATCGAGATGTTCGAGCACTGCAAGAACTACCAACGCCTCTTCGCCAAGGTGGCAGGCTGGCTCCGGCCCGGGGGCAAACTGTTCGTGCATGTTTTTACGCACGCGACCACGCCTTACCATTTCGAGAAGAGCTGGATGGCTGAGAACTTCTTCACAGGGGGTACGTAGGAGTCAGTGCGGGAAGCGCAGAGGCAATGCTTGTCAGACGAAGGCTGGAAATGGGATAGTGCAGCGATGAATGAGGAGTGCGGCTGTCAGGCTGCTCTGTGGTGACTGACGACATACTTACCCCCCCCCCTCCCCCACCACCCTGACTCTCGAACCCCTCGGCTTGACGGCGCTCAGGGCAAATGCCCTCCCAGGACTTGTTCTTGTACTTTCAGGACGACCTAAAAATCGAGGCGCAGTGGGTTCTGAATGGAAAGCACTACAGCAGGACAAACGCGGCCTGGTTGAGCAACTTGGATCGACACAAAACCGAGGTACGGAGGGTGACGACATGGAGCATGCAAGGATGCGGCAATGCGGTGGGATAGAACGTGGATATGGAGGGTGCGGTTCGACCGGATAAGAAAATTTGTTACTCTTGCCATTGTTCGGATGGAAGTGGGAGAGGGATGCTTATTCGTAGCCCAGGCATTCCTCTCACCCGCGTGCCCTCCCTCGTGACAGGCAAAGCGTTTGCTTGCAGATATTTACGGCCCTGAGAAAGCCACGAAGGCTTTCGTGGATTGGCGCCTTTTTTTCTTGACATTGGTGGAGTGTTTTGCTATCGATGATGGGAACCAATGGGCGGTCAGCTTGTACCGCTTTGTGAAGCCTCTGCCGGGGAAGGGAGTCGATAATGAAGCGCTGGCGTGAAAAAGCTTAAGCTCTCGTGTCTCGAAAACGACAAGAGAGATAACTTATAGGATCATTTACGAAAACATTTGCAGAGATTATATATATAGAGGACCTTTGCTGTCGGGACTGAGATTAAAAAAATAGAAGACTCAAAGACAGGAGCCTCAAGTAGACTCGACGAGGATGAGCGCCAATACAGGGTCCATGTAACAGCATGCATACAATCCCGTGAGGATTGCTGAAACACCCATATGAATTGATAAATAATTCAAAAGCACTCTTGTGAGAGCTGATTTACAAATTTTATTTTATCAGACATTTTTTAGACAAAAATGGAAACCAAAGAGCGGCACTTTTTCTCCGCCAGCCTCCCGCCCAAAAATCAGTGAAAGCATCAAAAAAAGCAAACGTGCACGCAGAGATGAACACAGATCGCAAAGAGGCCCAACAGTGTCGACGCTACGCGTTCAGCTTAATCAGCGCAAGAAAAAATGAATAGAAAGCATGCCAGGTACATGGGCCGGAGGTCGTGCGTGTTCTGACACGAATAAGGGGCGTCGCCACCTCTTCTTCTACACACGATAAACCATGTTTCGACCAAATGGAGCAAAAGTTCATGCTTTGGCGCCCTTACATCAAGGTATCTCATCAATCGAATTATTCCCTATCCCATTCCATCAGAATATCTCACGCAGGTGTATTTAAACGATTGTAATACCAGGGCATCTACACCACGATCCATCATAAAGCGTTCCTCCCTCCTGCATCAAGACGACTATAAGGCGGTTGGTTTCGCACCGGCAGCTTCATAAAAAGTGTCTTATGCCAACAACACGGTCAAACACTCATAATGGTCATTATCGTACAGTGCAAACAGCCACTTCTAGCTCCTACAGTGAGCAAGAGGGCGGGGACGATGATTTCAGCGTCAAATACACCTCGCTCCGTGACTCCCCCTCTTTGTCACAAAATCATAGCTCGCCCCCGCCCGCCACGGACAACAGTATGAAAGACTCCTGCACCGTTAAGGGCTTCTCCAACGGCAGTAAATCTTCCGGCTTATCACCTGAAATGAATTCTCCAGCTGCGGGACCCAATGTCTCAAAACCACGTCGCACATATGGTTCGATTATGCATGCCATTATCATCTGTTGGCTGGTAATAGCCATGTCCTTCGGGCTCAACATTCTTAATTTTCTCGTGTACTTGACGGTTCGGCCCTGGTCCCGGAGGACGGCGCGACGGTTAATAGGAAATTGGTTCCAAAGCATGTGGGTGAGTGTCATGAGTTATCTGATGCCACCCAGCGAACTGGTGCTCAGCGGAGACGTCTTCCCGAAGACGAAGGACTCAACCCGACCCGCCATCATCATCGCCAACCACCAAGTGGACGCGGATTTCTGGTACTGCTGGGAAGTAGCCCGGGCGCACCAACTACAGGGTCAGCTGAAGATCATCCTCAAAGCGGAGCTGTCGCAAGTGCCCGTGGTGGGCTGGGGCATGCGGCAATTTGAGTTCTGTTTCCTGCGTCGGAATTGGGAGCAGGACCGGCGGGGTCTCACCCGTCTGCTTTCTTCCTTTATGGAGGACGGTTTGAATTGCGCCTTGCTCCTCTTCCCCGAGGGCACTACCATCAACACGGAGTCCTTGGCGAAATCCCACCGCTTCGCGCAGCAACAGAGCCGGCCGCGCCTAAAGCATCTCCTTCTTCCTCGGTCCACAGGCTTCGCTGCCTGCCTTGAAACCATGTGCCAGTCGTCCACGGCCCCCCCCCCCTTGATCTACGACCTGACCGTCGCCTATGGGGGGTATTCTGGCGAGGTCCCGTCGTGGGCGATGGGGTACGGGCGGGACCGGGACGTGGGCGTGCCAAGCGTGGCGGAGATGGTGCAAGGCCTGATCCAACCCCGTGTATTCGTGCACGTCAAGACCTACCAGGCGGACCACCGCCTGCGCGAGGACCCTCAGAAATGGTTGGACGCGCGGTGGGGGGAGAAGGACGTCCGCCTGGGGGAATTTATCAAACACCAGGCGTTCACCACGACCGAGGCCACCGAAATCCTCCGTCCCACGGGGAGCCGTCTCACCCTCGTCTTCCTTCTCTTCCTGCCCCTGATCCTCACCTGCCTCCTCCCTGCCCTCATCCTTCTGACGTTGGTGGTGTGGCCCCTGGTCTTGACCGCCGGTACCGTCCACTTCCTCGCCCTCCTCTCCCGCTCGGCGCTGAAGGCGGCAGTCCGATCGGGCGGCAAGGCCACGCAAGGCCCGGGCTTCGGCCTTGGTTTTCCCCCGCCAGCAGCCGCTTCCCCACAGCAACCGTTCCAGGGCGGTCGGAGTTTCGGGGACGGGGAGGGAGGGCAGGGAGCGAGGGGAAAGAGAGTCGGGGTACATGGAAGTCGTGAACCTGCACCCAGGGAGGCACCCAGGCCAAAAGCCCAGTCGGAGAGGCCACCACCCCCTGCCGCGGCGGCCGTTCCGTCGCCGTCCCGGGCCTTGACGGCGCCTCCCCGCCGGTCACCGAGACGACTACCAGAACGGTCGCGTGACTATTGACACTCGTTCGCAAACGGCAAAGATGGCATGGGGGTACATGCACGGGGCGGTTGCGAAATGCCTTGGAGGGCCGGGCAAGCTTCCGAGCGACGTGGACGGTCCTGGAACGCCACTGCAGCGGCCCTTTTCAGATTGGTGCAGGTACGAAGAAGGGTGTATTCACCCTGTGTGACTTGGATGGGTGGCGAGGAAAAGGTTTGGCAACGGAAAAAAGCGCGAAAGACGCGGAAGAAAAGGGGAAGCAAGGGTATTTCCCCCACACGCCGTCTTGCACGCTTGTCCTTATCACGGGAAAGGCCGCTCCTGGATCATTTGTGAGGGATCGAAGGCGGAGGAGTTCGGTGTGTAGATACTGCACAAAGGCGGCGAGGAAGATGGGAGAACGGGGAAGGACCTGTGGGCGGGAGCGTGGCCGCGCGTGGAGTGCGTACGATCGAATTCTAGCGTGTCCGCTAGGAGGGCTCTCTCAGTGAGGGCTAGGAATGGGTATGCAAAACCCAACAAGGGAAGACCGGTAGGAGACCAGGATGAAGGGGTGAACAGCGAGGCGTTCGATGTAGGGGGCCCGTGCTTGTTGTTCGAGACGATCACGGTCAGAGGCAGTGAGCAGCAGAGGCGGAGACAAAAACAGTGGGAAAGGGAATGTTTCAAAGTGGACGAAAAGAGTGACGCTGGAAAGTTCCGTCTCCGGAGCTTGCGAAAGAAACTGATTGCAATCAAACTGCATGGGCATGCCACAGGTGAATACTAGCTCTGGACGTGGTTGTTTTTCGCTTCCTTAGCCCTCTCTCTTTTTCCCCCCCTCCTCCATCTTCTCTCCCCTTCCCTCCTCCACCCTTCCTATTCTACGGCCGCTTCCGCTTCCTGTCTTCCGCCCCGGA
>Ga0102934_1002787_pt1 | contig 12013 bp, 11 predicted proteins | sample SalPonR2_A_D1_MG_FD_78175 | JGI IMG/M metagenome (GOLD analysis project Ga0102934, IMG submission 78175) | Salt pond soil microbial communities from South San Francisco under conditions of wetland restoration - Salt Pond MetaG R2_A_D1_MG | ecosystem: Environmental > Aquatic > Marine > Intertidal...
CGGCCTGGGCTCGATTGCCGCTGGATTCGGGGCCGGTCGGCTCTGGCAGGGCCGCGAGGCTCAACCGCAGGTGGCCCGGTGGGTGCTCGCCCACTCCGCGGACAGCGCGCAGTTGACTCCGGCCTCTGAGGGGCTGTTCACCCTCACGATGTCACCGGCCGAGCCCCAGGTGCTCGCGGTCCGAGAGGATTCACCGGGCGAGAGCGAACTGCTACCAGCGCTGCGGCTAGAAAGCGAATGGAGCCAAATGTTCGGCGAGGACTCCCTCGACCTCACGTTGCTGATCCACGACGCATCGACGAACCCCGATCCGGGTGCGGCCACCACGGATCGGATCGAGTTGCGTGCCGCGGAGCCGGTGGTCGATGGCGACATGGTCACCTACCCGGTCGAGGTGCTCTCCCCGAGTTTCATCGCAGAGGACGGCACGCTTCGAGCTTTCACCGAGGTGACCTTGGTGTTTCCGCCCGCTGAGCGGATGGTCGGTTCGTCGTAGACCGTCGCTTGCGCCGCGGGCACGCGCAATAGGGGACTACAACACGACCGGAAGCCCAGAGCGCGCCGACTCCCACGCACGGACGCCGAGCTCGACCGGTGCGCGACCATCCGCGATCGAAACCGGTGATGGTCCGCCGCCTGTCAGGTAGGACCAGAAGGCGAGCCACTCTCGGCCGTAGGCCGGGCCGTAGCGTTCGAGGAAGTGGTGCGGCACCACGGCAGCATGCCGACCGGAAGCGTCCATGACCTCCGTCGCGTCTACGCGCTCGTTGGTCGAGGACACCATGCCGGCCGAACCGAAAACCTCGACTCGTTGATCGTGGCCATAGCTGGCTTGACGGCTGTTGTCGATGATCGTCATCGCGCCGGACTCGTGCTTCATCCACACGACGGCGGTATCGAAATCACCTTCTTCCTCGAACACCGGATCGATACGCACCGCCCCGCGCGCGAAGATCTCGACCACCGGGGAGTCCACGAGGAAACGTGCCATATCGAAGTCGTGGATCGTCATGTCCAAGAAGATCCCGCCGCTCACCGCGAGGTATTCCCGCGGCGGCGGCTGCGGGTCGCGGGTGGTGATGCGCACCAGGTGGATATCACCGACCTTGCCGTCCTCGATCGCCTGCTTGGTGGCGCGATGGGTCGGGTCGAAGCGTTTGTGGAAGCCCACCATGAACGCGATCCCGCTGGCCTCGATGGCGGCTTGCGCACGATCTACCTCGGCCAAGTTCAAGCTGACCGGCTTCTCGCAGAAGACCGGGATACCTTCCTGCGCGGCTCGCACGATGTAATCGACGTGGGTGTCGGTTCCAGTGCAGATGGCCACAGCACTCAACTCCGGGATCGACCACACCTCATCTAGCAGGACGCTGCTAGCGCCGACCTCTTCGGCCACTGCCGCTGCCCGCTCGGGCAACACATCGGCGAGCACCACGCGCACTCCGGGCAGGTTCTCACCGATAGCCCGCGCGTGCACCGAGCCGATGCGGCCGGCTCCGATGATGGCGATCGTTCCGGTCATAGGGCCGGACTCTCGTCGATGCGTAGTCGCGCGGTCAATGCGTGCCCGAACATGAACTCAGCATCGGCGATAGCGGCCGTCGAGGGGGCCACTTCCTTGCTTCCGACTTCCGTCACCTTCTGGAAGGTCAGCGTCTTAAGGAACTTGCCTACCCATAGGCCGCCCGTATAGCGCGCTGCTCCACGGGTGGGAAGCACGTGGTTGGTGCCGATGGACTTGTCCGAGTACGCGACCGTCGATTGCGGGCCCAAGAACAGCGATCCGTAGTTGCGAAGGCGTTCGTGGAACCACAGGGGATCCTTCGTTTGCACCTCGAGATGCTCGGGCGCGTAGGAGTCGCTGATGCGCACCATCTCCTCATCATCGACGCACACCACGATGCTGCCGAAATCCCGCCAGGCTGCTCCGGCGATCTCCTTGGTCGGCCAATCCCCGTCGAGCCACGCTTGCACTTCGCGCTGCACGGCATGGCCGAGGTCCTCGGATGTCGTCATCAAGACAGCGGGGCTATTGGGTCCGTGCTCGGCTTGGCCGAGTAGATCGGCGGCGACGATGCGTGGATCGGCGGTTTCGTCGGCGATGACGGCAACCTCCGTAGGTCCGGCCAGCAGGTCGATACCGACGGTGCCGAACAGTTGGCGTTTGGCTTCGGCCACATAGGCGTTGCCAGCACCCACGATCATGTCCACCGGCTCGATGTCCTCGATTCCGAAAGCCAGCGACGCGAGCGCTTGCACTCCGCCGAGACACAGCACCTGATCGGCACCGCAACGATCGATGGTGAAAAGTTGGGGCCCGAATATCCCGTTGCCCTCACGCGGCGGCGCTGTTGCCACTACCCGATCCACGCCAGCCACTTTCGGAGTGACGACCGTCATGATCGACGATGCGATCAGGGGATAGACACCACCGGGACTGTAGGAACCCACCGCTTCCACCGGCACGTGCTTGTGGCCGAGGGTGACGCCCGGCAAGGTCTCGACCTCCAGATCGAGCATGGTTTGCCGTTGCAATTCCGCGAACGCTTGAACCTGAATGCGGGCGCGCTCGATGTGTTCGGCTAACTCTTCGTCGACACTTTCATAGGCACGTTCGATCTCCTCGCGCCCCACCGTGAATCGCTCGGGCTGCCAGCCATCGAGTGCCGCGGAATAGCGACGAACAGCCGCCTCCCCTTCGCGTTGCACCGCCGAGAGGATCTCGCTGACAGTGTCCTTGATCTCGCGGGTCACGGCGTCCGCTTGCTCATTGCCGCGCTTGATGTACTCAGCCATCTGCTTCCTCCTGAACGACTCTTCCCTGGACGACTCTTTAGTCGACGACACTGCCCCCGTGGTCATTACCGGCCTGTTGCCCGGCGATCAGCGGCTCGATGTGCGCGATGCTCGCGCGCAGGTCGGCGAGCGGATCGGTGTCCGATAGCGGATGCCGGTCCTGCTCGATCGTGGCGGTGCCGGTGAACTCGAGGTCGTCCAGTGCGCTCACGACGCCGGCGAAATCGACCACGCCCTGGCCGATGGGGCAGAAGATGCCCCCGGAGATAGCAGTCCAAAAATCCCAGCCCTGGGAACGGGCTGTTGCCAGGACTTCGCCATCGACGTCCTTGAAGTGCACATGATCGATGCGGTCGGCGAAGCGATGGATGGCATCGACCGGATCGATGCCCGCGTATGCGAGGTGTCCGGTGTCCAGGCACATACCCAGGCAATCGTCATCCACGCCCGCGAGGAGTTCCTCCACTTCGTCGAGGAACTCCACATTGGTGCCGGCGTGCTGGTGGAACACCGCGCGCAGTTCGCTCTCAGCGGCGATATCCCCGATCCGGCGCACCCGCTCCAGGTAGCGGGATCGATCCGCTCCGGCCATCCGCTGCGCATCGGCGCTGCGGCCGGCCGTAGCTACGCGTAACTCCGTCGGCTGATCGACCAGGATGAGGAAGCGTCCACCGAGTTCGCGTACGACCCGGCTCGTGCGCCGCGCAACATCGAGAACCTGCCCTTCTTGGGCGTCGTCGTAGATGGGTTGGAACATGAAGGTTCCCGCGGTGGTGAGCCCGCGCGACTCCAGCTCGGGGCCCAGGACATCGGGATCCTCGGGCAGATAGCCGACCGGTCCGAGTTCCAGCGAATGAAGCCCGCTGGCCTGGATCTCATCGAGGACGCGCTGCCACGCCGGGTTTTGCGGATTATCGGCGAAGTCCACTCCCCAGGTGGTCGGGGATGCGGCGAGCTCGATGCGCGGGTGATGGGTCACTTGGCCACCCACCCGCCATCGATCAGCAGGCTCGTGCCCGTCGTCGAGGCCGATAGATCGCTGGCGATGAAGGCAACGGCAGCAGCCACGTCCTCGGCGCTGGCCAGGCGACCCGACGGGATGCCGGAAAGCGCGTATTCCCGATTCGCCGGATCGGCCAGGAAGTCCGCGGTCAGTTCCGTTTCCACGAAGGTCGGCGCGATGGAATTGACCCGCCAACCTTCGGCAGCGAGCTCGACGGCCATCGCCTTGGTCAACCCCTCGACCGCGTGCTTGCTCGCGCAGTAGGCGACTCGACCATCCCCGCCGACATGACCCATCTGCGAGGAGATGTTGACGATGCTGCCCACTTCACCGTTTTCGCGTCGAGCGCGCACGAACGCTCGGCTCGCCCAATAAACGGCGGAGACGTTCGTGTCCAGAAGGGCGTCGTAGTCCTCGGCGCTCAGGGCATCCATCGGCCCGGGTCGATTCATGCCGGCGGCATTGACCAGGATCGACGCCGAGGCCCACGCCGAGATGGCGTCCGTGAGCGCTGCACGATCCCGGACATCGACAACCCGGTACTCGGCGTCGGCACCTATGTCGGTGAGTTCACTTGCCAATCCAGCGAGCACATCCGCTCGGCGGGCGATCATCCGCACGGCTGCGCCGCGGCGAGCGAGTTCGCGAGCGATCATCGAGCCGATCCCGCCGGTGGCACCCACCACGATTGCCGTGCGTCCCGCGAACCATTGCTCGAATTCAGGCATGGATCGACTCCACTGCTTCGGGGTTGATAACAGTCTCGGGGACCTCGCCATCGAGTACGGCGAGAACGGAGGAAACCGCCGATGCCATCATCGCCTGGATCGAGCGTGCGGACAACGCAGCGGTGTGCGGAGTGAGGATCACATTCGCCATCGCGCGAAGTCGATCGGCGATGTGCGGTTCGCGTTCGAATACATCGAGGGCGGCACCGGCGAGTTGCCCGGTTTCCAGAGCCGAAACCAGTGCCTGCTCGTCGATCGCATCACCGCGGCCGGCGTTGACGATCAGTGCACCCGGCTTCATCCGGGCGAACACCTCGGCGTCGAAGAGCCCGCGGGTATCGGGGGTCGAGGGCATATGCAAGGAGATCAGATCGCTGCGGGCGATGAGTTCGCCGAAGTCCACCACCTGGGCATCGTCGATGGATTCGGACTCGATCCCCGGGTCGACGCACAGGACCTCGGCGCCGAAACTACGAACGGCTGCGGCCACAGCGCGCCCGATGCGACCCATGCCCACGATGCCGACGGTCATCGCCGACAGGGTGCCCGGCGTGAGGGTTCCGGCCCGATCCCAGTTGCCTGCCTTGGTGGAGGCGTCGTTCTCTGGAAGCCGGCGAACCAGGGACAAGATCATCGCCACGGTGTGCTCGGCCACGATCCCGTGGTTGGCACCCGGTGTCGTGGTCACCAAGACCCCCTGGGCACTCGCCGCTGGGATATCGATCGAATCGACGCCCACTCCCATCCGGGCGATGACCCGCAGATCGGGCAGCGCGGCAAGCGTGGGTGCCTCGAACGGGTCGGTGCTGACGATGGCCGCCTGGGCACCGGCCATGATCTGCTCCACCTCAGCCGGCGTGCGGTCCCCGTGCTTGGGCTCCAGGAGCACGGTGCAGCCGCGCTGCACGAGCGGATCGAGCGCCGAATCGGGCCCTAGTCGGGCATGCGGCCAGGTGACGACGACGGTGGGCACCCGCTGAGATTAAGTGATTAAATCTCTGCCCGCCACCTCTTCGGCGACGTACCCCGCAATGGTCTCCAAGTGCACGGCCATCGCCTGTCGGGCCGCTGCCTCCTCGCCCGCCTCGACCGCCGCCAGGATGCGCGCGTGCTCGGGCAACCCGATCTCCAATCGGCGCTCCGGGCGCGCTAGCGGCAGGCGCGCACACAGCAAGGCGCTGTGCATGCGCAGCAGGGTCTGGGTCATCACGCGGTTGCCCGATGCCTGCGCCAAGGCCTCGTGGAAGCGCACATCGGCCGCGAGGAATTCGGCTTCGCTATCTGGGGTGTTGGCACCGTCCGCCGCAGCCGTCATCGCTTCGAATGCAGCTGCCAGCGCAAGGCGGGCTTGCTCGCTCGAACGCCGAGCCGCCAAGCCCGCGGCCTCGATCTCCAGCCCCCGCCGGCACTCCAGGTACTCCACCAGCAATGTGGTGGGCCGTGGGCCGCGCAGGATCTCCTGAGCAACCACGCCATCGAGCACGTCCCACTCCCGCGGCTCGAGCACCTGGGCGCCTCGCCCGTGCCGCACCTGGACCAGTGCGCGTTCCTCGAGGGCTCGAATGCATTCCCGCGCTACTCCTCGACTGATCGCGAAGCGCTCAGCGAGATCGACCTCCCGCGGCAACCACTCCCCGGGAACGAACCGGCCGTTCACTATCTCGGCTACGAGTTCGCGAACCGCGACCTCGTGCAGCCTGCCCACGTCACGACCTCCTCGCGCGCACCGCCAGCGGGGCCGCGCAGTAGCGAGTGTGCAGGTGGCTCGTCATCGCCTGCCGACTTTAGCCATTCGATCGAGATCCGCCCGGTGAAGCGGCGAAGAAGACGTCATCGAGCATCTGTTCGGTAAGCCGTCCGGTGAAAGTGTTCTGCTGACTGGGGTGATAGCTGCCAAGGACCTGGATCCGGCGCGGCTCGGTGACGACGAAGCCGGCGCCGTGAGTGAACTTCGGGCGCGGGCGGGGGATCTCGCACCCCGCGAAGGCAAGGGCGTCCAGGGTGGCAGACCACGCGATCCCACCGAGCGCCACGACCGATTCCACATGCGGTAAGGCGAGTTCGGCCTCCCTACGCAACCAGGTACGACACGTGCTGCGCTCCTCGGTGGTCGGCTTGTTATCCGGCGGTGCGCAATGCACGGCCGCGGTGATACGCACCGAGTCGAGTTGCTGGCCGTCATCGCGCGAGGTGGATTCGGGTTGGCTAGCCAGCCCGGTGCGGTACAGCGATCCGTACAGCCAGTCACCGCTGCGATCACCGGTGAACATGCGCCCTGTGCGATTCGCTCCGTGCGCGCCCGGCGCCAAGCCGACGATCCAGACGCGGGGCCGATCACTACCGAAACCGGGCACCGGACCACCCCAGTAGTCATCGCCTTGGTAGGCAGCGCGTTTGACGTGCGCGACCTGTTGGCACCAGTCGATCAGCCGCGGGCACTCCCGGCAGGCACAAATGGCTGCGTCGAGTTCATCGATCGAGTTGACGGCGGCAACCCGGTCAGCGAAGTCGGGCACTTAAGAATTCCACGCTGCGTTGCCACGCCAGTTGCGCGTGCTCGGGGTGGAACACCTCCGGGCGATCGTCGTTGAAGAAGGCGTGCTCACTGCCCGGATACTCGAGGACGGCAACCTCACCGCCAGCAGCCCGGATCGCATCTGCGTATTCGGTGATGCGCGGACCCGCGTGCGGTTCGTCGGACTCTGCCTTGTGGATCAAGGCGGCTTTTTTGTTGTAGTTGTTCCATTCAGGGTGGTAGTCCGGCCACGGCATCGCCGGATAGAAGGCAACCGCGGAGGAGATGGCGCCGACAGTCGGCGCAAGCAGGGACAGACCCCCGCCCATGCAAAATCCGATCGAGCCGACGCTCTCCCCCGTCACGTCATCGCGTGAGAGCAGGTAGTCAGCGCCAGCGGCGATGTCCGCAGCCACCGCTGCGATGTTCATACCCATCATCAACTTCTTGGCCTCATCCGGCTCACTTGTCTCCACGCCGCGGTAGTGGTCGACAGCCATCGCAACGAAGCCGGCATCGGCCAGGCGCTCGACTACGGACTTGATGTGCGGAACAAGGCCCCACCACTCCTGGATAACGAGCACGCCGGGGCCGCTTCCTGATTCCGGGACCGCCAAATAACCCTCGACCGGGGCTCCTTGCACATCCATCGCGATCACACTCATCGGCTCCTCCTTGCCAATTGCCGGCGGTACCAGTGCGCACTGTCCTTCGGTGTGCGCTTCCCCGATTGCGGATCCACCCTGATCAGACCGAACTTCTTGGTCCAGCCCGACGCCCATTCCAAGTTGTCCAACAAGGACCAGGCGTAATAGCCGCGTACGTCGATTCCGTGCGAGCGAGCGCGAAGAACTTGCTCGATGTGATCGTGCAGGTATCGGGTTCGAATGGGGTCGCGGATGGCGTCGTCGTCGTTGTCCTCTTTCACTGCGGCACCGTTTTCGCAGATGAAGATCGGAACATCCGGGAGCGCATCGGATATCTGTTCCAGCGCTAACACGATGCCGGGGGGATAGATCTCCCAACCCATATCGGTGAACGGCGGGCGCGGGGCGAAGGCGTGCGCTGGTGCACCCGGAAACATCGAGGCGTCTTGACCGATGGCTGCACTGCCCGCATCCTCGAGGGAGACCACGCGATTGATTGAGTAGTAGTTCTCGCCGATCCAATCGATGGGGCGGGCAATGATCGGTAGGTCCTCCTCGCGGACGAAGGACCAGTCGGTGAGATTCGCGCAGTTATCGCGGACGTCCTCGGGGATACCCCGGCCAGCAAGCAGGTCGAGCCAGAGTCGGTTCTGGATGCCGTCGACATGTTGCCTCGCCGGTTCCATGGTCGGATCCTCGGTCACCGTCGGGATGATGTTCAGCACGATGCCCACATCTTGCGCACCTGCCTGCCGTAACCGATCGACGGCCAGGCCGTGGCCGAGCATCAAGTGGTACGCGGCCGAAAGGGCGGCATCGGGCTCGGTGCGTCCGGGCGCGAAGTACCCCGCGGCGTAACCCAGGAACGCCGGGCACCAGGGTTCGTTGAGAGTGGCCCAGCGCCCGATGCGATCGGCGTAGCGCTCGGCGAGCACGGCCGCGTACTTAGCGAAGGCTTCCGCGGTCTTGCGAACCGTCCAGCCGCCCGCTCGCTCGAGCGGGGACGGGGTGTCCCAGTGGTAGAGGGTCGCTGCGGGGGCGATGCCGCGCTCGAGCAGGCCGTCGATCAGGCGGTCGTAGAAGTCCAGGCCCGCGGGATTGACGGCGCCGGTCCCCTCGGGGATCACGCGCGGCCAACTGAACGAGAAGCGATAGGTGTCCACGCCCAGCCACTGCAGTAGGTCGAGGTCCTCCTCGAGGCGATGCACGTGATCGCACGCCGGTTCGCCGGTTGCACCGTCGATGATCTTGCCCGGGGTGTCGGCGAAGTCGTCCCAGTTGCAGCGCCCGCGGCCAGCGAGATCGCCCTCGATCTGCCATGACGAAGTGGCGACCCCCAGCTCGAAGCCCGGTGGAATATCCAGGTCCGAGATCGCGGAAGCGTCGTCGTTGGTCATTCGGTGAGGTTACCCAGAATGTCGACCCGAACCCCCCTCTCACGCGTTTCCCCCGGATTCCGGGGGATGTGCGCGGAATCGGGGCGATTCCGGGGGAAGCGAAGCGAATCCCCCGGAATCCGGGGGAAACGCGTGAGGGGGGTGGGGTTAGGGGTTAGGGGTTAGCCCTTGACGGAGCCGGCGAGTAGGCCGCGGACGAAGTAGCGCTGCAGGGCGAAGAACACGATCAGCGGCACCACGATCGCGATGAAGGCACCGGCTGTGATCAAGTGCAATTGCGCCCCATAGGTGCCCTTGACATTCGCCAGATAGGCCGTCACCGGAGCCACGTCTGGTGTGCCACCGGCGAAGGTGAGCGCGACGAGTAGGTCGTTCCACACCCACAGGAACTGGAAGATCGCGAACGAGGCGATCGCCGGAACCGACAACGGCAGCACGATCTTGCGGAAGATCAGGAAGTGGCTGGCACCGTCGACCCTTGCCGCCTCCATCAGATCGCGCGGCAACTGCGCGATGAAGTTGTGGATCAAGAAGATCGCGAGCGGCAACGCGAACATCGTGTGCGCGATCCATAGCGGGATGTACGTGCCGGCGAGTAGCGACTGCTCGGACCCAGGACGGTTCAAGTCCGGAAAGATCGGGATCGGACCCAGGCTCCAGCCGAGGTTGAACATCTGCAGCAACGGCAGCAGGGCCATCTGCAGCGGTACAACCTGCAGCGCGAAGATGCCGAAGAACACCGCGGTGGACCACTTGAAGCGCACCCAGGCAAGGGCGTAGGCCGCCATGCACGCGAGGGTGAGCGGGAATATCGCCGCCGGGATGGCGATGGCGAAGGAGTTGAAGAAGTACGGAGTGATGCCGCTTGGGATGGTGTCGCCGCCGGTGATCACCTCGGCGTAATTGCTGAAGGTGACCGCCGGGTTGGTGAAGAAGGTCCACCAGCCGGAGTTCTGCGCATCCGCCGCCGGACGCAGCGAGGTGATCAGCAGACCCAGTGTGGGGATCGTCCACAAGAAGGTGATGACGACGACCACGAAAGACGCCCACGGGCTGCTGAGCTTGCGGCGCGCCGCCTGCGGGATCGACTCCGGCTTGTCCTCGAGTGGATCCACGTCGGGAAGGCGCGGCATCTCATGTGCTTCGACACTCATCGTGTGGCCCGATCCTTCCTGAGTTGAACGACGTTGAAGACGATCAGCGGGATGACCGCAACGAACAGCACGACGGCCAGCGCACTACCTCGACCGACGTCGAACTGCACGAACGCCTGGGCGTACATCTCGTTGGCGACGATCTGGGTGCCGTAGTTGCCGTTGGTCATCACGCGCACGATGTCGAAGATCTTCAGCACCGCGAACATGATCGTGGTGACGACGACGATCAACGTTCCGCGGATCATCGGGATCGTCACCCGCGAGAACAGCTTCCAGCCGGTCGCGCCGTCCAATTCGGCTGCTTCCACCACATCGGAAGGAATGGCCTTGATCGCCGCGGAGAGCACCACCATCGCGAAGCCCACCTGGATCCACACCATGATGACCATGAGCAGGTAGTTGTTGAAGGGCTGCCACAGCAGCCACTTCGGCGGGTCGTCCACACCGAGCCACATGACGATCTGGCTCAACAGGCCCACCTGCGGCTTGTCCGGTGCCCGGTACTCGTAGATCAGGCTCCAGATGATCGACGCACCGACGAACGAGATCGCCATCGGCATGAAGATGAAGGACTTCGCTACCGCTTCTCGGCGCATGCGATCGAGTAGCAGCGCGAGGGTCAAGCCCAAGGCCGTGGCCGCGATCGGGGTGATCACGATCCACAGGATCGAGTTGACGATGATGTCGAACTGCGAGTCGAAGATCCACTGGTAGTTGGCCCAGCCGACGAACTCGTCGCCGGAAGCGTCCTGGGTGCTGGCGAAGATCGTGCGGATCGCCGGCACGATCAGGCCCATCACCAGCAACAGGGCGGCCGGGCCGAGGAAGATCAAGATCGCAGCCGGCCTACTGAGGCGGCCGCGAAAGCGCGATCCGAGGAAGAACAACAGCGCGATGAGCACACCGAAGACGACGATGCCCAAGAAGCCGGACCAGAGTTTCTCTAGTCCGGTGAGCAGTTCCTCCACCTGCCCGCCTCCTTAGCCGCGTGTTGCCTTAAGGACCTATCAGGACTTCGCCTGGGGTTTCGAAACGCCGACTGCCGGGGCCTTGGACGGTACTCCCGTCGGGCCCCGGCAGTCAGCGCTTCACGAAACTGTGATCGTCATCCGGTTAGGACGCCGGCCACGCTGCGTCGATATCGGCGAGGACCTCAGCCGTCGGCTTGTCCTCGGCGAACCACGCGGTCATCTGCGTCCACATCTCACCGGCACCGACCGCGGCCGGCATCAGATCCGAGGCATCGAAACGGAAGATGCCGTTCGGATCGGTGAGGAACTCAGCGGACAGCTGATCGATGGAATCGGCTGCGTAGGTGTCCAGCGGCACGCCGCTGTTCGCCGACACCCAGTTGCCCAGCGCTGCCTTGCTGGTGTGGAAGTCCGGGCTGGCCATGTAGGTCTGGACAGCCTGCACCTCGGGACGATCCGCGAAGGCAGCGACGAATTCACCACCGCCGACGACCGGCTGCGGGAACTCCGAGCTGATCTCCGGCAGGAAGAACGCGTAGGCGGTTCCATCCGGACCGACGGTGGCGTTCTCGTCGAAGTTGGCCCAGAAGTTGGCGTAGAACGACGCCTGCTGCAACATGCCGCACTCACCGGCCGGGATGCCGGCACCGGCATCTTGGAACGGGGTCAGCGCGATCGTCTGGACGTCACCGAAGCCACCGTTGACGTACTCGGGGTTCTTCATCCACCCCGCAACGACGTCCATCGCGGCCTCGACCTCGGGCGACTGGAAGGTGAGTTCGTGGCTCACCCACTGGTC
>Ga0102934_1002788_pt1 | contig 12012 bp, 11 predicted proteins | sample SalPonR2_A_D1_MG_FD_78175 | JGI IMG/M metagenome (GOLD analysis project Ga0102934, IMG submission 78175) | Salt pond soil microbial communities from South San Francisco under conditions of wetland restoration - Salt Pond MetaG R2_A_D1_MG | ecosystem: Environmental > Aquatic > Marine > Intertidal...
TTTACAGGAACACCATTGATCATAACAGCTACATTTCTCTGGTTAAAACCACGAATATTTACGCGGGCATCACCGGAACCGCCACCCTGCATAGTTGAGTAAAGACTGGGGGTGGATTTAAGAGCCAGAGGAACATCTCTGGAGCCCAGCGATTCTGTGATTTCTTCCTTATCAACATCACTAAATGCGATAGGTGTTTTTTGTGTTTTTGCGCGGTCAGCAATAACGTTAATTCCTTCCAGGTCAATTGCTCTTTGAGCAAGAGTAAAATTAACAGTGGTAACCAGACCTGCTTTTACTTCTACATCTTTCACCTGGGGGATGTAACCCATAAGACTGGCGTGTAATTTATAGTCACCAGGCTTCACGTTTTTGATTATATACTTTCCATTTTGTAATGTTAATGTACCCATCTGGACTTCTTCCAGATATACATTGGCACCTGCGAGAGGCTTGCCCGTCTCTTTTACTTCAACCATACCGGCGATTGCACCATTTTCGGCAGCAACCAGGCTTAGAGGCATGATTAAAATTAAGGAAAGAATTGAGGCTAGTAGTATTTTTTTCATTTGTACCTTCCTAATTTTTCTTATATTAGTTTATTAGATGAACATATTTTCCCCAAATCTGTTTATCGGGGACTTATCAGAGAAATTAACACCTTATTTTTTTACCTAATTTTGACATTTGCAGTTTCTTGGATTCGTAAATTGTCTTTTCTTTTATCATAAACAGATAAGATATTTTATGTTTTTCCTAAATTTTTTCTTAATTTTGAGAGGACACAAATTTTTGTCAATTTTTGCCAAAACGGTAAATTTTTTAATTTCATTTCCATATTATTCTGCTAAATAATGACATCCTATTGATTTTTTATTGTGCATTGCTGCTCTTACAATTGCGGAAGCTGCAACAACTCCATTTCTTAATTCAATAATATTTTTTCTTAGTTCTGAACTGTTATAAAAATTGAAAATTCTATTGGTATAATAATTTAAATCTGCATTAGCTCTTTTTAGACCATGTCTTGTACGTACAATTCCAGCGTAATTCCACATAGTAAGTTTAATGGATTCCCAATCCTGTTGCAAAAGAATATTATCAAATTTTTCTGTTTCTTTGGGTGATTTCCAATCAGGGATTTCAGCAAACCGATTTTTAGCAATCGGCTTAAAATTCTTGTCAATCTCTTCTGCCGCCTTCTGCGGCCATAATACCCCTTCCAATAACGAACACGAAGCAAGCCGGTTAGCACCATGTACACCTGTGCAACTGGTTTCGCCCACAGCAAATAATCTTCTGATAGATGTACTTCCAAACAGATCTACTTTTATTCCTCCACAAAAATAATGGGCAACGGGAACTATGGGAATTGGCTCTTTTGTAATGTCGATTCCGCCTTGTTTGCAGGTCTCATAAATACGAGAGAACCTCTTCTTTAGTTCCTGTTCTCCTTCATAATAGGAGGCTACATCCAAAAGCATATAATCCTTGCCGCTACTGTTTATCTCTGAATAAATTGCTCTGGCTACTACATCTCTGGGCGCAAGATCCTTCTGCTCAGGTGCATATTTCTCCATAAATGTATTTCCGTCATGATCTATGAGCCGGGCTCCTTCACCTCTTACCGATTCGGAAATTAAAAATCCCTTTATATCCTTATGAAAAAGGGCTGTGGGATGAAACTGGACCATTTCTGCATTAATTATATCAGCTCCCGTCCGGTACGCCATAGTAAGACCATCACCGGTTGATACTTCCGAATTTGTAGTATGCTTATACAAAGCTCCAATTCCACCTGTTGCCAGTACAGTATAATGAGAAAACATTTTTTTTACTTCACCGCTTTCTTCATCAAGGGCATAGATTCCCATAACTTCACGTTCTTTATACCACTCTCTTGTAGCACGGGAATGATGATTATTAGTAATAATATCGATGGATATATGGGAAGATAAAATTTCTATATCAAGTTTTCTGGCATAAGCCAATAAACTATTTTCAATCTGCTCTCCGGAGGTATCTTGGTAGTGTAAAACGCGCTTGACGGAATGAGCAGCTTCACCTGTGTAATCAAATTTTCCTGCTTCATTTCGGGAAAATTTTACACCAATCTCATCAATCAAAAAATCTTTTACAAGACTTGGGCCCTCGTAGGCAATTTGGTTCACTGCTTCAATACTGTTGTAATGGTAACCTGCCTCCAGAATATCTTCTTTTAGCTGCTGGCTGGAATCTTCCGGTCGGGGTCCTATAATACCACCCTGGGCATAATATGTATTTGTCTCTTGCAGTTCCTCTTCTTTACTTAATACAACTACGTCATATCCTTTTTTCTTTAGAAATATTGCAGTAGAAAGACCTGCTATACCTGTACCTATAACAATTACATCATAAATTTTGTTAATGTTATGCCTCCCTAATCTCTATCATTTTACGTAGAGCTTTACCAGCGTTTTTTTGGATTTCTGCAGGTATTTCTACTACATTAGGCAATTTGCTTTCAGCCTCAAGATAGTTCTGAACAGATCGAAGAGATTGAGCTAGATCATGCAAATCAATTTTTGTCATATCAGTACAAACTGCTTTTTTGAGTGGAATAACTTTTTTATCTTCAAATTGTTCATCCAATCTCTTTACAAAATGATACTCAGTTCCCACTCCCCATACACTACCTTTCTTGGCTTTCTCTATCTTTTTTAATATCTGCTGGGTGGAACCGGAATAATCTGATTTTTGGACAACTTCTCTATCTGCTTCGGGATGAACAATAATATTTATCTTTTTGTATTCTTTTCTTAATTTTTTAATTTGGTCAATTGTAAATTTCTTATGAACGTGACAGAACCCGTCCCAGGCAAAAAGTTTGGCATTCTCTAAATTTTCATCTGGTATCAGGCTAAAATCCTGTTTTACTTTTACAAAATTTTCAGCTGCTAATCCCATCTTATCTGCAGTGTTAATTCCCAGGTTATAATCGGGAGCAAAGAAAACTGCATTCCCTTTATCAAGATAATATTGTATTATTTCATTAGCACTGGAACTGGTGCAGGTAGCACCGCCGGATTTTCCACAAAAGCTTTTGGCTTCTGCACTTGAATTTACATAAACCACAGGCATAAGTTCTTTGTTAATTCTTTTACTTATTTTATTATAAGCTTTCTTGAACTCGTCAGCATTGATTTTATCAGCCAAAGGACAACCCGCTTTTTTATCCGGAATGATAACTTTTTGTTTATCTGTTGCCAAAATCACAGCACCTTCTGCCATAAATTTAACTCCGCAGAAGATAATAAATTTTGTATCAAGATTGCTGCAATCTTTTGCCAGTTTATAAGAATCTCCTACAAAATCAGAAAAATTTACTACTTCCTGAGTTTGATAATGATGAGCAGGAATGGTTATATAATCTTCTAGCTCCCTCTTCATTTCTTTAATAAACTTTCTTACTTCGTCTTTACTCATATCATTTCTAATGTCCATACAACTCCTTATTTTAGTTTATTAGCATCTTTATATTGTAATGAAAAGTCAAATGAATGTAGCGTGTGAGTAAGTTCACCGATGGAGATGTAATCCAGCGCCAAATTGCTCACTTCTTTAACCCTTTCCATATTCATATTACCGGAAGCTTCTACTTCAACTTTTCCGTCACATATGGCAATTGCTTTTATCATGGTGGCATTGTTCATATTATCCAGCATAATTCTATCTACCTTACAGTCACAGGCTGCTTGCACTTCAGGCAGATTGCGAGTTTCTACCTCTATCTTAAACTCATCACCAAATTTGTCTCTTACTTTTTCAACGGCTTTGGTTATACTTCCGGCAGCATCTATGTGATTATCCTTAATCAAAACCATATCATATAATCCCATCCTGTGATTTACACCTCCGCCACATTTTACAGCATATTTCTCGGCTTTGCGTAAACAGGGTACCGTTTTTCTGGTATCCAATATCTTCGTATTTCCACCGGCAATATAAACGTATTTTGCTGTTTTAGAAGCTATACCACTAAGATGAGATAGAAAATTAAGGGCTACTCTTTCTCCCTTTAAAATTGACATTACACAACCGGAAAGTTTTGCGATAATATCACTTGTATGTATTTTATCTCCATCCTTAAACAAAAATTTTATAGAAATTTCCTCATCAATTTGAGCAAAGACATTTTTAAAATATTCGCTACCACATAAGATGCCCTCATCTTTAGCAATTAAACTAAAATCCGCACTTTCATCATCAAAAATAGCTTGGCTGGTAACATCTCCCCTACTACTCAAATCTTCTTCTAAGGCTAGCTTAATTATTTTTTCCATGTTAATGACAATTTTTTACAAAAGTTACATTCACTTTATTATCAGGACTTTTTATCTCATGCTCTGATATTATTTCAATTATCTCGTCGCTGTGGGTGGTTCTTTCTGCAAAGAGAACCCAGCCTTCAAATTTATCGTTTATAATACACTTATAACAATCCAGCGAGCCAAATGTTCTATCACCATTCTTAAATCCCTCAATTCTTACGGGTTCAAAAAACAGCTTCATTGCTTTTACCTTGCTCTTATCTACTTTTAAATTGAGAGTTCCCGGATAGGGCTTGATATCTAAAATCTCCTCAAAGCGCTGGCGATAACCAGGTAATTTTACATAGTATTTTCCCTCTCCTATACCCTGGGTTATTTTTCCGGTAATTCTAAAATCAGAGAAATATTTATGGAGAAGGTTGTAAGTGTATTTTAGCAGTTTGTAACTTTTTTCTCTAAATTCAATCTCAATTCCATTAACCGAAGAATTACGATGAATATAGTTTTGTTTTTCGAATTCAATTAAAATGCGAGAGACGGATTGTTGCGATAGATCCAGAAGCTCTCCCAGCTCCGAAGTAGAGGTTTTGATGACTCCAAACAAGCCATACTTTTCAATAATTTTGAGTAAATATGGAAGTACAACCATATCAACCTTTTATTACTAAACGTCCTTTAGTACTCTTTTTTAAGTATCATAATAAATTTGTTCAATGATGCAACTACTTATATTTTGGACACTTATTAAATAAGCACTGCTTCATGTCAATTATTTCAATATTGTATGTTAATTTATCAATAAAATTTTTATTTTGTTTTACATATAATTTTATTATACTGTATATTGTAAGATTCAACGCTTAGTATTCAAAATTTTTCGAATTCCATTTTTTTGAATATTTCAAAATTATTAATTAAAATTGTAGCAATAAATTCAGGCAGGTATATAGATTGGTTAGTAAAAAATTTATGGAGAATGAAATCATAAAAAATAGAGATTTAAAAAAGTTTGATGACTATTTCTCAGAAAACGAAAAATCGATAGATGAGATGAAAATTGGGGCGGAATTTGAGCATATAATTGTGCAAAAAGACAGTTTGGAAACAGTTTCATATTACGAACCAGGTGGTATTGAGACAATTTTATATGAAACCAAAGATAGATTTAATTGGCAGGGGATATTTGATTCAGGAAGATTGATAGGTCTTAAGAAAAATGGTGAAAAAATTACTCTGGAACCGGCAGGTCAATTTGAACTAGCTCTTGCCCCAGAAAAATGTTTGCAACTTCTGGAACTCAAATATCTTGATATTCTAAACAAAATAATCTCTATTTTAGAAGAATACAATCTTGAGCTTTTAGCCCTAGGTTATCAACCTTTTAGTAAAATCTCAAATTTATCATTTGTTCCCAAAAAAAGATATGAAATAATGAGTAAATATTTACGGAATCGAGGTAAAAACGCCCTAAATATGATGAAAGGCACAGCAGCAACACAGGTTGCCATAGACTATACATCAGAAGAAGATTTTATCAGAAAGATGCAACTGGCGTATAGACTTTCACCAATATTTTCTCTTTTATTTGACAATTCTTTGCTTTTTTCAGGAAAATTATACACACAGAATGCTTTACGAAGAATAATATGGAATAATTGTGATACCGAACGTTGTGGAATCTTACCAACAATTTTTTCTAAAGACTTTGGCTATGAAAAATATGGAGAATACACACTTTCAATTCCTCCAATTTTTTATTTTAATGAGAATGAAAATATGATACCATACGAAAAACCTGCTGCTGAAATTTTTAACGAGCAGTGGAGCTATAAACAGCTGGAACATCTCCTTTCCATGCATTTTACCGATGTCCGTGCTCGAAGATATATCGAGATACGGATGACAGATGCTATTCCCTATCCCTACAATTTTTCTCTACTTGCTCTTTTTAAAGGAATTTTCTATAATAAAAGTTTGTTTTCCCATATTGAAGATTTACTTAAGGATGTAACTCTTTGGGATTTATCTGTAGCTTATAAAAATATCATTACAAAGGGCTTTGATACAAACTATGCAGGAAAAACAGTAGATAAGCTGGCAGATGAAATCGTAAATAAGACCATAGATTGTACAACGTGTAGTGAAAAACGCTATCTCTTGCCTCTTAAAATGTTAAGAAAGAAATTTAAGAACTTAAAAGATAAATTTCATACTAATCTAGAGGATAATAAAGAGACTGCTGCCAGGTTAAATTCTGTTAATTTTATCTATAATTGCCAAAAATGCGTAAATCTGTCCAAATAGAAACCCGACTACATAATCTTGTTTTAAAAAATCAGGCTGATTCATATGAGGATTTTAGAGAGATTTGTAATAAAATCCAACATTCAAATGCAAAATACGCAGGGGAATATGTTCAAACTCTTTATGATCCCCATTTTTGGGATAGCACAGATATTTTTTGTTTTAAAAACTTAAATGAAATTCTTACAAGTATATGTAATAAAACGATCAAAAGATATCTGGAAAATAAAGATTTCCGTAAAAATTTTAAATTTTCTAAATCACTGGAAAAACTCATAGATATAGATCCCGGTTATAAAAACTATTTTCCTATGGCTCGCTATGATATTTTTTACACCGATCCTTCAAACTATAAATTATGCGAAATTAATACTGATGGAACTTCTGCCATGAATGAAACCAACACCCTGGAAAAAATATTTCTTGAATCAAAAATAATCAAATTTCTAAAAAACTATTATCGTATCAAGTATTATGAATTATTCAATAGCTGGCTCCAGGAATTACTCGTGATCTATAAAGAATTTGGGGGTAATAATAAACCCAATATTGCTATAATCGATTTTGAGGGACTGGGCACTCACGAGGAATTTATTACTTTTCAAAAGTGTTTTAAAGAACATGGATATAATACAATAATTGCCGATCCAAGAGAGCTCGTTTATGAAAATAACGTTTTGTATTATAAAGATTTTGCCATCGACCTAATCTACCGCAGGGCTGTTACTAAGGAGGCAGAGAAAAGAATTAAGGAAATCAAACCTCTGATTGCCGCCTACAGGAACAAAGATGTATGTATGGTGGGTCCTTTCCGTTCGCAAATTATACATAGTAAGGTATTTTTTGCTGTTATTAAGAATAAAAATCTTAATGATTATCTCTCTCCAGAAGAAAAAGAGTTTGTAAAAAATTACATTCCTGAAACTTATATTTTTGATAAAGAAAAGCATTTAATCAAAGCAAAAAAGGAAAAAGATAGTTTTGTCCTAAAACCTTTTGATAAATATTCAGCTAGGGGCGTTTTTATAGGAAAGAATTATTCAGATGATGAATGGAAAAAAATTGCTAATGATTGTTTTGAAAAGGATGATTATTTATTGCAGGAATTCTGCCCTCCTCCCCAAAAAGAATATACTGTTTTTAAGGACAAGGAACCCCAGCTGGAAAAATATAATTCGACTTTGGGACTATTTATTTATAATGAAAAATTTAAGGGTCTTTATTCTCGAATTGGCAAAAATCTGGTAATTGGTGGTAGTGTGGGATATAAAGTATTACCAAATTTCTTCATCAAATAATTTATTCTTCATTATCAATAATTTCATAATCCGGAACCTGAAATTCTCTTTCCTCTTCCTCCATCTTTTCCCATTCTTCCTCTATCCTTTTAGCAACATATTTCTTACGAATAAATGCAACAACTAAAATAATTGGAATAATCACCCAGATAATACCAAATCCCGAGTAAAAAACCGATAATATTATATGAGATGGAATGGATTCACGCGCTCTTTCCAAAAATTTGCGAACAGATACACCAAAGAAAGATAAAAAATATGTCCTGAAATCTTTTTGTTCTGATAAATCATCCAAAAATCTTTGCACTTCTCGCAATGAATAAGAGGTAACTAACTTTTTGAATGTATAATAACTTTGCATGTAAAAAGTTTGTACATGGGAATTGTGATCCGGATATCGATAATTATAAAGATTTAAATTTAGTGATTTCCCCTGAAGAGCCCGCATAACGAATTCAACTTCTCTTGTAAAAGACCACTGCCCTGCAAAATACTGAACAAATCCTTCATTGAACCATAAAGGAACATGAATATCTCCCTTAACTTCACTTAAGAGCAAATGCAGATATTCATGTGTAAGCACCTTAAAATAATCTGTTTTTGCCGGCATAGAAGGGGGGTTCAGAGCTATCATCGTACTTTGGGAAGGAATGGCAAGAGCAAGTGATTTTTCAGGGAGTCGTGAGGAAGATTCTATCATTTCTTTAAATTTAGCTTTTGAGTGAACAATGATTATTTTAAAACGATCACTGGAATAAAAACCAACATTTTTATTTGTTTCTGCAATAATCGAAGGGAACCTTTCGGCAATTTTTTTAGCAAATTTGGCATCGGAAGGTTCATATTCAATTGTAAAATATTCCTTTTTTAGCTCTTCACTCCAGGTAAAAGAGCCTATAAGTATGAAAACTACAAATAGAATTATTGATTTATAAATTGATTTCATATTAACCTTTACTCAATTTGTAAGTTGATTATACTTTATGTCCATAAATTAAACTTTTTTATTAAAAAAATCTTTACAGACAAGCAAGTAAATATTTAATGCAGAAAAAATTATGGAGGAAGATATGCCCATAGTAACATTAGAAAATGCCGGTAAATTAGATGCTAAACAAAAGGATGAACTTATCAAAAAGTTTACAGAAGTTGTTGTGGAAGTAACAGGTAAGGATAAAAAATATGTTTATGTGAAGCTGGAAGAGGTGCCACGAGAAAATTTTGGAGTAGGTGGCAAACCGTTGGGATAAGATAAAAACTAAAATCCGGTAAAAATTTTAAATAATCTTATAAATTTATTAACCAAAATTTACGGAGGAAACTTTGTTTAAAAAAATTATTGATACCTTGTCAATAAATACAGGGCAGGATTATCTTATATCGCTAATAATACTCGTTATTGGCTCACTTCTTTTTCGTTTATTGATTTTCCTGATTTTTAAAATTTTACGAAAATCCAGTAAGCTAATAACTGAAAAGACACTACAATTAATCCAAAAAACTGTTAAAAAAATCATCATTCCGCTGGGATACTTTGCTATTCTATATCTAAGTTTAGAGAGATTAACAGTGGGAAACGTATTAACTCAGATATTTCGTTACGGAACAATAGTTGTATTCACCTATTTTGGAATACGCACTCTCAATTTTTTAGTCACCTACTTTCTGGAAAAATTTTATGAAAAAAAGGAGAATTTCTCCAGGGAAATGATTGGTGGTATAAGCCTCATCACCAGAGGTATAATATGGCTTCTGGGTATAATTTTTCTTCTCGATAATCTTGGCTTAAAAGTGAAAACACTGATCGCAGGTATTGGCATCGGTGGTATTGCCATAGCTCTGGCTACCCAAAAAGTACTGGCAGATCTCTTTAGCTACTTTGCCATCCTGCTGGACAAACCCTTTAAAGAAGGGGATTTTCTCATTATTGACAATTATCTGGGAGTAGTAGAGCATATCGGTTTAAAGACAACCAGAATACGCAGTTTACAGGGAGAAGAACTGATATTTTCCAATAACGATCTCTTGAATTCCAGAATAAAAAATTATATTACAATGAAGGAAAGAAGAGTTCTTTTTAACCTGGGTGTGGAATATTCTACTCCTGCAGAAAAATTGAAACAAATTCCGGATATGATAAAAGCCATAATTAATGGAATTGAGGACACAAAATTCGATCGCTGCCATTTCTCCAAATACGGAGATTTTAATTTGATTATTGAAACAGTATTTTATATAATTGGAGCTGATTACAATAAATATATGGATATTCAGCAGAGGGTTAACCTGGCAATAAAGAAAAAATTTGAAGAAGAAGGTATAGAGTTTGCCTTTCCCACACAGACTATTCATCTACAGCAGGAAGAGGAATTGAAGCAATGAATAAATTTTATTAATATTAAAAGGAGAAAAAATTGACAGAGGTGTAAATAGTTACACTTATAGGTGTAAATAAATACACCGGAGAATATATGATATCATTAAGATCTAAAATCTCTCAAAAACTACTAAGCTATTTATTCCTTAATGAGGATAGTACTCTATATCTAAATCAAATAAAGAGAAAATTTGATTTTGATAAAAGAAACCTAAATAAAAAACTTAAAGAATTATGCAGTAAAGGCATTTTAGAATCTGAAGTAATAGGAAATCAAAAGTATTACAGTTTAAATAAAAACCATCCTTTATATAACGAATATAAAAAATTAGTTTTGAAATCTTTTGGACTTGAAGAACTTTTAGAGACAAGTTTTAAAAACTATGAAGAAATTGAAAAGGCATATGTTTTTGGTTCATATGCAAATAATAACATGGATGTTACCAGCGATATAGATTTGCTAATTGTTGGTGATGTTTCATTGAAATTAGTAAATAAAATCATCATAGATATTCAAGAAAATTATGATAGAGAAATTAATCCTGTAATAATGAGTAAAGAGGAATTTATTAACCGTAAAAAAAATAATGATTCATTTATTAAAAGTGTTTTGAAAAATAACATAAGGATAAAATGACCCCAGACAATTACTTTCGGAATTTTGATTTTTCTAAAAATGATATTAACAAGTATTTGGAAAAAGCTAAGGAAGATATTGCAATTGCAGAAAAAAGTGATATCCCAAAAGTAAAAACTCTTTTCGTTTATAAAGCTCTAATAAAACTGGGTATTGCTACAATAGCATATAAAAAGGGGAAAAGAGTGCGAAGTAAAAGTGGTCATCATATAAAAATTCTATCCAATTTAAGTGATATTTTGCAAAATAAGGATATAGCAATAATTGGAAACATTATAAGAAAAAAAACGAAATTCTGATCTTTATTTTGCCAATTCAACTTTTACTGAAAAAGAATCAGCTGAGTACATTGGTTTTATTAAAGATATTTATGAAAAAGTGAAAAAGCTAATAAAATAATTTACTATCTTCATTATTATTTTTTTCTTTTTACATAAGGGATACTTATACATAATCTGAAAACATAATATATACAACTAAAATTATAACACTCCGAAACGAATTAAATTTTGTATAAATTCTAACTCAGACAATTCATCTGGAGGAAGAAAAGAAATTAAAATCTAGATAGTTTTAAATTAATTTGTTAATGAATATTGAGATGAATGATTTTTTAGATTAAATGATCAAAATTTATTGTTCGATTATTTAACATTTACTTGACATATTTTCTATCAAAATTAAACTTTCGACAAAATCATCAATAAGTAAATTATTTGGAGGAATGATGAAAATTTCAAAAGTTAAATTGGGAAAAAGGATTAAAAAAATACGTAAATCTTTAGGTTTGAGTCAAGAATCTTTAAGCAAAAAGATTAATTTAAAAAGAAGTACAATTTCACAAATAGAAAATGGTAATAGAAAAATTAGTGCTGAAGAGCTGGTTATATTCGCAAACTTTTTCAATATTTCACCAAACGATCTTCTAAATTTTGAAAAAAAAATCGAAGTGGATATAAAAACAGAAAGCAAAAATGTCAGAGCAGAAGACAAGGAAAAAATAAGAATAAATGTACCCCAAAAGAACCTGAACAAATTTAGAGAAGTATTGCTCTACATATTAAATAAAGTAGGTTCAAAAGCAAA
>Ga0102934_1002789_pt1 | contig 12009 bp, 12 predicted proteins | sample SalPonR2_A_D1_MG_FD_78175 | JGI IMG/M metagenome (GOLD analysis project Ga0102934, IMG submission 78175) | Salt pond soil microbial communities from South San Francisco under conditions of wetland restoration - Salt Pond MetaG R2_A_D1_MG | ecosystem: Environmental > Aquatic > Marine > Intertidal...
ATCAAATTTAGATTTGTAGTATTTTGCCAATTTCCCAAATGCTTGGACTGTATCTTCTACAAAAATCAGCCTGCTGGTATCTTTTATATTATTTGGTTTGTGATCTACCAGGGCAAACTTTGCGCCATTTTCAAAAGCAGATATTACAAATTTGTGTCCATTAACTTCATTACCAGGGATAGCGACAAAAAGTGAGTTTTTATTATTTTTTACAACATCCCTGCTATCATAAAATAACTGGTTAATATAAGCGGCAGAATCACCGCTGAATTCGCCATCAACAGCCTTTATAACTTCATTTAGAGATATCTTTTTCATATACATAAATTTATTTTTGTAATTTTAGAGTCAAGATTATCAAAAAACATCTATTACCTCGTTCTAACCAGCTGCACACTCGACTTATTTAAAATTGAAAAACCGGGTTTGGGATATTGTTCTTCTACATAACTTCCCTCTCCGGAAAAACAATATTTGATTCCTTTTTGTTCTAACAATTCAACAGCTTTTGGGACTGGTAATCCTTTACAATCAGGCACAACCGTATATTCTGATTCTGCTAAATGAACCTTCTCTAATAAATTCGAATTGGGTAGAACAGATAATTCCTGAACTGTTTTTTTAAAAACAGGGCAAGCAGCCAAACTGCCAAAGCGGTGTTCATGGTCTGGTTCGTCCATAAGAATAAGCATAGCTATCTCAGGATTATCAGCTGGAAAGAAACCAGCAAACATGGCAACATACTTTCCTCTTTTCAGCTTTCCGTTTTCATATTTTTCCGAAGTACCCGTTTTTCCTGCTATTTTAAAGTAATCCATTTTTGCAGGTTTACCGTGCCCTTCTTCTACTACAGCCTGCAAAAAGGTATTTATCGTATCCAGATAAGTTGGAGAGGCTATGTGTCTTAATACTGTGGATTCATTTCTCCTCTCAGTTTCACCCTTATAATTTGTAATTTTTCCAATAATTGACGGTTGCAAAAGTTTACCACCATTCGCAATAGCCGCATAAGCACAGACAAGCTGTACAGCGGTAGTGCTCATTTCCTGTCCAAAGGCTAATGAGTGTTTTGAAAACTCAGACCAGTGATTTGGTCTTCTCAATACTCCGGGACTTTCGTTTCCCAAAAGGATACCTGTTTTATAACCAAAGCCAAAATCCACTAATCTTTTATAAAGATAATTATCTGGAATTTTATCCACCAAATAAGACATCCCCACATTACTGGAATGAACAATTATATCTTTAGTAGAAAGCTTCCCGAATTCTTCCACATCTGTAATCTCTCTGGAACCAATCCTTCTAGTTTTACAATCGAATGTATCCTGGCTTACCACCTTACCTCGTTCCATTGCAAAAAGTGCTACAATCGGTTTTAAGGAGGAACCAGGCTCAAAACGCCAGGATATGGGATAGATAGGCAGAGAATGTTGATAATTTATTGATTTTTCCTGCCAATTCTTCGAGATTCCTCTCATGGCTAATATTTCGCCATTATCTACAGTTACAATAATTCCCATAGCGTTTTCAGCATTAGATCTTTTTAGTCCCCACTCTAGATTATTTTCCAATATAGTTTGCACATGCGCATCAATTGTTAGGTATATCGACTTACCAGGTACTGGATTTTTTCTTTCTAATTGCGAAAAGTGCCTATTTTCTCCGGTTCCGTAACGAATTACTTCCAGCCAACCATCATCACCTGTTAAAGTATCATCAAAATATTTTTCAATACCACTTTCTGCCCCATTTTCCGAACATAAACCTATTAAAGAAGCAGCTAATTCCTGTTTGGGATAAACACGCTGTGATTCCTGAGGTAAACTATAAACTCCCTCCACACCAATGTTTTTAAGTTTCGTCAAAATTTCATCTTTTTCTTTTACCGTGATATCCTTTATTAGTTCAAAGCCATTCGGATTTTTATAATAAAACTTATTGATCCTCTCAAATATTATTTCACTTTTTTGGGATGCAGATCTGGCAACTATATCAGAGATTTCTCTAAATTTTTCCTTTAAATGATAATTGGAGAGTGAATCTGAAAGTTTCTGCGAAAAAATTCCGGGATGAAACTCCAACTTAAAGATCTGCAGATTACCAGCAAGAGCAATACCGTTTCTATCATAAATAAGCCCTCTTTCGGCAGGCAACAATTCTCTATTTTTTTTATAGCGGTGGTATTTTCCATAAAGTGAATATACATCCTTTATCTGGATGCTATACAAACGGTATACAATCAATCCAAAAATCAAAATAAGTACTATCTTAAACGTCAATATCCTACTTTTTTTGAAATTCATGTCATACCATTAAAATTTGTATAAATAAAAGATTACTAGTCAGCAGCTAGCACTTCAGGCGAGATGAAATTTTGAAAAGTATATTTGAAATCGTTATGAGATACTTTGGTTTTACGAACACAAATTATATCCTTGGAATCAGGAAATTTCATACCCAGATTCATTTTGGCAAATTCAATTATTCGCTCATCGCGTGAGAGCCGGCTGATACTATTATTAAGGTCGTTAATATGTTCATATAGCTCACTAATTCGCTTATTCTTTTTTTCAATTTTATCCTGAAGATGAAAATACGAGTATTTGGCAAAATAAGAAAACAATATTATGATGAAAGCTAAGATAATAATGTAAATTGAAAGAGGTATTTTTTTGCTTTCTTTCATATTAATACCTTTCTCCTGCTCTTAATTTAGCACTTCTGGAAGCAGGATTTTGAGCAATTTCCTCCTCTGAGGGGCGAAGTGGTTTTTTAGTTATTATTTCTAACTTTTTTTCCTTATCACAAATACAAAAAGGTGCTTTGGGAGGACAAACACACTCTTTATTCTGATAAACGAAGAAATTTTTCACAATCCTATCCTCGAGCGAGTGATAAGAAATAACTACAATTCTGCCTTTAGTATCTAGCACCTCTATAGATTCTTCCAAAGCTTTCTTGAGATTATCCAATTCCTGATTGACCTCTATACGTAACGCTTGAAAAACTCTTGATAGCGTTTTGTTTTTATTTTTAGTTGATATCACAGATTCAATCAGTTTTTTTAAATCGTGCGTAGTTTTGATCTCTTTTTCTTCTCTTGCTGCTAAAATCTTTTTCCAAATCCTTTTCCAGGCTCTGTCTTCACTATACTCTTTTAGTACTTTTGCCAGCATATCACTTTTGTAGTAGTTTACAACTTTGAATGCAGTTAAATGTGAATTCTGATTCATGCGCATATCTAACTTTTCATTTTTTTTATAGCTAAATCCCCTACCATTACTTTGCAGTTGATGAGTTGACATACCCAAATCAAATAGAATACCATCAATTTTTGTAATTCGATTTAGAGCCAGAGCGGAGGTTAAATAAGAAAAATTTTTATTAATATAAGTAATGTTATCAAAATGCTTGCAACGCTTTTTGGCTGCGTTTATTGCTTCTTCATCTCTGTCCATGGCAAAAATTTTAATATCGCTCTGCTCGTTACATAATTTTTTCAGATGTCCACCACCACCAGCAGTGGCATCTACATAAATACCACCCGGTTTAATATTTAGCAATTCAATTGACTTATCCAGCATAACCGGCTGATGGAATCTGTTTTTCATAATAAATTGATATTCTCCTCTATCATATCATCATAATCTTTATCGATCTGCTGCTTATATTCCTTAAATTTTTCCGGATTCCACATAGAGAAAAAATTGCCCTCTCCCAAAAAAATTACCTTCTTATTAACCTTGACAATATTGAGTAAATTCTTGGGAATTAAGATTCGTCCTGGTCCTTCTAGCTCAAGTACTGTGGCATATAGTCTAAGTCGTCTCAGCATCTCCTTTTGAGTGTTGGAGCCGTTGCTCAATTTCTGTTGCAATTCTTTCCAGTTGTCGAATGGATAAATATAAAGAGTGTTCATTTTTCCCCGTACTAAAGTAACTCTATTTTTGGCGGCAGTAGCGAATTGTTTTCTAAAATCTTGCGGAATGCTCACCCTGCGATTTGAGAGTGAATTCTCAAATGTACCTAAAAATGCTCCTGACATCGCTTGCTCCCTCGTGAATTTATTTTAACAGATAACAGATAATGAATAATTTTGACACTTAATGACATTTAGTAACATTTAAGATTGTTCTGTCAATTTTTTTCTTAACAAAAATTGACTTACTTATAATTAATTTATTTTCTGAACCTATGTTCATTAAATTATTGGGTAGGCATTATGAAAATAACTATCATTTATGATAATACAAGTTACCAAAAAAACCTGAAAAAGGACTGGGGTTTTTCTGCTCTAATTGAGTATCACAACAAAAATATTCTCTTTGATACGGGTACAAATGGAGAGATCCTTTTGGCCAACATGAAAAAACTTAATATTGATCCTCAAAAAATCGAACAGCTCTTTATATCGCACTATCACTATGATCATACCGGAGGATTGTCTGCTTTTCTTAACAAAAACAGAAATATTGAAATTTTAGCTCCACCAAGTTTCAGGGGAATTCACAATGATGTTGTTGTAAAATATTACGATTCGCCTCAGGAAATCTCTGATGATATTTATACAACCGGTGAAATCGCAGGTATCGAACAATCATTATGCCTTAAGAATAAAAAAGGAATAGTAATTATCGTAGGTTGCTCTCACCCGGGAATTGAAAAAATAATAAAAGTGGCTTCTCAATTTGGAAAACCGTATGCCCTTATTGGTGGCTTTCACGGATTCAATGATTATCCTATACTCAAAGATTTAGAAATAATTTCAGCAATTCACTGTACACAACATATCAAAGAAATAAAGCAAAATTATCCGGACAAATATGTTGAAGGCGGAGCCGGAAAAATTTACACACTATAAAAACTATTTAAGGAGAGTACATGAAACGTATCTTAGTAGCAATCGATTTATTAGAAGCAACTAACAGAGTAATTAAATATACAAAAAATCTGGCAAAAAAATATGATTCAAAAGTTTGCCTGGTACATTCTGAAAGTATAAATACTTACGTAGGTGCTACAGAACCGGAATATTATGAGTCAGTATCCATCGAAATCATGCAGGCTCATAAAAAAATGATAAAAACTCATATGCAAAAATTAGAAGCTGAACTTCAATCTGAAAGCATCGACTGCAAAAGTGTAATTATGGAAGGACCTACAGTAAACAATATTCTGGAAGAAATTGAAAATTTTGAACCTGATCTTCTAATACTTGGGTCACATAAACATGGCAAATTTTATCATCTGATTTTTGGCACCATTCACGACAGCTTATTAAATAAAACAGATATTCCGCTGCTTTTGATACCACCCAAAAACGAAGAAGAATAAACTTCGAGAAAATTATTGTCACCTGTAAAAATTAACTTATCATTTTTACACTATGAAAATAAAAAAATATACTAAGGGGGTTAAATGGCAAAAATTGAACCGTTTGAAAAGTATGCAGACCGCTATGAACAATGGTTTGTAGACCACCTGGCTGTTTATGTTAGTGAGGTGAATGTTTTAAGAGAACTAATTCCAAAAGGTCTGGATGGAATTGAAATTGGTATGGGCAGTGGACTTTTTTCTAATCCTTTAGATATAAATGAAGGACTAGAACCTTCACCTACAATGAGAGAAATGGCAGAAGCCCGCGGCCTTAAAGCCATAGATTCTACAGCGGAAAATTTACCGTTGGCTGATAAAAGTTATGATTTTGCCTTAATGGTAACAACTATCTGCTTCTTGGACGATATCGATAAGAGCTTCCGGGAAGTAAAAAGAATAATAAAAGACGATGGCTTTTTCTTGATCGGTTTTGTCGATAAAGACAGCAACCTGGGCAAAAAATATCTGGAGTTCAAAGAGCAAAACGTCTTCTACAAAATTGCCAACTTTTATTCAGCCACTGAATTAAAAAATATTTTGGACAGAAACGGATTTAAAGTAACCAACACTTTGCAAACTGTGTTTGGTGAGCTTAAGCGAGTAAAACAAATTCAGAGCTTCAAACAGGGACACGGATTTGGTGGTTTTGTAGCTATGAAATCAATAAAAAAATAATAAATAGGAGATATATATGAATAAGAATCAGCAGGAAGATGCAAAAAAAGAACGAAACAAGTATCTAAAAGAGAACCTGGCAAAAATCCATAATAAGATAATTATTTTAAGCGGAAAAGGCGGTGTGGGAAAGAGCACCGTAGCAGTTAATGTAGCTTTCGATCTTGCCAAAAAAGGAAAAAAAGTGGGTATCCTGGATGTAGATATTCACGGACCTTCCACTGCGAAACTATTAGGCATAGAAGGACAGGTTTTAAAAAGTAATAAAAAAGGTGATATTGAACCTATCAAAGTTACCGAAAATCTCTATGCCATCACTATTGCTACTATGTTAAAATCACCTGATGATCCTATTATCTGGCGCGGACCCCTAAAAATGGGAGCTATTAAACAATTTATGGGAGAACTTCGCTGGCCCGAACTGGACTATTTAATAGTCGATTCCCCACCTGGTACTGGTGATGAACCTTTATCCGTAGTCCAAATACTGGGAGATGTGGACGGCTCATTAATCGTAACAACTCCACAAGATCTTGCTCTACTTGATGCCAGAAAGACTATCAACTTCTCAAATAAAATGAATGTAGATGTGCTGGGAATTGTTGAAAATATGACAACCTTTAAGTGCCCGCACTGTGGTAAACCAATAGATATTTTTAAAGGAACTGGCGTAAACAAGGCAGCTAAGGATTTCAATTTGGATATATTGGGCAAAATACCTGTGGATCCTAATATTTCAAGCACTGGTGACAAAGGCAAATCCTACTTTCTGGAAAATGCTGAGCAAGAATCCTCTAAGGAATTTGCAAAAATCACAAAAGCGATTAGGAAGAAATTGGGCTAAATAAATATTAACATAAAGGCGAGAATTCTGAAACATTGGTTCTCGCCTTTTTTTATTTTAAAACAACAACTCTAAATTTACAAAAAATCAATTATCTTGACTCAATCTACTTCGCAATATTTTTTTTAGGTACGAAAAAACAGTATTTCATAATACTAAAGGAGGTGAATTTGTATTACCATTTGTCTAAAACAAGAAATTTCGCCCTGCTTTTCTTAATAATACTAATGCTAACAGCTACCTCTTGTGACTACTCGCAAACTGACATAGATTTGTCCAGATACGAATTCAGAGATACTAAAAAACTAGTAAAATTTGCCTACCACGCAGCAGAAATAATTAGGAAAAAGGGAATTACCTGCATTGATTCTTTTAAAAAAAATAGAGATAACTTCGGTAATAACGATTTTTACCTATATATTTACAAATTTGATGGAGAAAATCTTTTTCATGCTGGCATAAAAGAATTCGAAGGACAAAATCTAGCCGATGTATTAGATCTGGATGGAAAAGCAATTCACAAATCGGTAATAACGGCTCTAGAAAACAAAAAAAATCCCCATGCCTGGGTGCATTATAATTGGTGGAAGCCGAAAAGATTTTATCCTGTACCCAAATCTTCCTGTCATTTTAAAGTAATTACAGATGAAGGAGGAAAATTGTATGTGGGAGCAGGTATGGATTTTCCGCATGAGGAAAAGGAGTTTATAAGAATAATTGTGGATACTGCTGTGGACCTCATTCAAAAAAAAGGTAAAGAAGCTTTAGAAAAACTAAAAGACCCTACTTCCCAGTTTATTTACAGAGAAGTAAGAGTTTTTGTGTTTGACGACGAGGGAAAAACACTTATTTCTCCTGTTTTAAATTATAGTCCGGTAGAAATTAATTTCTTAGAAAGCAAAGATGCTGCAGGGCATAAACCTTTTGAAAGAGCTTTGACATCTCTGAAAGATAGGGGTAGTACATGGGAAGTTTTTTTGGCTAAAAGCAGGAGCAGGAGGATATTATTAAAAAAGATACTCTATTTGCGTAAAATCAAATTAAACGACGAGATTATATACGTGGGTGCTGTTACAGATATGCCTGAACCCGCCTGGACTAATTAGGAGATAAATATGAAAAATAGAGAAAAACATCTGGTTTACACGGTCAATGAAGTGCCTCCCTTACCACATCTTCTGGTTTCTTCTTTACAACATATTCTTTTGATGTTCGTTTCTATTAGTTTGCCCATTATTTTTGCCAGCCAGATAAATGCAAGTGCACAGTTTACAGCTACTTTTATCTCTCTATCCATGATTGTAGCAGGTTTAGGTTCAATAATTCAATCAGTAGGATTGCCTTTTATAGGCTCAAAGTATCTCTGCCCCAATGTTTGTGGTCCTTCTTATATGAGCCTATCACTTTCTGCTGCCTGGGTAGGAGGAATTCCTTTGATGCGAGGGATGATAATAATTGCTGGTCTTATCGAAATGCTAATAGCACCCATAGTGCAAAAATTACGAAAAGTCTTCCCTACGTATATCGTGGGACTGGTAGTAGCTATGGTTGGTATTAGCATAATAAAAATGTCTGTGGCATCGGTTTTTGGAGTTGCCTTTCAAGCTGATGCCATTCGCACTGCGGACTTGCTAATAGGTATATTTTCACTTCTCGTTATGGTTCTAGCAAATATTTGGGGGAAAGGTGTTATCAAAATGTATTGCCTGCTTATTGGTATAGCACTGGGGTGGTTACTTGCAATTATAGTTGTTCCAGAATATGGTTACGCCCTTTCAGTAGTAGGTGAAAAACCTTTCTTTGCCTTCCCTACAATTACTGATGAGTTTCATAAAATCACATTCGACATGAAAATGTTAATTCCCTTCGCAGTTATTGCAATTAGTGGAAGTTTGAAATCTTTTGGTAATCTTTTAGCAGCTCAAAAAATTTCCAAACCAGGTATGAAAAAAGCAGATTTTGTTCCTATACGCAAGGGGTTACTCGCAGATGGCTTATCTACTGCATTAGCAGGTATTTTTGGTGGAATGGCTGTAGACACTTCCTCCAGTAATGTAGGATTAGCAGGATCCACCAAGGTTGTTAGCCGCTGGATAAGTGTAGCAGCAGGAGTTATCTTTATAATTCTGGCTTTTTTCCCACAGCTAACTTTTGCTCTATCACATGTTCCTAAACCGGTCTTAGGTGCTGCTCTGGTCTTTGCAGGATGTTTTATGATTTGTACAGGCTTACAGCAGATGTTCAAGCAGGAATGGTCAGCCAAAAAGACATTTGTTGTCGGTATTTCTTTATTTTTTGGTTTAAGCACAGCCTTTTTACCCGCTTTATATGCTCGGGCGCCCCATTTTATTCAAACCTTCTTCACAGATCCGCTTCCCACAACTACCCTTCTTGCTGTCATATTAAATCAAATATTTAATCTAGACCAATTCTTCAAAAAAGTAAATAAGTAACTTTTAACCTATTGTAGCATATATTGCAAAGTTAATTTGTAATAAAATGTGTTAACTGTAGCAATTTATCCTATATTGTTAAAAATATTAAATAAACTTGACGCTACAATTTGTCCCATCAACTAATGTCCAAAAACTAATGTATAAGGTAGGAAAATGAAAGTAAGTAATATTGATATAATAGACTCAATTATTGACCAATTTAAGGGTAAAGACGGAATATTAATTCCCCTTTTGCAAGAAGTCCAAAATAAATTGGGATATTTATCTAATGATACTGTAAGACATATCGCTGAAAGAACTCAAATAACTCCAGCCGAAATTTATGGAGTTATTACTTTTTATACACAATTTAGAACCAAACCGATAGGTGAAAATATTGTTCGAGTATGTCACGGAACTGCCTGCCATGTTGCCGGAGCTCCCGGAATTTCCGAAGCGATATACGACGAACTTGATATTGGGAAAAACGGTACTACTGATGACCTTAAATTTACTGTAGAAGAAGTTGCCTGTCTGGGATGCTGTAGCCTTGCTCCCGCTATGATGATAAACGACAAAACTTATGGCAGATTAACTCCCGACAAAGTACGCAAAATAATCTCGAATTATTAAATTTAATAACCAATGATCGCTTTATTTTAGGAGCAAAATGGATAATAAAAAGGTGAAAATAAAAGTTGGTCTTGCCAGTTGTGGTATTGCAGCTGGGGGACAAGAAGTTTACGACGAAATTGATAAATATATTTCTAAGAATGACGTTGACATCAAACTTGAAAAAACTGGTTGTATTGGAATGTGCTACTCCGAGCCTCTAGTAGAAATCGAGGATGACTCAGGTCAGACTATGTATGGAAATCTTGAGGTTGATGATGTCGAAAATATCCTAAATAAACACATACAAAAAAAAGAGCCGGAAAAAGATAAGATAATTTTCTCTGATGAATTTGGTGGAACAGAAAAAAAAGTTTTAAAGAATCAAACTCGTATCGTGCTGGAGAATTGCGGAAAAATTAACCCCGAATCTATTGATGAATATTTAGCGCAAGACGGTTACAAAGCAATCGAAAAAGTTCTGAAAGAGATGACACACGAAGATGTAATCAAAGAAATCAAGGAATCAGGACTAAGGGGACGAGGTGGTGCTGGCTTTCCCACAGGGCTAAAATGGCAATTCGCTCGCAAGCCGGAAACAGACAAAAAATATGTGATATGTAATGCTGATGAAGGCGATCCCGGTGCTTTTATGGATAGAAGTGTGTTAGAAGGTGATCCTCACAGACTCTTGGAAGGTATGTTGATAGCTGCTTATGCCATAGGAGCTGATGAAGGATTCATCTACTGCAGAGCAGAATATCCTCTGGCACTTAAGCGATTACGGTTGGCTATTTCTGCTGCCAAAGAAAAAGGATACTTAGGTAAAAATATTCTTGGAACAGATTTTAATTTTAAAATTAACATTTACGAAGGAGCCGGTGCTTTTGTTTGCGGTGAAGAAACTGCACTAATGGCATCCATCGAAGGAAAAAGAGGAATGCCCACAATCAGACCACCCTATCCGGCTAATTCAGGTCTTTGGGGTAAGCCCACAAATATAAATAACGTAGAAACTTATTCCAATGTAGCCTGGATAATTAGAAATGGTGCCTCTGAATTTACCAAATTTGGTACGGAAAAAAGTAAAGGTACAAAAGTTTTTGCTCTAACCGGCAAAATTAAAAGAGGTGGATTGGTAGAAGTGCCTATGGGTATGACTCTGCGCGAAGTGATTTTTAAAGTTGGCGGCGGAATTATTGATGATAAAGAAGTTAAAGCAGTTCAGCTGGGTGGACCATCTGGTGGTTGTATTCCAAAAAATTTGTTAGACACACCAGTTGATTATGACTCATTAACTGAAACCGGTGCAATTATGGGCTCCGGTGGTATGGTTGTTATGGACGAAACCACATGCATGGTTGATATGGCAAGATTCTTTCTAAATTTCACCCAAGATGAGTCCTGCGGTAAATGCACCTTCTGTAGAATTGGAACTAAAAGAATGCTGGAAATTCTCAATCGTATTACTCAGGGAGATGGCAAAGAAGGTGATATTGAACTTCTGGAAGATTTGTCTCATAAAATCATTAACAATTCTCTTTGTGGTCTGGGACAAACAGCACCAAATCCTGTTTTAACAACTTTAAAATATTTCAAAGAAGAATATGAAGATCATATTTATAACGATCATTGTTCTGCCGGTATTTGTAAATCTCTATTCCAATATTTCATTACAGACGAATGTATAGGATGTGGTGTTTGCAAGAAAAAATGTCCTGTAGATGTAATCTCGGGAGAACAAAAAGAAAAACATGTAATCGATCAGGCAAATTGTATCAAATGTGGGGAATGCTTTAATGCTTGCCCTGTTGATGCAATTATAAAAAAATAAAAGCAGGGAATATGAGCAAAAAAGTAAAAATAAAATTAGACGGAAAAACAATAGAAGCAACAACCGATCAAACAATTTTAGATGTAGCCGCAGAAAAAGATAAAGAAATACCAACTCTATGCAACGACGATAACCTGGAACCTTTTGGTTCTTGCTGGGTTTGCGTAGTAAAAGTAAAAGATAAAGGATTTGTCCCTTCATGTGCCACAAAAGTTTATGACGGAATGGAAGTA
>Ga0102934_1002790_pt1 | contig 12008 bp, 11 predicted proteins | sample SalPonR2_A_D1_MG_FD_78175 | JGI IMG/M metagenome (GOLD analysis project Ga0102934, IMG submission 78175) | Salt pond soil microbial communities from South San Francisco under conditions of wetland restoration - Salt Pond MetaG R2_A_D1_MG | ecosystem: Environmental > Aquatic > Marine > Intertidal...
GAAGGTCATCCTTCTGAAGTTATGGATATGTCTTTCGCTAATCAATTCATGAGTATGATGAGAATATTGAATTCTAAAGATTCTATGGAAAATACTGTTTATGATATTTCTCAGGAGCAGGATCAGGAAGTTGCCGAATTGAAGTTGAAAACCATGGGGATTGACATTGACGAACTTACAAAAGATCAGTTAAGGTACCAAAATGCTTATAATGAAGGCACTTGATCATAATAATTAGTGAATAATTCAAATGTTATTCAAAAAAACCTTGCTTGTTTTAATTGAAACCCGCAAATTATTATGGTTTGACATTGAGAGAAGATGAAGTTAAATAGAAGGGGCAAGTATGAAAAAACTAAGTATTATTGCTATTAGTCTTGTCTTCCTGTTATCATGTGGGAAAGAAGCTGTAAAGAAGGAAGAAGTTGTAAAACAACCTGTTGAGCAAGAAGAAAAGGTTGAAGAGAAAAAAGAACAAGAAGCTGAAAAGCAGGAAGCAGAAGAGATCACCCAGGAAAAAGGACAAGTTGACGAGGTATTGGGTGTTCTTGAAGAAGAATTAAACTATATGATCAAACCCCATGATTGGTTGTCAAAAATTGCCAAACATGAATATGGCGAAATTTCGATGTGGAAAAAGATTTATTCCTGGAATAAGGAAAAAATTGGTGATAATCCTGATCTAATTTATCCTTTCCATGAATTACAATTGAAAAATGTACCCAAAGACAGAGCCAATCGTTTAGAATATGACTATTATAATTATGAAGTCAAACAAAGTGAATCTCTTTGGTCAATTGCTGGCAAGGAATATGATAATACCTATGCCTGGATTGTAATCTTGAGAGACAATGCTGATGTACTTGGGTCTGACATTAATAATATTGATCCAGGGACTGTACTAAAATTGCGTACTAAGATTTTTAATTAATGAATATCTTGAAATTTTGATTAATTATTTGGGGCGGTGAATACCGCCCCTTTTTTGTATTTATTATCAGTTCAATTCAAAATATTTAAAAATTTAAAAAGCATTTAAACACGGTTTAAAAACCCTTTAAAATTCGTTTAAAATGGGATAAAATCGATTATAATAAACGAATTTATCTCTTCAACTGTACACTTTAGGTGATTAGAAATGCCTTTATTTGATTTTCGGGAGAATGGACTATGATTATCAGAATTTAATATGGAGTGTTAATCTCTAGGAGATTTCACTAAAATTTCCGAAGAAATCGGTAAGAAGGTATATCCCAAAGAATCACCTGTGAAGAGCACAAACAGTGGTATAGGGGAATTAGTTTTACTCCGGTTTTCACCTGAAGTTTATAAAATTGAACTACATTCGTGGTTTTTTTTGGTGTATATTACTTAAAAATGGTTTGCCAATAGAATTTTCCTGGCATGGTTGACTATGATCATTGGAAAAGCTGGGGCATTTTTTGGACGCATTTAGAAGAATTGTTTTTTACGGAATTGACATATTTTGAAACTGGATGGTATAGTAATCCATCATAAGGCTTTAATAATCCGAGAGCAAATTCCATGTTGGTATCAGAATTTAACCAGTCATCGATATTATTCTGATTGAGTATAGCAGGCATTCGGTTGTGAATGTGATTAATGTTCTCGGCCGGCTCAGTTGTGATCACAGAATAGCTGTAAATTGTTTCATTTTGATTGGATTTCCAGCGCGACCATAATCCAGCCATTGAGATAAAGCCCTTATCCGATTTATAAATATAGTAAGGCTGTTTATTGCCTTTTTTACCCTGCCATTCGTAATAGCCATCAGCAATTACAATACATCTCTGATCTTTGATAAGCGGTTTGAATGTCCGTTTTTTTTGCAATGTTTCAGAGCGAGCGTTTATCATTTTGGAACCAATCGAACTATCTCCAGCCCAGGCCGGAATTAAACCCCATTGCATAGGCCTGATATAACGTTCCTGCTCATAAAGAAGAATTGGAACCCTGTCAGTAGGCGCGATATTATAACTAGGGGAGTAGGCCTTAGAATTGATCCAGTTGGATTCCTCTACTTCATATTCTTCAATGATTTCTCTTTTTGCTTTGGTTAATGTTTTACGTCCGCACATGATTTTCACCATTATTAAAAAAAATAGCCGGCTTGAGAATCTCAGGCCGGCTATTAATGATTTTATATAATTGTAATCTGTTATTTACTCATTGTTTGTCCGGCGCATTTTAGGTCCTGACAGGCTTTTACTACGCGATCAACCATACCTGCTCGACCTTTGGCCAAATATTTTCTTGGATCGTAACCTTTTTTAGAACCAACTTCGCCATCAATTTTTAAGGCGAGGTCATAGTTCTTAAAGAAATGATCAACAACTGGTCTTGTGAAAGCATACTGGGTATCAGTATCGATATTCATCTTAATCACGCCATAATTTAATGTTTCTCTAATTTCATCTAAACCTGAACCAGAACCACCGTGGAATACTAACCAAAATTTAGCATCTTCACCATGTTTTTCAACAACTGCTTCCTGTCCTTTTTTAAGGATAGAAGGTTTTAATTTAACGCTACCTGGTTTGTAAACACCATGAACATTACCAAAAGTTGCAGCAAACATGTATTTGGCGCCTTCAACTTCGTTTAATCTTTCATAGACATAGACCATATCTCCAGGGGTTGTGTAAAGTTTTTCATTAGCAACGCCTGTATTATCAATACCGTCTTCTTCACCACCAACAACACCAGCTTCAACTTCGAGCAGGATTTCATTATCAGCACACATTTTGAGAATTTCAACAGCCTTATCCATATTTTCTTTAAGTGGTAATTCTGCGCCATCAAACATATGACTATTAAATAAGTTTGGACGGCCCTGTTTTCTACGTCTTGCAGTTTCTTCAATAAGAGGAATCAACCAACTATCAACTAATTTTGGTGGGCAATGATCTGTATGAATTGCAATATTAACATCATACTGATCAGCAACTTTTCGAACATGATCTGCAAGAGTGATAGCTCCAAGAACAGGATCTTTGAGAGCACCTGTAGCATGTTTACCCGCTCCAGCTGACATTTCAATAATACCATCACTTTCGGCCTTTGCAAAACCCTCTATGGCTGCATTAGCATTGTCAATAGTGGAAATGTTGACTGCTGGATAGGCGAAATTATTATTCATGGCCCGATCAAGCATTTCACTATACTTTTCATAATCGACTACTGGCATGTTTTTACTCCTTTATTTATATTATCTCTCGCTTTTTATCAAGCGACCTAATATAATAGAAAATAGACTAGTTAATCAATTAAAAAAAATAAAAAGTTTGATTAAAAAATTCATGTTCTTTCCAACCATAAATGCCTTACTTTGTCAATTTTTTATTCTATCAACTCTACAATATAGCCAAACGTCCAATTTTTGCATAAGAAAGCTGCATTCCCTTAATTCTATCCCATAAATAGTATAAATATTGATAACCATTTGCTTGATTCAAAATCTCTAAAATATTATTATACCGATAGATAAGGCCAAACTATTCAAAATAAATAAAATACATTATATTGTGGTGAAATGTAAAAAAACCACAAAATATAGTTGAAAATTGTTTGATAATCTGCTAATTTATTCTGGTTTCAAAATTAAATTATTAGTTGTTATGAAATCTCATTCATAATCAACTGCAGAACTCTATAAATTGGGAGTGGGGTAATGTTCAAGAAAATTAAAAAGCGCAATGGCGACTTAAAGGATTTTGAGTCTGATAAAATTACGGACGCTATCTTAAAAGCTGGTCGGGCTACAGGTGATTTTGATGAGCAGCAAGTCGCCGAAAAATTATGCCTGAAAGTATTATCAATTGCTGCCAGTAATATTAAGCAAGAGATACCTTCTGTAGAGCAGATTCAGGATATTGTGGAGGAAGTGCTTTTATCGTCTATTTACAAGAAAACTGCCAAAGCCTATATCATTTACAGAGAACAACATCGTAAACTGCGAGAAATGGTTGCCTCAGCTAAGGTTGATCTAGTTGATAGATATCTGGAAAAAAGAGACTGGAAAGTCCGTGAAAATAGTAACATGGGCTATTCTCTGCAAGGATTAAATAATTATATTGATTCAGAATTGAGCAAAGTTTACTGGCTCAATAATATTTATCCCTCGGAAGTTAAAAGGCAACATATTGTGGGCAATTTTCATATTCATGATCTAAGTCAATTATCTGTATATTGTGTAGGCTGGGATTTAATGGACCTACTTCTAACTGGCTTCAAAGGTGCTTCTGGGAAAGTTGAAAGTTCGCCTGCCAAACATTTTCGAAGCGCTCTTGGTCAGATTGTTAACTTTTTTTACACCCTTCAGGGAGAAGCCGCGGGAGCTCAGGCTTTTTCTCATATGGATACCTTACTTGCGCCTTTTATCAGATATGATGACCTGGAATTCAGTGATGTCAAACAGTCCATGCAGGAATTTATTTTCAATATTAATGTTCCTACCAGAGTTGGCTTTCAAACGCCTTTTACCAATATTACTCTGGATTTGACAGTACCGGAAACTCACAAAGACGAAGCGGTTATTATTGGTGGTGAATATAAAGATGCCACTTATAGTGAATTTCAGGAAGAAATGAACCTGTTTAATCGGGCCTTTTTAGAAGTTATGTCAGAAGGCGATGCTCAGGACCGAGTTTTTACATTTCCAATTCCTACTTATAATATTACCAAAGATTTTGATTGGGATAATCCAACTCTGGATTATTTATGGGAAATAACATCTAAATATGGAATTCCCTATTTTTCTAATTTTGTAAATTCTGATATGAGTCCTGATGATGCCCGTTCAATGTGTTGTCGGCTTCGACTCGATAATCGAGAGTTGGAGTACCGGGGAGGAGGTCTATTTGGCGCTAATCCTTTGACTGGTTCAATTGGAGTCGTTACCATGAATTTGCCTCGCATGGGCTATCTGGCTGCTAGCAAAAAAGATTTTCTCAATGTCCTTGGGGACAAAATGGAATTGGCTAAGGAAAGTCTGGAAATTAAACGGAAAGTCTTAGAAAGCTACACAGATAGAGGCTTGTATCCTTATGTCAAATACTATTTAAGAGGGATTAAAGAACGGGCCGGTAAATATTGGACTAATCATTTTTCAACTATTGGGCTGGTCGGCATGAATGAGGCTCTGGTCAACTTAACAAAAAGTGATATCGGGACTCAGGAAGGCCAAGATTTCGCTCTGGAAATTATGGATTTTATGCGGGGAAAACTCAAAGAATTTGCCCAGGAAACAGGCAACAATTACAATCTGGAAGCAACACCTGCGGAATCAACTGCCTATCGCTTAGCCCAATTAGATAAAATAAAACATCCTGACATTGTGACTGCCAATGAAATAATGGGCAATGAAACAGGGGAACCTTTTTATACAAATTCCAGCCATTTGCCGGTCAATTATACTGCCGATGCTTTTGAAATGCTGGATAAGCAGGATCAATTACAAACTAAATATACAGGTGGCACTGTTGTCCATCTATACACTGGAGAACGGCTTAGTAATAACGAAGCTGTTAAAAATATGGTCAAGAAAATCTGTGAAAATTATCATTTGCCCTATTTTACTATTTCGCCTTCTTTCAGCATCTGTCCCAATCATGGCTACTTGAATGGTGAACAGGAAAAATGTCCAAAATGCGAAGCTACCACAGAAGTCTATTCAAGAGTAGTTGGGTATTTACGACCGGTCAACCAGTGGAATGATGGTAAAAAGGCCGAGTTTGATCTAAGAAAAAACTTTGATATGGAGTGATTATGCGTATTGGTGGATTACAAAAGTTTAGCATGTCCGACTTTCCCGGTAAATTGTCGGCGATCATTTTTACAACCGGGTGTAATTTTCGCTGTCCCTATTGCCATAATCCGGAATTGGTTTTGCCAGAAAAATTTGCAATGGCTATCAATATCGGTGAAGTGTTTTCCTTTCTCAAGAAAAGAGTTGGGAAACTGGATGGCGTTGTATTTACAGGAGGAGAACCCACTCTACATGAAGACCTTCCTGACATTATAAGGTCGATAAAGAAGCTGGGATTTGCTGTAAAATTGGACACTAATGGCACAAATCCAGAAATGCTGTACAATTTGATGCAGGAGGAACTTGTGGATTATGTTGCCATGGATTATAAAGCACCTGCTGAAAAATATTCACTTGTAACTGGACGACCTGATAATTATAACAATTTTATTGATAAGGTTCAGGAGTCTTTGGTCCTGCTCATTACATCAAATATTGACTACGAGATTCGAACCACAGTTGCTGGTCAGCTCCTTGATGAGAATGACATTCAAGAAATCAGATCAGAATTAGGTGATGTTAAAAAGCATTATTTGCAGAAATTTGAACCAGGCAAAACTCTTGATCCAAATTTCAACAATCTGCCCTCCAAATCTTCCGATTCGAAGCTGGTTCTTGAAGATCTGGCTAAAAATATGAAAAATGTGTTTGTCAGATAGAAGATTCCGTTGAAATTTATTAAATAATTACTAAAGACTTACTTGACTATATTAGAGAATCTAAAAAGGTATAGTTGAGTAGCTAAAAATTCTAAAAGCCCTTCCGGATAGTCTTCCAGAAGGGCTTAAATATTTACTTATAAAGGAAATCCTTTATACCAGACTGTCCAGTGTCTTTCTGATCTTTTTTTCCGCCTGAAGGCCGATTAATTTGCTATCGACTTCACCATCTTTGAAGAAAAGCATAGTTGGAATACTGCGCACTCCAAATTCCTGAGCAACAGATTGATGATCCTGAATATTAACTTTGACGAATTTTACCTTTCCTTCATAATCGGGTTCAATTTTACCCAGAAGAGGAGTCAATTTTTTACAGGGCATGCACCAGGGCGCCCACAAATCGACAATCACAGGTATATCAGATTGTTTAATTTCTTGATCAAAATTTTCAGCAGTAAGGTCTTGCATGTTTACTCCTTTATTTGTTTTGGTTTAGTTGTTCCATTTCTATTGTTTTAACCAGCGCATGATCTCATCAAATTTCGGCTTTTTACCATACATCAGAATAGCAACTCTAAATATTTTACCGGCTGCCCACATAGCCAGCATAACAAAACCGACCATAAGAACAAGAGTACTAATTATCTCAAGGGTAGAAGGTACTTGAATTCCAATTCTAAGAATCATGAAAAAGGGCGTGATGACGGGAATATAAGAGAGAATCTTTACAATAGTAGCATCAGGATTTGTGATCACATAGGAAGATAGAATAATCGGCAAAACTGTAACAAGAGAGAGTACAGCCACGTATTGCTGGGCTTCCTGTTCAGAATCAAAAATACTTCCAATGGTGGCAAATATGGCTGCATAAAGTAGATAACCAGTCAGAAAATAGAGGAAGAAAAGCAGAACCTGAGATGAGTTGAGTAGATCCATTCCTTGATAGGAGGATACCAGGACACCAATCGTTAAATAAAAAGCCAGCTGGGTAAGTCCTACCAGTCCCAGTCCCAGAATTTTTCCTGTCATTAATTGATTGGGACTCAGTGTGGACAATAAAATCTCGACAAGTTTATTACTCCGCTCTTCCAGTACACTTCTAAATAAAACCTGAGAGGAACGGAAAACAGCAAAAAAGAGCATCATAGTAAAAATGATGGGTGTCAGATAGGCCATAATTTCGCTACCAGCTTCTTGGGCCTGACCACCACTTGATTCATAGGTCAACATTTTTACGTCCTGGGTTAGCTTCTGAATTCTGTCCGGATTCAGATTGGCTGCCAGCATCCGCTGCTTGCTGATTACCGTTGTAATTGCTGAAGAAATCACATGCTTCCCTCTAAAATCTCCTAGATTTCTGGTGTAATACTCAGCTTGATTATTATCTAAAATATTTTCAGGTAAAACAATATAGGCCGAAATCACAGCCGAATCCAGTAATGATTTAGCCTGAGACCGGAGCCTTTGCGGTTTACCACTTTGAAAAACCATTGTCTGGTATTCAGGCCGACCATCCTTTAAAGTGAATTTTTCACTTAAATGGGACTTTACTTTTTCTCCCAAATGTCCGGTTTCATCTACTATTGCGATTATTTTTTGGCTTTGGCCGCCCCGAGTTATCAAAAGATTGGGTAAGATAATGAAGCCAATCATAATTACAGGAAGAAGGAGTGTGGAAATTATAAAAGATTTTGAACGCACCCGGGAAAGGAATTCCCAGCGGGCTACATTGAATATTTTATTCACGCAGGCCTCCCCGTCTGATTGACATTATCAATGAAAATTTGCTCCAGGGAAGGCTCCTCTATTTCAAAATGAGTCACAGTCACCACCTCCATAATATTTTTCAGAACTGTATTTAGACTGGCCTCGTCCAGTAGTTCTGCCCTGATGCTATTATCTTCACTTTTTAATATTTTGAGAGAATCGATCTTATCCCAATTTTGATTGGTACCCTGAAATTCCAGGTTTATGACGCGCGCACCATAATTTCTTTTAATATTTTTTAAATCACCAAATAATACTTTTTTGCCATTATTGATCAAGCAAATGGTATCGCAAATTTTTTCGACCTGTTCCATCTGGTGAGTGGAAAAAATTATTGTGCTACCCTGCTCATGCATTTCAGTAATTATTTTCTTGAGAAGTAGCTGGTTAACAGGATCAAGACCAGAAAAAGGTTCGTCAAGGATTACAATTTCAGGCTCATGAATAATGGAAATAATAAATTGCACTTTTTGTTGATTACCCTTAGAAAGTTCTTCAATATTTTTTTTGCTATAATCGGTAAGATCAAAACGCTCCAGGAAATGTTTAGTGCGCTCTTCGGATTCAATTTTGTTCAAGCCTTTTAAACGAGCAAAATATTGAATAGTAGATGCCAAGGGACGCTTTTGATAGAGCCCACGCTCCTCAGGAAGATAGCCAATTTTCCGGAAAGTTTGGGAGGTGAGGGGCTGGCCTTTATAGGTTATTTCACCTTGATCAGGTTTGATTATATCCATTATCATCCGCAGAGTTGTGGTTTTTCCGGCCCCATTCGGGCCCAATAATCCAAAAATCGACTCCTGAGGCACTTCCAGACTCAAATCCGAAACTGCTTCAACATCAGAAAAAGTTTTATAAACATGATCAAGAGTTAGCATTTAATTTGAATCCTTTCAGTAATTTGAATGAAATTTAGCGGACCAACTCTTTGATAATTTTTCCTAACTCTGCAGGTGTTATTATACGGTTAAATTTATTATGCTGGAGACCGCTGGCAAATATAGGTGCAAAATTGGCTGTATGTTTACGGCTGGTCTGTTTCAAAGTTCCTTTACTACCATATTGGATACTTTCTGAAATGATAAAACCACCGCTGTCATATCCACCGGTTAAGATTAAAAGTGAGCCAGGATTTTTTTGCTGAAAGTCTCTGATAATTTGAAGAGTTTCAGCAATTTCATTGAGTTCCAGAAAAAGGTTCTTTTCCTGTTTTTGGTGACTATACCAATCCAGATGAGTATTGTTAACGAGGAGAACAAAACCTCGCTCTGATCGTAAATATTTTAAAGCAGCCTTTGTCATATTTTGTAGATCTGTTCCATGAGGAGCTGAAGCATTAACTTCTTCGCTAGTAAAAAGTCCAATAGCTTTGGCTGAATCCGGTTTTATATTTTTAATTTTGCTGAGTGAATCGATGTAAGTATAACCATTATCCAGCATGATTTGAGGGAAATTTTTAATAGTACTATTTTTCAAAAAAAACTTTTGGCCGCCGCCCATTAATAGGTCAAAATCAATTTCAACCTGTTTTTTAGCAAAACTGTATTCATCTTCCCAATTTTCCGAATGAACTGTAAAACAAGCTGGAGTAATGTAGGAAAGGCTGGCATTTGTAATCAATCCAACTTTTTTATTGGATTTTTTGGCAACGTCAAAGAAGGTAGGGAGTTCATTATCTGAACTATCCATGCTAATAGAGCCTTCCCGAACTGGATATCCAGTTGCTATTGAGGAGGCGCTATAGGCCTCATCAGTAAGCCACATTTCTCTTGAATTTGATGGGATTAAGTAACCACAGGACTGAAAATCCCGATAAATATCATTATTGTTAAAGAAATAATCGGCCGAAACATGTCCGTTCCCCAGACCATCAATATAAAAAATGATTATATTGCGGAGACCGGAGGAGTGCTGACGAGGGACTGGCTTTGGCTGTCTCTCCGGAAGAAAAACAATTCCTGATACAATTAAGATCAGGACTACAAAAATTATGATGTAATGAATTTTACGAATCGTTTTTTCCCTACTTTTACAATAGTTTCAGTATTCTTATCAAGTGTATATTGTAGATCCTTGATAGTTTCATCATTAACTTTGACACCGCCCTGTTTCATCAGTCTTTTAGCCTGACCATTAGACGATGTGAAATTGTAACGAGAAAGCAGCTTGAATAAACGGAGCTCGCTTTCTTCTTCATTCAAATTGATCTCGTTAATATCATCGGGCAACTCATTTTTACTGAAAACTTTTTCAAATTCTGACCGGGCATTTTGGGCGTCATCTTTGGAATGATAGGTGGAAACAATGTACTCTCCCAGATCCTTTTTTAATTCCATGGGATTGAAATCGTTGTCATTAAATTTTGCCTTGATCTCTTCGAGTTCATCAACTGTATAATCAGTTAAAAGAGTAAAATATTTGATAATGAGATTGTCGGGAATTGACATAATTTTACCAAACATTTGACGGGGCGATTCGTCAATTCCAATATAATTCCCCGTGCTTTTGCTCATTCGGCTGCGACCGTCTATTCCTTCTATAACCGGCATAGTTAGAGCAACCTGGGGTTCGATGCCATATTCCCGCTGTACCTGTCGGGCAGCCAAAAGATTGAATTTCTGTTCGGTAGCACCTAACTCGACATCCGATTTAATAGCCACTGAGTCATAACCCTGCATAAGAGGATAGAAAAATTCGTGCAAACTGATGGGATTGCCTTCCCGATAACGTTTCTCGAAGTCATCTCGTTCCAGAATGCGGGCTACAGTGAAACGGGAAGCCAGTTCCATGATCTCAATAAAATTCATATCAGCAAACCATTCGCCATTATAACGAATTTCTGTTTTATCTTTGTCAAGGATTTTAAAGAATTGTTCCTCGTAAGTTTTAGCGTGCTCCATGACTTCATCATGGGTAAGGCGCGGCCGGGTAGAATCTTTTTCAGTGGGATCGCCAACCATACCTGTATAATCACCAACAATTAGCACTACAGTATGTCCCAATTCCTGAAAATCACGTAATTTTCGAATACCAACAGTATGTCCCAGATGAATGTCCGGGGCAGTAGGGTCGAATCCCTGTTTGATTCTAAGAGGCTCATTATTAGCCCGTGATTTTTTCAATTTTTTAATCAACTCCTCTTCAGAGATGATCTCTTCAGCACCATTTTTGATTACTTCTAATTGTTCTTCTACAGGGGGAAACATTAATATCTTTCCTTTCTTATTCTATCGATTTTTTGTTTGGCTTCCTTCTCTTTTATAGAATGTCTTTTGTCATACTTCTTTTTACCTTGAGCTAGCGCAAGTTCGACTTTGGCAAGACCATTTTTATTGAAATATATTTTGAGGGGAATCAAAGTGTAGTTTTTCTTTTTAATGGCCCGATCAAGGCGCTTTATTTGACTTTTGCGAAGCAGAAGTTTCCGTTTTCTCTCTGGATCATGGTTGTGATGACTGGCATGTTTGTAAGGGGAAATGTGAGCATTACGAAGATAGACCTGGTAATCTGAAGTGATCTCTGCATAGCTATCTTTCAGATTGGCGGCACCCATGCGCAGAGATTTGACTTCTGATCCCTGCAATACAAGACCGGCTTCAAGCCTATCCTTGATAAAGTAATTATGCTTTGCTTTTCTGTTTTTGGTTACTATGTCAATATCATTTTTCATAACAGCGAAAATTAACTGATTATAAATGACTTTGCAATGATTAAATAAACCGGATTTAAGCGCTTTTGGTTATTAATTTATCTTA
>Ga0102934_1002792_pt1 | contig 12006 bp, 9 predicted proteins | sample SalPonR2_A_D1_MG_FD_78175 | JGI IMG/M metagenome (GOLD analysis project Ga0102934, IMG submission 78175) | Salt pond soil microbial communities from South San Francisco under conditions of wetland restoration - Salt Pond MetaG R2_A_D1_MG | ecosystem: Environmental > Aquatic > Marine > Intertidal...
GCTTCTCTGCAGAAACCACGTCAAATTATAATCTTGGTTAAAGCCGGTTCTCCGGTGGATAAAGTTATAAATAGTCTTAAACCCCACCTAGAACAGGGGGATATAATTATAGATGGAGGAAATTCATTTTTTCAGGATACAGAACGCCGACATGACTTACTAAGTCAACAAGGGTTTCTCTACCTGGGAATGGGAATCAGCGGGGGAGAGTATGGTGCGCTGCATGGACCTTCTATTATGCCCGGAGGCAGTAAAGAAGCTTATTCAGAGATTAAAGAAATATTTACGGCTATAGCTGCTAAGACTGAAGATGGTCCCTGTGTTACCTATCTGGGACCGGGAGCAAGTGGCCATTATGTTAAGATGGTACATAATGGTATCGAATATGCCGTTATGGAGATTATAGCGGAAATTTATTATATGATGAGAAAGGTGCTAAAGCTCACTCCCTTTGAAATGAGCAAACTCTTCCGGGAATGGAACCGGGAACATAAGTCCTATCTGTTGGAAATAACCCATAAAATACTAGACACAGAAGATGAGGAAAGTGGTAAACCATTAATCGATATCATACTGGACAGGAGCCGGCAGAAGGGAACTGGTAAATGGACTGTAGATGAAAGTATGAATCTGGGTGTACCGACTCCCACCATTGTGGCCGGTGTAAATGCAAGATATTTATCGGCTAGCAAAGGGGAGAGAGAAAAAATTGCTGCCAGTTTTGAACCAGAAACTAAGGGAAATAACACTACTATAACTGTAGAGGATGAAGAAAAAATGATTGCTGATATGCATGATTCCCTTTATCTTGCAATAGTGATTGCCTATGCCGAAGGTATGAAACTCCTGCAAATAGCCTCGGAAGAATATAGTTTGGGGCTTGATTTGCAAGAGGTGGCCCGGATCTGGGAAGATGGCTGTATCATCAGGTCAGCCCTGCTAAAACCAATTCAACAGGCTTACCACGAAAATCCGGATCTAATAAACCTGATCATATCTGGAAGGTTTGTTGAAAAGTTTAAGACCCGTGTTGATAGCTGGCGGTGTATTGTAACCCAAGCCGGTAAGCTTGGTATACCTGTTCCGGCCCTGAGTTCAGCCCTCACTTATTTTGATAGTTTGAAATCAGAGAAACTCCCAGCCAATATGATACAGGCCCAGAGAGACTATTTTGGTGCCCATACTTATGAGAAGATAGACAAAGAGGGTCAGTTCCATACCGAGTGGCAAGATATTCATAATATTACCTGAACAACTATAAAAAAATATTTAAAATCTTACTAATTACTTAAGGCTTTTTTAAAAGTCTGCAGGGAAAGGAGTAAAAAAATGGCAACAAAAAAGGGTATAACTGATTTTTATTTACTAAATGGTGTTATAATAACACCTTCCCAGGTTTTAGAAAATAGTGGCATTTATATCAAGGGGAAATATATAGAAGAAATATTTAATATGGATGATTATCAAATACCGGAAGGTAGTAATGTTATTGATGTGGAGGGGGCTATAATAACTCCTGGATTCATTGATATTCATCTCCATGGTGGAGGAGGAGCTGATGTTATGGATGGTACGGTTCAGTCCTATAAAAAAATCTCTGAAGTTCATGCCCGAGCTGGGACGACTTCCCTACTACCCACCACCTTAACCAGTTCTGATGAGGATTTATTAAAGACACTGGAGGTCTTTTCCCAAGTAAAACAGGAGAATTACCAGGGAGCAAAATTATTGGGTATGCATTTAGAAGGACCCTATTTTGCCAATGCCCAACGCGGGGCGCAAGATCCAGAATATATTAAATGTCCTGACCGCGAACAATATATGTCAATTTTGGAAAATAATAAGGATATATTGAGAGTTTCCGCCGCTCCTGAGCTACCGGGTGGACTGGAACTAGGACGTGAGCTACGCCGACGAGGTATACTGGCTTCTATTGGTCATTCTGATGCAACATATAAGGAAGTACTGAAAGCCATTGATGCAGGTTATACCCATGTTACTCATCTATATTCAGGGATGTCGGGTGTGAAAAGGGTAAATTGTTACCGTGTGGCAGGTATTATTGAAACTGGTCTGTTGATTGATGATTTAACAGTAGAGATTATTGCAGATGGCAAACATCTCCCTGCATCTCTTTTGCAACTTATCTATAAGAATAAAGGTTCTAATAATATTGCTTTATGCTCTGATGCGATAAGTGCTGCTGGAATGCCGGAAGGTGAATATCTACTTGGTGGAGAAAATGGCCAGAAAATACTGGTTGAAGAGGGAGTTGCCTGGCTGGCAGATAAGTCAGCTTTTGCGGGCAGTGTATCTACGGGAATAACATTAATCAAGACCATGGTGGAATTGGCTAAGGTATCGATGGAAGAAGCAGTAAAGATGATGACACTAACACCAGCACGAATTATTGGCATGGACAGCAGTATTGGTAGCTTAGATTCCGGCAAACTTGCTGACATAACGGTTTTTAAGGAAGATTATTCTATATTGGCTACAATAGTATCAGGGTCAATAGTATTTGATAATATAACTAAAAATAGCTAAATAAATCTAAAAACTAGATTGAAAGGGAGGGCTTTATTAATGAGTAAAAGGACTGAGGAATATTTAAAAAAAGTAGAAAATATTTTGGAAAGAATAGAAGAAAATGCATCAGGATCTATTGATGAGGCTGCTAAATTGATGGCTGAAAGTATTATTAACGATGAGCTTATCCACATAATTGGAACCGGTGGTCATTCCAATATGGCAGCTATGCAATTATTATGGCGAGCGGGAACCCTGGCCCCAGTAAATGCTATACTGGATCCCGGAACTGCGGTTATTAATGGTGCTAAACATTCAAATGTCATGGAAAGAACCCCAGAATATGCTAAATCGGTACTTGATAGTTATGATTTGAAAGAAGGGGAGGTTTTAATAATTGCCAATGCCTATGGTATTAATAGTATGACTATCGATACAGCACTTTATGCTAAAGAACTAGGCCTAAAAACAATTGGTGTTACCTCAACATCTTTTGCCAATTATGTAGACAAAAATCATCCAAGCCGACACCCCAGTGGCAAGAATCTACATGAAATTGTTGATATCTTTGTTAACAATTTTATGCCACTGGGAGATGCAATTATAAAGTTTCCTGATTTTCAACAGAAAGTTGCTCCTACCTCAACTCTCTGTAATAGTTTCACCTTAAATCTGATGGTTATCGAAACTGTTAGAATAATACTGGACAAAGGGAAAGAACCTCCAGTCTGGATGAGTGCCAATATGCCGGGTGGAGATGAAGCAAATAAGAAATATGAAGAAAAATATGCAGCCCGAATTAAACATCTATAACCTTAAAGGAGGTGAAATTTTTTGACATTCAAAATAGGTTTAGCCCGGAAAGATATAACTCCGGTAAAAGAAATTTATTTGGCCGGTTATGCTGCACGCAATAAACCCTCAGTAGGTGTACATGATCCTTTATCAGCAAAAGCATTATATATTGAAGGCGATAATACTCTGGCAATAATAGCACTGGATTTAGTCAGTTTACCGCTGGATATAATCAAGGAAAGCAAAAAATTAATTAAGGATCATCTTGACTTAAAGAATGTAATTATTGCTTGTACTCATACCCATTCCGGTCCCCAGACTGTTAAAGAGATGGATGAAAGTATGATGGTTGATGAGAAATGGCTGGGTTCTTTAAGTGAATCTATCAAAGAAGTTGTGGAGGAAGCTATTGCCAGTAAGCAGGAGGGAAAACTTGGTTACAAGACAGTTGAAGTTGATGGTATTGGGGAAAATAGGCGAGGTAATGAGGAAATAATTGATTCCAATCTGGGCATATTAAAAGCTGAGGATATGGAGGGTAATTTACTGGGATTATTTCTGAATTTTACCTGTCATGCGACTGTACTTGATGCCAGTAATTATTTAATATCTGCTGATTATCCAGGCTTTATCTACAGTAAAATCAATGATGAATATCCGGACTTAGTTACTTTGTTTACCAATGGGGCTGCCGGTGATATTAATATTGGTTATTCAGCTGATGATAGTGCCCTCGGTGAAACAATGGAGTTCAGGACATATGAAAATGCAGAGAAAATTGGAGAAAAAATAGCCAGTGTGGTTTTACAAAAGTTAGATACCATACCTGTTATTGATGAGCAGTCACTCGAGATTAGACGGCTCAACATCAGATTGCCTCTAAATCAAAAACTGCCATCGACGGATGAACTATTGCAAATGATTAATGACAGGAAAGAAGAAATTAGAAGTACGGATGATAGTAGGAAAAAAAAAGAATTGAAGCTTAAGCAGATTTATAATAAATGCTTATGGAGAAAAAAAACCAATAGAGCCGGTGAAAAAAGCTATCTGAAAAGTGAAATATATGTAGTAAATATAGTTGGACTTAATCTGGTTACCATTCCAGGAGAGGTGTTCTGTGAAATTGGATTAAAAATTAAATCACTATTTACTGGCGATACCTTTATTATTGGTTATGCCAATGATTATGTTAGTTATATTCCTACTGAATCAGCATTTAAAGAAGGAGGGTATGAGGTCGAAACATCGGTTTTTGCGCCAGAAATTGGCAGAGAGTTATTAACACAGGTTAAAAATGTTATACAAAATTAAAAACAGGGGGTAAAATTAAATGAAAAAGATTGCTTTATTAAGTTTTGTTGTGATTTTTGCATTGATTTCAGTTAATGTTACTGCAGTAGCAGAAGAGAAAGTAGAAATTGAATTCTGGACAATTTTATTGGCTGATGCCTTTGGTGATTATATCAATGGTATGATTGATGAATATGAAGCCGCCAATCCCAATGTTGAGATTAAATGGTATGATACCGGGGAACCGATTACAGAGTATATGACTAGTCTGGCATCTGGTAACCCGCCTGATGTAGCTAATATGCATCACCCCCGGGATTTTGCTGCCCGCGGTGTGATTTGGAATCTGGATGAACTGCTGACAGAAGAACAACAGGATACATATATTGATAATCTTTATCTATATGGTGAAGGGGAATATGAAGGAGGTCATTATGCAATACCTTGGTATGGTGGTTCTGCCTCGGGAATGTTTTATAATCGAGAGATTTTTGAAGCAGCAGGTCTTGATCCCGATCAACCTCCCAAAACAACCAAAGAGATGTATGAATTTGCCAATATCATAGCCAAAAATACAGATAAATATGGATTGTCCTGGGATACTTGTGGCTGGCATGAGCAGCATGTTATAGATGTGCTGGTTTGGGAAGATGTTGAATTGTTGAATGAAGACAAGACAGAGGCCGTTATTAACAATCCCAAAGCAGTTGATGTCTTGAATACTTTAATCGAATCTTATGAAGTAGGCGGGATTCCACCTGAAGCTGTTTCATCCAGTGGCAGAGATACCCTCAACTGGTTTTTAGAAGAAAGAACGGCCATGTTTGTTCAGGGTGGCTGGATAAAACGCTATATTTCCGATGATCTGATGGAAAAAATCGAATATGTTAAAGTTCCTTTGGGTAGAGATGGTTCAAGGGTTACTGGTACCCCGAACTGGATAATTATTTCTAAAGCATCTGAACATCCAGAAATTGCAGCCGATTTTGCTACTTTTGTCACTAATACAGAAAACCAGGTAGAATTCTGTAAACTGGTTGCTATTACACCTACAACTAAAGACGCCTTAGAAGATCCATTCTTCCAACAAGAGCCTGAAAATTTCAATCAACTTGCCCAACAGCTTGCGATTGAACAACTACAGGAAGATGTTCCCCAGAATATGCTGATACCACAAGCAGAAAACTGGGCTGAAATGCTCACTATACTTAAAGAAGAGGTAGATAGAGCTTTAATCGGAAATCAGACTACTGAAGAGACCTTGGAAAATGTTGAAAGAAGATGGAATTCTCTTTTATAATATTTCCTGGAGCAATGAGTGAATAAAAAAACCGGGGGAGAGGGAATTTTCTCCCCCGGTTTTTAAAACTAATATAAGGAGGTACCGCATTGAAAATAATGGAAGATTTTCATTACTGGAAATTCAAAAGAAAGATTGCTCCTTACCTTTTTCTATTACCGGGTTTAATAATGCTGAGTTTATTTTTTTTCTGGCCAATATTAAATACCTTTAGATATAGTTTTTGTAAATATGATGTTATAACACCACCTGTGTATATAGGGCTGCAAAATTATAACCGATTGCTGACAGATCAAAGTTTTATCCAGGCCCTGCAGAATACGGTTAAATATTCTTTAATAGTTGTTCCCTGTTTAATTGTTATACCACTTTTTCTGGCACTGCTGATTGATCAAAATTTGAAATATATTAAATTTTTTCGGGTTCTATATTATCTACCCCGGATTATGTCCCTTGTTGTGGCCGGTGTTATATGGAAATTTATGTTTCAATCCGATGGTGTGATTAATAGTTTATTGACCTTTGTGGGTTTTGGGAAAGTTGGCTGGCTTTCCTCACCTAAAGTTGCAATTTTCTCAGTGGCAATTCTGACTATCTGGATTGCATCTGCTTATTATATGATTATATATCTGGCTGGTTTACAGAGTATACCTGTTTCTTTAATTGAATCGGCAAAAATAGATGGTGCTTCCAAGTTCAGGAGGTTATGGCATATTATTATTCCCTTAATGAAGCCCTATATACTAACGGTAACTTTAGTTTCAACGGTGGGGGCAATGAGGGTATTTGGTGAGGTATATATCCTAACTTCTGGTGGACCCGGTGGTGCAACCAATGTTTTAACCTATTTTGTCTATCAAAGGGCATTTTCCTTTATGAAGATGGGATATGCTTCTGCTGCTGCCTCAATATTACTGGGAATTTTAATTATTGTGTCGATAATTTACATGTATCTGTTTTCTAAAGGGGAGATCAAATGAAGTTCAAGAATAAAAATTCTAAATTATTTGTGCAATATTTAGTTCTAATTTTGGTTGCTTTAATTTTTATTACACCTATTTTCTGGTTAGTATCTAATTCTTTTAAATCAATGAATGAAAGGCTGTTTACCTATCCTCCTCGATTGATTCCCCAGCAGCCAACTTTGAATAACTTCAGGGAGGCAATAGATCTAGTCAATATATTTCGCAGCACCTTTAATAGCTTTGTTATTGCGATCAGTACAGTGGCTCTGAATTTATTATTTTGTTCTCTGACAGCCTATCCCCTGGCTAGGATGAATTTTGCCGGAAAAAATGGAATATTAATTCTAATACTGGCTACTTTTATGATCCCAACTCAGGCCATTATTGTTCCGCTTTTTATTTTAGTCCAGAAGATGGGACTTGTTGATACCTATGCAGCAGTAATTTTACCTTTAGGTATTACTGCTTTTGGTATTTTTCTACTGCGAAATGCCTTTATAACGATTCCTGGCGAACTAGAAGAAGCGGCCAGGATTGATGGTTGTTCGGAATTCGGTATTTTTTATAAGATTATGCTGCCTTTAGTTAAGCCAAGTTTAGCCGCTCTGGCTATCCTGCAATTTGTAACTATCTGGAATAGGTTTTTGTGGCCCATGATCACCCTGCGCAATGTTGAAATCCAAACCCTGCAAATACGATTGGTCAAACTGGCCCGGGGATTATTTGGTGCCGACTGGAGGGTTTTATCAGCTGCAGCTTTTATGGTGGCAATACCGGTAATCATATTTTTTCTAATCTTTCAGAAATTTTTTATAAGTGGGGTTACTGAAGGTGCCCTTAAGCAATAAGTTTTCTATGCAAAAAAATTATTAACAAATTAACAAAAATATATTTCTGTGAGGTGTTCTAATTAATGCAATACAAAGAATATTTAAAAGCTGATGATATTTTTCAGGGTTATTATCAATTGAATAATCTGGAACCGGAGCAAGACAATCTTGTTTTAACCAGCTCCAGGATGATCGCCGATGAAGATGGCAGGTCTTCTGTTAAAAAGGCGGAAGGCTTATCCTGTTTTAACCAGGCTAAAAAAGAATTAGTACTTACTGATACACCTCCTGAAAAAGCACTTTTAATATTTTTCATACATGAGTCTAAGGATAATGATAAACCCTTAATAATTTATATCAATGATAATAAATTTGAATTTTCTCCCGGTGATATAAAAGGGCATTTTCTTTGGAGAACACTTGCAATACAGGGCCAGGTGTTGCACCGAGGTGTTAATAATATTATATTTACTGGAAGTGAGGTAGAACCCAACTGGTCCATAGCTCTGGAGATAAACAATAAAGATGTGAAAAGAAGTTTTAAGAGTATCGATGGTGGTCAAAGCTGGCAAACGGATTATATGGCCTATGATAGCAGCCTACAGGGTGAATACCTGGTCCGGTTAGTTCTTGAATTTGCTAAAAAATCCGGCTCAATTATATCTCCTGTTTACAGGGATTTACAAACCAAGGGTAAAATTACGGATTTTTTTATTGAACCGGGCTTTATTAATAATAATGAACACAATAATAGTGAGAAAAGAATTGATTTTAAAACTCAAATTCGGACCGCGAATTACAAGCAAGGGCTACCTGTATGGACGGATTGGATTAATATTGATTATGATGGGATAGAGCTTGATAATGTTGATGCCCTGCAGTGGCGTGTTTTGCTGGAATCTGAGTCCCGGATCAGTTTGCAGGGTATAACCTATGTGATTGGTTTTTCGGAGCAAGTAGAAGATTATGTTCAAACGGAGAAAGTTATTAAGCATCACTTCGCCGGTAAGGTTCATAATGATAAATTAAATTATATTATTGAAAATGAAGGTTTACGGGAAATGCTGGCACCCCTAGAAAGTGAGTTCGAAAAATTTGTGGTTTTACGTGAATGGGTTTCCCGGCAATGGAAACATCATCTGGGGGAGCCTTATCCAGGCTGGGATCCTGTTATTATTCTGGACTGGCTGCAAAATAAAAAACCTGAAGCTTGCGGATTCTGTGTAATACATAATCAGCTATATTATCAGTTGTGTCTGGCTTTAGGCCTGATTGCCAGGCCGATAATTATAACAAGAAATATAAATATGTATAAGGGCGGACATTTTGTGACCGAGGTTTATTCTCATGATTATGATAGTTGGGTAATTATGGATGCCAATTATAATATCCATTATGAACTCGATAATAAACCGCTTAATGCCCTAAAATTGCATCAAATTGCATTACAAGGAGAAGAGGATAAAGTAATATTGAAAGGTGACCCGAATTATCATCCCAACGGATATGAGGGAGCAAAAGACCTAGAGAGATATCTTTATTTCGGAGTTATACCTTTGGAGAAGGTTTATGATTCTATATATAAAGGACCGGTAGAACATGGCCAAGGTGCTTATAGATGGAATGGTTTTCTCTGGTGGTTTGATAAAAACTCCCGGAAGCAGCCACAATTCTCTGCATATACGAATCGAAAACAGATTTTATATCAAAAACCCATGTTAATCAATTCTGTTACAGGAGGTCATATTAATGACTAAAAGAGAAATTATGATTGCGTTACTGAAGCATAAAGAATATAAACGGACCCCTTTCTGGCTAAATGGATTTACTACTAAGGAGATGGCTGAAGGTTATCTTGGAGCAGAGAATGTACCAGATGATTTTGTTTTTTGTTCAGAATATCAAAAAGGGGCACCTACCGAAGAAAACCAGATTAAAAAGATCCGTTACGCAGAAAAGAGCGGTAGTTATGCTATAGCTGTGGGAAGAAATTCTAACCTAGCTTATGGACGAGGAGGTCCCGGTGTTTTTCTGGAGAGGATAATCGAGGATCAGAAGGATTACTATGTTACTGAGTGTGAAACAGGTATAAAGACCAAGTATTATAAAGAGCCCTATTCTTATGGACGATCTAATTATCCGCTTACCACACTTGATGAAATTGATGATCTGAAATTACCAGATCCCAATGAAGAAGAGCGGTATCGGGGTATAGAAGCCGAAGTGGATTTTTTAAAAAAGAAAGGTTATTTTGTTTATGCCAATACAAATGGTATTCTCTCCGGCCTCTATAATTATCTCTATCCCTTTCAGGATCTCATGATCAATCTGGTTGAAAATAAAGCCGGAGTTCATAAAGCTATAAACAAGGTAAAAGAATTCAACCTGACAGTAGCCAGGAACTTTTTGGAAAGGGGAGTGGATTGTATTGGCTTTTGTGATGATCTGGGGTTTGCCACTAGTCTTTTCTTTTCCAGAAATATGTTCAAGGAATTTTTCTTGCCTTTTTACAGGGAAGTGGCTGACCTATGTCATCAATATGATGGTTTTGTTCATATGCACAGTCATGGTAATTTACTGAAAGTAATGGATCTATTAGAAGATATAAATATTGATATTTTGAATCCCTGTCTTAGTGAAGAACAGATGGATGTCGAATATCTGTTGAACAATTACGGGCAAAAGATGGCTTTTGCCGGAGGTATAAGTTCTTCAAAATTAAAAGATTTAACAGATGCAGAGATTGAAGACGAAATAAAAGGGCTGGTGGCAAAATTACGGGATAAACCTTATATAATGATGGCGGGTTTTTCTCAGGAAATGCCGCAGGAAAAATTTGATCTGATTATTGATAATATCAAAAAATTGTCTGGATAATTAAATTCAATAAAATAAGTATTTAAACAGCTGATGTCACAACAATAAATCTAAGGAGTTAAAGACATACATTGAAGAAAATAAATGGACTTTTTAACTGCGAAACAATCATATCTGTGACAGCTGCAAATATGGTTCTTGGTCTGACGATCCAGGGGATTTCAGTTCTGTTACCGGTTTTACAGCAGGAGTTTAATATAAGTAAAACCCAGGCCGGAATGTATTTTTCAATAATGTATTCTAGTTCCTTGATATTTACTTTATTCAGTGGTTTGATAATAGATTTTATCGGTTCGAAATCTGGATTAATAGCAGGATTTATCTGGATTGGAATATCTGTTATTCTGCATTCTTTGGTTCCTGACTATAGTATTATCCTTTTTTTTGCCTTTCTGGTCGGGATGGGTCACAGTATTATCACACCAGCCAGCAGTAAAGCAATTAATTGTAATATACTGCAGAAGAAAAGAGCTTTGGCTATGGGGATTTCTCAGTCCGGCAAGGGAATTGGTGGTTTCTTTGCAGCTCTGTTATTTCCATTTTTTGCACAGTGGTGGGGACGGAGAGTAGCCTTAATTATTTCCGGTGTTGTTATCATAGCCCTTGGGGTATTAATTAGAAAAGTATATAGTGTTAAAAATAAAAAACTAAATGATGATAATGAATCACTATTTAGAATGGATATTATTAAGGTACTGTTTACCAACAAAAGACTGTTGATTACCTGTTTGATCGGATTTAGTCTGGGAAGTGTTGGCTCGGCTTTGATTAGTCATTTGATTTTATTTTTTTATAATGATCTGCAACTGGGACAGGGTCTGATTCCCATATGTTTTGTAATCTTCCAGATAGGTGAGATAGTGGGCAGGCCTTTATGGGGTTTTTTAAATAATAATCTGTTAAAAGGTGATTATGAAAAAAGCCTGCTATATATCGGTTATATTGTCATCTTCCTGTTTTCAATAATAGGCTCATCCTTTTATTTATTTAATATACCCCTAGTGATAATAATGTTATTTTCTTTTATACTTGGCTTTGCGGGAAGGGGCTGGTCGGGACTGCTGTTTTCCAATATAGGTGATATCGTGGTAACTAAAAATATTGGTATTGCAACCGGAATTGTTCTGGTATTTACCCGGGTTGGGCTACTTGTCAGTCCGCTATTTTTTGGTTTTGTTGCCGATCTTACCGGCAGTTATCAATATAGCTGGGGTTTTTACAGTATAATTCTGGTTATGTTTATGGTTATGATCCAGATTATGTTGAGAAGACATTATGAAAGATAATTTTAATTTATCCTGAATTATTCTTAACATAATACTTAAATCGAATTAAAGCCTGCCATAACAATAATTTATTACAATTAATTCTTTCACCCATCGGGTGAGGAAAATTAATTGAAATTATTCCTTAATAA
>Ga0102934_1002793_pt1 | contig 12005 bp, 14 predicted proteins | sample SalPonR2_A_D1_MG_FD_78175 | JGI IMG/M metagenome (GOLD analysis project Ga0102934, IMG submission 78175) | Salt pond soil microbial communities from South San Francisco under conditions of wetland restoration - Salt Pond MetaG R2_A_D1_MG | ecosystem: Environmental > Aquatic > Marine > Intertidal...
GAACGTGACGGACGCGTGTAACGGAAGTATCGCGAGCAACCCCCAAACACAAGGCCTCTCCGAGTCCTTCCCTCCCCTCTTGCGCCCCCCCCCCCTTTTTCCTCCCTCCTTTCCCTCCCCTTCCCTCCCCTTCCCTCCTCACCCCAGGCGGGCCACTTTTTGTCCGCGCACTTGAATGCGAACCTGCCCGTCCAGGAGGAAGAAAAGCTCCCGGCCTCGGCTTGTCTTCATCGATGCTCGATCCTACTCAAATACCAGGGGAATATAGAGAGGAGCATTCGATTTTAATTTTAAATTCAAAGGTTTTGAATGATTCCCGTGAAAAGGTGTGTATTTGCCCCACCCTCATCCCCCTGTCCCCCCCTTCACAAGCACAAGCTCTAGCCTTCTACCATCCCACGACCACTGAGCTCACTACTCCTCCATATTCCTCCCTTTCCATATTGCCCCCGCTCTCCCTCCCTCCCTGCCCACGCACGGGGGGCTCTCCGTCCTCTCCAGGCCCCTCCTCGATCAGGTAGGCACCCGCTTCCCCCGCCTGGATGTCCCTGTGAGTGATCCGCATGATAGAGGGTGACGGCCTCCATGAGCCCGTCGCTGAGGATTCGAGTACCCAATCGAGACGCACCCGCAATCGAACATGGCGTCGGCCATTTGGACCGAGACCCGCACATCTCGACCGCTATCGTTCAAATTGTCGTTGACGAATGTCCTCCATGCCTCCAAGGCATCTGTAACAAAGAAGGGGGATCAAGGCATGCAAGCGTATCGGCTGGCAATAAAGGTGGTTCATAAGGGAATATACATAACGGGAGAAAGAGGAGAGAATGGGGACGTACCCTCCCGCGGCATGGGGCTGAGAGGCATGCGATGGTTCGTCTTCCGGTTCGGCGACACCATTGTGCTGGCGTCAAGGCTTGTCCTCGTCGCTTGTCTGTGTTGGCTAGGTCATGACAAAGAAGGGGTGAAGAATGGTCGCGGGATGAGAAGCGCAATTCGTGAGGGTCATTGGGGGATGCAAGCGTGCCAGGAGATGTGCTCGCAGCACGAACGGTGTAATCAAGGAGCTAGAGGGCATATCATGGCTTCGTAGCTGTGGTTGCTCTCTTACCTCTTCCATCCGCTGGAGCCCAAGTTCTTTCCTCTCACGCTGCCCCGCCCTCGTGTCGGACGCGCGACGGAAGAAAAAGAAGTTGGCCGGGGGGCACTCGAAAAGGAATAGAAATAAGACGGAGGTGATTGCAGCGCAGTCGAGTGCGCAAGGAGAAATGCATCCACATTCATGGTGAGTAGACTTAAAGTGGCTAAACACATGACCACAAGAAAGGACGTATGGTCATGGTGGACGCATGGTGTCGAAAAGCGACCAGACGCTTGACGTCGCGGGCGTAGTCGATGTTGTTGGGCAAATATCATCTTCTTGTTCCGGCAAATAGACACGTCTTCACTGATGCTACTCATGCTGGTGGTGCTGGCGCGGCCACTAGAGATGTAAAAGCAGCAAGGAAATTTTGCCAAGTTCATAGTCATCCTCACCTCCTCCTTCCTCCTTTAAAACGTGCCTGAAGTCAAACCTGCACGAAATTTTGTCAAGAAAAGAAGGTAAAAGCTTCTTATTCAGCTTAACCATTTACACGACCAGCAATCGTCTGGCCTGAAGCAATTTTTAAGAAAGATGCCGCATGAAATGCATCGAGTATTGTCGTTGTAGTTAACTTCAGCATGGTGAGAGGAGTTTAAATTACTGACTTGATGACAATGCCGCGATTACATTTTGATCAAAGTGCACATTATTATCATCGATGTAAATAAATGTATCTGTGGGGGGATCATGTTGCATCGGAGACAGTGTTTGACATTTTTTTTGGGTTGCAGTATGGAGCTTATGACAATGGCGTCACTCCAGAATGTAGCGAAGAATAACCTCCCCACCTATACGGCCAAAAAATGAAACGCCTGCATGAGCTTATTCCCTAGCAACTACAATCGGAAGCGTCCTCTATAATTCAGCATACACTCATAATCTCCTCGGATTCTCTCGCCTCGTTAGGACACGGAATTGCCGGCATCCCCAGCATTATAGCACCTGTCAAATATTCTTAGCTGGACGACGTGCCATGGCGACAATGTCTGCACGATTCAATCGAAAACAAAATCTGTATGTTTCCGATAGCATGCGGAAGGAGAACCAAGTAATGATGAGGATTGAGAAAAAATGTGCAGGATAAAAGAGCATACCAGTGCGGAATGAGCCAGCCATTTAAATAACAATAATAAAAACTTATGTCAGCAGCCTGAGGACTCGCTCTTGAAGAACCAAATTCATCGAAGTGCTCCGATCATAGAACGACACCGACGATATGCTGCTGGGGACGCTTCAATCAGGTGGTTTTTGTGGCACACAGACACAAAGAGAGGGCAGAGGTACGCACAGGAACCAGGAGGACGTGATGGAATGCAATGCAAAGGCAGGGACCCGTATGAGACATTTCTTCTTTTGTGGTTTTGATCCCCTTTGTAACCCCTTTGCCCTAAACTCGTCTTCCGTTCTTCGTCCTCGCTACCAATTACAAGGTACTAAGGAATTAAACGCTTCCTTCCACGGACAAATCAAGGACAGGGGGAACAGAGCAAATCACGCCACTTCGACTTCCAGAAGAGCGACAGAAATGCCACGAGATGGCCGAAAGCCAATATTTTACCATTCCGCTGCCTGCACTCCCGCCCGCTCACAGCACCACTCAAAAAACACATAGCACATACATCGCTCCCGCTTTCCGCCGTTCCTCCCGACTTCCCCCCCCCCCCGTCGGCTTGATGAGGGAGGTCAAAAACGCAAAAAAATCCCTCACAGAAGTGAAGGGGAATGCCATGGGATCGTTCGGTAAAGCTTCCACTCGTCACACAATCAGTTGCCCCCAAAAGCTGAACTCGGAGGCACGGCCCCCTCCCATTCTCAGTTTTCGGCCGCCGCTGACATGTCGGGGAAAGTGTCCCTTTACTTCTTGTTGGCCTCCACCATGGTGACCACATCTTTGATCGTCTTCAAGTTAGCGAAGTCTTCCTCGTTCAGGTCAGGCAGGTCGAACTCCTGTTCAGGTGCCAAGGAGGGAGGCGGGGGAGAGGCAGGGAGAGCGGGGATGAGTGGACACCGCAGGACCTGTGGAAGACCGAGGATCACAAGGGGGGGAAAGACAAGGAGTAGTGCAAGGGGAAGGGCTGAAGATATATGTATGGTACCTTCTGGACGGCCATGGAGAACTCGACCAAGTCGAGGGAATCGAAGCCCATGGCGGCGAACTCGGCCGTGTCGTCGCCGTTGGCCTTCAGGTAGTCTTGGACCTTGGCGTCATCCCCCATGTTCTCCAAGACGATGGCGCGGACCTAATGAGAGGGAAGGGGGAAGGAAAGGAGGACAAGCAGGGAGAGGGAGAGTAGGAGGGGTTTGGGAAATTAGGGAATAGGAGCCTCAACGTCGTCAGCAAGGCAGATGAGCAGATCAAAACGCCCCACTCAGGACAATAGAGAAAGATGGACGAAATCGAAAGATTCGTGTGATAGAAACAGGTTTGATGGGGCCAACTGTACCTTCTCGCTGTACTCTCCGGAGAAGCGGAGGGTGAGGCCGGCACGGGCTCGGACAGGCGCGGGCATACGGGGGACGAAGGCGAAAGCCGGGGCGGCCAGAAGAGCAAGGAATGCAAGGACACGCATGGTTGTAGGTAAAGGACTGGTGTGACTGTCAGGATACAGAGGAAGAGGGAAGAGGAGGGGTGGCTTAGCTATCTGAAGGCCCCTCAGGACAGCATGGGTATCCGTGTTCAAAAAGATCTCTGCAGTTGGATGCACGCAGGATGCTTAGAAGGCAAATTGTCACCACAGGCATCGGAATTCATCCTAGGAAGCCAGTACTAATCATCAGGCCGTTTTTTTGTTGACAGTGGCGTGTCTCGCGCCTCCCTCCGTCCGAGACCACTAGCCACGACACAGCACATGATTTCGCGAGTTCCTACGCCAAAATCTTTCGTCTCGAGTAAGGCATTACTTCAGAGATAGGCACAGAAGCATCGCTTGATGGTCGCTACACAAGCACAGAACCCTGTGGACGCGAGCACGTGTGAATATACACAAGAGAGATAGCCAATTATTCGCGTCACGTTAGATCGCAAGACGTTGACTCGTCAGGGTTGATCCAAGCAACGACAACGGTTCATGCTTCACAACTTCCAACATGCAGAATCGCTATCCACGACATATCTCTGCGCAGAGAAACCGAAATGTGGAGGTAACAATCTGCTCGTTTTTATAAAACCATGCACGTTGTGAGGATAAAAACCAAACCCACATTCCCCTGGCTCGCTGCAGGCTCACAAGCCATCGACGAGACCTTCGCCAGGTCCAAACCCGCTTACGTAATAAAGCAATCCTGACCACCCGTTCCCTTTGTCTCAATTGCCACCAGACCGTCCATCCACCGTCTGCGACGTGCCTGAGCGGCCCCAAAGCATGGAGGGACATGTACATGAATTGTCGGCACAAACAAAGAAAAAGCGGTGCAGACGTAGCCGCCTGCGTGGGCGGGGAGCGAATACCTTGTCGAGGAGTCGACGCTTCTCGACCGAAGCGAGGGCGAGGCAGCGACATGCACAAACAATAAGCTTTACCTCTGATGGCTTCCTCTCTTACTGTCCTAGTTTTTCGAGATTTTTATTTTTCTTTCTGCCGTTCCTGAGGGGGAGGAAATGCTTGCTTGAGAGGTGATGCCGTCGTATACTTTGTGCGCTGATGTCGCCTTTCGTTTTTCGGATAAATTTGCGTCATCCTCTGCGATTTCCTTTCTCATCCCATCTCTCGCTATCAACCTCCCCCCGTTCGAAATCCATGCCAGACAGGTGCCCCACCTGGCATCAATTATCCGGCAATTTTTGATCATACATGTAATTTATCGGCCGAGCTGCTTCGAATATGTCTTATCTTTCACCCTCTACCATCGCCATCCCGCGCTGGCGCCTCCCTTTTCCCCAGCATTTCTCCCTGCCTCTTCTCCTTCTCCTGGTGGTTGACCTCCTCAACCGGACCCATGCCTTCCAAGGGGGCCGGCTAGCGTTGAAGCATCTCAATGAAGGTATTAGATGTCCCCCACTCACGTTGCAAAGGCCCTGTTGGCCTCTCCGTGGTACGTCATCATGTCCGTTTGGCAACTTTGGTCGATCCGGTAATTCCGGCCTCGATATCTTCCACACGTTACCCTCCTTTTTCTTCGCATCCTCTTCTTTCTCAGCGAAGAGCGCAGACCTTCCACCATCCTCTTCGTCGACTACCGCCGCCGTCACGTCCTCCTATTACACACAAGCGGCTGCCGTCGCCATATTGCGGGACGCTGCGCGTCACAGGAAAGGTGATTAAGCTGTGTTTATCGGGGTCAAGAGAAGTGGAAGGGCTTGGTTGTAGGCGTAGGGGATGGGGTGGGGGAAGGACAAATTGGTAGAAGTGGAAGAGCTTGGTTGGAGACGTAGGGTGTGGGGGTGGGGGAAGGACAAATCGGTAGCAAAGGAGCACGGGCATAGATGAAGAGGGCAAAGGGAACTTTGCAAGCCGAATTTATGAGTGTTTTCACCCCGGAAGACCACTCAAATCCTCTCCCGCATTTTCTTATGCTCCATCCCGGGGGCCAGTCGATAAATCTCAGGTGATAGCCGCCCTCGAGGTCCTGGAAGGGTCGACGCTTCCCTCTCCCTCTTCCAAAAAGCCCGGCTTCCTCTCCACCCTGTTCCCCGCGTCCGGCACGCCCTCCCTTCTTTCCTCGCTTCTAGAGGCCGGGGGGGACAAAGGGGGCGAGTGGGAGATTGTTTTCTCTTCCCTCCTAGGAGCCGGCTATATGCCTGCCCTCGTATGCGAGGTGGTGTCCGTAAGCGCCTTGTCCTCTCCCTCCTCCTCCCCCTCCTCCTCGCCCTCGGCTCCACTCCCTGCGTCTCGCCCCCTCCGTATTGACACCTCAGCAGCGGGCGGCCTTCTGCCCCTGGGCAGTGTCGTGGGAGACTATGTGTGGGAAGGAAACAAAATGACCTTTGGCTTCAATCGATTCGAGGTGAGGAGGACAAGGGGTTCAAGAAATGAGTAAAATATATAGTGGTCTGGATAAACTGAAATGACAATCTTAGCGTCGTTCGTCATTATCCCTTTCTCTTGTACCGTGGTCTGTCAGCTCGGGTCTTTGTCACTCCAATTGGGGGAAAAAATGAAATTCTATACATTCTTCTGGGTTGACGATCAGGTACGTGGTGTTTGAAACCGATTTAGCCGAGGCAGAAAGCCTATGAAATTCCCTCCGTATTATATTTTTTTGGGTGTTCTAACGATAGAGATGGACAAAACGTGTAACATGAGTTCTGACGAAGGTTGTCGGAATGTGCACTAACGTTGCATGAGATCCGAGCAAAGTTTTAATACTCGAATATTGTGTACGATTTTTAAAAATTATAGCTGTTTTCTTCTTTAACCTCATCTCTTTCTCGTTTCATATAACTTAGATTGCATGCGCAAGGAGTAGCACTGGGGGCCTGACTTTGATGCTTGTTAATTCTGAAAGATGAAATTAGAGGCAGGGTGATAAATATCTATGACGTCGATGAGGCTTGTTGCAAACGAAATAGAGTCTTTCTCGAAGTCTTCAAGTTATATCTTACTATTTTACCTTCGCAGTCAAGCATTCATGAAGTATTCGTATTCAAGAATAAAATCCTTGTATATTTCATTTTCTTCGTGTATGGTGTTATCTTACAAGTAACCATGTTTGACCGCAAATATCTCGCAAATATCTCGGGTACAGACAAATACCCCCCTTAATTCCACCACGACGATGCGTGTAGCTGAGTTTGCTTGTAGTAAGGTCGAATAAAGCCATGGACACGAGGTAACTCCTGTACTCATGAGGGCTGATCCATCTTGCTTTAGGGTTTTTTGAACGTCGGTAGGCATCGACGTTCAAAATTTCAAACTGCGAGTGTCTCAAGAAACGGTCAGCGCTCGGAGCTGCAGCGTGACTAGGATTTTCGTGCGCCTGTGCATGATTTAAAACAAAGAGTTTTGGAAGGACTTCAAATCGATTCTTGTGATATTCCCATTCTTTGCTTCTTTCCTCCATGTTAATGAACGGTTGCACAACATAATTAACCTCCTTCCTCTCTGAATCGTTCCTTCTATTCAGGCTAAACGTTGTACCTTTGAACCACGCATGTCATGTCCTGGCGCACGTTTGGCTCCTTTGTTATATTGAGCTTCCTAAGTTCCTTCTCTTTGACTGTTTCACAGCCATCCGCCGCTCCATCTCTCCGACGAGACGTCCCTCCTACACTTCATAATGCTTCCTCACAATTCGAAACAAATGAGTTCATGCTCCGCACCGCGAACTTTAGCACAATCATGTCGATTTTCTCTGGACTTTCACCTCCGTCACTACCGCTTGAGGGAGAATATTTGGCAGAATTGCTAGACGCAGGAACAGGCATGAACAACATGTTGGCTACTCTTGGATTTGGCAATCCAGTGCTACCAGGTAAGCAGGCAAGGAGTCACGAAGCCGCAAAAAGACAGCAAACCGGACAGCCTACACATTTTAAAATAGTGTGTAAGTAGATTTATGTGTCCTTCATACCCGTAAACACATGATAATCTCAAGCTGTGATCATCCATGCACCTCATCGCTTGCCTTGAGTTTTCTGTCCCCTCACTTCCCGCCCACGTCCACGTCGCACAATGTCCGTACTGGCCCAGGTTTTTGGGTCGGAAAAGGTTTTTGTTCAGAGGGTGACAGAGGGCGAAGCAAAGGTTATAACCTCTTCATGGTACAAGGCGAGGGGCAAGATGAGAGCGTCGGTATGGGAAGGAACACCGAGGGTCGACTCGTCCGGAAGTATCATATGACCACCCAAGCGCAAGCACCTTCTTTTTGGGATGAAAATCCCAGCTTGGAGCTGGACTATCGGGGGATGCAACATTTCCTAGGGCGGATGGGCATGCGGGATGAGGTGCGAGAAGTAGCTCCAGGACTCTATTTGGGACTGGGCAGCTTTGGAGCGCGGGAGTCGAGGTGAGACATAAGAACGGACAGGGTAAGCATAAGGAATATCGAGAAGTGATGTAATTGACGGCCGATTATGGAGAGGATGAGAGCAAGAAGGAGGTAGGTATGGACGTGAGTGCCCATGTAAACTGACATCCCCACGACATGCATCCTTTCAACCTATCACAGGAAATCTCAAGCCTTGCCCTTTTTACTACGGGGACCATTTCGCCCGCCGCTGCCGCTGGGTGAGGTTCTGCTATTGGATGGCGACGGAGACGAGTGGGATTGAACGAGGAAAATAGGGTAGGATAATTACAGCAGATAAGTTTGCGATTCCGTAAAAGGGAAGGTCTCGGACGAGCAGCTAGGCTCCCATTGAACGCTGCATATTCCAATGGAAACTCGACATAGTCTCCCCAAGCTCATTACCGCGGCGCGCACGACTATCCGTGATGTTGCGAGCCCCAAAAAATGTGCTTCGAGGACCATTGCTATGTCTTGTGTTCGCCAAAAATTTCTAAAGCTGCAATCCTCTGCTTGAAAGTTATGATCGCACTCAAATTTGAAAGGCCAATCGAAAAGAAATACACAAAGCGAAGCACGTTTGGTGGTTCATATAGGAGCCGTGATGAGGGATGAGAGACGGGAGCCAAATAAGTGGTAACATCATGCCGGATAATGCACGATCGCAATGGGAAAATAGATGATAATTGCACACTTCCAAAATGAATCTTTTGCTTGCCATCATCAGCTGATGACAAATGTGTGTGACTAGAACGAGAGCGCGCCTTTCGCTTATATCTACACGATAAATCCCTCGTCCCCCGGCGTAGTCGCTAATGTTAAAACGTGCAGGTCAGCTCTTAGAGCTCGTCAATAATAGGCTCTATAATAGTGAGAGAACGGCCCTGTGAAAGTGTTGTGCGTCTTCAATGTGAAACCATCAAAGAGTTCAGAGATAACAGAACAAGAACTATGCAAATTACCTCTCCCGTGATTTCTTTCTATCACATAGCGCGCGTGCGGGAATATTAATACACAAGGTCATCATGGCTGTCGGTAGAGTTGGAGTCGTTGGATTCCAGTCACGCATTCCTCGAGCACCAACAAGCTTTGCAGTGGATAGCAGCAGCACCCCGGGGACAAAAGACTAGCTCCAATGCTAGAGGCCAGGCTACGTACGATTTTTTCCAAAGTTGTGATCCCTTCACTCTACATCCTACTGTAGTACTCAGACATTGATTATCAAGGACGACAAGATTAGCAAGGTATCAAGGACGACAAGATTAGCAAGGTCGCTTGCCGGTGCATTCAACGGGGATCCGGCACCGTCGGAGACAAATTAAAGAAGCGCCGTTGCCGGCGAAAATTGAGAGATTAATTGGGAGTTCTCTCTAAGGAAATGAGGAAGGAAATGTTTAAAGGGAGAGAGAGATTTATAAGAGGCATGTGCCTCCGAGAACCACCAAGCTGGAAGCATTTCGTTCTCTTAAATTACTTTCTTTGCAGATGTCTACCACCTATCCCGGTCTGCTCCTTGTAAAGCACTCCTTGTTACTCTGCTGACTACAGCGATATGACATAAAGCATCAGTAGATTACAAGACAAAAGATTTTGCCACAAAATCAATGTTAGTTTTTGTCGCGACCTTCTAGTCATGCTGCGGTTCTGGAGCCAAGGATGTCTTTGAGGGCGGAAGCGTGATAACACGAAACGAATCTAACCCATTTTTACACGCGATTTACATCAAATGAATGAGGCTCGATTTCTAGAATGTTAAATATCGCCTTGATGCAGCAGAACGCATTAAGACTGTAATAAAAAACCCTCAGGGCAAATTTTACAGGGCCTTGCAAATTCCCGATAAAGCCAAGATTCCTTCGCGTCAACGACTTGGCATAGTCAAGAGAGGATACTTCTCATTCCACGGATCAAGAAAACATCTATGATTGAGCAGGTAGTGGCGCTTTATGAGGAGATAAAAGGTACGTGCGAAGACAATAGGAGGGACCAAGGTATGAAAAACTTTGGGGAAAGATTCAATCTGGCTGTCGCCTAATCCGTTGCTGTTGTTCACGCGGCTGTGCTGCGAAGGTGAAAAGTCCACAATGTCGCATCGAAAGCCCGATGTGACAAATATTTCAAAAGTATAGCCTAATTTTTTGGTACAAATAGCGCATTTACTCTAGGAAATGATGTTTTAGGTGCGTCTTAAAGGTGTCATTTTTCTTTGAAAACCTCCTGCCCCCCCCTCGTCGCTATTTTTCCTAAGTGGCCCGGCGACCCAGCCCCCTTCACGTGCTCTACTTCGATCATCGCCCATCACTTTATATACCGCTTTCATGCGTTCTCCACCTAGGATTTTTCGTGAGCTGCGATGCCTGTCTCGTGTGTGTTTGCATGGGACCCCTTCGAGGGGAAGAGAGGATCTTTTGCCGCTCTTTCTTTACCCCTTCGTCTCCCGAACACTTCATTTCCCGTGTTCCCTTTTCCTACGCCCTTTTCACTTACGTTTCGGCGCACAAGGACAATTAGCTCAAAGCGGACCATCTGAAGTTTGGAATGCATGAATGGTTGACGACATGGTCGCGATTTATCCCGTCTCTAACTTCTCATGACCTTAACCCCTTTAATCCTTATCACAGGCATGCCACGTCCTCCGGTCCCTAAACCCCGCGAGGGAGCCGAGCAGAGGAATGGCAGTAAAAATGGATCGTCTGCTGGCCACAATAAAAATCACCACGAAGCACAAGAACAAAAACCGCAGCACCAGACCCTCCCTCCCATTCTCCCCCCGCCGGTAGTGATGAAGAGTGGAATGGGTGTTGTGGGAGGAAACAAGAGCCAAAAAGAAGAGGACATGGTGGCTGAGAGAGAAGCCTTGCACAAATTGCATTACGGCACGCTGGTATCTTTGCTTCAGGTACGGGCGTTTGAAGCGGGTGGCGCAGTAAGCGGCGGGGAGGAGGGGAAAGGAGTTGACGGGAGAGGGAGGAGGGGGACCCAGGATGCTTACATTGGAGACAGTACGTGTCGGCACAGAGAGGCTTTTCCCACACTCACCCGCGCATTCATTCACTCACTTAGGACGATGCGCTTGAAGTGAGAATTGGCCTTAACTCGGCGGGAGTGAGTGAGAGCAGTCTCCCATCGCTTGCTAGTGGAGGTATGGAGGGAGGGCGGGAGGGAGGGCAGGAGGGAGGGCGGGAGGTTGCAAGGCTGCACGCGATAGGTTGACGCGTGTTCCTCCCCGCTTCCTCCCCTACCCACAAACATGGACCGGGCGGGTAGAAAAGGAGGCCGTTGGCGTGGATGGGCGCGCCCCCCTGTATGGCACGCCCTCCGGTGCTGCACCCGGTGCCAGGGGGCAGACACACAGACAAGGACAACAGCTGGAGCAGCTACCCTTGCTGCAGCGGCAGCCGAAGAAGAAGAAGAAGTGGATCGCGTCCTGGTTCACGCCCTCTTTCGTGATTGTGGCCCTGGTGGTGTTGAACGGCGACAGCGCGCGAGGTAGGAGGGAGGGAGGGAGGGAGGGAGGGAGGGAGGGAGGGAGAGGGGCAGAGAGAGAAGGAGAGGGGTCAGATGCAGGATTTGGATGGTCGTGTTCTCTCTCCTGCCTTTGGCTTGGGCATTTGCCCCCCCCCTTCAGGGTTGATGCTTACCAGCTTCCCTCCCTCCCTCCCTCCCCTCCTCTCCCCCACCCCTCTTTCTCCCTCCCACCCTCCATTCTCGCCAGGCGCCCTCTTCCCAACCCTCTGGCCCCTGGTCTCTTCGCTTGGGGGCGATCGGATCACACAAGGCTACATTGTCAGCTCTTTCTCCGTCGGACGGTATTATCCTTCCCTCCTCCTGCCTGCCCTCTCTCCCCCCCTCCCTCTCTTTCCCCCTCCCTCTTTTTCCCCCTCCCTCCTCCCCGCCTTCCCTGCATCCTGCTTGC
>Ga0102934_1002795_pt1 | contig 11998 bp, 10 predicted proteins | sample SalPonR2_A_D1_MG_FD_78175 | JGI IMG/M metagenome (GOLD analysis project Ga0102934, IMG submission 78175) | Salt pond soil microbial communities from South San Francisco under conditions of wetland restoration - Salt Pond MetaG R2_A_D1_MG | ecosystem: Environmental > Aquatic > Marine > Intertidal...
CTAATTTACCGAACAATAAATAGAATATAGTATGACAAGAGAAGAAATGATAGAGTGGTGCCAAGAGCATAGTCTCTTATTCACCGTTAACAAGAAACCGACACCTAAAGAAGCAGCTAAAGTATTTAAAATAGCTAATGAACTCGATACAACTCAAACACATCGTATCTCGTCGTGTGGCAGATGTTACGCTAATGCTAAACGTGTAATTACACACGAATTTGAGTTAGGACCTAAAGGAACGCAATAAGTATATCTTATATTAATAACAACAAAAAAAAACAACAGAATTATGTTTAAACCAGGACAAAGTGGGAACCCAGCGGGTCGACCAAAGGGTTCCAAAAATAAGATTACTCAAGAAATACGTAAAGCATACGCAATGGTACTCGAGAATAAATTACCAGACTTAGAGCGCTGGATAACACAAGTTAGCCACGAGGACCCAGCTAAAGCAGCTGATTTATTAATGAAACTCTCAGAAAGATTCTTACCAATGTTAGCACGTACAGAGATTACAGGAGCTGGCGGAGAAGACTTATTTAAAAATCTAAAATTCGATTTTGGAAACAAAACAGAGGATGAAGATAACGGGCCCGAGTCTACATAGCGGACAACTCAGAGCTGTTGAACTAATTAAAGGTCCTGCTAAGTATGTGACGGTTGTAGCACCAAGACAGACTGGCAAGACCTTTCTCAGTTTGCAAGCACTTCTCTACTGGTCAATCAATGATCCAGGTTGTACTATCTTCTTCTGTAGTCCAACATACAGCCAGGCTAAAAAGCCAATGGAAGAGCTCTATGATGCTATTCAGGCCAGTGGTATTGTCAAGTCATATAACAGATCAGACTTTAAAATAGAGCTTAAGAACAAGTCAACAATCCACTTTAAGTCAACTGAAAGAGCTGACAATCTACGTGGTTACACCGGTGACTATATGGTCGTGGATGAAGCTGCTTATCAAGGAGAAGACGTCTGGAACTCAGTACTTAAACCGATCCTACTTGTCAAAGGCAAAAAAGTACTCTTTATCAGTACACCACGTGGTACAAACTGGTTTAAGACTATGTATGATTTAGGCCAAGACCCTGAACAATCTAATTATTCATCTTGTAGAATGCACTATGTAGAGAACCCATACTTAGATAACTCAGAGTTAGAAGAGGCTAAAAGAACTCTACCAGATCACATATTCCAAGCGGAGTACGAAGGTACCTTTACTGAGAGTGGCAAGACCGTCTTTAAACTCGATACAATTAAAGAGTTTGGAACATGGCCTAAACCTATTGGTAAAGTCTATTGTGGTATCGATTGGGGGCGCGCAAACGACTGGACGGTAGCTACATTCATAGATTCAACAGGCCAAGTAGTAGAAGTTTACAGAGCCAACAAACAAGATTGGACTCTGATGATCGGTGAGATCTTAAAGATTGTCAAGAAATGGAATGCCACAGTACTTGCAGAACAGAACTCAATTGGAGATGTTACAGTAGAATTGCTGAAGAAGCAATGGCAAGACACAACCCCATTTGTGACTACAAATAAATCAAAGAATGAGATTATCGAAGCTTTACAAGTTGATCTTACTAACAACGATATTATATTACCAACCAAGTCTTTATTCGAACCGCTCTGGTTTGAGCTTTCGGTCTTTGAGTATGATTACTCACCTAAGACAAGAACGATACGCTACAGCGCGCGTGAGCCGTTTCACGATGATACAATCATGTCACTCGCAATTGCCAATTACTGCCGAAAGACCAAACAATCAGTTGGTACGTACAACTACATGACTAGTCGTCGCTAATATTGCAATACATATAACAAGAATATCTATAGAGTAATGGAAGTCAAGTTTACAGTTAACTCACAAGAGTATACGATGCCAGAAAAGATTTCGTTAGAGCTTTTCGAAAGAGCAACTATATGGGACTTAAAGGATGAAAAGAACGTTAAGCCTTTTGTAGCTACCATATTTAATTGTCCTTTAGCAGACGTTAATCTTTTAGAAGAAGAAGTCTTTGGCTTTATTGCTGGCATCTCAATTGAAAAAATGACATTAGAAGGTAAAGCAGTACAAGAAGAGATTGGAGGCCATAAGATAGTTAACTTTCAAAACTTAACATTTGGCCAATGGGTTGACATCGATACTCTAATGGCAACAGGTATTGCACAGAATGTAGTTCAGCTTGCAAGTATTGTCTATAATGTTGAGCCAGAAGAGTGTGCTAGTTGGGATGTTAAACTTGCAGGACCTGCTATAGTTGAATTAAGTCGTTGGAGAGCTCTAGTCTATAAAGACCACGATGAGTTCTTTGAATTAGAAGGTCGCAAAGTCGAAAACTCTGAAGTAGACAATAATCAGACTAACATAGCTTATATGTGGTATGAAGCAATAATGGTACTTGCAGATAATGACTTCTTAAAAATACATCAAGTAGTCGAAAGACCATACAAAGAAGCACTTAACTACTTAACATGGAAAAAGGGTAAAGTTGCGAAAGAGAAACTAGAAATATTAAAAAGAAAAAATGACATACGAAGAAGTTCTAAGTGATCTAATAGATTTGCTTAATAGACATCACATGATACAGACAGTTGGTTACGGTAACTTAAGTGACTTAGTTGAACCTCTTAAAAGAGAACCAGCAGTTAACCAGGAAGGTTCTGACAGACTACCAAACAAAATATATGGTATTGATTATCCATATGCTTTTATTAATCCTACGAATCATACTTTAGCTAAGAATGCATCGACTTATAGGTTTAATCTTATTATGATGGAACAATGCACTGATGAAACAATGGAAGTTATTCAAGCACAATCAGAATGCCATCAATATATTAAAGACGTTTTAGGCCATCTTTATTACAACTATGATAATAAGTATGACTTCAATCTTAATAGTTCAATTACACCTTTTAAAGAAAAATATAACGATACAGTAAGCGGCATGACAGCAGCAATCGAAGTTATCATTAGAGATCCTTTAGATGACTGTATATCACCATTTGAAGCAAAATGAGCGATCCAACACCAGAACAAATAGAAAGAGAGATTACAGACCTAGGTGTGGACTTACCACAAGACTTGGGAGCTGCTATTAACTCTGCTGCTAATGAAGTAGTTGAAAGATTAAAAGCTTCAGCTCCATTAGACACTGGCAGTCTAAAAGAGAGTATTAGAGCCGAGTTTAATACTCAAGACTTTACACTTGGTATTTCAATGCTCGATTATGGCTACTTTCAAAACTTTGGTGTAGTTGGTACTGAAAATCAAACAACACAATTTGGAGTACCAGACAATGTATCAAAAGTATTACCACCAAGAAGCGGCGCCACTTACTCATATGATTCAAGTAATAAAACGATTGGTGGCGACTTACCATTTGGTGTAAAAGTCTCAATTCATCAACGAGGCCTTAACGCCAAACAATTCTTAGACTTAGAATCTTTTGTAGATAGAGTCGCAAACATAGTAAATGAAAATTTAAACTTATAACATGGCAATTACAGTAACACAAGAACCAAATGATTACAACTTAGCTTATCAGTCAAATGTATTTACGCTTAGTGGTTTAACAACTGAAGACGAATATGTAATTAATATACTAGATGAAGATCTAATTCAGATTGCGTCAATAAGACAACCAGCTAATCCAGCAGGAGTAGCACACTTTGATATTCAGAGAATACTACAAGCACAATTAGGCACATACCCATTTATCGAAGAGACTAGCCAAGTTTCACCTTATGCTGGTCAAGCCTTTGATTATTTTATAGAATATGGTACTGTAACAGGTAATGCAGTTACAATTGAAAACACTACTGATAAAAAGAACATCATAAATGGCTACGATAACTGGAGAAACATCAACTGGAATAGTACTTCTTATATTTATGATGCTGACCTTTTTTCATGTGCACCGCCACAGAGCCCAACGTTAGAGGCTCAAATAACTGATCAAAGTCAATTTACAGTAGATACTGCTAGTTTTACAATTGATTTTACGAATACTAGTGTAGGCAATCTAGACCTTGATATTTCAGTTAATGATACAATACAAGTTACTCTACAACCATGTGGTGGCCAAGGACCTATTACAGAATTATGTACAGTTACTGCAATCGATTCGACTGGCTATATAGTTACTTTTAATTATCCATCACAGGCTTTCGAAGATCTTATAACTTGTCTTAGTACTACAACAGTTGGCTATGTAAATGGTTATATTCAAGTTGAGGTACCAATTAACTATCCAAATTATGTAAATACTTCAGCTACACGCGAGTATGAGTTCTTAACTAACTTTCCAAAGGAAACATTTACGCTCAGAGAATCAAGCTACCATACGCTCTCGTTCTTTAATAGAATCAAAGACTATCAAACAATTGGCTTAACGTCAGACAATAATAATGTTATACAGCCTGCTTTTGTAAAGATAGATCTTTATGATGCAGCAGATAATGTAATTCAAAATATTTTATATTCTATAGATGATACAACTGGCTTAGGACCAAGAGCAAACTTTGACTCAACAGTAATTCCATTAAATGAATTAGATGAAATAATTGGCAATGTAGGAGTTGGTCCACAAAACTTAATCGATGCAGGTTATTGGGTAGCTTCAACTGCAGGTATTTGGAATTTAATTACACAAACTTGGGGTAATGTAGCAGTTAATTGGGAAGCAGCTACAACACAAGCCATTGTAAAAAGATATGAAGTCCAAATCTGGTCAATCGATATGTGTTATGCTCAAGATAATGGCATGCCAGTCTCAAATGCTTATGGAGACTTATTACCTTACCTTAATGCGCCAATCTATACTGCAGAATTTAATATCGATGCTAGTTGTAGAAAGTTTGACCCAATTACATTAAGTTTTGTTAATCAATATGGAGTTAAAGATTACTTTACATTTGAAGCACGTAATACATGGAGACAAAACATCAGTCGAGATGAATACTACAAAGACAATAAATCTTGGAGCTCTGCAACATTTGAAGTAGACCAATATAGTGGTGGTAGTACTGTCTTCTCGACAGAGATTGAAACTAGTATGACTCTTGCAAGTTATTGGTTAGATGATGATGTATCTAAATGGCTTGAAGAATTGTATAGTTCTCCTAGTGTTATGGTTTACTATGAAGGAGTTTGGGAGCCTGCAACTATTACAAGTAGAAGATATGACCAAAAAACATATCGTCGTGATAAATTATTCCAACATGAAATACAAATTAAATTCGCTAATAACAAGCGTGTACAAAGAGGATAAATTATGAATGTTACATTATTTGCTTACGAAGACTCTGTTAGGTATCAATTAGACCTTTTCGAGACTGAACCAATAAAGATTACATTAAGTGCAGAAGAGATAACTGACCCGACTCAGATTAATTCTGCATTTACTCGTCAGTTTAGAATACCTGCAACTAGTAGTAACAGTAGATTCTTTAAATACTGGTATACAAGCGGTGTAGTTGACTTTGATATTACACAAAAGGTATTAGCAGAAATTCATGTTAATGGCGTACTTTACAAAACAGGTCAACTAAGACTGCAAGCTGCTTATATTAATAATGCAGATGATAGCATTGAATTCGAAGTAGTATTCTTAGGAGAAACTAAAGACTTTTCAACACAAGTCGGTGAAATCTTTATGAATGAGCTTGATGTTATTGATACTGCTCATGTTTTAGATCTAACATTATTAGAAAATAGTTGGTTAGATTACGGTGACCCTAATTTATTGCTTGATGGTAAAATCCGATACATCTTAGCTACTCGAGGCCACGAATATGATGACGCAGGTGAGATATTACCAGTGCCTGGCCAACTTAATGGTGTTAATGATGATAAAGGTTCTGAGATAACTGCACAAACAAGTGGTAGTACTCCAACAAGACCATCATTTGCATTATCGTTATATCCACTCTTTGTATCACAGTTTACACCTATTATTAGCGTTAAGTATTTAATAGATAAAATCTTTGAACGTACTAACTATACTTATTCAGCAGATTCAATTATTAATGACCCACTGTTTGCTGAAAAGCTTTATGTTGATGGTATTGGTGAAGGTATTCCTTATACGCCAACAAGTAATGCATTAGTTAACGTTGAAATTGGTGATACTATTCAACCAGTACCTGAACTTCAACCAATTGGATTCCAGATTGTAAATCAAAATAACTCAGGTGCTTGGAACAACAGCACTAAGGTTTATGTTGCGCCAGCTGATGGCTCTTATAGTTTTACTACAAGTTTGGCTGGTAGAGTTGAAAAAGACCCTAATGTAAATCAATTAGATGCGCAAATTACTATTAGAAGAAATGGCGTTACAGTTGCTAGCGCTACTCAAAGTACTCAATTTTCTTTTTTAAATTTTAACTTTAGTAATATTACAGCTTCTTTAGTAGGAGCTAATGGTTTAAATGCTGGTGATCAAGTTTATGCAACTATAGAATTTACTGGTGAAACAGGAGCTCCTTTTATTACAACTGGTTCTTTTGCATGTACTGCTTCGCCTTTACAAATAGCAACAGTCGACTTACTAAAATCTGATTTAAGAGCCATTGATTGGTTTAAGTCTATATTAACTAAGTTTAGACTAATTATGGTGCCTTCATTAGATGACCCAAATGAGTTTATCATTAAAACATGGTCAGACTATATTGGTACTGGTGATCAATTTGATTGGACTAAAAAGATAGACTATTCTAAAGATGCTAAGATAGAACCATTATTCTTTAACCAAGCTTCTGCAATTGTTTTTAAAGATCAAGAAGATGATGACCCAACAAATAAGTTTACTCTTGATACTTTTGGTAAAGTATATGGCCGTAGAGACTTTAATAGTAATAATGAGCTCTTAAGTGAAGTTAAAGAAATAACTACTGAGTTTGCGCCAACACCAGTTAATCAAGTACCAGAAGCACCAGGTAATAGTAACTTTATTATTCCAAATCTTGCAGAAAGATCAGAAGAACAATCAGCTTATACTACTCCAGCAGGTGGAATCGCGCCACAAAAAATACCATTAGATGTTAAACAAAGACTACTCTATTGGAATGGCCTCAGACCTACTTCAGACATCACTGGAGCTAACCCAATTATTTGGTATTATAGTGATGCTAATACTACTAAAAACAGTAGTCAGAGTCCCTTATTTGACTCGACTGTAGGTTCTCGATATCCATGTGCAAGTTATCTAAGTGAGATTCCTAGTACAGCAACTAGTTTAAATCTTAATTGGAGAAGAAGCTTTGCTTTCTTTGAAGACAGTGGAGGTCCTATAGGTGGTACTGGCGAAGATATCTTTGAAAGATACTGGAAAACATATAATGAAAACATCTATTCACCAGAAGCACGTAAGCTAACTGCATACTTTAATCTTGATAGCGAAGACTTACGTAACTTAACATTTGATGATAGTATTTTTATCAAAGATAGTTACTGGAGAATACAAAAAGTATACGATGCTCCATTAGGTGAAATCGCAACTGTAAAAGTAGAATTAATCAAGCTTTTAAATTACGTAGCACCATTAAACATATAAGTTATTAAACTTATCATAATTTCATAATTTAGAATAAGTATATCTTAAAACATAAAAAGAGATTATATCCATGAGCGAAATCGGAATTAAAGTAACTATAAATGGCGTTGAGTATTCTCAAGAGCAATTAAAAGATTTAGCTAAGAACGGAAAGAAGGCAGCAAAAGGCTTAGATGATACAAAAGATGCTGTTGAAGACCTAGGTAAAGAGACTAAAAAGACTGAAAAAGAAACTGGCTTTTTAAAAGAGCAATTTGATGGCTTTAAAGAAACCTTTGGTAAACTTAAAGCAGATGCTAAAGGTGTTTCAACAAGTTTTATTAAATTTTCTAAAGGTCTTGGTCTTTCTGCTAAAGCATCTAGAGGTTTAGCAGTTGGCCTGGCTGCATTGGGTATACCTCTGTTACTCGCAGGTATTGCAGCCCTTATAGATTACTTTAAAAACTTCGAAAGCGCAGCCAAGTTAGTAGAAACAGCTATCAATGTAGTTGGTGCAGTAGTACGTCAGTTAACTGAAGCTTTTATTGCCTTAGTTAATTTTGATTTTAGTGGAGTTGCTGATGCAATGGGTGGTATAGCTGATGCTGCTAAAGATGCGGCTGCTGGTACTAATGAACTATTCGAAGCACAAAGAGCTTTAGAACAATTAACAAAAAGTAGTGTTATTGAGAATGCTAAACTACGCCAATCAATAGAAGCACAAAAGAAAGTACTTGAAGATACTACACTTTCATTTGACGAAAGAATGAAAGCTCTTAAAGAGGTTAACGATGACACTGAAAAACTTGCTAAGAATGAGATTGCCTTAACTGAAGCTACATTACGTTCTTTACAAGCACAACTTGAACTTGAGACTAACTACGAAGAACGTATTAAACTTGAGCAACAAATTGCAGAAACTCAAGCTGATCTAATTAACAGTCAAACAGAGTTACAAAATATTCAGTATGATGCCGCTAAAGTAGAACGTGAACTTCTAACACAAAGAGAAGAAGAACAAGAAGCTGCAGCTGAAAAGGCTTTAGAACAACGTAGGAACTACTATGAGCAGCTAAATAGTATCAATCAAAAGAATGAATTAGCTGCAATTGAAGATACAGATGAGAGAGCTCAAAGAGCTTTAGAGATACAACGTGAGAACGCACTTGCAGAAATAGAAGCTTCTGAATTTAGCGCTAAACAAAAACGAGAACTAGTAAAAGCAGTTAACGAGTCTTTCGATCTACAAGAAGAGGCTAGAGTTGAAAAGCAAAACGACAAGATAGCTGAAAAAGAACGTCAAGCTGGCGAAAAGTTACTTCAAATTCAAAACGAACTAGCATTACTACAAGAGACTAATGACAGAATTCGTCAAGAAAAACAATTAGAACAACAAGAAGAAGCTGCGTTAAAATCTATAGAAGGCCTTGAGAATGAAGAGGCACTTAAAGAAGCTATTCGTGAGAAGTTTAGACTACTTAGAGCAGAGAACGAAAGAACTACACAAGAGAAGATTAGAGATATACTATCTGGTGAAGAAGAAGGTGAAGCCTTAGACCCTTTTGAAGAAGCAGCTCAAGAGTTAGATTTACAACAACAAACTTTAATGACAGAGCTTGAACAGCTTGGTGCATCTGAAGAACAGAAGCAAAAGTTACTTGATAGCTTTAAGAAGAAACGTGAAAACTTAGCTAAAGAAGAAGCTGATTATAAAATGGCTTTAGAAAAAGAAGTAAATGAAGCTAATTTACAAGTAGCTAGTCAAGCATTAAGTACTATAACAAGTCTAGTAGGTGAAAACACAGCAGCAGGAAAAGCTGCAGCAATTGCCTCAACAACAATTGATACATATTTAGGTGCTCAAAAAGCTTATACATCACAGCTTATTCCTGGTGATCCTACATCGCCAGTTAGAGCAGCAATTGCAGCAGGTGTGGCTGTCGCTGCAGGTATTGCAAATGTACAGAAGATTATTAGTACTCCTACTCCTACTGGAGACGGTGGAGGTGGAGCTGGAGGCGGTGGCGGTGCACCAACTGCACCAAATATTCCTTCATTTGCTGGTAATACAGGTAGTTTAGATTTAGGTTTTAATGAAACTGGAGGTATTAGTGAATCTGATGCTATTCAAGGTGTAACTAGTACTCCAGAACAAGGCCTAAATGCTCAACCAGTAGTTAAAACTTATGTTGTTGCAACTGAAATGACTGATATGCAAGAATCAAATAAAATGGTAGAAAAAGCCGCAAAATTATAATATAACTAATATGAACGAAGATATTGACAGAATAGTCGAACTTGAAATAGACCTTGATGATGTACAACTCGAAGAAATGGGAGTTGATGTTGTCTCTTTTGTGCATGAGCCTGCAATTGAAGTAGACTTTCTTGCATTTAACAAAGAGGAGTTTGTCTATCCACGTCCTGGTGAAAACAAATCAGAATTTATTAGCCGTTGCATTCCAGTAGTAATAGATGAAGGTTACGAAGAAGATCAAGCAGCTGCAATCTGCTACTCATACTACGAAGGCCAAGAGTTTAACGAAGACTTAAGCATCTTTGGTTACGTACCGAATCATTTCGATATTTGCCCTGCAGCTACAAATCTATTCGAACACCTTGTAACGATGCAGCCAGATGAAGAGACTATTGGTATGATTCGTAGCGCTGCCCTACAAGCTGACAAGATCTTTGAGATAGAGAAGAAGGTATTGCAACTACAGGAAGCCACTGAGCGCGACGTAAGACAAGCAAACTTATTAGCTAATGATTTTATTGATTTGATGAGAGAGATCGATGAGGAGCTTGAGATGAGCCATGACATAGCATGGATTGCAGGTCATATAGAAACTATAGCATCTTATTATAATGGTACTGAAGAGTTTTTGCCAGAAAATCCATGTCAAGATGGTTGGATTGCTTACGGCATGAAAACTAAAAACGGTAGACAAGTACCTAACTGTATTCCTATTGAGAACGAGAAGTTCCAAAGTTATAATGACTATCCAGAATCTGCAAAGAATGCAGCTAAAAGAGCTTTAGAATGGAGAGATAGTCACCCAGAAAATACATGTGGTACAAGAGTTGGTTGGGCAAGAGCAAATCAATTAGCTAAAGGTGAGAATATCTCAGAAGAGACTATAGCTAGAATGGCGTCATTTGCTAGACATTTACAATATAAAGATGTACCTTACTCAGAAGGTTGTGGAGGTCTTATGGTAGATGCTTGGGGTGGTCAAGCTGGTATTGAATGGGCACAAAGTAAATTAGCTAGTATCAGAGAAGAGAGTTCTTATAATCCATCTAACTTAAGTCCTTATATTGACTATGGTGATGACTTAAAACGTAAAGAGTTTGCAGATGAGTGTCACGTAATGACTACTGAAGAAGAAGAGATTTTCTTAAAATGGGCAGAAGAGCACGGTGAACAAATCACAGAAGACTACACATTTATTAGTCCTAAAGAAGAATTCAATACAGTTACTGATGTAGCTAAAGCAATTCAAGGTTTAGATATTCTTGGTAAACTAGGAGTAAGCCAAGATGAACCTGCTGAGACTAAATACAGATATGAAGGACCTGCAGCCGAAAGAAACTTCTGTAAAGCTATATTGAGACTTAATAAGCTTTATAGTGATAGCGATATGACAGAACTAAGAAGTCGATTATCTTCAATTAATCCTGGTATGGGTCCAAATGGTCGTAATAGTTATGATGTCTTTAAATATAAAGGAGGCGTAAATTGTAAACATTATTGGTCTAAAAACGCTATATTTAAACCTCAAGGAAGTCGTGAAGTTCTTGTAATTAATCAAGGTCCTACAGAAGGTGACGCTGGCCGTTCAAACAACAGTAACAGACCAAGTCAAGCTGGAAGTGTAAGAAATAATGCAAGACTTAACTTCTCAATTGAAGATAATGAAAAACGTATTGTTGCAGGACCTTTAATGGTGCCAAATCAATTTATAATGCGTCGTGATGAAAACGGAGAACCTTACTATGTGTTCTTTAGCAGAGATACTATCAAAAGAATTCAAGAACGTTTCAATGCACAATCAAAACAAAATATAACAGACTTAGACCATAATGGTAAAATTATTAAAGACAACATCTTACTAGAACAATGGATTGTCGAATCACGTCAATATGACAAGAGTCGTTATTATGGATTTGACAATATGTCTTTAGGTTCATGGTTTGGCGTTTACAAAGTAAATAATGATAAAACTTGGGAACGCATAAAGAAAGGTGAACTCAAAGGCTTTAGTATTGCTGGTGACTTTATTAATAAAGCAAAACCTGTAAAAAACTCAGATGACGAACTAATGGATAAAATCATAAATATACTTGGACAAGTAAAATGAGTGACTTAAATCAAATTTTAGAAGAATTAGAGTATATCAAAAAGCATATGCCTAATGGTGAGCTTAAACGTATTGAGCAATCTGTAAACCAC
>Ga0102934_1002798_pt1 | contig 11996 bp, 10 predicted proteins | sample SalPonR2_A_D1_MG_FD_78175 | JGI IMG/M metagenome (GOLD analysis project Ga0102934, IMG submission 78175) | Salt pond soil microbial communities from South San Francisco under conditions of wetland restoration - Salt Pond MetaG R2_A_D1_MG | ecosystem: Environmental > Aquatic > Marine > Intertidal...
AAACTGAAGGACACTCTAAATCCCCCTTATTGGATAAACATTACGTCACCATAACTATAAAAGCGAATACCTCTCTTAGCGGCCCAATCGTAAGCGTAAAGCATATTCTCCCTGCCCGCAAAAGCTGAGACCAGCACAAAGAGGCTCGATCGGGGTAAATGCAGATTCGTAATAAGAGCGTCTGTGATCCTGAATTTGAACCCTGGAGATATAAACAGCTTCGTGCCGCCGGTTATCCAGACCTCACCATCTTTTTCATCTTCTGCTCTATCTTCAATTACTCCCGCTGCCAGAGATTCCAGAACCCTCGTAGTGGTAGTGCCAACAGCAATCACCCTGCGCTTATCCTTCTTAGCCTGTTTTATTTCATTCCAGACTTTCTTTCTTATTTTAATATATTCATATGATAATTCGTTTTTCTCAACTATCTCGTTTCTGAGCGGCCTGAAAGTACCCGGTCCCACATGAAGAGTCAAAGGCAGAACAGAACAGCCCTTCCATTTGATCTTTTGTAAAAGTTCGTCGGTAAAGTGAAGTCCCGCCGTCGGCGCCGCGACAGACCCCTTATTAGAAGCATAGACAGTCTGGTAACGTCTTCTGTCAATCTCCTCACTCTCCCTTTTTATATAAGGAGGAAGGGGCATCAAACCGTATTTCTCAATAAATTCCCATTCGGAGGTTTCTACAGATAGTCTTATTTCCCATTCCCCCCTTCCAACTTCCCTTACTATCACAACAGAATCTGAGTCCTTCCCAACAAGTATCCGGTCACCTTCCCTGATACGCTTCGAGGGCTTAACCAGTGCAGTCCAGATTCCCCTTCCGGTCTGTCTTATCAAGAATATTTCAATACGAGCCCCCGTAGGCTTTCTTCCGTATATCCGGGCGGGGATTACTTCCGAATCATTGATTACGAGAAGATCACCGACCCGCAGGTACCTGGCAATATTGGAGAAACGGGTCTCTTTAATGCCTCCGTGTCCCCTGCCGAATATAATCAATCTGCTCTCTTCGCGGCTTTGTGAGGGATACTGCGCGATAAGTTCGTCGGGTAAATTGTAGTCAAAATCGCTTAGTTTCATTCTATTATCTTCTACATATAAACTGATCAATCACTGAATATGTCGCCTTGTTTCCCCTCCCGGCCCGCACAATCAATCCCGAGATGTTTTATTCCAGCTTCGGTAATCACGCGCCCTCTTGATGTTCTCTGCAGAAACCCCTTCTGAATCAGGAATGGTTCGTATATATCCTCTATAGTATCGACTTCCTCAGATACCGCTACAGCTATTGAATTAATGCCGACCGGTCCTCCGGAAAATTTCTTTGTGATAATTTCGAGAATATTTCTGTCCATTTCATTGAGGCCCAGGTTATCTATCCTGAGTTTGTCAAGTCCGTATTCAACAATATCTTTATCAATACGCCCTGTGCCCTTTACCTGCGAGAAATCTCTTACTCTTCTTAATAACCTGTTCGTAATTCTTGGAGTACCTCTTGAACGGCGGGCTATTTCGGCCGCGCCTTCATCATCGATACTGATCTCCATAACACGCGCCGAACGCTTAGCTATAGATAATAAATCCTTCGTGGAATAATAGTCCAGCCTTGCCACAATCCCAAACCTGCTTCTCATTGGAGAAGTTATCATGCCCGCCCGAGTAGTTGCTCCGACAATTGTAAAAGGCTCTATGGAAAGTGAATAATATCTGGCGTGAGGTCCTTTATCAACAACCAGTTCGCATTTAAAATCTTCCATCGCGGGATAAAGATGTTCTTCGACTATAGTATTTAACCTGTGAACCTCGTCTATAAACAAGACATCTTTCCGTTCGAGCTGGGTAAGGATGGCTATCAACTCGGCGGGCTTCTGGAAAACAGGTCCCGACGAAACATTGATATTCACTCTGAGTTCTTTAGCGATAATATGAGCCAGAGTTGTTTTGCCAAGCCCCGGGGGACCGTACAGCAGAACATGATCAAGCTGCTCATCTCTCTGCTTTGCCGCCTCGATAAATACTGCAAGATTTTCTTTCAATTGCTTCTGACCGACAAACTCGGAAAGAGTTTCCGGCCTGAGCATCGATTCTACTCTTCTATCCTCAGGTGTCGCTGAAGAATCTGTAAGTCCATTCTCAGTCAAAAACAAATCACCCCATTCATTCCTACAAGCTTCTTCTAAGCAACTCTCTTACAATATCTTCAACTCCCGGTAAATTGGAAATATCTTCGGATGAGAGGCTGTTAATTGCCTTTTGAGCAGAAACTCTTGTAAATCCCAGAGAACACAGAGCGGCTGTTACTTCTTCTACCATATCGTCATCCTCTGTAACAGCACTTATCCGTGAATCCGCCCCGTATTCTTTTGCGTCGATCTTATCTTTCAGCTCCAGAATGATTCTTTGAGCCGTTTTCTTCCCAATCCCTTTGAAAGCTGTCAGGGCGGAATCCTTCTCAGCGCATATAAGACCTGCAAGCTCTGAAGCGGTGCTCGCCGAGACAATACCCATAGCCACCTTGGGACCCACTCCGCTTACGCCCAGCAGGGAAAGAAAAATCGATTTATCCTCTTCGTCGGCGAATCCATAGAGTACAATCGCGTCTTCACGGACATACATATATGTAAAGAAGGAGACGGCCGCGCCTTTAGGCCCAAGCTTCCTTAAAGTTCTCGAAGGAATGAAGAGCTCCAGCCCCACACCGCCGGTTTCGACGATAACACTCGTTTCTTTCTTCGCGGTCAATACCCCTTCAAGGGTTGCTATCAAATCAGTCCTCCCAGTTTGCTGGAAATTCTTGATATATGACAGAAAGCTATCGCTATGGCATCTGTTTCATCCGCGGTCTCAGGCTTGTGTTTGAGTTTTAATAATTTATCAACCATCGCGGCAACCTGTCTCTTAGTGGCTGTTCCCGTTCCAACAACGCCGCGCTTAACTTCCCTCGGTGAATACTCAAAAATATTCTTGCCTGCCTCTGCAGCTGCAAGTAGAATTACGCCCCTGACTTCAGCTAGAGAAAAAACACTTTTAACATTTCTCGACATAAAAATACCTTCTACGGCAACATCGTCAGGATCAAATTTATCGAGGATTCTGTCCAGACCATTCTTCACCATCAAAAGCCGTTCGGGACGGGGAGTTTTTCTCTTTACTTTAATAATACCCGAATCCAGACATACAATCTCACGTCCCTGTTTTTCCAGCAGGCCGTATCCTGTCACATAGCTTCCGGGATCAATGCCAACTGTTATGGACACAATTTAACTCCTATCAAACAACTCAACCGCCTGAATGTTTCAGGGTTGGCAGACATTACCCGGTTAAATCTATTTGTCAGATTTCTTCTTCAACTTCATTTAGGATTTCATCAGGAATATCAAAATTCGCGCTCACCCTCTGCACATCATCCTGATCCTCCAGGGAATTGATTAATTTCAAAACACTAACGGCATGGTTTCTGTCCAGCTTAACAGTAGTGTTTGGTATCAGGGAAATCGCCGCTTCCCGACATTCTATTCCTTCCTTAACGATTTCTTTATGGAGCGTTTCGAAATTCTCCACGGGAGCTATTAATTCATAAACGTCCTCATCAGATTCAATATCTTCAGCTCCGTTCTCGAGAGCAATTTCATATATCTGCTCTTCATCAGCCTGGGATTTATCGATCACGATCACCCCTTTTTTCTTGAACAGATAGGATACGGAATGGGGTTCCCCGAGGTGACCGCCGTATTTTGTAAATAGATGCCTTACTTCAGCGCTTGTTCTGTTTTTATTATCAGAGAGACATGTTACAAAAACCGCTACTCCTCCCGGCGCGTATCCTTCAAACGCGCAAGCTTCATATGTTACTCCGGGAAGTTCTCCGGTACCTCTCTTTACCGCCTTTTCAATATTATGCTTAGGCATATTATTGTCATTGGCGTTTTGGATGGCAGTTCTAAGAGCGGGGTTTGAATCCTCGTCTCCCCCGCCTTCCTTGGCCGCGACCACGATCTCTCTTATTATTTTTGTAAAGATCTTTGCTCTTTGAGCGTCAGCTTTCCCCTTTTTCCTCTTTATTGTGCTCCATTTAGAATGTCCAGACACCGATTGCCTCCCGCAAAGTTATTAATCACTCTCTTCATTCTCCATCTCTGACTGAGCTATTACCTTTTGAGCCTGATCATGCGGAACAGTTTCATAATGGGAGAATTTTCTTGTGTGGCTGGCTCTGCCCTGAGTCATGGACCGAAGGGAAGTCGAATATCTGTATAAGTCGGCTAGTGGAACATGGGCCGTAATCTTCTGTCTCCCGTGTTCCTGTTCGGTTCCCTGAATTTTACCTCTTCTCATTGAGAGATCACCCATCACATCACCCATATGGTCTTCAGGAACAAACACTTCAATTTCCATTATGGGCTCTAAAAGAACCGGTTTGGCTTCTTTCATAGCTATCTTGAAACCCTTTTTCCCCGCGGCCTTGAAAGCCGCGTCTGAAGAATCTACACTGTGATAAGATCCATCATAGAGGGTTGCTCTCAGATCAACAATTTTATACCCCGCCAGAACTCCGGCTTCCATAGCTTCGATAATCCCCTTTTCAACAGCCGGAATATGCTTTGTAGGCACATTGCCGCCCACAACTTCATTGACAAACTCAAAACCTTCACCCCGGGAAAGGGGTTCAAGTTTCAAGTAGACATCACCATACTGGCCTCTTCCGCCGCTTTGTTTCTTATGTTTCCCCCTTGCGGAGGCTGAAGCAGAAATTGTCTCAAGATACTCAACTTTCGGAGGTACCATCTCCACATCCACATTATATCTATCCTTCAGCCTGCTTAGTATTACGTCAAAATGCTGTTCACCCTGTCCGGAAAGTATAGTCTGTCTTAACTGCTGGTTGCTCTCTATAGTGAAGCTCACATCTTCCTCGGCGAGTTTGTTGAGCCCCATACCAACCTTGTCCATTTCTCCTTTTACTTTCGGCACAATCCCGGTTCGGATAGAAGGAGAGGGACACTCAATTTCGGGAACCAGAACCGGATTGCTCTTGTCGCAGATTGTAGTATTTACTTTTGCTGTTTTCAGCTTCACAGCCGCGCCGATATCACCGGTAGGGATAGTGTCGGTATCCACTTTCTTCTTTCCATTCATAAAAAACAGCTGCCCTATCCTTTCAGAGGATTCCTCGTTCGCGTTATACAGATCCTGGCTCCCTGAGACCTCTCCCGAGAAGACCTTAAGGTAGGACAAATCACCAATATCCTTTTCTGAGAAAGATTTAAAAACAAAAGATATAACAGGCGAGTCCTTATCAATTTTTACCTTTTTTAAATCATCTGAAGAAGGGGTTTTCACCTCTATTTCACTTCGCCACTGAGGCGAAGGCAGCATTTCTATTATCAAATCAACAAGCTGTTTAACCCCAATATTGTCAGTGGCTGAGGTAACAACCATAGGCGCCAGAGTTCCCTGATTACAACCCGCTCTTAAACCTCGGGCCAGTTCTTCATCGCTCAGCTCGCCGGACTCGAGAAACTTCTCAAGGAGGGAATCATCGGATTCAGCCGCAAAGTCCTGAAGCTTCTCTCTCCACCCCTTGACCTCATCAGACATCTCATCAGGAATATCCTCTTCCTTGAAATCCCCTGTCGAACCATCAGAATATACATAAGCCTTCTTATTCAATATATTTACAACGCCTTTGAATTCCCCGCCCTGTCCAATCGGAAGCAGAAGAGGCATGACTTTCTTGCCAAGTTCCTCATGCGCTTCATTTACACATTTATTGAAATCGGCATGCTCTTTATCCATTTTGTTTACACACACTATTCTCGGAAGGTTGTTCTTCTCCAGATAACCCCAGGCCTTTTCTGTCCCAGCTTCGACGCCGTGCTCTGCGCTCAGTACGACAACCACACCTTCAACAACCTTCAGCGCGGCTATCATCTGACCTATAAAATCATCGTAACCCGGAGTATCAATAAGGTTTATCTTTTTCCCACCATGATCAACCGCGGTAATATTCGATGAAACCGATATTTTTCTCTTAATCTCTTCAGGATCTGAATCCATTACAGTGTTGCCTTCTTCAACCTTGCCCATTCTGTTAATAACACCCGCATTATAAAGAACTGCTTCACATAGAGAGGTCTTCCCCGATGATTGATGACCGACAAATGAAACATTCCTTAATTCATTGATATTGTATTTCTTCAAAGATAACCTCCAATTCTTACAATAATTAACAATAAATTTCTGTATTAATAATCAGTAATCAGCGCCGGATTAGAACAACGATTTGACCGGTCCTGCTTGGACCTGCCTGATCAAATTATCCAATACTAACTAAGCACCTTACTTAAATATAAAAATAAGATCGTAATTATCCAGAGAATAACCACGGGAATTACCGATTTTTTTATCTCTATTCTGAAAATAGCTGCTATTCCAAGTGTCAAAACAAAATAATACCAGATACCAAAGACACTCAAGCTCTCAAGAAAAGCAGCCCAGAATCCTTCCAGATCCGGGAATAAAGCAGCTAAGCTTAGAGAAATTCTGGCCCCCTCTGACGATTCAATAGCCTCAATCCCTCTTGACCTTATAATAATCACGCTGATAATCTGTTCAACGATTGCAATAAACCCGGTAAAAGTCACAAGACTCAATGATTTCCTGTAATCGGAACGCGCGCTTAGCAGATTAACACCTGTATTGACTATCCACGCGTAGATTAGATAAATAACAAGTATCCCTACCGGAGCTAATATTAAACCGTAAGGACCGAATTTATCCATATTCTGTAACGCCCTGCTCAACTGCTCTTCGTTAATCCCTCTTTCATTGAGAGATAATATATGACGCTGGATGGGCAGGCTGAACCATCCGATAATAATCTGAATTACCCCTAGAACAATAAAAGCCTTCCACCACTGAAGTCCGGCATCTATCCTCCTGAAAACTTTATTAGGTTCAAGGAAGATATCTCCGATTGAGGCGAGCAGGCCACCGCTCTGAATCTGTGTTTCAACTCCTTCAAAGGCATCATTATCTTCCATTTCATCCATTTCATACTCCCCGATTTTAAAGTTATCTTGCAAAGCATCAATGCATATCCGTTTTTTTGACAGACTAAACAATAGACTACTCTGCCCCTGCTGTCAAAGGGTTTTAGACCGGGTATAAAGTAATATTTTATACAGAAAAAAGGGCCCGCTTTCTAAGGCGGGCCCTGCGGGGGATTGAATATTAATTCTATTTATCCTCAAGTTCTTTCAGACGGTCCTCAATATCTTTTATCCTCTTTTCAATATCCTTCATATTCTTTTGCAGAGATTTCTCCGTTTTCCCTTTGAGGATAGCAATTTTTTTATTTAAAGATTCAAGGTCTTCAAGCTTATCTTCAAGATCGATGCACTCTTTTGTTATTATGCGAAAATCCTGTTCCTCCCCGGGGATTTCAAGCTTGTAAATCTTTTTTTCCGGAATCTCAAAGCAGCTCTCATCGCCGATATCTTCGGGTGTGAAATGAAATTCTTTTTTCTCCCCGCGGCGGAGGATAATCATTTTGAACCCTTCCCGGCAATCTCTAAGGAGTTTGTGATATCCTTCGAGAGACTTTATCTCTTTACCGTTTATTTCAACTATGATATCGCCACTCTTAATACCTGCTTTATCGGCCGAACTCCCTTCTTTAACACCGGTTACCAGAATACCTTCATCTTCATCCACATCAAAATAGCCGGCCATATCCTTATCCAGATCAGAAAGTTCAAGGCCTTCAATACTGTTTCTCCTGAAATACCTGTCTACAACACCGCCTACAGACCTGCCGATCCGCCTGCCCATCTTTCCCATCTTCTCAGCATATTCATCCCAGTCATAATCAACGATATGAGAATTATACTTCCTGCCTGTAAGCTTGACATCAACCCTTTTCCTGTCTCCCCCTCTGAAAAAGACAATTTCAACTCTGTCACCGGGGCTTTTTTCACTCACCATACGGGAAAGCCCCTTAGTATCATCTACTACGCTGCCGTCAAAAATATAGATAATGTCATCGGTTTCCAATCCCGCTTCCTCTGCCGGACTGTCATCGATTACATCCATTATCAGAACACCACTGCTGTAAGGGTATCCTTCATCTTCGATAGTTTCTTCCGGGATATCTGACATATAAATACCAAGGAACGCTCTTTCGCTATCTTCATCCTCACCGGAAACAACAACTCTGCTTTTCCCGGCGTAGGCGCAATCGACAAAAGAGAGTGAAATCCCGATAAACAAGATAACAATTAATAACCCTGCACGTTTCATTTCTTTCTCCTCCTCTTACAGATCAAACACGGTTGATTAGCACTTCCCCATCCTTTCTTCTATCCATATATATTCTTTAAATCGGAAAAAGTTTCAATTTCAGGTAAAATAAGTAAAGAGCACACGCCCCGGTTTGACACGAACGGTCACATAAAAAGGCTTTAACTTATTACAGTGCATTTAGTAATTTGTGATTTCATAGAAACAGGCATCTATCCATCTTTTTCGGGGAGTTATTCGACCGCCATTATCTGTTTTGGAGGAGATATTTTCAGCTGTTTATATAAATTTACGTACTCGGGCACTTGGACCGGCTAGATGAATTTACAGAAAGAAAGTTACACCGATAATCTTAATTATATAGCATCTTTTATGTAAACTTTATAAACATTTCCTCTTTGGAACTATTTATTTATAGGTGTGATCCCTGCTGCAAGGTAGAGTAAAGATTAAATAATCTTTCCATTCCACAGTTCCTTCAGAAAATCTCTCCAGGGGATGATCTCTATTCCTCTATGAATTCTTTTCTTCCTCTCATTACAGACAATTACCGCCCTCTCAGGAGAATAGTCCCCTTTAAAGGTGGATATGGCTTTGATGTCCCTTCTGTCCACTCTGGTTTTTCCTTTTATTTCTATAGCGATCTTCCCTCTGTCAAGAATGAAGTCAACCTCAAGACCTGTCTTTGTTCTCCAGAAGTTGATATCAAGATTTCTCTTGTTATAACCTCTGTATGCCGCTATCTCCATGAGAATAAAATGCTCGAAAGCCTTACCGAACTGTTCTCCCCTCTCTTCCTGCAAACGGCGTCTGGTCAGAAAGCCCGCTACACCCACATCAAAAAGATAGTATTTGGGCGCCTTGGTTATAACCTGGCGCGATTGCCTTTTCTTGAAAGGATCGATCCTGACTGCAAGCAATGTGTCTATGAGAATTTGATAGTATTCCTTTACCGTTTTTGAATCCACTCCGCAGTCACGGGCTATATTTGAATAATTGGTAAGTTCCCCGTGACTGTATCCGAAAGCTTCAAAAAATCTGCTGAATGCGGCAATTTTCCGGGTCAACCCTTCCGCAAAGACCTCCTCCTTTAAATAATCCTGGACGTATGCTTCAAGGGACTTTAGGTATTCCCCTTCCCCCTGTAAATAGTGTACGGGCACCAGGCCATGATTTAAGATATGCAACAGGTCATACCCCTCCAGCTCCGGAGTAACCAAGGGAAAGATCTCGTAGCGCCAGGCTCTTCCACCCAGAAGGTTAACATTCCCCCTTTTCAACTTCCTGGCACTGGAGCCACACAGAATAAAGCTCAAACCCTTGTTCTCTATCAGCCAGTGTACCTCGTCAAGAACCTGCGGCACCTTCTGTACCTCATCGAGTATTACCGGGGACTTAAGCTTACGGGCCGGTTGCGCAAGCAGCTGCTCTCTTAGCAAAGCAGGATTTTTCGACATTGCCAGAAAAAGATCTGTCTTTAGAAAATCATAGATTATACTATCAGGAAAATTATCTTTAAGATAAGTTGTCTTGCCCGTTTTTCTCGGTCCCCACAGAAAAGCCGATTGATTCCCGGGAAGTTCTATATTCAGCACCCTTTTAATATTACTCATAGGAACATAACTCCATAATAGTCATACCATTCTGGAGTATACTCTATTTTAGTTGATACGTCAAGGAATAAATACACTGGAGTTTCCCCGATTTATAAATCGATTCTACCGTCAGGAGGTTTCAGGCAGCTTTCACTAAGATTGACAAAGTTAATCTAGTGTCGGCCGATTTGCCAAATAGTGGTTCTAGACAGGAAAACCTCTAAGCTACTGATGGAAGTCGCTCGAGTAGAGCGGGACTAACCGATTCTATATAAGTTGATTTAACCGGAGGCACGTATAGAGTTTTAATCGGAAGAAAAATCAAGTAGTTTTTTCAAACCTCTTGCTCCACTCTTTGTCCCTGGATAGGGAAGAACTGTCTCTAGCGCTTAGAATCTCGGCATCCCTGTCATCGGATAGAGACTCCTGGATATCTCTTGTCGTTTCAGCTTTATCCCAGACTGAGAATCTCCTGCCGGAAATATATGTGACAATCGCAAAAAGAGCAGCAGTGTTTACCATAACGAAATAGAAGGGAATATAGATTATCTTTCGCTGCTTAGCTTCTCCCTCGATAAAGAGCCCCGTAAATGCCAGTAGGTAAAAAAGAGACTGAAGTATAAAAAGAGTTAAAAATAAAGGTTCATCCGCGAGAAATAGATTCACCGTATATAAAACGGGGAGTATTGGCCCAATCCACCATCTCAACAATTTTCTTGAAACGAATTGAAAAATATGGCCCGGTCCGCAAAAATTCTTTCTCAGATACCCAAAACCTGTCAATCCACGTATTATTATCCTGTATTTTCTCTTAAATTCTTCAGTTAATAAAGTGCTTACCTTCTCAGTCGCAACCGCTTCGGGTTCATAGACCACTCCAAAACCCTGCGAAAGTATGTCGGCCGGTATCTGAAAATCATTCGCAATATCAACAGATACTGAGCGGTAGAGCCTCCTTCTAATCGCGAATATGGTCCCCGTTCCAACTAATACTGATTTCAATCTGCTCTCAAGCCTGTTAAGAAATGATTCATATCTCCAGTAAAGGCTTTCCCCTTTACCTACATTGGACTTACCGTCGATGTATGTCAGGTTACCAATAACACATCCTATATCCGGGTCTTTAAAATTGCGCACAAGTTTGCTGACAGCATCCCTCCTGTAGAAAGCATTGGCGTCTGAAAAGACGATAATATCATCTTCAAGCCCCACTAAAGCTCTATTGAGAGTAGCGCTCTTGCCGCTCCTTTTTTCAAATGCCTTAAGATAGACATTCTTTCCGGCATATTCTCTGACAATTTCGTTGGTACCGTCATCTGAAGCATCGCTGGCTATAACTATTTGAAGTTTATCCTCAGGGTAGTCAAGCTGGAGACTGTTTTCGATCTTATCTCTTATAATCCTGCTTTCGTTATGAGCCGAAATAATAAGTGCGACGGTTGGAAGGTCATAGCTCTTATCAGTCCCTGATCTTTTCCTGAAAAGGCCGGCTACAAAGAGTATAAGCGGATATCCCGCATATATATAAAGCATTACGGAAAGCAATGATACAAATACTATCTTTAAAGATAATTCCATTTTTTCTCCGCGGCATTAGCCGGTAGATGCTGACTTAACATTATAACCCAGTGTTAAATAATATTAAAGCAGTGAATATAAAAAACACGCTATACTTTTTCTTTTTATAAAGCAAGTTTTATTTTTTCAACTTCAAAAAGAAAACTATAGCGTATTTTCTATACAGATACCTTTCATATACTGTTTATTAAATATATCCGCAGAATATCAGAATGTCAACATCATAAAAATGGGTATTCTTTTCATTCAAATCAAAAGATCCTTAATAGATTGGGCACACCAAAGGGTTACGCCTGTTTTACGTAACCGGGATGAACACTATCAGGAGATTCAGTTCAGCTTTTTGTTTTCCGCGCCGGAGTAATAGATAAACCTGCCGGCACCTCTACCGTGGGTACCTATCCAGATTCTACCGCTTGAATCTTCATGGAGCGCGAGAACCCCCTTACCCGGGAACCCCGACAGAACTTTCAGATGCCTCCATCTATCTCCGCTTAGAATGAAAATGCCGTTTTTCTTC
>Ga0102934_1002805_pt1 | contig 11984 bp, 10 predicted proteins | sample SalPonR2_A_D1_MG_FD_78175 | JGI IMG/M metagenome (GOLD analysis project Ga0102934, IMG submission 78175) | Salt pond soil microbial communities from South San Francisco under conditions of wetland restoration - Salt Pond MetaG R2_A_D1_MG | ecosystem: Environmental > Aquatic > Marine > Intertidal...
AATAGAAATATAAATTATGTATTTATAGCACCCGCTTTAACAATATTACTTGGGATAGTTATTTATCCTTTGTTTTATAATTTTAATCTTAGTTTTCATGAAGTTACTATGTTAACTTTTAGAGCTGGTGATTGGGAATTTGTTGGTTTAGGCAATTTTATAGAAGTTGTTACTGATACATTTTTTCAGAGAGCTTTTTTAAGAACAGTATTATTTTTAATTTGTACAGTAATAGGGCAAGTTGTTATTGGATTAGCAGGTGCAATGGCATTTAATGTTGATTTTAAAGGGAAAAAATATATTATGCCTATAGCCTTAATTCCTATGATGATTACTCCAATTGCTGTGGGATTAATATGGAAGATGTTTTTAAATAGTCAATGGGGTATAGTTAATTATTTATTTAATCTTGTTGGATTACCTGCATTAAATTGGTTATCGGAACCATATCTTGCTTTTATTTCTATTGTAATAGTCCAAATATGGTGGGGAGTATCTTTTGTTCTTTTAGTTTTATTAGGTGGTCTTTCTTCTTTACCCCAGACACCATTTGAAGCGGCTAAAATTGATGGCGCTTCTAAATTTCAAATGTTTAGGTATATAACATTGCCACTTTTGAAGCCTGTAATATTAATAGTAATAATGTTAAGAAGTATAGATGCTTTTAGAGTATTTGATATTATCTATGCATTGACCCAGGGTGGTCCGGGTCACGCTACTAGAACCTTTGCTCTTGAATTGTATTATACCGCATTTGAAAGAGGAGAATTTGGCTTAGGGGCAGCTCAAGCTTTAATTTTAGCAGCAGTAACCCTAGTTTTAGCTAGTGGATTAATTAATACTCTATATACTGAGGAAGTTTAAAAAGGAGGGATAACACAATGCAAAGTAGAACAGGAGAGTTCAAGAGGAAACTATTAGCTTATATAACTTCAATAATTATATCAGTCTTATTACTTGGTCCTCCCTTATGGATGATAATGACCGCATTTAAAAGGGGAAAAGATGTATTTGCAATTCCCCCTGTAATATTATTTTTACCTACACTTGAAAACTTTATTAATGTAGTAACCAGAACTAATTTATTACCGATTGTTTATAATACAGTACTTGTTACTGTATTGACTACTATTTTAACCCAGGCTTTTGGTACTATGGCTGCCTATAGTATATCTCGCTTTAAAACCGGTGGAAAATTTTCAATGTATTCAACATTATTTTTAAGAGTAATGCCCCCGGTTGTACTAGGTTTACCCATGTTTATCCTTTTTAATAAGTTAGGAATTTATGATACGATATTAGGTCTAACACTGGCTTATATAGCATTTTTAATGCCTAATACCATCTGGCTGATGATTGCTTTTTTTAATGAAATACCTTTAGCAATTGAAGAATGTGCGAGAGTAGATGGGGCTAGCAGAATGGAAGTATTTATGAAAATTACATTACCGTTAGCCAAATCTGGAATAATAGTAACAGGTATATACAATATAATGGGTGCTTGGAATCATTTCTTTTATGCTTTAATATTAAGTACTGATAATGCAAAAGTTTTATCTGTTCAAGCTTCCGAATATGTTGGTGAATATGTTGTACGTTGGGGAGAAGTATCTGCAATTGCTACTTTACTAATCTTACCTCCAATTGTATTAGTATTTATCTTACAAAATTATATAGAAGGCGGATTAAAACTTGGAGCTATTAAAGGATAAATTTAATTATCTAAAAGCTTAAAAGGGGTGATAAAATCAGATTATTAGTTATAAATTCAAACATGAATAAAAAGTTAACCAAAGTAATGGGAAAAAAGGCGAAAGAAATTTGTAATTCAAATACAGAAGTTAAAGCGGTAAGCCCGGACTGGGGAGTGGAAACAATAGAGGGCAATTTAGATGGTCAAATTGCTGCTCAAGCAACTATTGAAAAAATTATCGAACAAGAAAAAAACTATGATAGTTTTATTATTGGCTGTTATAGTGATCCCGGGCTTTATGAAGCACGTGAAATTACTGAAAAACCTGTTTTTGGTATTGCGGAGTCTTCTATGGTTACTGCTTTATTATTAGGCCATAAATTTAGTATTTTGAGTCCTTTAAAAAGATTAAAACCAATAATTGAAAATCTTGTAGTGCGTTATGGTTTAGATAAACGATGTTCTTCAATTAAAACTGTAGAAATAAATGTAAACGAGAGTTTTAATAAAAGAAAAGAAATTGCTAATTTATATATTGAGCAGGGTAATGAAGCATTAAAGGAAGGTGCTGAAGTAATAATATTAGGTGGAGCAATATTCAGTGATATTAGAAGAAAAGTTGAAAAAGAACTTAAAGTACCAGTAATTGAAGGTTTTTCTTGTGCCTTAAAATTATCTGAATTTTTTACTGATCTTGGTATTTCTCATAGTAAGAATGCCCTATATAAATATCCCGAGAGCAAAAAGATATTTAAATGTTCTGATTTAATAAGATCTATATATAAACAAAAATAGTAACATTATAATTAATATAATAAAAAAGATGGGTATATTGTTAATCTATTATTGATGAGGTTGATAAATTGCAAAAACTAATAACTAAACTAGATAAAAATAAAATATTATTAACAATATTTTCGTTTTTAATGTTTGTAGCCTTTGATCACATCATAATTTCTTTTCCACTGGCAATGAATTATATGGGTTACAAAGAAAATGTCATAGGATATTTTATATCAATATTTGGGATCTCTATAGTTATTTGGAGGATAATACTTGCAAGAATGACTAATCGACTTTCGGTTTTCCAGATAGCTTTAATAGCTAGTTTAGTTAATTGCATTGCTCCAATATTTTATTATCTAGTGGATGATTTGTTTCTTTTAATGATAGTGAGAATATTTCATGCGATTTCTCCCGCGGGTTTTGTTTTTTCTACTCAGATGTTGTTGATGGGAACAGTGGATCAAAAAAGAATGGGGACTGCAGTTAGTTTATTTGGAATGACAAGTTCTTTTAGTTTGTTGATTGCTCCTGCAGTTGCTATAGAATTAGTAAGCATGTCAAAAGGATTTTTGTATCCTGTAATTGCTTCTAGTTTGATAAGTATTTTAGCACTTGGGTTATTTATTTTTTTAGATGTAAAAAAAATAAGAAAAGATATGGAGAAATCAAAACCGACATTTTTAAAACCTTCGAATATTTTTAATAAAGAAATTTCTATTGATAAGTTATATCCTTCCTTACTACATTTCCTGTTTTCTTTTTGTTATATAGGTATTATTTCTTTTGTTTCAATTTATGCAAAAAAAACAGGGATTGAACACCCGGGACTATTCTTTACATTACTGGCAGTCTCCTCTGTAATCTGTAGACTATATGTAGCAAAAAAATTAAATTATGAAATGGACACTAAATATTTAAAAATTATATGGACTATTTCTGCAATTGGAGCTATTTTATTAATTTGGGGTCAGTTTAATTGGAACTTTTATATTAGTGCAGTATTTATGGGAATTGGGTTTGGAGGAGTTAAAACCATTTTATTAACAGTATTGGTTAGGGTATTTCCAAGCCAAAAAAGAAGTTCTACAGCCCAATTTGCTAATGCTTTCGACCTGGGTAAAGTGATCGGTAGTTTTATTGCAGGTTATATAATAAGCTTTACTTCCTATCAATTTTTATTTTTAATTATGGGATTTCTCTTATTTATACCTGCAATCGCAAATAATTATATAATGGGAAGGTATAAACTGTAAAAATATTGTTAAATTTAGGAAGAATCATGGTAATACAAGACAAAAAATTACAAATAATAGTAGATAATTAAGCTAAAAAAGAGAGTTAGCAATACATGACAAATAAAACATATAATTAACATCAATAAGTGACAAAGGGATTAAGGCTTTAAATCCTTAATAAATTAAATAGAGATATAATAAAAATAATTATGTAAAAAGAAGGAGTGAATTAGTAGTGGCAAAATCACAATTTAGTTTGGAGACTCTCCAAGAACATGTGGAGGCTACCAATCTGAAAGGGAAAAATCTAACATTTTTATCTGATATGACTAAAGATGAAATCCTTAGTCTATTCAGGGTAGCAAAAATACTTGAACCTTTTGCAAACAATGGTCTTGATTTGATGAAAGGTAAAGAATTATGTTCCTTATTTTTCGAACCTAGTACTAGAACTCGTTTAAGTACTGAAACTGCAATGAACAAATTGGGTGGTTCTGTTATAACTGAGGCAAATCCATTAGAGAATTCCTCAGCGGCTAAAGACGAATCTCTTTGGGATACAATGAAAGTACTATCTCAATATGCTGATATTTTAGTATTACGTCATCCGAACTCAGAAAGAGTACTGAAAGATCTACCAGCTGCTAGTATTCCAGTTATTAGTGGGGGGTATGGAAGTGTAACACATCCTACTCAAGGTTTACTGGATCTTTATACTGTTTGGAGAGCTAAAGGTCAACTAGAAGATATGAAAGTATTAATTACTTCTCCTGATCTATCTAGAGCACGCAGTGGACAGTCCTTTGCTTTAGGATTAGGTCAATTAGGAGCTGAAATTATTTATGCAAGTCCTTCCGAATTACCTACTCCAGATGATATTCTTGAACAATTAGACGAATACGGTGCTAAAGTAACTGAACATTTTGATGTTTCTTTAGAAGAACATAATGAATTAGTACAAGAGAGTGATGTTGTATACTTACCTGGTTGTAGAATTCCAAAAGGTGGAGACGAAAGAGAACTTTATATGAAACATAAAGATAATTATTATGTTGGTCTTGAACCTCTACAGAAGGCAAAGAAAGAACAGGGTAAAACAATTGGTGTAATGCATTCTCTCCCTCGTTTTGAAGGTGAATTTGACTTTGGTATTGATGATACTGAACACGAATTATACTTTAAACAGGTTGCTAATGGTATTCCAATTAGAATGGCTTTAATTACTTCAATGGTAGGTATTAACTAAAAAAATATTAGGAGGTAAAACATGAGTATTTATGATCTAAAAGGTAGAGATTTAATTTCAACAAATGATTGGACAGATGAAGAGATTGAATATGTATTTAAATATGCAGAAGCATTGAAAAGAAAGTATTATGATGGAGAAATTTATGAACCATTAAGGAACAAGAGTTTTGAAATGATGTTCTTTAATAATTCTACCCGTACCCGTCATTCATTTGAAAGTGGTGTAACCCAGTTAGGTGGTAAGGCACAGTTTGTAAATCCTGATACTATGAGATTATCACTTGATCCAGTACCAACAGGAAAAGGTGAAAGTATTAGAGATACAGCTAATGTACTTTCAAGATTTGTACAGGGAATAGGAATTAGATTAATTGCTTCTTCAGTATCAAAAATGGGACAAGCTAATGATATCATCAAAGAATTTGCAAAATATGCTGATGTTCCAGTAATAAATATGATGTCTGAGCTATGGCATCCATGTCAAGCATTGACAGATATGTTCACTTTACGTGAAAAATCACCTGTAGAAGGATTAAAGAATAAGAAAATGGTAATTCATTGGGCATATTCTCCACATGCTAGAGATTGGGCTTCAGTGCAAGAGACAGCAGCAATGGGTGCTCGTCAGGGAATGGATGTAGTAGTTGCCCAGCCTGATGAATACGATCTAGTACCAGAAGCGGTAGAAGCCGGCAAGAAATATGCAGAATTAAGTGGTGGAAGTTATGAGATGACTAATGACCTTGATGGTGCATTAGAAGATGCTGACTTTGTATATCCACGTAATTGGATTACATTAGATTACTTTGAGAATGGCAAAGAGAAGGAACAAGAAATAGCTAAGAAGTATAAAGACTGGAGATTGACTAAAGAGAGATTTGATAATCTTACAAAAGAAAGAGCTAAATTAATGCACTGTATGCCTATTGATCCAAATAATGAAGCAGATGTAGAATTAATTAATGATGAAGATGTATCAATTCTTTATGATCAAGCAGAAAACAGATTGCATGTACAAAAAGCTATCTTGGCATTAACAATGGCTGATAGTCTGTAAAAATAAGTTTTTAAGAAAAGCATATAAGGAGGTTAGAATAAAATGAGTGAAAGAAGTGACAAAATTTATAGAGATGAAGATGTTAGCTTAGATAGCCTTGAAGGTAAAACTATTGCTATCGTGGGATATGGTAGTCAGGGTAAAGCCCAGGCTAAAAACTTAAGAGACTCTGGTATAGATGTAATTATTGGAGCCGGTCCAAAAGACCGTTTCCCAGATTGGGAAAATGCAGAAGCAGATGATTTTGATGTTATGTCTATCCCAGAAGCAGTAAAAAATTCTGATATAGTCCATGTACTATTACAAGATCCAGCTCAACCACCAGAATATTATAAGTCTATTCACGCTAATTTAAGTGAAGGGCAAACCTTGAGTTTTGCTCATGGGTTTAATGTTCTATATGGGACAATAAAACCACCAGAATACGTAGATGTAATTTTATTTGTACCTAATGGTCCTGGACCAGTTGTAAGAAACAAGTATAAAGAAGGTTCAGGAATTTATGGTGCTGTAGCTGTGGATCAAGATTATACCGGAAATGCTCTTGACAAGGTTTTAGCTATGGCTAAAGCTATTGGTAGTACAAGAGTAGGTACAGTACATCTTTCTTTCCAAAAAGAAACAGAAGGAGACAATTTCGAAGAACAGGTACTTTATGGTGGAACCATTCACTTAATGAGACAAGTATATCAAACAATGGTTGATAATGGATATCCTAAGTTCTTTGCATATGCAAAAGCTATTAGGTCCATAAGATCAATTATTGATGATATTGATGAAGTAGGAATTGAAGAATACCTAACCAGAAGAGCAAGTAGAACTTGTGAATTTGCTGTAAGAACTAATGGTCCTAGAGTAATCAATGATGATGAAATCCAAAAGGTTTTTGAAGAAACCTCAAGAGGAGAATTCGCTAAACAATGGTTGATCGAATTCAATAATGGTATGCCAACATTAAATCGCTTGAGAAGAACCTGGGAAGATTCTGATATGGAAAAAACTGGTGAAGAGTTCAGAGAATTCTTTGACCTTTCATAAAATTAATTATAAAGGTAGTGTTGGATTCCAACACTACCTTCCTATCCAAAAGCTATATAAAAAGGAATAATTTTCAGAATAATACAAAATTTAAATCTGGATAGTTTCTTAACAAGATGTTTATCTTAAAAATGTTGTAACCAAAATCTAAACTCAAAAATAAGGAGTGAAATTAAAGGTGAAATTTAAAAGAAATTTAATTTTAATGCTATTAGTGGTATTTGTCTTTTCTTCAATAGGTATGGTGCAAGCTCAAGAAGTTACTATTAAACTGGGCCATGTTGACCCACCAAATCCATTCCGTTCCTCCGACCATTCATTTGCAACTGTCTTTGAAAACTATGTAGAAACATCCAGTAATGGTGATATCCAAGTTGAACTGTATCCAGCTAGTCAATTAGGTGCTGAAAGAGAATCAATGGAACTGTTACAAAGCAAAACACTACAAGCTTATATAGCAACTAATGGAGCATTAGCTCAGTTCTTCCCATTAGTAGGAGCAGTTGAAATTCCATTTTCTATTCCTAGTTTTGAAGTAGCTTATAAAGTATTTGACGGTGAATTTGGAGATGCATTTTCTGAAAAGATTAAAGAAGAAACTGGTCTAAGATGTTTAGCTATTATGGAACAGGGTGGATTTTTCCATTTAACTAATAGTGTGCGTCCTATTAAAACTCCAGAAGATATGAAAGGTATTAAATTCAGAACCATGTCCTTACCAAGTCATATCCACTTCTTTGAATCCATGGGTGCTCAAGCAACTCCAATTTCTTGGTCAGAAGTATATACTTCACTACAAACAGGTGTTGCAGAAGGCCAACATAATCCTATAAATCCGATCAGAAATGCTAATCTTCATGAGGTTCAGGATTATATGACATTAACTAATCACCTATATTCAACACACTGGTTTTTAGTTAATAATGATTGGTTTACTAACTTATCAAAAGAATATCAAGAAATTCTAACACAAGGTGCAGAGAGAGCTAATATGGCTAGTAGAGGTTTAAATAGAGTAATTGAAGCAGCTCCAGAAACTGGACTTCCTTTACTTGCTGAAAGTATGGAAATATATAAGCCTACACCAGAACAATTAGAAATGTTTGCTGATAAAGCTGTACCAGCAGCTAAAGAATTTGTTGAAGAAGAACTTGGAGAAGAAGGTGTAGAGTGGACAAATAGATATTTAGAAGCTGTAGAAGAAGCTAAAGAAGAATTACAATAACACTAATGAACATAAAAAAATACTCCAATATGAAAGTAAATTTTTATTAAATAACAATAGTATGCTTACTATCAAGAATATATACTTGTTTTAGTAGAAATATAAAAATTGATTTTAATATGTAATAAAAAAGGGGAGTATTTAAAATAAATGCTCCCCTAATACTACGCTATTTAGTGAATAAGTAAAGTAAATCTTTTTTTAATTATTAATAAAATTAAATAACCAGGAAAATTGAATTATTTCTTTACCTGTATGTTGTTCATTTTATATAAGTTAATTAAAAATTAAATTTAACTTTTTTATATTTGTTGTTGTTTTATATATAATATAATTTGGAAAAGATGATTTCACAGACTATAAATTTTGATTTAGAATAACATTGGAGGTGAATTTTTGAATAAGTATAAGTTTTTTAGTATCGTTGAGAAAACGGGTATATATGTTGAAAAGGCCTTAAAACCGTTTATTATCATACTGGCAATGTTGATGTTAATAGATGTTTCATTGGGGGTATTTGCAAGATATGTTTTACAAAATAGTCCTCAGTGGACAGAAGAATTAGCTAGATATTTAATGATCTGGATGGCATTATTAGCTACTAGCGTATGTCAACGAAGAGATGAACATGTTTATATGACTTTTGTAATAGACAAATTACCTAAAATCTTACAAAAGATTCTTAAGGTATTAACTCTAATTGCGATTTTATATTTTCTTTTTGTAATGTTTGACCAAGGTATAAATATGGTAATGAGTTCACAAAATCAGGTATCTACTACTTTAAAAATTTCAATGATGTGGCCTCTATTAATTGTTCCAATTGCTGCATTAGCAAATTTAATCCAGGTTTTTTTACAAATTATTCTTGAATTCAGACCGGAGGATTATAAACTAGAAATTGAAAAAGAAAAAGATGAAAGAAGAATTGCGAGACAAGAAAGATTAGAAATGAAAAAGAAGGAGGCGGATCTTGATTGGCTACAATAATATTAGCATCTTTAGTTGGTCTAATACTACTTGGTATTCCAATTTCGTATGCACTTGGATTGACTGCAATTATTGCTGTATTTGAAATGGGTGTGCCTTCTTTATTAAGTTTGGTGCCTCAACGCATTTTTTCCGGTATTAATATGTTTCCATTAATGGCTTTGCCGTTTTTTATAATGGCTGGAGAAATTATGAATGAAACTGATATTACCGATAGATTGATTAATTTTTCTAAGATTTTGGTTGGACATTTAAGAGGCGGCTTGGCTCAGGTTAATGTAATAGTAAGTATCTTATTTGCAGGTTTAACAGGGGCTGCTCTTTCAGATGCTGCAGCTTTAGGTTCAATATTGATTCCTGCGATGGAAGAGGATGGATATGATACAGACTTTAGTGCTGCAATTACAGCTGCTTCTGCTATCATTGGTCCTACAATTCCTCCCAGCATTATTATGGTACTTTATGGTTCAATTATGCAGGTTTCAATTGCAGGATTATTTGCTGCAGGAATTGTACCAGGCTTACTATTTGGAATAATATTAATGGTTATAAATAATATTATTTCTAGAAAAAGGAATTATCCATGTGGTGAAAATCATTTAAATGTTAAAAATGTTTTCTTGGGATTTAAAAAATCAATACTAGCATTATTTTTACCAATAATTATTTTGGGCGGAATATTGTTTGGTATATTTACACCCACTGAGGCTGGAGCAGTAGCAGTAATATATGGATTATTTTTAGGTTTTGTTGTATTTAGAAATGTAACTTTTAAATCCTTGAATAAAATAATGTATAATACCAGTCGAACTACTGCTATGGTATTTTTCATAATTGCAACTGCCTCAATATTATCATGGTTTTTAGCTAGTGAAAGAGTACCACAGATGGTTGCCGATTTTATCTTAGGTATTAGTTCAAACAAGTATCTAGTATTAACAATGATTAACTTTTTCATGTTATTTATTGGTATGTTCATGGATATAAATGCAGCACTTATAATTTTAGGTCCAATTTTAGCTCCGGTTGCAATGAAAGTAGGGGTTAATCCCTTACATTTCGGTTTTATTATGGTTATGGCATTAAATATTGGTATGATGACTCCTCCATTAGGAACTTGTCTATATGTTACAGCTGGAATAGGGGATATTTCAATTGAAAAAATTACGGGAGCTATATGGCCCTTTATAGTTGCAGCTATAATTACATTATTTGTAGTTACATTTGTACCTTCAATTTCAATGTTCTTACCTAGATTACTAGGATTTGCTTAAAAAATTAAGGAGGTTTAGTCCTTGTCTTCAAAACCAAACTTACTTTTATTAACTACAGGTGGAACGATTGCTACAACTGAAACAGAATATGGACCGGTAAATGAATACGATCCTCAAGAACTTTTAAATAAGGTTCCTGAAGTTAATGAATTTTGTAATATTACTGGTGAAAGTGTTATTAGTGTTGATAGTGTTAATATCGGATATAGTCATTGGGTTAAACTAGCAGAAAAAATCTATGAAAAATATGATGAATATGATGGATTTGTGATAACTCATGGTACTGATACAATGGCCTATACTTCTGCTGCATTATCTTATATGCTGCAGGACTTAGGTAAAACAGTAGTACTAACCGGTGGACAAAGATCTATAGAAGAAAAGGGAGGAGATTCTAACCGTAATTTTATAGACGCAGTTCGTTTTGCATGTGAAGATGTTTCAGGAGTTTATATTGTATTTTCAGGTAAAGTCATGTTTGGAACCAGGGCTGTTAAAGTGAGAACTAAAAGCTATGAAGGATTTGAAAGTATTAACTGTCCATATATTGCACAAGTTATGGGAAATTGGGTAAAGTATACTGGTGAAGTTAGAGTACCTAATATACCAGATGCTCACCCAACACTAAATACCAATTTTTGTACTGATGTCCTATTAGTTAAACTAACTCCAAATATAAAGTCAAGCTTTTTTGAAAAAGTGGCAAAGGATTATAAAGGATTAATAATAGAAGGTTATGGCAATGGTGGAATCCCCTTTGAGTACAATGACCTTTTTTCACAAATAAAAAAATTAAGTGAAAATGGTCTTTTTGTGGTAAATACTACACAATGTTTAGAAGAGGGGACAAATCTAGGCAGATATGCAGTAAGAAATGAGATTAAAAATAGTAATATAATAGATGGTAAAGATATGAATACAGAAGCAATTGTAACAAAATTAATGTGGGTACTCGGGCAAACAGAGCAACAAGATGAAGCAAAAAAATTGATGTATAAACCGATAAATAATGATGTTAGTAAAGATTGGTATTTTGGTTAAGAAGGGGTGAAATAATGGGCACACAGATATCATTTGCAGCAACTGGAGACAGTTTTATTACACGCACTTTACCAGAAAAAGACGAAAAATTTAATTCAATAAAAAATATATTAATGAGTGCCCATGTAAAATTTACGAATTTAGAAACTACTGTCCATAAAAATAGCGGCTATCCCGCCGCTGTTAGTGGAGGTACATGGGCTAAAGCGGCTCCTGAAGTATTAAAAGTATTAAAAGATTACGGATTTGATATTCTTTCACTGGCTAATAATCATATGTTAGATTATTCAATTGGGGGTCTATTATCTACTCTTAAAAATGTAAGAGATTATAATTTTAACAGCTGTGGAGCCGGTGAAAACTTGGCGGAAGCCTGTGCCCCTAATTATATTGAGGT
>Ga0102934_1002806_pt1 | contig 11979 bp, 12 predicted proteins | sample SalPonR2_A_D1_MG_FD_78175 | JGI IMG/M metagenome (GOLD analysis project Ga0102934, IMG submission 78175) | Salt pond soil microbial communities from South San Francisco under conditions of wetland restoration - Salt Pond MetaG R2_A_D1_MG | ecosystem: Environmental > Aquatic > Marine > Intertidal...
AGCTCTCATTTTCCTCTCTCTTGACTCCTCCTTTCGCCTCTCTCCCACCAGGAACGGTACAGAAGAGATCATTGAGAACCTCGTCCCCAGGGAGGAAACGTTTTCCTTCGCCCAGGTGGGCGACAGCGTCAGCAGCGGCAGCCACGGGCAAGACAGTCATGCGAGCCGGAAGGCCATGGGTCTTCCGTGGTGCGAGGCAAGCTTTCGCGCCACCAAGTACAAGCCCTGGCTGGATGAAAAGGACAAGGAAGAGGTCCTGTTCGTCTCGGTCCACGGCCATGGAGGGCGGGATTTGCGGGGGATGGGCACGTTCTACCCGGGGTCGGGGCAAACGCGTGTCCCGACGATCAAGGGCATGGCGACTGGGAAGTCAGAGGAGGGAGAAGGGGAGGGTGGGGGGGAACATGGTGAGACGCTCGTGTTGGATGTAGGGATGGGCTTGGTAGACTCGGCCGAGACCGTGCCGGGCACGTCCAGGGTGGAATGGCGGACAGCGATGCGGAAGACCGTCTTGCCCCGGCTCGCGGCGTTCAAACCGGATATGGTCTTTATTTCCGCGGGCTTCGACGCGCACCGGAAGGTGAGACGAGGGCAGGAGAGTGCAGCAGTGAGGCTTCGGGCCTGGCTTTTCACTCACCTACCCCACTTCCCTTCCTCTCTCTTTCCCCTACTTGCCCTTGGATGTGACAGGATTCTATCAACATGGGCTACCTCGGCCTGATTGAAGAGGACTACGCGTGGATCACCCGGCACCTGGTCCGTGTCGCGAACACCTTCTGCGAGGGGAGGGTGGTCAGCGTCTTGGAGGGTGGGTATCGCATTGAAGGCGGCGTGATTTCCGCGTTCGCGCGCTCCGTGGCCGCCCATGTCCGGAGCCTGGTGGAGGGAACACGGCATCGGGAGGGGTGGAGTGAGGAGGACCTGGCCTGGGAGGAAGGGCTGGAGCGCCGGCAGCAGGAGAATCGGATCAAAAAGATGCAGGAAAGAATGGCGGGGATGATGGGGTTGTTGGGTAATGGGGTCGAGGGCGGCGGAGAGGGAGAGAACGGGACACCGGTGGCGTCCAATGTCCCTGCTGCTGCGGATGGGAAAGGAGAGGGGTCGGCGCCGGAAGAGGCGAAGGGGGACGAAGGAGGGGGAGGGGGGAGGAGGAAACGACGCGCGGCTAGTGGGAATGTGGATTACGTGGCACTGATGAAGAAGATGAAGGAAGAGGAGGCGAGGTTAAAAGCAGGAAAAACGGGAGTGGAGCAAATATCAGCTCCGAATCCTACTTGAAGGGGGGGATGATGAGCAGGGAAGCAAATTGGATGCCACCCGACCTGAAGGTCGAGACGGCGGGCAGCCTTCGACATGCTCTGGCTTGGAGTTCAATATTGAACGAGAGGTTGGCCGAAGCAATGCCGCTTGTTAGTAAGGATAATTGGACAGGATCGTATTTGAAGGAAGCTTTGAGGACACGAAAAATGAGGGCCCTTGGCAGGTATCCGAGTGAGTCAGATTCCAACGTCAGCTCCGAGTGAGGTTTCTTTCAACGACCCTCCCACATCCAAGCCTCTTACATTCCACGTTCATTCACTCGGCATGCACCCGCCTCACGCATCCAGGAAACGGATCGGTAGCGCAACTTCCATCCCACCTACCCGTTCGCCCAGTCCCTCTCCTCGGTAGGAGACCAACGGACTGATCTCCGAACCCTCACCCCCCCTCCCTCCCTTCCCCCCTCCCTCCCCCTGGCCCACTACCTTCCCCCCCGCCCTGCCTACCCATCGCACTGCCTCTGCGGACAGCATTTCTCGGGCCCTTTCCGGGGTGTCGCTTCCGCTCCCGGGCGCGTCTTTAACTGGCGCAAATGCGTCTTCTCTCCGCACTTCCCACAGAGCCACGCGTTCGGAAAAGGGAAGCACATCGAAAATGAATGCCTCCAACTTCACCCCCGCGACCTTTTCTGTCACGGTGACGGGAAAGGTCGAGGCAAAAGAGGTGGGAAGGGCGGGAATCATCTTCCGAGCAGCATGATAGACGGCGCCAAAGCGGGGCAGGACGACGTGCTCCACGAAGTCCAGCGTCAAGAAATGACTGCAGATATTCCCGGCCCCGTATACCAGCTTGCCTTCCTCCCCGGCTTTGCCCGCTTCTCGCAGCGTCGTCATACTTGTGTCCATCTCGCTGTACTCAACCACCGCCGGCCGCCCATTTTTCCGGACCATTACCCCTACCTTCTCCTCTGCCGCCTTCTTCCACACCACCATGTTCCCACAGTCGCTCTTTCGGGCCAGGCAAAATCCTAGAAAGGTCGGATCCGCCACTTTTATGAGGACGTTGTCCACGCTAAACACGTGGAAGGCGTCGATTCCGCGCGCGCGCATGTCTGCCAGGGCCCCTGTCCGGGCGAGCGAGGGGTAGATCCCTTACGGGAAGAGAGAAAGTGCAGGAGAGAGGATATGAAGACGACATACAGGTAAAGAGGACATAAAGACGACAGACAGGTGAAGAGGATACCAGTAATGACTTGGCTATGCTGGTGTGAATGCATCATAAAGACTATTGCGTTCACGGTCGCGCGGTGTGGTGTGAGCGAGAGAGGGCAAGCTGGAAGGGAGACCTACCGCTTCAGCAAGAACTTTCTCTGCCCACGGCCAAAACTTACCCCCATTGCCATCCGGTGCCTGAGCAAGCGATGTAGGTGACTCCAATAGCAGCTTTCCTTTCAAATCGAAGCAGGGCATGGTGCTCTGCCGAAAAAAAAAGACGTCTGCGGGGCACAAGCCAAAGTAGTTGTTTTCCTTGAAGAAGTCCTGAGTCTTCTCATGATTCAAAGGGCTCGTCATAACGTAGAAAGGGATGTGCTTCCGTGTTGATCCCTCATTCGGGCAGTCCTTGCCTTCGGGACTACGCAGGAACCTCTCCGCTGCCAATGCTGACACTCGCAAGATTCTTTCCGCTAGCAATTGAAAGATGGACTTTCCAGAAGGCAAGCCAATGTCATACATTCCTTTGGGTCCGTCAAATCCGAGCCGCGTGCCCTGCCCACCGCTCAAAACCAAGGCCGCAACCTTTCCGCGGCCAATGGCGTCTAGGCCCATCTCCTCCCACTCTCGCAAGAGGGCAGGGGAGGTGGTATCTACCGAGGCCAAATCAGACAGCGGTGCATATTCGTCATTCCCCGCAGCTGCAGCAACGGATGCCGATGGTTCGATTCCGAGTCCGTTAAAAATGCGATTTAATTCAGGAAGATCAAGGGCTTCGATTTGTGTGAGGAGGCTCGCTGTCTCTTCCGGAGTGGCGAGGCCAGCGTCTACATAACTGAGGACATGGTCTTGACACGCGTCTCTCAAAGCAAGGCGGACGCGAGCAATGCGCTCGTCAACGTCATGGTCGTGAGGCATGGGAAAACCTGGGAACCGATAGGGCGGGGAAGAGGACTCGTGAAAGACCTTATCGCCCGGAAAGGCAACAGAGAAGCCGGAGCGATCATGACGGTCCAAGCGATTCTCCTTCTTTTTGACCTTGACTTGCAGCTGAACCAGCCCCTTTGCCCGCCCGGCACAAAGCACACGTAGACATAAACAGCGTGTATACTCAATATTTATTATCTGTCCGGACGAGGATATTACTGCGGCCGTAAAGCTGTGCCCTGCGGGTGGCGCTTGCTCTTTACCATCGAAGCATTACGAGAACAGAGCTTAGTGGGCAGTGACACATCGTCGAGCCAGTCTGCTTGTCAATTTAGGGCATTTGCGAACGCATGTGATGTAAAGGATGCTGGTTTTTTTCATTGATGACCACTATTGTCTAGGACACTTTGTCAGAAAGGGATGCCCTCTTGCTCCTTGTAGCATGGGCTATGAAGGAGTGGCCTTCCACCAACTTGATGTCTCTACTCACGAATAACGGAGGTTTTGCATTTCATCGATCCCCTTTTCTCCCGTTCTTCTAACTGCAGGAAACACAGAAGTTGTTTCTGGAAGTCGATTGACATGGGTAGTCATCTGGCCAAGCCCATCACCGGTAAGTCGGGTTCCTCCCTTTGGGTCTGGAATGAGACCAAATAATTCAAGGAGATCAGTGCGAATGAAGTTTGGAGAATCCATTACTTTTCGAACGCTCGCGTGAAACCACCTTTGCGTCTCAAAACGCGTATGAAATGCGTAGAAGGGAAGAGGTGGGTAATATACTCCTGAACCCTCATTTCTGCCTACCCACTATCTCCGTGCATTGCCCCACCGCCATGCTTTATATAGAGAAAGAATCGTACGAGAGTAATGCACATGGGCTAAATTTTGGGGCAGCCGCGATGCAAGGCTGGCGGGTGGAGATGGAAGACGCTCACACGGTGATCGAGACTATGGGTAAGACAAGCGGGTGCCTGGGAAGGAGAAGGCATAGTCAACCCCCGAGGCCGAAGCCCTGCTTGCAACAAGGGTCTGGCGTCAATGCGCAGGCTGATGACTGCGACCGTAGTGTGAGAAAAGGATTCGAGGATCTGAGAGCCGGGAGGAAGAGGGGAAAGGAAAACATAGGGGTATCAGGGGCAGTGTCTTATCAGACAACGCGCTGATTCTCGGTGCCAGATGAAGTGTCCCTCGATAATCCTCCTTTGTTTCCCGAGGCCATGCGGCTGCCCTGGTCGTCCAGAGTAGATTGAAGCCGCCCCGCTCACCTCTCCCCTCCTTCCCTTCATCGGCCGGGACCTCAGACCCGGAGCTGGAGGGCCACTCTTTCATCGCAGTCTACGACGGGCACGGGGGGCAGTACTCCGCCATCTATGCGGGAAAGCACATGGTGGATTTCGTCAGACGGACGGTAGCTTACACGGAGTACAAGAAAACCAAGGACGTGGCCCACCTCCAGGTGAGGTTCTCCCGTGTGTCTAGACCGCCCTGTCGCTCCTGTTTGGACCCACAGTAAGGAGGCTGCGTCTTCGATTCTTACGATTTCCCCGCCTTGGTTGTACGTTGCTCACGGTCCCGAACGGTGCTCTCTGTCGCCTCCCTCTTACCTGCTTCTCGTCAAGAGAAGGGCTCCACACGAGCGATCCACTTCTGTTCCGAGGGACACTTGACACTCCCCGCTCACCGCTTCTGGCTCTCCCTTCCCCTCTTCCTCCACCCAGACCGCCATCCACTCCGCGTTTCTGAATCTGGACGAGTCCCTGAAACTCCAAGATGAATTTGTCCACAAGCACGATACCAGTGGATGCACGGCCATCTGCGCCATCATCACGCCTTCCCATGTGGTGGTTGCCAACGCCGGCGACTCTCGCGCGGTCATGTACACTACAAAGGGCACCCACCAGCTCTCGCGCGACCACAAACCCTACCTGGAGGACGAGCGGAAGCGGATCGAGAGCGCGGGGGGGATGGTGAGCATGCAGCGTGTCGACGGGGACTTGGCCCTGTCGCGGTCATTGGGAGACTTCCAATTCAAAGACCGGTGAGTCCCACGGGGGTCCCGTCACTGCCGCCGTGTGAGGGTGGATTTGGATTTATGGTGTCCGAATTAATTTCCGTGTGACTCTCCTGCTCCTCTTTTTGCCCATTTTCAACGTTTTGTGGCGTAAGGTGACGCCGCCATGACCTCTCGCCCCTGAGCGCTCCTGATCCTTATCCCCACCTATCCTCCGCAGAAACCTTCCCCCCGAACGCCAAAAAGTCACGGCTGTGCCCGAGGTTCAGGTGCATGTACGGGATCCGGAGAAGGACTTGTGTCTCCTCCTCGCCTGCGACGGGGTCTGGGATGTCTGTGAGAGCGCCGAGGCCGGGCGCATCGTCTTCGACATCCTGGGGGACGGGGAGAAACGGATGGCCTTGGTCGCGGAGGAGCTCTTGGACCAATGCCTGTTGCGGTATTCGAAAGACAATATGTCGGCGGTGGTCGTTGGCTTTGCCAAGTTGTGGGAGGAGCACGGCAAGGAGGGAGAGGGGGTGGAGGGGAGGCGGCGAAGGAGGCTGCCTGCGGGGGAGGAGGAGGAATCGAACGATGGAGGAAAGGCGTCAGAGAGGGGAAAGGAAGAAAAGTAGGGGCTGGAAGAGCTGATGTTTTATCGTGAGAGGAGGATCAAGGCCGACACGAGGGGTAAGAAGACCATAGATTAGTTGCCTATTTGCCGATAAATTGAACCAGTAATGGCGCGAGCACCAGGAGCAGCATCCACAGCATTTGCAGCAGCCGTGTCGGCAGGAGGGGGGGGGTCGGTAAGCACATGCCAAGAAAGAGGCCGATGGATGGTGATATCCAACGCATGGAGCAGGAAACGAGAAGAAAGAGACAAGGAGTGCATGTGGTATGGACGGGCGTCATCGTGAGCTGGATTGCATGAGCAAACATTCGGGAAGCGTGCAAGCAAATTGCTTCAACTGATGTGAACACGGCGGTGCGATTCTATACGATGGGACAGTTTTGATAAACAGTGAATTCTGATCCCAGCGATAAGAGATGCGGTCGCGTAAACTTTTCTGGCTGGCATGTGGCTACATTCGAATGGGAGCCAAGAGGGAAGAGCAACAGAGCCTCCCATCCCTGCACTTTTTCTAAAATTGACAATAGCAACAACTGTTTTGCGAATTTGCCGGAAAGAGTGAAGATTAAAGTGTATTTCTCTGCAAGTCCCTCAGTATTATGTGCATGCATGTCAAAAAATAATTCAAGCCAGCGGGCTCGATAGCCCAAAAGAAACACAAAACTATCAAGAGCGCGGAGATTCAGGGGCCTTCAATGTGTATGTCGCTATTAGCTTTCATGACTTTTGAGGTATGATCATCCCCGATGATATTTCACTGCCAGTAGCACTGCAGCTCCTTCACTCCATAAGCCCATCCATTCCCCGCTTACAACACCTCACCTTTTCCGCTTCGCCTGCCTCTCCTCCCCGCTGCCCCGCCCGGCACCCAAAGCATCCACCTTTCCCTTCCCCCTCGACGTGATCACAGCACTTCGTTCCACGGCCACGGCCGTCGCCACGCCCAACCCCTTCCTCTGTGCCAGTGTCTGGGTCTCCCAGGTCGAAACCATTGCTTGCCTCCGCTCCTGAACAGCCGCCTCGATGCTCTCCACATTTTCCCCCTTCGCCTCTAAATCGTCCCGGAAATGAAGCAAGCCGGTCTCCAAGGACCGCAGCATGGCCCGCCTCGCTTCCTCTTCCTGAGCGGTCCACTGCGGCGGGGGCTTCTGCTGATATTTTCCGTGGGAATGCGGTCGACGGTCTAGTTCCTCCTGCCCGAGGGGCCCCGTTCCCAGCGCTTGGCCGATCGAGATGGTCCGGCCCCCGTCCTCGTCATCGTCGGAGGAGGAGGAGGAGTAAGTGGCCTCGCCCGTCCGCCCTCGCTTCTTGGCTTTATCCGCCCCTTTTGCCCTCCCGCTTCGGTCACCAGGCCGCGTGCTTTGTCCAGGGGCTCTTGCTCCAGAGGGAAGGGGGGAGAGGTCGAGGGGGCGTCCGTCCACATCCTCCCCTTCGCTGTCCTGATCGTCATCGCCCCGAGCCCAGCCGTACTTGCTGCTAAAGATGCTCGTGGCCGCTTCGTCCATGGGCGTCCCATCCACTTCCTCCTCGTCCTCCTCCTCCTCCACCTGCCGCAGAGGAGCCGCCGACGCCCCTGGCCCATACCGCGACATTTCGGACGCGCTCGACCCGCCCGCCTCCCACTCCCCTCCCCGTGCCCCCCTCCCTCCCCGGGTGTCACCTCCCGTCCACCTTCCTCCTTCCAACCGATTTTCCCCCGCCGCCTTTTTCTTCACAAATTCGTCCAAGCGTTTCATCTTTCGCAAGAGGAGCACGAGCGGACCCTCCGTCGTCAAGCCCGCCTGCCGCGCCTGCCGAACAAGGGCATCTCGCCCCTTCTCAAGATCTTCCTCCTTCCCTTCCTCTTCCCCTTCCTTTTCCTCCCCCTCTTTCTCCAGGTCAACCGTCAAGGTAGCCTCCAAGCCAGCAATGAACAAAGGAGGGTAGATGGACCACTCCCCCCACACTTTCAAGACCTTCAGGAGCTTCTCCTCGACGTGCTGGGCAGTGAGCCTCCCCAACACGGCCAAGGAGTTGTGGAAGGCAGAGAACACGTAGGGCAGTGCGAGTTGCAACGATGTTCGATAGGTAGAGGCGTTCCTGACACCGGCCGAGGAATTGTGCAATATGTCTGACACCAGATAAAGACGGGCCACCCTCCGGGAGAGGGACACAGGCTGTTCCCCCGCCAGGTCCTCTGACCATCCCTTCTCCGCACACAGACTCTCCTTGAGCAAGCCCACCACCTCCTCGCTCGCATCGGCATGGTCCAGGGCGAATCCCATCCCCTCCTTGATTTTCGCCCGCCCTCCGTCCAATGCTCGCAGCAAGGCAACAAAGGTCTCGTAGTCTTTCCGGGAGAGGCGAGAAGAAGGCGCCCGCCCCCGCGCAATGTCCCGTGCCCGTTCGGCCTGTCTGCCCGTCAAGAAAGCAGCCGCGGGCATGACAGCTTCTTGCCCCTCATCCCCAGGGGCCCCTACCCGCCCCCGACCTCCCCCTCTCCGACTCCCGCCCGGGCTACGGCTTCGGCTTCGGCTGGCGCTGTGGCTTCGACTACGGCGACGTCGACCCCTTTCTCGGCTCCTGCTCCTCTCCCTGCTTCTACTCCTGCTCTCATGGCGTCCACCCCTCTCCCTCTCTCTCGACCGACTCTGCCGTCGATCCCTCCCTCGACTCCGGCTTCGGCCCCTCTTCCCCGCCTCCTTTTTCCTCTCTGGGCTTCGACTCCGACCTCTATCCCGGCCTTTTTCCCGCCCTCGCTCCCCGTAGTCGCTCGTTTTCTCCTCCTTGGCCTCTTCTTTCACCTCCCGCCGGTCGCGCCAAGCCCCCGGGATGGCGGGAGGTGCCCAGAATGGACCGTCGACGGTCATTTGAAAGGGCCGCACCCGCCACCTCGTCTCCGTGTCGCCCATCAAAAAGCTGAAGACGCGCCACCGGTAAAAGAGAGCCTCCGGCGAGTCCCCTTCCCACAAGAAGCGGAAGCGTGGGTTTTGGCTTTCGGTCACCTTCAGTCGTTCCTCCAGGGGCCCGCCGTCCTTGGCAACATACCGGGCGGTCCGCGAGATCAAAAACTCCACGTCTTTATCCTCCGGAAAAAGCACCGGGAGGACGACATCCCCTGGCCCCGGTTCCTTCTCCTCCTCTTCCCCTTCCTTCCTCCGACCTGGCTCCCCTTCGGGCGATCGGGATCGGGAGCGGCCGTACCTCCCACCACGCCTCCCTCTACCCTCATCCTCCCCGTCATCCAGGCGAGATGGCTCCTGCACTACGCGGCTGCTGATACTGGTCGCCCGACGCAAGGCCTCTTCCAAGGGGTTGGACGAGAGGGAGGAAGGGGGGGAGGACGCGGACGAGGAAGTCGAGGTTGGTGGCCGAACTGAAGAGCCTTGTCCTAGGCCCGCAGCTGCCGAATCCGCAGCCACAAGCCGTCCTGTCGCTTCCCCCTCCGCTCCGGCTGGACCCGACCCTGCTTGCAAAGCCGTCGTCAAGCCCGCTCCGGGCAACCCCCCGTCCCCTCCTCTCCGTCCGCTTCCCTTCAGGCTCCTCCCCTCCTCCTCGGGGCCGGAGGCAGCGTGCAGGGCGCTTGGAGGGAGGCTGAGACCAGGCGGGAGGGCAGATGGGCTCACAAGCGTCGATGGGGAGAGGTTCGCGAGTTTTTTCACGGCTTTACTCCAGCCAATCCCGATCCGATGGTCGTCCAAGAGGAAATCCTGGAGCTGGTCCTTGGCGTCTTCCGCGTCCGCGCGCGTGTAGAAGGAGACAAAGCCCGTGTTCCTCCCACGTGCCCGCTCTTCCTCCGAGCGTGGCCACATGATTTTGACCGAGTACACGCGTCCGAAGCGACCAAAGACCGCCTCCAAGCGCTCCTCTGTGGTCAAGGGAGACAAATTCCCCACGTGCAAATTCGTCGTGTGCGGGTCCCCGTCATCCAAGGAACCCTCCCGTGGACAGGTCTCCTCCTTGCTCACCCCAGATTCCTGCGATTGCTTGAGTTCTTCCAAAAAGGCGTCGATTTGCCGCGGCCCTTTCTTCGAGTTGGCCGACGCCAGCCCAGGCACGAGGGCGGGACCGCTACTTCCTCCGCCATGGCTTCTGTTCCCCAAGGTGGAGCCACTGGCGGATGTGGTCCTCGTGGAGTCCGCCGCTGTGGCGCTTGTGTGGGAAGGAAAGGCAGCCGTAGGGAGGGGCGCCAAGGGCGCTTTCGAGGCCAGAGAGACGGGCATTTGCGGCTGGTAGTGGGAAGGGCCGTCATCTGCAAGGCCTGCCCGGCCCTTGCCACTGCTGCCTCTCCGACTACCATCCCTGGCTCGCACGAATCGCTTCCCATCGTTGCCGTTGCCGTCCCCGGCGTCAAATGAGGCGACGAATTGCTCGTAGATTTTAGCAGCCTCGGCATCCTCCTGACGCTTCCTAGCCTCCCGTTCCTCTTTTTCCTTGTGGAACCGGGTCTTTTTAACGGCCGGCTTGGCGTTGTTGTTAGCTGACATAGTTCGCAGCTATACAGCCATGTCTGTAAGCTACAGGAAGGAATGTTGAATGCGTAATCGGCGGAGTAGGGATGATGCTTTTGATGTCTTTCTAAGCACGCAACGAGGCTCCAAGGAGAAGGCGACCCCACGCAAACTTTTACAAACCCAAAACCACCATAAGTGAAATTCACTTCCCAGAGTATGCTCAAATCACAATTATGGACATTTCCTACGGCTGGTTGCGCGCTTAACACAGCGTCCCGACGCCCTGTACCCGTCGTTGCCCACCGTTGCTTTGGGGAGGGTGGGGAGGCTGCTGCTTGGCTATGCGGCTTGGCAAAGTCTTAAATTCCAAACTTCGAGTCTGGGAGTCCGAAAGCGTAATCCGAAAAAGTCTCCGTCAAAAAATGGAGGAGAGCACGCGCCGCACCCCGGCCCTGCGGGCTCGTGCGACTTCATCTCGTCTGGCTTCGTATTTCACAGAGGGATTAAGCGACACCGGCGAGAGGGCTCCCTGACAGAGGAAGCGCTTCTCGTGCCTGTGAAAAGGGATTCAGGGCCCGACCACGTGGGAGAAATGGCACCATGCGAGGACGAGATGTTGTCCATGTTGGAGTGTGAGATGTATTGAGCGCGTTGCGGGTAGATAGCGCCCTGTGGTACGCGTTTTGGGACATTAATGCGTCTGTTCAAGCCTCATGCAAGGGCGGGAGTTTCACGAACTTCTGACTGTTCCGGAAAATCAAGAGCTGAATCACTGGCATGGCAAGTGACCAGACGCATAACCATTGGCTTTGCTTGAAAGGGAGGAAAACTGGTTACGTTGTAGGTGGACTAGGAACTCGGAAACTGTGCTTTACGGCTATGACTGGTACTGATGTGTTGATATTTCAGGCGAGAGGGAAGAGCAACCCGAGTGCAGCGACAGCGCCTCACATCAATAATTTTGTGCATCCTACCCACTATTTCGTGTATGTCTGAGTTTCTTAAACCAGCTTTGTGCTCTTATTCAAGCGCTTGCGAGCCTTATGCCTTTTCCGATGGTGAGATAGACCGGAAGACATGTCTAACTTCAAGCCATCGTCACGAACAGGAAAACTACACACATCAAAACAACATCTCCAAGATGCAAATCTTTGTCAAGACTCTGACAGTAAGTGCCACTTTGAGATTTATCGCTCTTACTGAATGGTTTGATTAGGAAGCAAGAGGTGCCAGAACCTTTGAGAGAAAAACACAGCAAAATTTGTCAGGAAAATTTAATCTTGTCACTCATTCCATTTTACGCTCCAACAGGGCAAGACGATCACGCTGGATGTGGAGCCCAGCGACACGATCGAGAACGTGAAGCAGAAGATCCAGGACAAGGAGGGCATTCCCCCTGATCAGCAGCGTCTCATCTTTGCGGGGAAGCAGCTGGAGGACGGGCGCACGCTGTCTGACTACAACATCCAGAAGGAGTCTACGCTGCACTTGGTGCTGCGCCTGCGTGGTGGGATGCAGATCTTC
>Ga0102934_1002807_pt1 | contig 11977 bp, 16 predicted proteins | sample SalPonR2_A_D1_MG_FD_78175 | JGI IMG/M metagenome (GOLD analysis project Ga0102934, IMG submission 78175) | Salt pond soil microbial communities from South San Francisco under conditions of wetland restoration - Salt Pond MetaG R2_A_D1_MG | ecosystem: Environmental > Aquatic > Marine > Intertidal...
CCCCCCCTCCCTCCCTCCCTCCCTCCCCACCTGGATGTAGAACTGGACCGCGTTCAGAATCAAGGGCCCCACGATCATGACCAGGACGAGCTCCACCCTCCGATGCTTTTTGAAGGGCATGAATAGGCCGAGTGCCAGGGTATTGAGGGGGGCCCAGGCTAGGTAGATCAAGGCAAAGACCAGAAACTTGGTGGCGAAAATGATGACGAGCCACGAAAGAAGCTGCACCAGCCAAATGGAGAGGGAGGGGCGGAGGGCGTCGCCGTAGTAGCCCGTGCGCGCGAGGACGGCGCAGCAGGAGGGAGGGGGGGAGGAGGGGGAGGAGGAGGAGGGAGGGAGGGAGGAAGAGGTGGAGGAAGGGCGGGAGGAGGTGGTGCGGGGGGACGGTGGCTTGGAGCAGGCGAGGGCGGTGCGTTGGAGGAGTTGAAGAAGGAGGTAGGAAATGAAGACGCCCACGGTCGTGTCGAGGAAGAAGTTGAGGAAGTACATGGCACACTGAGGAGGGGAGAGGGGGGAGGGAGGGCGGGAAGGAGGGAAAGGCAAGCCACTTTATTTTTTCCTGCAAGTGCCACTTTGGACGTCATACATCAACCTCATAGATTTGTCCTTGTTCCTTTTCTCCTTCCCTCCCTCCCTTTCTCCCTCCCACCCACTTCGTCCGACCCGCCCAAGCGCGCGAGGAAAATGGCGATGATCAGGTTCGCGATATGGGCCACGCCGGCCCCGACACACTGCTTGCTGCTGTCAAGCACCCACACCATGAAGGGCCGAGGAGGGTGCTCTCGGTAGCGTTTTACCACCAAAACGCCGAGCGAGAGGCAGGCAAGGAGGAATTGCTGTGGCGGCAAGGAGGAGTTTACCGAGGGGGGGGGAGAGGGAAAATTGACGAACCAGAAAAAAAGTCAGTTGTGCGAAAAGACACAGAAAAGGACAGCATGAGAACATGATAAAAATATGTGGAGTCTGGGGTCGAAAACTTGGATAGTATGACAAGTAGGTCCAGGCGGATCGACTGGTACGAAGGACAGACACGCGAGAGCTAAGGCTATACGGACTTACTATGAACATGTCGAATTCCCCAGTTACCAACTTCGCACCGCGTCCACGTATTCATTCATAAGAGAAAAAAATGAAGTGCATGAAGTGAGATAGGTCGCCTGGGGGGAACTGGGCCCTTCTGTAAATCATGACTTTAAGAACTTTCGTACCGTGCAATGTGCAACGACAACGTCCTCCATGGGGTCGCTGCCATTTGCGGCCAACCTGTCTGCCTCGCGCCCTTCCAGCCCCATGTCTATCTTCAGGCACGTCAACCTCGGTGATGGTGCACGTGGAGCTCAATGTCGTTGCGTTCGAAGTGACGAATGTAACTACTCCTGTTTACTGGCACGCTGCTAAATCGATCTTGAACCCTTTTTGTCGATGATCCATGTGGAATCTCACCCCGTAGCGGACACTCATCAATCCCTGCTCCTGGTCTACTTGGGTGGTGGGTGTGAAAGACACGTTCTTAGTTGAAAGAGAGGCAAAAGGCACTTAGTCATGTTTCTATCGCTGTCCTTTTTGGCGTGCCGCTAGGGTCGCCTGAGGCCCAGGGGAGACAAAGGGCAACGCCGGGGTCGGGGAAAACGAAGTGGTCAAATGTCAAGATCGGCCGTGCTTAAGGCGACATCCGCGTCAACGTGCATTCTCGGGACATTGTAGATGCTGTAATGATTCACTTGGTGCGAGACAGGGCTGCATTTGCGGGTGAATCGTGAGAAAGGGTGGGTGCTCGCGTGGATTCAGCCTTGAGACCTCCGCTAGCACCGACGTAATCCATCGAGGCACTCCAAGCCCGGTAAAAATATGCACAAGCTTTCCGTGTTGCATTCTTACGTTGGAGTGAGGACTTCTGGAAGAGTAAAGGCTTCACGCTTGGCTACTGCATTGAAATGGTGACTCGTGTTTGGCTAAAAGTGCGGTTTCGTAGCTATTATACGAGCATCACTCCTCCGTTCCTGCCATGGTAGCTCCCTCTCTTCTTTTCTCTCCACTCATGTCTCTGAAATCAACCCTAACGACTCATAGGGTCGTCTCATACTTCCTGATAGCAGTCTTGGCACGGTAGCAATGGTAAGTGTAGCTCCCTCGTGTCGATTTTCCTTCTTTCCTGTCCCACCCCTCGGGACGGACCCTGGCGTCATACCACGCGCTCACCACCGCTTCTCCCCACTGCCGGCATTCAGGCGGACGAAGAGCCCGTCGACACAATGCCTGCGATCAGGGAGGCTGTCAAGCCCAAATGTGCGGCCGATTGGAAAGACTACCAGGTGTGTGGGCAGGCCGTGACTCGGAGGGAGAGGACCCTTGCATGAATGGAAGAAGGACGTGTATCTCAGCTGGCTGGAAGCCTTGGAAATGGCTGGATAACTCATGTGGGCCGATCTTAAAAATGCTTTGAGAAACGGAGCCCTCTGTTGGTTTGAGAGGCGGTCTCGATGTAAAGCTGTCAGCTTCAGGGTTTAATGGGAGTCACGTCTTCTTCCCCCTCTAATCCTCGAACCCCCCCTCGCTTTCTCTTTCCCTGCGACTTTCGTCACGGCACTCATGGACCTCTGAAATCCCGTCTTATGTGCTCCTTTCCTCACTCCTCGCCATGCCCTCAGGGGTGCGTGTATCGAATCCAAAGTCGAGGCGATGGGACTTGCGAGCCGCAATACATGGAGTGGCTGAAATGCATCGACAAGCACGTGCGTGGAACTTCCTTTCACTCTCCCTCCCTCCTCCCTCCCTTCTCTTAATCATCTTCCCCTGCTCGCGGTCCCTCCTCCACGGCGTCCGTCCACCCCCCCCCCACTCGGACCGTTGTATCACCTTCCTGTGTCGTCTCTCCTATTCACATGCCTTGCCCCTCTCTCCCATGTCTCTATCCCCACAGAGCGCAAAGCAAGTTCTGAAAGTACTGAAATAGGAACGGTCGCGAGGGAGGGAGGGAGGGAGGGAGGGAGGGAAGGTGGGAGGGAGGGCAGGGCAGGGAAATTGATTTTCCTATGTTTTTTCCTGATGCTGAAGCGTATTTTGAATGAGGTTTATAAGTTCTAACTTAGTAGAGGGTGTAGGGGAAGGCGTGGTCATGGCCTGGAGGGTGGAGGCACGAGGGGAGAGAAGACGCGTTGGCAGTGGGAGGCGAGTGTAAGGATCGGCCGCTTTCTGCACATGAGACAGAGCGAGGCTCCTTGCCTGAGGCAGGTCGAAGGCCTTCCTTGGCCGTGAAGGGTGACTCGGGCGTGGTTGTGGACCGAGAAAGGGCGGGAGAGAGAGGAGACGAGGCAGGGGGAAAGAGGCAGGGGGAAGAAGAAAAGATTGACTGAACACCACCGTTAGGGTTAAGGAGAGGAAGGCGAAGGAGAGGCTCGGGGGAAAGGACGCGACGGATCTCCCGGAAACTCTCCTTCTCGTGTGACCTTGTCTATGGAGAACGCAACCCTAACCGTTACACTTTTTTTAATGTCTTCTGACGCGGTCCTTTTAAACACGCCAACAACCCGCCCTGTGCACGCAGGGAGGGGGAAAGGAGACCCCTCCAGCAACCTGAGAGAGTGCCTGCAAACCCTTATCCAACCCTAAATCTAACCCTAACCCTAACCCTACACCCGACCCTAACCCTAGCCCTTGGGCTCTCAGGAGCGATTCCCGTGATCCCACGGACACACTACGCGGAGCCTGAACGCCTGCTTGTCGGGTAAAGATGCACGCTCAGACCTTTCTTGCACAAAAGGGCTCATAGCAATCGCTGGGTCACCTCATCCAAGGCTGTAAAGAGCTCATGGCTCCGCAGCACTAAGGCCTTCCGCCTCCGCCTCACCTCCTCGTCCCCCCGGACACTGTCCAGGTGCCCCATCGCCTTCTCCAAATCGCTCTGTAATTCACCCACTTCCGTCCTCACCTGTCCTAGCGTCGGCCTCTTCTTTTCTTTCCCTCCCTCCCTCTCTCCCTCCCTCCCTCCCTCCTTCCTTCCTTCCCTCCTTCCTTCCACGCTCCTCCCTTCGCGCCCTATTTGGCCGTTCGCCTCTCCTCCTTCCTCCTCTTCGCTTCCTTCTCTCCCCTCTCCGCCTCCCAGCTTCTCTTCCCCGTTCCCTTCCCTCTTTTCCTCTTGTTCCAGCCTTTCTAATTCCCTCTCAACGTCGTACTCATCCCACTTGTTCTTGAATTTCCTCCCCGACGAACTGAAGTGATAATACGCGCTGGTGGACGCTGCGCTCTCCCCCTCCTCCTTTTCTCCCTCTCTTCTCCCCCCCTCCTCCTCCTCTTCATCTCTGCCCTCCTCCTCCTTCCTCAGTGCCTTGTTCGTGCGCTCCCGCGCCCGTTCGATCCGATCTGCCAACGAGGTCAACTCTGCCCTCAAAAACTTGAGCTGTCGGAGGGCTACTCTTTTCCTCGCCTTGTCTCTGTCGCCTTCCCATATGTATGTGAGAGTAGCACGTCCTGAAGAGGTGAGGGTCAGCCAGCCTATAGCAGCGAGGAGGAGGAAGGAGGTGCTTGTAGCTGTTGAGGGGAAGCGCATGTCTAGGCTACTGGGATGGATAAGGGGAAAGCGTGAGCAGAAAAGAGATGGCAAGCTGAGCGCGAGACCGTAAGACCACTTAAATATGATGGCCAGCGATTGAAAGCCCACGGTAGAGGCTGCGGTGTCGCTTGCATGTGAGTGGGTACAAGCCAGTTTCGCACGGGTCAGCAGGACCGTGTCTATGCGGATGAACGACGCTCTTGTAAAATCACGAAAGGGCTGGTGCTCCACCTCTAGAGTCCAAGACAATCATGTCGGAGGTTTTGTTTGGGTGTCTTTGTGCCAATGGATAGAGTTACGTAGTTTCAGCCCTTTTTTCTGCTCCGTGTTGTGTAGTCGCAGGACCGTTAAGATGAGGAGCAGGAGGTTGTTCGAGAGCCTATGGCCCTTTTGGTGTGACGATAAATTTCAAGCATGACAGTGCATCGCCTTTCTGGAAATACGTCTGCTTCATTCAGTGAGAGAATGTACATGCAGACAGTCAGCCATGGCCTTTGGGATTTTTGGCTTTCTTTCGTTTGAAGGCGGTTTGACTGCACGATCCTGATACTCCTTGTTGTTCTACATCTACCACTTTCATGTGTCACCATCTCTGTCCTGCCCTCGCGCTCATTACACACCTTCTCTTTTCAAATTAATCCTTGCAACATCCACATTTAGGTTCCGGCTCGGGCGGGGAGGGTCCTTTCGTTCTGCCACTGGCGGTGCACCGCTCAAACAGCCCTCCTGACTGAGACTCATCCTCACTGAGAGGCGTCAAATCCCCTTTGTTATGGACCGAACAGTCCACAAGGGCCTTTCAAGCATCTTCCTGATATTTTTCTTCTTCATCTCATGCACACGAGCCTTCCTTCTCCCGCTACGCTTCTCTACCTCCTCGCCCTCTCGTGTCCCTTCCTCCACGTCCTCCCGGCCACTATCCTCTCTCACGCTCGATAGCCTCCCGCTCCCCTCAAGCACACGCTGCAGCACCAGCATCTCAAGAAGACGACATATTTTGTTCGATTTCCGCACTTTTGCGACGCCGCGGGAGGATTCCACTCCTTCCAACGCCATCACCTCCCTCCTCGTTCGCCTTGGCTACCAGCCAGAGGAGAACGACGCGGACCCACGGTCCCTCCGCGAGCGACTGCAAGATTTTGGGCTGGCAGGTGTTGCGTCCTACATTGCGTCTGAGGTGTTGTTCTGGTTTATCTCCTTGCCAGTAGGGATCGTCGCCTTCCATCAAAGCACGGGGGAGTGGCTGGATTTGAGCACGAGTGACGGGCAAGCAAAGGTGAGACATCCATTACAGTAGAGGACAATGATCCCAAATGGCTTCCGTGACGGTTGCGTTCCATTTGCATCCCTCGTCCTATCGTGGCTGCAGGGTTTTCTGTGCGAGCGCGCGGAGAATTGCGGCCTTCTCTGACCCCGTGCTCGCCCTCCATCCGCGTCCTCCCCTTTCATACGACAAATCAGGTAGCAGCTTTTTCTGCAGGCTTCCTCACCTTTGCTCGTGTCGCGCTCCCCCTGCGTGCTGGCGTTGCCTTCGCCCTCGCCCCTGCACTTAATAAGTATGTGATTCGACCCTTGGTGGCCAGGGGCGTGCTAGAAGATAAGGAATGAGGACGAAAAGCGGAGGGGAGCAGAGGAAACCGTGAGTCGATAGTTGCAATGTGTGCCGTGGGCTCGAAGGGGAGCAGAGGGAACCGTGAGTCGATTGTTACAAAGTGTGCCGTGGGCTTTGATGGGAATCGAGGGACTTGACGATAGTGGCAGGTGGAAGGGAAAATAAGTTCTTAATCCGGCAAAATCAACGTTGCACTCTAAATTCTTTGAGGCGAATTCAGATCGAATGTTGACAATTTTTGCCAGCCACAGCAACGAGGCACAATCTTTTTTTTCTCCGTAAATGATTTTCTCGTTTGGTAAGTACGTTTGCGTATCGCGTACCTGACGGCAAGCAATTTGCCCACACCGTCCCAAAAATCACTGAAGAGGCCAGGCACAGTCACGAATGAGAGGTTGTGGTATTTTCGGAAAGCATTTGTTTGATGGTTAAAAAACCGATTTTACGTGTGAAAAGGCGCGGGGAGAGGCTAGATGGAAATGTAGTGTTAGCCAGGCTGTGTTCACACGAGTCATGCATCTCCAGTCTATTTTTTTTGTCCTTTCCCTATTCGTCTCCCTTTTCGGACACGGAAAAGATGATAAAAACATTAGGAAAGGATGTTGAAACTGCGCAAGCCCTCCTGATCATGATTCTACTTGAACTATTTATTACCATGTGGGCCAAGAGAGACGCCCTCGCCTCGCTTTTCAGTCACGTGTTCGCTAGCCGGAAAGGGATCTATGATTATGATCCTGACTTACTCAGCTCACCGTTAAAGAGAGTGATGGGCATAATTAAATAAACGTGTGCAAACGCATGTGGTCAGTATCGGACTGGAACAGTATAATTTGCATGTGCTCTGTTGCCTTCCTCGTTCCACGCCTCAGCTCGCCCCCCTCTCCTGCCTTGTACACCGATACTGCAGGTACCTGCTCAGCAATATGCAGCCGCCATCATCAACACAAGGAGGATCGAATCCAGCGCCTTCTTCCTTTCAATTTGGTGGCAGTGGAGTGCCTGCGTCGACACCGGCATCCTCCTTTTCCTTCCTTCCTCCTTCTTCCGCTCCTGCACCAGCCCCTGCTTCCACCACGTCGGCGCCCTCTCCTTTCTCATTTGGAGGGTTGGGAGGCAGTGGAGGAGGGAGCACTGCTGGAGCCAAGGTCACCGCCACATCCACTGGGGGGGCGTCAACATCAGCGCCTGCTCCTTCTCCTTTTGCCTTCGGTGGGTTTGGAGGGAGCGGAGGCAGCGGCAGTGCCCCCAGCTCGGGCACCTCCACATCCGCACAGGGCGCCACGTCGTCGACGCCAGCACTAGTGTCCTTCTCTTTCGGCGGGGAAGGCGGCAGGAATGACAGGGCCCCGAGCACCACCAGGAACGTCGCCAGCGCGGCCCTCGTACCCCGTACAGAGGCCACGACCCCTGGAGGGGCGCTTGCCGCGACGTCGCAGGTCGAGAAGCCGGCGGATCGCGAGGCGGAAGCGGACAAATCTCGTCTGCCTGCCCTCCACGCGTCCTTGCACCAGGCCTTCAAAGAGGAGGAGGCGGGCCGACGCTTCGCGATTGAGTTTCAGGGCACCTCCCTGGCGCAGATCCACGCGGAGCTCATGCTTTGTCTGGAAGAAGATTTGGCCAGACATGAGAGGGAGCAAGCGGAGATAGCGCGGATGGAAGCAGAGGTGGAGGATGCAAGGAGAAGCGCGCGGGAGGGGGAAGAGATGGTGAGAGAGGTCTCATCGGCATGGGAGGCAGTCTGGAGGGAGGTGATGCGCGTGGAAGGGAAGCAAGCAGCGATCGAGGCGGAGCTACGGGAGTTGGAGGCGATGATGGAAGAGAAAGGGGACAGGTGGCGGCAGCGCGCGATCCAGCAGGGGGGGGAGGGAAGATTGTTCAGGGACCAAGGCGGGATGGAAGAACGCGTGGCCATGCACCAATTGGCAGTGCGAGTCGATGACAGGCTTCGGCGTGTCTTGACCCGAATTCGGGAGCTCTCCAATCAGGTGGGTGGGGCCCTGGAAAAACGGTTGAGCGACGAGAGCCCTGTGGCGAACATGGTCAGGATCATGAACGTGCACCAACACGCCTTGGAATGGGTCACTCGGACAGCAGAAAGCTTGGAGAGGGATGGGAAGGAGGTGGAGTGGCGGGTGAAAACGACGGCGAAGTTACCTCGCTTGCAGGAAAATGGAAGTGATGGAAGGTATTAGAGCGTTCAGAGGATCGAGGAGGGAGGGGGGGGGAATCACTCGCACGAGCATGGGCCACAACGACAGGAGCGGCAAGTCCCGCACCAGATTAAACGCAATGCAATGGAGGCATTTTTAGTTTGTTGGCTGGCTACTGCAGGATGCATTATAATGATGTGTATATTCCGGCATGAAAATCGTTCTTTCAAGGAGCCTGAAAAAGTATCTTGTGGCAACACCTGGCCTGGGGGCGGGAGGGAAAAAAAGTTAATGTACACTACCGCGCCCAGCCAAATACGGCCGGGTAAGCGAGTGCGGAAAAGGAAATACCTGAAAATTGACTGACATCTCACATTGACTGTTCTTTCGCCCACCGTCGTGACTCCGGGTTTGGCTTGAGGGTATTTAAAAGTGCTTCCCCCCCTCGCATGCCTTCCCGCCCGCGCCAACTCGTTAACGGACATGGCACTCCGTCTTTCCCTCCCCGCCTAAAATTACACACCATAGTATCAATGACAGGCTTTGTACGTCTGCATGACAATACATAAGTGATTTTCTTGAAGTGAGACGGGTCTCACGTAATTTTGAGAGTGTGTCCTCCTGGGATCGGCCCCATGCATTTTTCCTCCTAAGGTTGTTCTATTGCATGCCCCCTCTCAAACCCTTGCATATTTGTCGCACATGCTTTCTTTCCGAATTCATGCTCAGGCCATTGGAATTGTGCCTTGTTTGAACATTAATTGTACCGTAAATAAACGTGATCGGCCTGCTTGGAGTGTGTTGCTTGTAGCATAAATTTGACCTCGCGCGCCATTGCCGCCCCTTCATTAACTCACCCGAGCCCTCAAATTCGTATCACGCATATTTAAGGGACCATACTTGGACCACAAATCTGTGTATCTACTGATGGAGAACGAAAATAGCAATAGCAGCATCTCGTCGGCCTCATCCGGGCTTCTTTCCGGTGCTGGGAGTCCCCGTCGAAGCCTCTTTATTGACTTCAGGAAAGGTGAGGAGCTCGCGCAGGGGGCAGAAACCACGCATTGACAAGAGATAAGCCCTGCACATTGAATTCTTATGCCCATGCATAGACTCTGTGCAGACCGTAATACCAGATGACTCGTGCATGCCATAGTAACCCTCCTTTCTTTCCCCTTCGGTCTGGCAAATTCTCCCGCCCCTGCCTTCCCGGACTCTCACGCCTCTCTCCCTCTTTCTCCCGCACTGCGCCTTCATCGCAGGGGGCGAGGCTCAAGTCCTGGACAAGATCACAGATGCGCCGCAGCGGTGGCAGCGGCATCGTCCGCCTCTCGCCTCCCTACAACCAAGCCTTCTCAATAGCAAACAGGGCGAGCCCCCACGAGATAGACCGATGAAGAGCACGACAACACAGAGCGCCGCGTGCCATGTGATACAAGCGCAGGAAGAGAAAAAGAAAAGCAACACCTTATTGACGATAAAACCCTGGGACCGGCGTTGGGGAAAGGTGACCTCGGGAGCCTCCTCCTTCTCTTTCCCCTCCCTGGCCGCAGGGAAGGAAGGTGAGGTGGGGGGATGCACGGGCAGGCGGAAGCGGAGACATCAGGAGAAGCAGGAGGTAGAGGGCGATGGGGAGGAAGAGCCTTCGCCAGTGAGTGGGAATGACGAGGCGTTTCCCGGGGGGGAAGCCGAGGAGGAGGAGGAAGAGGAGGAGGAGGAGGGGGAGGAGGAGGTATGGGGCAGAGGAGGAAGCGCCTATGGGCCGGCGAGCAAGAAACCCTCGCTCACGTCGATATGTGAGGAGGAAGGAGGGGGAGGGGGAGAGGAGCTCGAGGAGCTGGTCGTGCGGAGGAAGGAGGAGGAAGAGGAGGAGGAAGGAAGAGGAGCAGGGTCAAGCGGGGGGGAAGGGGAAGAAGAGCATGAGAGCATGCGCCTGTGGGGCGACGAGGAGGAGGGAGAAAGCAATTGAAGGGCGCGTTGAGATAGCCTTAGAGGCTGAAAAGATAGATGGGTGAAACGGCAAGGCACCGTGATGGAGAGAGGTTGTGGCCCCAGGGAGTTCGCGCCATTTTTAAGACTCGACTGTATGGATGAAACACGTGGGATAAATAGACGTTATAGCCCACGCTTTGGACGGAAGTGAGCAAGTAAATTTGTCGGTAGGCTTCCTTCCAGGAGAAGAGATGCTCCAAATGAAATGAGCGGAGGGCCGGTAATGCCCGGGGTAGTGCTGGGATAGAAGCCGATGAGGACCATGAAGATGCGCCTGGCACTGCATGATGAGCATTTTGACCCAGCACGGATAGATAAGTTGCACAGGACAGTGGAAGAAGGTAAAAAAGTAAGATGAACGGAAATACCTCCGCTGTGACAGAAAGCCACGTTTAGGGCAAGCATCATGGTATGCGTCTCCTTGTTGATGCTCTCGAATTCATTGTTGACGGCGCGTGGTGCTCTTCTTGAGTGGAGCGAAGTTGCCTACCGATCGACGAGACTTCCGTCCTCCACGCTGGCTCGGTGGTGGCTGGCATGACGGCAGCCTGGCGCCTAGGAACAAGGAGACATCACCGGATTCGAAGGTAGCGTGAACCAAACAGGGATCCATGGCAATAACGAGCACTGTTCACACCGATTCTTCCATGCCACGAGTGCCCGTCTGAAGCTTCTCTGTTCGTGTCGTACTTTTCTTTTTGATTTGATGTTAAAGGGGCTGAATATTTTCCACGGCGACACAGCGTGCGCTCCCGCCGAGTGGTCTCGACTACAAAACGTTCGGACCTACATGCACACGGCTGCTCTTCTCCTCGCAAACTTCTTCACACATTTCATGCTTTGAAAATAATTTCCCGTGAGACCCTAACGATTGTCTCCCAAACGCGCCTACGGCATTTTTGTTCCTTCCTCTCCCCCACTTTCAAATCAACCCTTTCTTCCCTCCTCACTCCCGAGCCTTGCCAAAGGTCGCCGGCAAGCCTGGGATCTCTCCATGAATCCAAAGCCTCGCTCCTCTGTCGCGCATGTTCTCGACGGAGGCTTCTAGGCTTTCCTTTGTATATACATGCCACGTGCGTCGGGCTCCAGGCCGTGAGGGATGTTCAGCGGGGCCTGCTGCCCGCCACCTGTCTCTATACAGGGCAGAGAACCGTCCATCCACGCATTCCCTCATTTCCCCCCCACCCCTTTCATCTGTGTCGACACGCGCGGCCTCCCAGCCGCAGAGGGGCCGCAATTAAAATCCTCGTTCCGTCCTTACGCGCGCTTTGCCCCCGCCGCTCTCAGGCTTCCTCCCCTTCCTCCTTCTTCCCCTCCTCCCTGCTCCCCGTATTGCTCAGGAACATGGCGGCCATCGCCGAGGTCCCTCCCTCCCTGCCTGGAGCCAAGGTAGCGAGGGAGGGCGGGGGGGAGGACGGGGGGGGGGACGAGGTCTCGACCGGGGAGAAGGGAGATGTCCGTGTCTCCCCCTCCGGTCGGGTCTGTGAAGGATCATGACCTCCTCCCTGGCGATTTCCACGCCCGTCTGCACTATCGCCGGCAGGGTCCGTGGAAGAGCGAAGGTCGGACAAACCCCGGGGGGGGAAAGGGGGGGGGGGGGGGGGGGGAGGGAGAGGGGGGGGGAGGAAGGGGGGAGGGAGGGAGGGAGGGAGGGAGGGAGGGAGGGAGGGGACC
>Ga0102934_1002810_pt1 | contig 11975 bp, 9 predicted proteins | sample SalPonR2_A_D1_MG_FD_78175 | JGI IMG/M metagenome (GOLD analysis project Ga0102934, IMG submission 78175) | Salt pond soil microbial communities from South San Francisco under conditions of wetland restoration - Salt Pond MetaG R2_A_D1_MG | ecosystem: Environmental > Aquatic > Marine > Intertidal...
ACAAGTAAGAAATGCAAAATTAAATATATAGATAGTTAAGAGGTGGGGCTTCCCCACCTCTTTAATTTTTTAATTACTTAAAGAAATATTTAAAAATTTAAAAATTAATTCTTTCCTTTCATTCTTTCTTCATAATTAATTTTTATAATGTATTTACAGTAGAAAAAAATAGAAAAAATAAAAAAAAGGAGAGATTGAAATGAAGAAAGTAATAGTATCAACATTAGTTTTATCATTAATAGTTTTAGCATTTGGAGCTTTTGCAGTTGAGGCCCAGATGGGAAATAAGATGGGCGGAGCAGGTAATAGAATCGATAATAATATTGAACGCCCCGCTTTTCAACAGAACGCCCAATCCGAGGTAGAGGTATTAGATTTGGATGAAGAACAGGCCGAAAAAGTTGCAGAATTAAAAGAGAAACATTTTGCGCAAAAGGATCAATTTGTTGAAAAACTACAGTCTACCCAAAGAGAATTAAAGGGAAGAAGTTTTAAAAAATGAATCGCAAGAAAAAATCACTGCCCTAGAAACTGAAGTAGAAAAACTGAGAGCCCAGATTGATCAGGCCAGAACAGATTATTTAAAGGAAATAAAAGAAGTTTTAACAGAAGAGCAGCTTCAAAAAATAGCTGAAAACGAATATAGGATGGGACTTGCAGCCGGAAATGGTAATAAAATAGCCAGCTCCAATACTTATAATAAATACGGTCGAAATCAAGTTGACAGTTCCCAGCGAGGTCAAGGTCGCGGTAGACATTCAGCCGGTAGGCGCGGTGGTTATAACAACATAACCCAAAATCAATAAACACATATTATAAAAAACCTCCTAAAGCCTCGTTAAAACTGCGGGGCTTTTTAAATTGCCAATTAATACAAGATTTATTGTGTATACATTAATTTAATGGTATAATTAGTTTGCAAAAGATAACTAATCAGCCCGTTAAATCCCTGAGACAAAATACATACCTCAGGGATTTTTTGTTTTCTAATTATAAAAGAAATAATTTATCTCAGGGAGGAGGGGGACATGTTGAAAAATATAAAAGTATTAAGTTTGACTCTCCTGATAATCTTATCCTTGCTGATAGTTAGTATTTTAAATGAAAACGCCTATTCTCAAGTACCCCAGAATCCTTTAAAATTAGTAGCGATCGGCAATTCAACTCCGGCCGGGTATGGAATTAAACCACAAGAAAATTATTTAAGGGTATATGCAGAATATATAGAACAAGATCTAAACGTTGAAGTTGAGATAATTAACTGGGCAAAACTTGAAAGCAGGAACCTCTTAGGTTGGGTTCAGGCCATAACCACCGATGAAGTCTTTAGAATGGATATAAAAAATGCGGATATCATCACAATCTGGATAAGTTGGCATGAGATCATGCCCTATATCTATAAAACAGAGCGGGTATATAAAAAAGAATTAAATATGACGACCAAAAAAATGGGGGACAGTTTTAATATTCTCTTCGCTGAGATTACCAGGCTGGCCGATCCCAAAGAAACATTAATCATGGTAGCCGAAACAGGTATTCCGCCTGCAATAGCAGAGACCTGGAAAGAAAATAATTTTTATCAGGAATTAAAACAATATGCTTATGAAGACTGGAGGGAGTATCTGATTGAAGCAGCTGAAAATAATAATATCAAAGTGGTACCAACCTATAAGGCCTTCAATGGCCAGGCTGGTAACAGCATGCTGCCCGAAGTATATATTCAAAAAGACGGTATCCACTTTTCAGCTAAGGGTCATAAGCTGATTGCGGATCTGCATCGGAATATGGGATATAATCCCCTTAAATAATAATATAAAATATATATCTATTAAACCATTAATCCATTTTAACAGGGTTGATGGTTTTTCTATTTTAATTAAATCATTTCAAGTACGTAGTCCTGAAATATTAATTGTAAATATTTACAATCATAAAAGGATTCTATAGTCAAAAATAAACATTGACAACCCATATAATATTTGTTAAGATTAATTTACTAAACTGAACGGTCGGTCGAGAAAAAATAGGAGTGATTAGATGAAAGAAGATACAAGAACTACAATTATGGAAACCGCCATCAAATTATTTGCTGATAAAGGCTTTAGTGATACTTCTATGTCCAAAATAGCAAATCAAGCTGATGTCGGGAAAGGAACGATCTACTGGCACTTTGAGAGTAAGGAAGACCTCTTTTTATCGATTATAGAAGAAAAAGGAAAGTCATATTTTAATCAAGTTTTAAAATTAGGTAAAAGCGATATGAAACCAGCCGATATTATATACAAGTATATAAGAGACAGGATCGAATTTATTGAAAACAACTATGATGTGGCAAGGATGTTGATTAGTAATACAGATGTGATAAACAGAGATTTTAAAGACACGATGGAAAAAAGACACAAACAGATGGTGCAGGTCTTAGAGAATACAATTCAAAAAGGTATTGAAAAAGGAACTTTTCGGGCGGGTAAAAGTGATGAATATGCCCTTATGATAATTAATACCACCAATAGTGCCCATAATAATTTTAGCTGTGGTATTAAGGGAGATATTGAAACAAGAACTAAAAAAATCTATGATTTTATTATGCATGGTTTAGATAGGAGGGAACCTGATAATGAAAAAAAGTAAATTGTTTCTAACTTTTTTCATTTTACTATTTTTAATAGCTAATACAGTTACAATATCTGCTAAGGAGATGAGCCTGGATAAAGCAGTTCAGTACTTTTTAAATAACAGTAATCAGTTGGAAAATGCCAAAAGAGATATACAGGCCTCCCAACTTGACTTAAAAATAGCAGAAAAAGGTTTAGCCCCAGAGGTAACTCTTCAGACCTCCTATACAAGATTGGGAGAAGCACCCCAATCTCCATCGGAGTATATATTGAGACCTACTGGACAGACCACCTTTTTTGGTCAACCAGCGACTAAATACCAGTTTATTCCCGTTTCTTTTGAAGACCAACCCCAGGATAATTATAATACAACCCTAACCGTAAACAAACCGCTCTATTTAGGCGGCCAGGTTAGAAATAGCGTTAACCTGAGTGAAAAAGCGGTCCAATTAAATAATCTTAAATACGAACAGACCTTAAATGATAATTTAAATGCCGTTATTCAATCATATTTTAACGTACTGATCAAAGAAAGCCTGGTAGAAATTCAAAAGAACTCCCTAAAATTAGTTGAAAGTCATTTAGATAGTGTACAGAAAAATTATGAAGCCGGTCTTGTTGTAAAAAGTGATGTTAATGAAGTTAAAATTGAACTCAATAAGACAAAGCAGTCCATACTAACAGCTGAAAATGATCTAAAGATTGCCAAAAAAAGGCTGGCTGACTTATTAGAACTTGATAATACAGATTTTACACTCAAACAGCCTGACATACCAGCTTTAGAAGAAAAACTACAGACCCAACTTGATAAAGCCTATGCCAACCGGTTTGAGATGAAAAGCCTCGTCATAAATCAAAAGATGAAAGATATCAATAAGAAAATGAAAGATAATCTCTATAAACCTTCCTTTTTCCTGCGGGGAAATTATAGTTTCCAGGGCAGTGAACTAAGTTTTGAGGACGGCAGCTTTTCAGTTACAGTAAGCGGTCAAGTTTCCCTTTATGATGGAAATAAATCTCAATTAAAACAAGAGAAGGTTGACATAGAAAAAGCCAATATTGAAAATAATAAAGAACAGTTGAAAAAGAATATAGAGACTGAGATAATGGCTGCCCTATATAAAATTGATGAAAACCGGGAAAGCCTAGAAATCGTAAAACAGAATGAACAGCAGGCCTTAGAAAACTATAACCAGGCAGTAAAGAGATATGAAAATGGGGTAGGCACCAGTCTTGATGTCCTAAGAGCGGAGACAAATTTAAATCAGATTCAAACCAGCAAAAATCAAACTCATTACCAGTATATAATGAGTGTATATAGCTTGCTTCATAAAACAGGAACCCTAAATAATTATTTTGAGGATGTGATGCAAAGTGAAAGCAAATAAGATATTATTTCTATCCTTAGTTTTAGTACTATCTTTTAGTCTAATAGCAGGAGCACAGGTACCCGTAAAAACTGTGCAGCCAGTCCGCGAAGATATTACAATTTCAGAACTACTCTCCGGTAAAGTAGTACCAGAAAAAATAGTTAACTTACCGGCTGAGATCAATGGAGTAGTCGAAAATATATATGTATCGGTCGGTGATAAAGTTAATAAAGGTGACAAGATTTTAGAGTTTGACAAAAGTCAACTTTTAATACAAAAAAAGCAATCGGAAGCAGGTTTGGCAGCTGCTGAAGCTAATCTAGCTCAGCTGAAAAAGGGTGCTTCCCAGGAAGATATCCAGACTGCTGAAGCCAACTACGAACAGGCCCAGGTCTCATTAGAAAGTGCTAAAAAAAGCCTGGAGTTAATTCAGGAAATATTTAATGATAAAACTTCTTTAAAACAGCAGTTAATAAATTCTGAAATGCAGTACAAAAATGCTCAAAAACAACTTCAGTCAGCGGAAGAAAGAGTAAATCAGGCCGAAAAAGCCCTTGAACAGGCCAGAGTAGGAGTGCGCCAGGCTAAAAATAATCTAGACCAGGCCCAAAATGACTATGAAAGAATGCAGAAATTATTTAAAGACAATGTAATCAGCGAAAAACAGCTGGAAGGAACCAAACTACAGTTAGAAAACGCCCGAACAGCCTATGAAAATGCTCAACTCCAGGTTGAAAATGCGGAAGTTTCGGTAGAAAGTGCCCGGATAGCCAAGGAACAGGCGGCTATCTCTGTAGACACTTCCCAACAGATGTATGAACTCGCCCAGCAAACCTATAACAACCCGACTCAATTAAAACAGCAGTTACACCAGGCCCAGACCCAGGTGGAAGTTTCCCAGGTCAATGTTAAGATAGCCAAGTCTAATTTAGAAAAGATAAAAAAGGGTCCGGACCAGGAGCAGATCAATGCTGCCCAGGCCAATGTCAATCAGGCGGAAGCCGGACTTGAACAGGTCAACTTACAGTTATCAAAAGCAACAATTACAAGTCCAATCAGTGCCCATATTGCTTTAGTCAATACCGAGGAAAATGAAATGGTCGGACCGGGCAGTCCGGTTGTTAGACTGGCAGTGACAGAGAAATTGAATATTGAAACCAATGTAACACCTGATTTAAGACCATATATTTCCAAAGGAGATTCAGTCGAGATTCTCGTCAAAAATGGAAAGACTATCGCCTATGAAGGTATAATAAAAAGCATATCGCCTGTTATTAATCCGCAAAATGAAGCCTATCCTGTTACAGTAGAAGTTGTAGATAAAACAGATAGAATATATCCCGGCATGTTTGTAGATGTGAGAATAAGTAAAGAAAGTGCCCGGGAAGCTTTAACTTTACCGATCGATGCAGTCGTTGATTTAGATACTTTCCCCCATGTATTTGTAGTACAGGATGGAAAAGCTGAGAAAATAAATATAGGGGTAGGGATAGTATATAATAATAAAGTAGAAGTCACTGACGGTCTCTGGGAAGATGATAGGGTAGTTATTCAGGGACAACAGCAGCTATCTGACGGCCAGGCCGTTGAGGTGATGGAATAATGAAGTTATCCGATTTCTCGATAAAACGCAGTGTAACGACTGTAATGATGATCCTCCTGGTAGTAATATTGGGGTTTATCTCTCTTGATAGGTTAAATATTGACCTTCTCCCTAATATTACATTCCCGGGGGCAGCAGTTGTTACTTCCTATCAGGATGCCGGTCCAGAAGAGGTTGAATCTTTAGTTACTAAACCCCTGGAAAATTCACTGGCTACGGTAACTAATGTGAAGTCGATTAACTCCACTTCTGATGCCGGTCAGTCCACAATAGTAATGGAATTTAACTATGGGACAGACATGGATTTTGCCGCTTTAGATATGCGGGAAGCTACAGATATGGTCTCCGGTATTTTACCCGATGATGCAGGTGAACCGTTGATCGTCCAGTTTGACCCCTCCATGATCCCGGTTTTACAGCTCGGTGTTTACAGTGGTCAAAACCTGGCAGACCTTAAAACAAATGTTGAAGATAATGTAATACCACGTCTGGAAAGGCTGCCCGGGGTAGCTTCGGTTAATCTAACAGGTGGACAGGACCGCGAAATATTAATAGAACTAGACCGTAATAAGATGGAAAATTACGGGGTGGACTTTAATTCCGTCACTCAAAATTTATTGCTGGAAAACTTTAACCTTTCTGGTGGCCAGGTAGACCGTGGTAATATTGAATACCTGGTCCGGGTCACAGGTAAATTTGAAAATATCGATCAGATTAAAGAGGTTTTAATCCCTACCGGTTCGCGTCAGGGCTTTGTTAAACTCAGTGATATAGCTAATGTAAAGGACACCTTTAAAGAAATGCAGAGCATTACGCGTGTAAATGAGCAGCCCAGTATTGGCCTAACAATTCAAAAACAGACCGATGCTAATACAGTGGCTGTGGCCAACCGGGTCAGGGATGAAATAGATGAGATCAAAAAGGACCAACCTAATCTTAATCTGGTTCCCATTGCCGACCAGGCAGAATATATAGAGGATTCGATCAATACAGTTTATAGGAATGCCCTATTAGGTGGTCTTTTAGCAGTAATAGTCTTATTATTATTCCTGCGTAATTTCAGAAGTACCATTATTATTTCACTGGCCATTCCAATTTCGGTAGTAGCCACCTTCCTCTTATTATATTTTGGAGGACTTACTATTAACATCATCTCCCTGGGGGGACTTGCCCTCGGGATCGGGATGCTGGTTGATAACTCCATTGTGGTTTTAGAAAATATATTCCGGTATAAACAGTATGGTTTAGACCGGGTTGAAGCGGCCAGCCGCGGTAGTGAAGAGGTGGGAATGGCGATTACTGCCTCTACTTTTACTACCATTGTAGTATTTTTACCAGTAATATTTGTACAGGGACTAACAGCTCAAATATTCAGAGAACTTGCATTGACCGTTAGTTTTTCTCTCTTTGCCTCTTTAATTGTGGCGTTAACATTAATCCCGATGCTTTCCTCTAAGTTATTAAAGCTGAGTAAAAAACAGATGAAGTTGGGTAAAGATACCACATTAGGATATGTAAAAAGAAATTACCAAAGTTCTTTAAGGTGGTTTTTGCACCACCGCTGGCTAATAATTGTCATAATTGTTCTTTTAGGAGTTGGGGCCGGTTTTCTAGCAGTTGATTTAGGAACCGAATTCTTACCTCAATTTGACCAGGGACAGTTTACAGTAGAATATAGTTTACCGGTCGGAACTGTCATAGAAGAAACCGATGATGTGGCAGTTCAACTTGAAGATACGATTGATCAGATCCCGGAAGTTGAAACGATCTTTACCAATATTGGGGTTAGTAATATGATGAGTGGTTCCACTTCCTCTGAAACAGGTTCCTTTACAGTTATCTTAAAGGATTTGGCTGAAAGAGACCGTTCAACCAGTGAAGTAATGGAAGAATTAAGACAAAAAGTAAAGATACCAGGTGCAGATATAGGTATTGAATCCCAAAGTGGATTCTTTGGACCGACCGGTGGTGCACCAATTAATATCAAAGTGGTTGGTCAGAATTTAGAAGAATTAGAAAGACTATCAGGGTTAGTTATGGAACAGATGAGACAGGTCGAAGGTGTAAGAGAGGTTGAAGATTCCTTTGAAGAAGGAAGACCGGAATTTGTAATCCAAATTGATAGAGCATTGGCTGCCCGTTTAGGTCTCAGGGTAAGAAGTGTAGCCAATACCGTAAAGACCGCTATAACGGGAAGTGTAGCTACCCAGTTTGAAGTTGGAGGTGACCAGTATGATGTACGCGTAACCCTGACTGAAGAAGATAAAAGAAACATTGAACAGATCAAAAATATTATGCTGCCTTCCCCGACCGGAGCGAAAGTGCCTTTATCTAGAGTAGCTGACTTTGAGTTATCAAAAGGGCCCAAACAGATCTTGCGGATTAATCAGGAGCGTTATGCAGAAATTACTGCTTCCTTATTCCAGACTGACTTGGGTACCGCTGTTAATGCAATACAAGAAAGAGTCAATGAAAATGTGGAATTTCCGGACGGATATAATATCAGGTACGGAGGACAGTTCCAGGATTTACAGCAGTCCTTTAACGATCTATTTTATGCATTTTTACTGGCTATTGTGTTAGTCTATATGGTAATGGCCTCCCAGTTTGAATCACTGGTTCATCCCCTGGTAATTATGTTTACAGTGCCCTTGGCTGTGGTCGGTGTTATCTTCGGTTTATATATTACTAATACGACGATCTCAGTACCGGCCTTAATTGGTATAATTACCCTGACCGGTATAGTTGTAAACAATGCGATTGTACTTGTTGATTATATAAATAGGTTAAGAGATGAAGGCAAAACGAAGATAGAATCAATTTTGGAAGCAGGACCGATCAGGTTGAGACCAATTATGATGACTGCTTTAACTACTGTCTTAGCGCTAGTACCTCTAGGATTAGGAATTGGAGAAGGTTCAGAATTAGAACAGCCGTTGGCCATTGTGGTAATTAGTGGACTTCTATTCTCTACATTCTTGACCCTATATGTAATTCCGGTATTTTACTCACTGTTTACAGATATCAGTGATAAAATTAAGGAAAAGTTACGAAAGGTAGTTTAAATAAGCTAAATATTTAGTAAATAATAACAAAAAGGGGGTTGATTTAATACAAACAACTCCCCTCTTTGTTTAACTCTTACAAAAAATCCATTAAATCTACTTAATATATTGTATTTTTACCATCATTATGTTAAAATGTAAAAGTGCTGAGGAATGAATAGCGAAATAATAATTGTTGGGGGTGACCTATAGTGTTTGCACTAAAAATCTTTCACTTAATAGTTGCGATAGCAGTAATAGTAGGTGTCTTACTTCAATCAGGAAAAAGTGCTGGTATGTCCGGTGTTATTGACGGTGGAGCCAGTCAATTTTTCGGTAAAAAGAATAAAGGTTTGGATGAAAAATTAAGTAAGTTTACAACAGTAGCTGCTATAGTGTTTATGTTAACTTCATTAATCATTGCATTTATCTAAAAAATCAAATATAGACATGGGGGTGTTCGAAAGATGAATTTTATAACTCCTGCTGCAGGAGTGATTGCACTATTATTCGCATTATATATGGCCTCAAAAGTAAAGAAAGCTGATGTGGGAACCGATAGAATGAAAGAACTATCAAGATCCATTAACGAAGGAGCAATGGCTTTTTTAGGCCGTGAATATAGAATATTAGTGTTTTTTGTTTTAATTGTAGCAGTAATAATGAGTTTTACAGGTAATTTAGGCTGGCAGACCGCTGTTTCATTTATATTAGGAGCAATTTTTTCTGGATTGGCTGGATTTATCGGGATGCAGATTGCTACCCAGGCCAATGCCAGAACCACCAATGCTGCTCAGAGCAGCTTAAATAAGGCCTTGCAGATTGCATTTTCTGGTGGATCAGTAATGGGAATGTCAGTTGTAGGTTTAGGTACACTTGGACTAGGAATTTTATACATCTTTTTTACTAAAAATATTGATTATATTAGAGGTTTTGCTTTTGGAGCCAGTTCTATAGCTCTTTTTGCACGTGTAGGCGGAGGAATTTATACCAAGGCTGCCGATGTAGGAGCTGATCTAGTAGGTAAGGTCGAAGCTGGTATTCCGGAAGATGATCCCAGAAACCCGGCTGTAATTGCTGATAATGTAGGAGACAATGTCGGCGATGTAGCTGGAATGGGAGCAGACCTTTTTGAATCATATGTCGGTTCTATTGTCGCAGCAATGACATTAGGAACCGTAATGAGTGTTAACCATGTGGTTACACCATTATTACTGGCAGCATTAGGAATCGTGTCTGCCATTATAGGTAGTCAGTTTATTAAATTAAAGGAAGGCGGTAACCCTGCTAAGGCACTGGAAAAAGGTACAATCGGTAGTGCTATATTAATGGTTATCGGAGCTTTCTTTTTAATTAGATATATGATTGGAGATATCGGAGTATTCTATGCTGTAGTAGCCGGTCTTGTTGCCGGAATTTTAATTGGCAGGATTACAGAATACTATACATCCGAACATTTTGGGCCCGTTAAATATATTGCAGAACAGTCTGAATCTGGCACTGCAACTAATATTATCAGCGGTCTATCAGTAGGGATGAGAAGTACCTTATTCCCGATCTTAGTAATTGCTGTTGTTATCTTTATTGCTTATCATTTTGCAGGACTTTACGGTATTGCAATGGCTGCCGTCGGTATGTTAGCTACAACCGGTGTTACTCTCTCAATTGATGCCTATGGACCAATTGCTGATAACGCTGGTGGAATTGCCGAGATGGCAGAATTACCAGCAGAAGTTCGCGAAAGAACAGATAAATTAGATTCAGTCGGAAATACAACAGCTGCTATTGGTAAGGGTTTTGCAATCGGTTCAGCTGCCTTAACAGCTTTATCATTATTTGCAGCTTTTTCTTCAGCCGTAAATCTAGATGGAATTAGTCTTACTAATCCTAATGTTATTATTGGGCTATTCATTGGTGCTATGTTACCATTCCTCTTTTCATCACTAACAATGGATGCTGTAGGAAAAGCAGCCTTCCAGATGATCGCTGAAGTAAGAAGACAGTTTAAAGAAATTCCCGGTATTATGGAGGGAGAAGGTACACCCGATTATAAGAAGTGTGTTGATATCTCAACAGCAGCCGCTTTAAAACAGATGGTAGTACCCGGACTTCTCGCCGTTATTGTACCCGTTGTAGTTGGCTTATGGAACGTACATGCTCTAGGCGGCCTTTTGGCCGGTGCCCTAAGTTCGGGCGTTCTCTTAGCGATTATGATGGCAAATGCAGGCGGAGCCTGGGACAATGCTAAAAAATATATCGAAGCAGGCAATTTCGGCGGTAAAGGTACCGATACTCATGCCGCTTCCGTTGTTGGAGATACAGTTGGTGATCCGTTCAAGGATACAGCTGGTCCAGCACTTAATATTTTAATTAAGTTAATGACAATAGTTTCATTAGTATTCGCACCATTATTTATCTAAGAGATTAAAATAAAAGAACTTCTAATATTAAGATATAAAAAGGGCAATTATCTTCTGTAACAGGGGGTTTTTGCCTTTTTTTTAATTTTACCCAAGAGGTGATATAATGGATTTAGGAAACGATAATATGTGTTTTGCCTGTGGAGAGGATAATCCAATCTCTCTCGGCTTGAAGTTTACAAAGATAGGAGATAAAAAAGTCAAGGCAGCTTTTACCCCAGAAGAAGTTCACCAAGGTTATGACGGAATTATGCACGGCGGCTTGATCACCACCCTATTAGATGAAGCAATGGCTAAGGTATTATCATTAAATAATATCCCGGCCTTAACCGCCCGCATGAATATTAGATTTAAGCATCCCCTGCCCATTGGGACGGAGTTAGTAGTCACAGCTGAAATAATCAAGAATAAAACAGGATTATACTTTACTGAGGCAGAAGTAAGAAGTACAGAAGGTAAATTATATGCAAGTGGAGAAGCAAAATTTATGCAGGTAAAGGAGGCAAAATAAAATGGAAAGAGAAGAAGCATATCAATTAGTAAAAGAAAACATAAGCCAGGATAATTTAGTAAAACACTGTCTGGCTGTAGAAGCCGTAATGAGAAGGTTGGCGGAGTATTTTGATAAGGATAAAGAGAAATGGGGATTAACCGGATTACTGCATGATATCGACTATGAAGAAACAGCCGATGATCCCGAGCAGCACAGTATTGTAGGAGCAGAGATGTTAAAAGAGATGGGTATGGATGATGATATTGTCTATGCTGTTAAGGTCCATAACCATGAACACGGTTTTGAAAGGAAATCACTCATGGATAAGGCCCTTTATGCTAGCGACCCCCTAACAGGATTAATCGTAGCGTCCGCTTTGATCCACCCCGAAAAAAGCTTAGAAGCGGTTGACATCGAATTTGTTATGAAC